>Ga0316208_1000378_pt1 | contig 56675 bp, 50 predicted proteins | sample 3monopyrite_MG_FD_204944 | JGI IMG/M metagenome (GOLD analysis project Ga0316208, IMG submission 204944) | Microbial mat bacterial communities from mineral coupon in-situ incubated in ocean water Damariscotta River, Maine, United States -... | ecosystem: Environmental > Aquatic > Marine >... | reverse complement strand
ATGTACGCGTGATGGGCGAAAGGATCTGAATTTACGCGAGAAGTGGCTCTGGGCATACACACCGCACTACCCTCAGACACCGCAAAGCCAACTCCCAAACGAATCCAAGAGGAATCCGCCTGACCATGCCGGAACGCCGCCCCGCTCTCGACCAAGATTCTCGGTTCGACGCCCTCATCGTTGGCGCTGGCTTCGCCGGTCTCTACATGCTTCATCGCCTGCGCGAAGCCGGCCTTACAGCTCGCGTCTACGAAGCCGGAACGGATGTCGGAGGGACGTGGTATTGGAACCGTTATCCCGGCGCACGATGCGATGCCGAAAGCCTGACCTACTCCTACTCCTTCTCGCCGGAACTCGAGAACGAATGGTCGTGGACGGAACGGTATGCGACGCAGCCCGAGATCTTGAGTTACGCGCAGCACGTGGCCGAGCGCTTCGACCTGAAGCGCGATATTCGTTTCGAGCGTCGCGTCGAAACGGCGTACTTCGACGAGGCCGCAAGCCGCTGGTCCATCGCGACCGACGCGGGCGATACCGCGAGCGCGCCCTTTTTGATCATGGCGACGGGTTGTCTGTCTGTTCCGCTGGTTCCCGAGATCGCAGGCCTCGATTCCTTTGAGGGCCGTCGTCTGCAAGCGAGCCAATGGCCCCATGAACCCGTCGACTTCACGGGGGAACGAGTGGGCGTGATCGGAACGGGCTCCTCCGCGATCCAGGCGATTCCCGAGATCGCGAACCAGGCGGCCCAGCTGACGGTCTTCCAAAGAACGCCCAACTTCAGCGTCCCCGCCCACAACCGCCCTCTCGACCCGGACTTCGAAGCCGCCTTCAAAAAGAACTATCGCGAGCATCGGGACTTCCATCGCCGCGGGCTTACCTCCGGCTTTGGCGATCTCGAGATCGAACCGAAGGAATTCGTTTCCGCAACCGACTCCGCACTCTCGCCCAGCGATGACGAATGGGAAGCGATCTGTGAGAACTACTGGGAGATGGGCGGCGCGATTTTCCTCCGCGCGGCACCGGACGTCGTCGTGACCGAAGAAGCGAACGCGCGCCTTGCCGACTTCGTTCATCGCAAGATCCGCGAGACCGTCAAGGACAAGGAGACGGCGGATGCGCTCTGCCCAACGACCTACCCGATCGGAACGAAGCGGATCTGTGTCGATTCGGACTACTACGCGACCTACAACCGCGACAACGTCCGACTGGTTGACTTGAACCGAACGCCCATCGAACGGATCGAAGCGACCGGCGCGGTGCTCGGCGGCGAGTCGAAGAGCGGCGACGGGGAATCTATCGAGCTCGACACGCTCGTCCTCGCAACCGGGTTCGATGCGATGACCGGTGCACTCGACCGGATCGACATTCGCGGTCGAAGAGGCACGCCCCTCAAGGATGCTTGGAGCGAAGGTCCGAAGACGTACCTCGGCCTCATGGCCTCCGGCTTTCCGAACCTCTTTACGATCACGGGTCCGGGGAGCCCCTCCGTGCTCTCAAACATGCTCGTCTCGATCGAGCAACACGTCGAATTGATCATGGACTGTATTGAAGAGATGAAGTCACGAAGCGCTTCCATCGTCGAACCGGAAGAAGAGGCCCAAACAAGTTGGGGCGCCCACGTGAACGAGGTCGCCAACGCGACGCTGATGCCCAAGGCCGGGTCCTGGTACATGGGCGCGAATGTCCCAGGCAAACCGCGGGTATTCATGCCCTACGGGGCCGGCGTAGGCGTCTATCGCGAGATTTGCGAGGGGGTCGTCAAAGACGGTTGGCGAGGATTCCGTTTCACTGAGGACTAGCGCCGCTCGCCGGCCGATCGGACCGGACCTATCCAAGAGGTTCCACTGAATGCGTATGCAAAGCATGACCCGCGGGTTCACCTGGCTTGACCTGATGATCTGCACCGCCCTCGCCGTTCCCTACGTCTCGAGCTGGACCCTCGAAATGATCAGCCTCGCGAGTGTCTCGTTAGGCAGCACCGAGGTCGCCCTCCTCGTTGGCCCCGGGGCGTTCTTCGTCAATCTCGCCGGTCTCTTCGGCGTCCTTTGGAACATCGCCATGCTCCGCTTGCAGGATCCCTCGCTTCACCGAATTGACCTGATCGCTCGAGTGGGCGTGATCTCACTCATCGCACTCCACGTCAGCACGCAGCAGCTCCCAACGATCTTCTTCTTTTTCTTGGGAACCGAAATCGTAGGCGGAGCATTCAAGATCGCATGGCTTCGGAGTCTCGACGAAGACTCTTAGGGGCCCATAAAACAAGAAGCGAGCGATTGAGTTAGTCGTCAAGCAACCGCGCTGCGTCGTCGTAGTCAACGAGACCGAGTCGCGCGCCGAAATCCGGGTCGTAGGATCGAAAGCCGAGCAGGTATTGCACGGCCTCGGGGAAGTCTTTCGCTTTTTCAAGCGGAACTGTCAGCTGAAAATTTTCCTCCGCCCGCAGCCAGCCCCGACAGAAGCCCGCATGCAAACCGACCCGCCACTCATCTTCGGTCACGTTCGCACCACCGCCATGAATGACCTTCCCGCTGTAGAGAAGCGCTGACCCGGCGGGCATTGTCGCGCGACAGGTCTGTGTAGGATCGACCTCCGGCAACAAACCCGGCCAATGGTTCGATCCCGGCGCGATCACGGTGGCTCCGTTCGGCTCGGTGAAATCGGTGAGGGCGAAGATCGCGGTGACCGTAATCTCCTCATCGCGCATGGCTTGGGGCCAGTTGAGTTCGTCGCGATGGAGCATCTGCGGCGTTTCGTCCGGGCCGATGCAAATCAGCTGGCCGGTGTTCAGCCAGTAGTCGCCCTCGCCCAGGTAGCGATCGCCCATCGCGTGATAACGCGGATCATTCAGCAGCTCGACCCACGCGGGCGAATGTGTCGGCAGTCCCGTGATCCGCTTGGTCTGTTCACCGTGGAACTCGGTCCAGAGCCCCTCGGTCGTACTTCCAGGCATCTTCGTCGTAACGAGCGGCGCGATCTCGCGTTGCAGGCGGCCGAGCAAATCCGGATCGATAAAATCTTCAACGATCAATCCGCCGTCTCGATCGAAGGCCTCCCAGACGAGTTTCCAGTCCAGATCGGTCTTCGCGCTGAATCGTTTGAGCTCTGGCATAACATGCTCCTCGGAATGCTTCTCGTTTGGGTGTGCTCGGATGCAGGACACGCGGAGTGTACACCGCCTGTCGCTGCCCCTGGCCGAGAGCGATCGACCGTCCCTTCGTTTCTCAGCGAAGGGCCGCCGGCGCGGAAAAGACGGATTCACGCTGACCGGCGACCTCGAGTCGACCGTTCCGGCCCGCGTCCAGTTCGTCCAAATGCTCAAAAAGGGCGACGCCAGCGGCGAAACGTTCCCCGAGCTCAGCTTCGCCCCCGGCAAACACACCCTTCGCTTCGACGGGCAGATCGTCGGCTGGCGCGAACACTCGGGCGCAAGCTCCCGGGAACAGGAAGTCTGCGCGAGCCGTTCGGCGCGCCGAACGCAGCTATTCCGCCTATCCTTCTCGATGCTTCCTCGCGTGACCCATGAGATGGACGCGCGCGCTCGGCAGGAGTCCGTGCCTCATACTTGGGGAACGCCAGAACCCGTAAGGAAATCAGAGCCTCGTGAATCCCTTCGAATTCGTCATGGTGCTGGTCTCGATCATCATCGCTCTAGGCGTGGCCGAGCTCCTCGTGGGGATCGTGCGAATCCTGCGCGGCGAGTTGAAGCTCTACTGGATTCAGTCGGTCTGGGTCTTGAGCCTACTCGTGATGCAGCTCCAGTATTCCTGGTCGCTCTTCGATCTCGAATCAAAGGGCGAGTGGGTCTTTCTGGACCTGGTCCGACTGCTCGCGCCGCCGGTCGCTCTCTTCTTGGCGAGTTCGCTGCTCTTCCCCAGCCGGCAGGAACAACCCAATCTCGAGGAGTACTACTTCGCGAAGCGGAAACCGATCTTTGTCTTGCTCTCGGGATTGATGCTCTACTACTGGACCTTGAGCCTCTCAATGAGCCTCCTGTCCGCCGTTCAGTTCACCGGCGTTGCGATGACCGCGGTGCTCATCCGCACGGACAGCCAGCCGATTCATGCCGCCCTGACCCTCGCCTATGCGATCGCGACCTTGTTCTTCGTCGCGTCGTTCTCCTACACCCTGGGCGAGTCCGCCTTTTAGCTCGCGGAACCGTAGTCGGATACGCCGACGGTCCGTAGCGTGTAGGAAACGCCTCCCGGCGCACCACGGGATCGGCTTTACCGACTCGCCGTTTCGTGGATTCCGTTGACATCCAATCACCCGCCATCGAGACTAGATCCCCAATCGACTCGATGGTCTCGCGGTGATTGCTGCGTTCGCCTGAAGATCGTGCCCAAGAGCGATCCCACTCGTGAAGGCACGGATCCCCGAACAGAGGAATACTCAACCATGTTGAACCGGCTTCTTGCATCCCTCTCGTTGCTCTTCGTCCTCACCTTCGGCGCAGCTCCTGCCCTCTCCTATACCGACACTTTCGTGTTCGGCGATTCGCTCTCAGACTCCGGCGCGTTCGACCACCTCTTGGGCGGCGCCTTCTGTCCCCCCGCGCCCTACGCGGGTTGTCGTTTCTCGAACGGACCGACCTGGGCCGAGAACGTCGCGACCGCGCTCGGGAATTCTGCGGACACCGCATATGCCCCAGGCGGCGGTACGAACTACGCAATCGGCGGCGAACGCTCTGACGAGCTCTTCGCTTCGGGCTCAGCCATCAATGGCGGCCAGATCCCGAACTTCAGCACGGATGTCGGCGGTGTCGCCGATCCGAATGCGCTCTACATCATCTGGGCCGGAGGAAACAACTTCCTTCAGAATTCTCCGCCCGGCACTTTCGATCCGGCCGCTGCCGCCACCGATATTGTCCAGGCCGTTTCCGACCTTTCGGTCCTGGGCGCGCAAAACTTCCTTGTCGCCAACCTGCCGATCAACGATCCGTGGGCCTTCGCCTTCAACGCAACGCTCAGCGGCGGGCTTGCAACGCTCGGCACGGCGAACCCGACCCTCGACATCATCGAGTTCGACACCCTTTCCGTTCTGCTCGGGGCAACGCTCAACCCCGCCGCGTACGGACTGACCAACGTGCTCGATCCCTGCTTCGACGAAGGCGCGGGCACGGTCTGCGCGAATCCGAACGAGTACCTCCTCTGGGACACGGTCCATCCGACCGCACGCGGACACGAAATCCTCTCAGATGCGGCGCTCGCCATCATCCCGGAGCCGGGAACAGCCCTCCTTCTTGGCCTCGGTCTGTCGGTGCTATCGGTGCGACGGACTGCACGCCGCTAGTCGCGGTGCCCAGCGCGACTCCGCCGCGCGGCTCTTGGTCCCGAGCACCCGAACGCACGAGCGCATGTGCGTCCCGGACTTCCCATGTCCGCAAATCGATCCTTTGATCGAGCGGCGCATGTGACGTCCTGGTCGCGACACTGCATTGATCTATCGCGGGCCTCATGTCGCCCGAGAACAACCTCTTCGCCCGGTTCAGCACGAATCAGAAAATAGGGAGCGATCGATGACGAGTGACGACTACGAGCACATGGGGGCCTTCTATCTGGGGCGGCCAGTCGATGCTGAGAATGGAGACGTCCTCGACGCGCCACTGCTCTATGACTCGAAGGACCTCACGACCCACGCGGTTATGCTGGGCATGACCGGTAGCGGCAAGACCGGTCTCGCGATTTCGCTCCTCGAAGAGGCCATGATCGATGGCGTTCCGATTATTGCGATCGATCCCAAGGGTGATCTCGGCAACCTCATGCTGACGTTTCCCGACCTGGCGCCCAAGGACTTTCGGCCCTGGGTCGACGAGTCCGCCGCGGCGCGGAAAGGGGTGACCCCCGATGCGTTTGCGGCGGAGCAGGCCGAGACCTGGCGAGCGGGTCTTGCGGAGTGGGGCCAGTCCCCGGATCGCATCGCGCGGTTCGCGGGTGCTGGCGAGCGCGTCTTGTACACGCCGGGCAGCCGAGCGGGAACGCCCCTCGCAATGCTTCGCGCGTTCGATGCCCCGCCGGCGGCATTGCTCGAAGACGAGGAAGCGCTTCGCGAACGCGTCGAGGCTTGCGTCGCAGGCTTGCTCGGTCTGCTTGGAGTCGCAGCGGACCCTCTTCAGAGCCGCGAATCGATTCTGCTTTCGACGCTCGTGGATCGTGCCTGGCGAGAGGGCCGATCTCTCGATCTTGTTGCGCTGATCCAACAGATCCAGAAGCCGCCGGTCGAGCGTGTCGGCGTGATGGAAATTGAGACCTTCTTTCCCGCGAGCGACCGGATGGGCCTCGCTATGCGACTTAACAACCTGCTCGCTTCCCCGAGTTATGCCGCGTGGATGGAAGGACAGCCGATGGACGTGTCTGCACTCCTGCGGACAAAAGATGGGCGTCCTCGTCTCTCGATTATCTCCATTGCCCATCTCGGCGAGGCCGAGCGCATGTTCGTTGTAACGCGCCTGCTGACCGAGATCGTCTCGTGGATGCGAACCCAGCCGGGTTCGCCCTCCCTTCGCGCGCTCCTCTACATGGACGAGGTCTTCGGCTATTTCCCTCCCACCGAAAATCCACCCTGCAAGCGCCCCATGCTCACACTGCTCAAGCAGGCCCGGGCCTACGGCGTCGGTTGCGTTCTCTCAACGCAGAATCCCGTCGACCTCGACTACAAGGGTCTCTCGAATTGCGGAACATGGTTTCTCGGACGACTGCAGACCGAACGCGATAAGGCACGCGTCATCGACGGACTTGAAAGCGCCGCAAGCGGGTCGCCGGGACAGATGGACCGGGCAACTCTCGACCGAACCCTCTCCGGGCTCGCGCCGAGAACCTTCGTCTTGAATAACATCCACGAAGACGAGCCCGTGCTCATGAAATCGCGCTGGGCCCTCTCCTATTTGGCGGGCCCACTCTCCCGCGCCCAGATCAAGCAGCTCGGCGATTCGCAAACAACGCCCGAACCGGTCGCGGTTGCCGCGGCTTCCGCCGGCCCATCCCCCGCACTCGAGGCCGCAATCGACGAGAGCTCTGCACCCGACGCCCGCGTCGTTCTCCCTCCCATTGCGAATGAGTCGGTCCTCCCGATCATGGAGAGCCTCTCGGCGGGAGAGCGCGTGGTGTATCGCCCGATTCTGCTCACCCGCCTCTCGGCCCACTACGCAAATGCGCGCGCCGGCGTCGACGAGTGGCTCAAGCTCGTCTTCTCCGCACCGCTATCGAGTGAACTCGACGGGTCACCCTGGGAAGGCGCCAACCGCCTCGCCGAGTGGCCGGAGCTGGAAGAGGAACCCCGTGCGGGAGCGACCTTCGCCGAGATTCCCGTCGAGGCCGAACGTGAGAAGAGCTGGGGAAGATGGGAGAAGCAGGCAAAGACCGCCGCCTATCGCGACCATCCACTCTCGCTCTTCAAGTCGAAGAAGCCAAAAGCGATCTCAGTCATCGGCGAAAGTGAGGGTGCCTTCCTGGGTCGTCTGGCCGACCTTCGTCGAGAAGGACGAGAGGTCGAACTCGAAAAGTTGCGCAAGCGTTATGCGCCGAAGCTCGCTCGTCTGCAGGAAAAGATCGACCGGGCGATCGAACGCCTCGATCGCGAAGAAGAACAGTTCAAGGATCGTCGCGCGCAGACGGTTGTGTCGGGCCTCGCCACCGTGGTCGGCGCCCTCTTCGGACGGAAGCTCGCGAGTGTCGGGAATATCCGTCGCGCCGCGAGCACAGCCAAGAACGTCAGCCGAACCCAGCGTGAGAAAGGCGATATTTCACGCGCCGAGGCCCGCGTCGAGGAGTACCAGCAAGAGCTCCTCGACCTCGATGCGGAATTCAAGGAGGCTCTGGCGGAAGCGGAGGATCGTGCCGACGGTTTCGAACCGGAGATCGAGACGCTCCGAGTCAACGCCAAGAAGGCAGACCTCGAAGTCGAGCGACTCCATCTCGTCTGGGTTCCCTTCCGGGTCTCAAGCGACGGAATTGCCGAGCCCCTCGCGCGGCTCGAGGCCGTCGAATGAGCCGGCGTTTGCAACGCACCCTACTCGGCCTTGCCGCCGCTGCGGTACTGGCCATCGCCCAGCAGGCCGGCTGGATCGAAGGCGCGAACTCGGAACGGGCTGCAACGAACGTCTCCGCGGCGTCGGAGATCACGGAAGGCAATGCCGCACTCGACCGCGCGATCGCGGAACAAGCCTCCGGTGTGATGATGACGGTCGAGGCGCGCGTCAAGAAGACGCTGCCCGATGATCTCAAGGGTTCACGCCATCAACGGTTCCTGCTCGACATCGGTCACGGCCGAACCGTGCTCGTCGCTCACAACATCGACCTCGCGGATCGCGTCCCGCTCGGTCAAGACGACGCGGTCCGTATTCGAGGTCAGTTCGAATGGAACGATCGTGGCGGCGTCCTTCACTGGACCCACCACGACCCGCGCGGCCGTCATCCGGGCGGCTGGATCGAGTACGCAGGCCGCCGGTTCGAATAGCACGTTCGGCGGCGCGACAGAAAGATAGAAACTGTCATCTATTCGGCTTTGAGACATCCTTCCCATCGCCTCGCCATCGCTTCCTACATGCCTCGAATGGGTACGTTCCCTTCCCGATTCCCTCGCATGAAATTGGCTAGGATTCGCCTCCTGCTGCTCTGCAGCTCCTGCAATCGCCGCCCACTCCTCTTGCCACTCTTGCCACGCGAGCCGGGTCTTGGACGAACGAACAATCTATTCCTTCGGCGGGCTTTTCGTCGCCACGATTGCGTTCCTTGCCGCCTTCTACGGCAAGGGTTCGGGCGGGCGTTCCTGGGCAGTCGCCTGGCTGAGCCTCGTCGCCTCAGGAGCGAGTCGAACCTTCGTTGAGGCCTCGCCGATCCTGGTGCCGGCATTCACCCTCCTCGGTTCTGGCTTCTCCCTTCTTCTCGTGCATGGCGCCTGGCGATTCACGCGCGGCGATGCGCCCTTGCCCCAAGTCGCGACCGCCGCTCTACTTTTCGCTATCCCGCTTCGAATGGCTCTCTATCCGGTCTTACCGGAACTTGGAAGTCGCGCGCTCGGGGCCGCGCTCTGCACGTTATGCGTGGGACTCTCGTGCATGCTCCTACTGCGCCCGCCGCAAGGGCGCCCGTCGGCCTCGGCGCGAGCCCTCGGCTTCGCGTTTCCGACGATTGCAGCCGTTTCCTGGATCGACAGCATGATGCCCCTGTTCGGGTTCGCGTCGGTGACCGGGACCGCGCTTTGGTTTGCGGAAGGCGTCGTGATCGCCGCGGTCAAGATCAGTGCGTTTGTCTCGATGCACAGGGACAGCGCCGACGCGCTCCACGAGGAACTCGCCGCGCACTATCGGGAGATGACCGAGAGCGCGACGGATCTCTTCGCTGAACTGAGTGCGGACGGCATGACGCTGTACGCGAACCCGGCTCACAAGACCGTCCTCGGCGTCGACCCCAAGGACCTCATTGGCACTTATGGCCCGGCGGTCGAAGTCACTCCACTCCCCCCTGACCTCAGTCAACTACAAGAATCGTCCAAGGAGATGCTCTTCGTCGCTCGCAACAAGGAAGACGGTCGCCCGGTCACGCTCGAATGTTCCTTCCATCGCGTGCGGCACGCGAGTGGCGAGTACCGCACCGTCGTCACGAGCCGAGACATCACGGCCCGCGCAGCCCGCGAGCGAGACCGCGAAGATTTGAATGCGCGACTCGAAGCACTCGTCGAGTCAAGAACTGAAGAGCTCCGCACCTCTCTCTTGCAGCTCCAGGAAGCGAACCGCCTGGCTTCCCTCGGCACGATGGCAGCCGGCATCGCCCATCAGATCAACAATCCCGTCGGCTCGATCCAGATGAGCGCCGAGTTCGCGCTTTCCACTCCGAATCAGGCTCCCGACCGCGATGCCACCTGGAAGCAGGCGCTCGAAAATTCGGTGGAGCAGGCCAAGCGCTGCGGGAACATCGTGACGCGGATGCTCCAGTTCGCGAGAAACGAGCCGACCAAGAAGAGCGGAGACGACCTCTCCGCCATCCTTCGGCGCGCTTGCGATACCACCGAAGGCTATGCCCGCGAGCGCAATGCGACGATTGAATCAGACGGGCTCAACACCTCCCTCTATGTGCGTTGCGGCGCGATCGAGCTCGAACAAGCCTTCCTCAACATCATTCGCAACGCCTGTGAGGCTTCAGACCTTCCGCATTCCGTCTCCGTTTCAGCTCGCCGCGAGGACGATGACGCCAAGGTGACGATCCGAGACGATGGACGCGGCATTCCGGCGAATGCGCTTGACCACGTGCTGAATCCCTTTTTCACGACCCGCCTCGACGCCGGCGGGACAGGCCTGGGGCTAAGCGTTGCGCACGGTGTGATCGCCGATCACGACGGCACCCTTGAAATCGACAGCGCGCTCGAGAAGGGGACCACGGTTACGGTGACCCTGCCCCTTGATTCAGGCGTTGCCTGAAGACGATCGGAGCAGGCGAGCGGCCTAACGCGAAGAGGCTTCTCCGACCGTACATCGACGTAGAACTCGATGCCGACCGGCGTGATCTGCAGACCCCGTGTGTTGCGTCATCCGCTCGTCCCAGATCGCCACGTCTCCGGCCGACCATCGAAAGCGGCACTGAAGACTCACATCCATGGGGAGCCGCGCCAGAAACTGACGCACGAAGAGGCTCTCGCTCTCCGGCAACCCGACGATCCGGGTCAGAAAATTTGGCTCGGAATAGACCGCCTGCTTCCCGGACAGGGGATGCGTGCGAATAATCGGGTGCGTCGCGCCCGAACCGATGGCCTGCATCACCTTCGTAACGACTTCGGGTTCCAGATGGTCTCGCATATACGACATCAACTTTCCGTCGGCTGCGTGGAATCCGTGCAGGGAACGAAGGTACGCCTGCATTGAGGGCGAGAGATTCTCGAAAGCCTGCACCATATTCGCCCAGGCCGTGTCGCCCCCCACTTCCGGTGCGACCTCGCAGCACAAGATCGCCGCAACCGGGGGCGATGTGAGGTAGGAGTCGTCCGTGTGCCAGCCGGCCCGATCCGGTGTGTCCTCCGGACGATCCACGATTCGATGTAGAGGATCAGTGCGACCCAACGCGGCCTCGAAGGGATGGATCATCGGCTCGCCGAATACGCGCGCCAACGCGAGATGGGCTTCGGGATCGAGGTGCTGGTTGCGGGCGAACAGAACCAGATGTTCCGTCAGCGCTGCGCGGAGGGCGTCCCCCATTCCCTCATCGAGCGGAGCCGAGAGATCGACATCCTGCAATTCAGCGCCGAACGTCGCGTTCACTCTCTTGAGCGCAAGCTTCACCGCAATCATCTCCTTCGATACCGAACTCTAACGCAGGATCTAGGGCTGGGATTCGTTGATGTCGTCGCAGTTCACCTCCCCTAACGTCATTCGCACGACGAGAGATTCTGCGCAACAGCCAAATCCTGGGGATCAAGCGATGAACTACTGGCTCTACCTGAACGAAATGCCCGAAGAACAACTCGTTCCGATCGCGCAGATCGCTGAGCAGGTCGGCTTCCGGGGCGTCGCTCTCGCGGATCACATCGTCGTTCCGACCGACTTCGACAAGACGCGGCACCCCTCAGGCAACGCGCCCTTTGACCACGCGTCCTCATTCCCTGACCCGATCGTCACCGCCGCGACGATCCTTGCTTCAACCGACCGGCTCGACGTGATGAGCTACGTCTACATCCTGCCCATGCGCGATCCCTTCGCGGTCGCGAAACAGGTGGGGACCCTCGCGCGACTCTCGGGGAACCGCTTCCGATTCGGAGTCGGCGCCGGGTGGATGCTCGAGGAGATCGAGCTGATCGGGCATTCGCTGGCGGCCCGCGGTCGCCGCATGGATGAAATGCTGTCGATCATGAAGGGCTTCTGGACTCAGGAGTCCTTCGAGTTTCATGGGGAGTTCTTCGATTTCGACGCGGCCGGTATGGCCCCCCACCCGATCGAAACAATTCCGATCTGGGTCGGCGGCAAGAGCGCAGCTGCCCTCGATCGCGCCGCGAAGCATCAGGGCTGGCTCGGCATGAATTACGACCTCCCTGAAATCCACACGCTCTTGCGATCGCTGGAATCTCGACGGGCCAATTCGGATTCGGAGAGCCCATGGACGACGTTCGTGATTCCGAACGCGGCGCCCTCCCCCGAACTCGATCGCGACCTCGAAGCGCGCGGCGTAACGGACACCATGGGCTTCGCGTTTCCCGTGGATGACCCGAAATTCGCCGGGCTCGAGGCGAAACGCGAGGCGCTTGAGCGATTCGCGGAAGCGTTCACCCCAGCTCAGTAACGGTTCAGTAGCGGAACGTCGCTGTCACTCCGTAGGTCCGCGGATCTCCGATCGCGTGAAGGATCGCATCGCGAAGCCGGGCCAGGTTGAACACATCCTGGGTATACGCCTGGTCTGTCAGGTTCTCGACCCAACCGGCCAACTCGAAGACCTCAGTCGGACTTCGATACGTCACGCGAAGGTTGACGAGCCACAAGGGATCCTGCTTCACCAGCGAAGAGTTCGACGCGCTGAAGAAGACCTTGTCCTTGTAAGACCAGTCGACTCGCGGAACCAGAACACCCCAATCTCCGGCGATCGGCCATGCAACGAATCCGATAAATGAAAACTCAGGCGAGTTGACCAGACGATTGCCTGTGAAGTCCTCGGAGGCCGTCCGGTCGACGAGGGCATCCCCCGCGCTCTGAACCGCATAGACGTTCACAAAGTCTGTGTAGTACGCGTCGAGCCAGGCGAAGGTGAGCCGAATCCAAAGTCGATCGATCGCCGGATGCGCCCATCCTTCGAGGGGCCGAACGTCGAGTTCTGCCTCGATGCCGTAGATATCGGCGTCGTCCGCGTTGATCAGCTCGGGCGCGGGCGTCGCCCCCGCTTCATTGCGAAGCGCATAGGTCTGAAGCTCCTGATAGTCGTAATAGAAGAAGGCCGTATTGAAGGCCACGCGCGAATTCCAGAAGCGAGATTTAATCCCGACTTCCATCGAGTCGAGCATTTCGGGCTCAACCGGATCCGACAATGCGCCCGACGTCTCCCCATCCGGCCCGGGATTCACGACCGCACTATTGATATGCGGCCCCTTCCATCCGCGCGTGTAACTGAGATACAAGTCGAAGTCGTGATCGGGTCGCCAAGTAGCGACGAGCTTTCCCGCCCATCCAAAGGTCCGAACCGCCGATCCCGCCGTTCGTGCGGGGATCTCTTCTCCCGCCCTCGGATGGCCAGAGGGAAACGTGATCGGCGTTGTCCGAGTCGTTCCAAAAATTCGATCGACGGTCTGACGCCGAAGATTCAACTCCTTGTCTTCGTGATTGAGCCGAACGCCGCCCTCAAGTGAGAACGTTTCCGCCGGTTCCCAGTTGAGTTGCGCCCAGGCCGAAGCGTGTCGCGTGAAGAATTTGTATTCCTGTGCGATGGCGGGGCTTGAGATCGAGAAGGGGAAGAAATTCTCCGCGTCGATCGCGTCGTAGAGAAACATCCCGCCGAGCTGCCAAGAGAAGGGTCCGTCATCGCTGAAGTCGAGACGGAGTTCCTGCGTCAGCTGATAGGACTTGTTCTTGAACTCGAGCTCCAAGCTGGGATACGGATTGCCATCGAGGTTGATCACCGTATCGCGCTTGTTCCATTCGTATCCTGTGATCGACGTGAGTACGTAATCCCCGAAGTGCATCTCTCCGACAAGACTCGCGCCGAAGAGATCGATCTTCTCCTGTTCGACCCGGTTGTAGTCGCCTTCGTAGGGATTCCCGATAAAGGGATCGCGAACCGGGACGAGCGAGCTTCGGCTCACGTACACACGGTTGTCGGGGTCGATGTACTCATCGGCGTCCAGAAAAGCGGGCGAGGGAGACGGCACCTCTTCGAGGATGCGCTGCCGCCCCGCCACCATCTGAAATTGACGCGCATCGCCGCGGTTCTGACCGCCATGCAGATTCAACTGCCAATCCATATCCAGATATTCATGCTGAAAGCGCAGGATCGATCGGGCAGCCCAGTTATTTCGATCGTTGACCCACTCCTTCACGAAGCCCGGTTGCCCGGGGACCCAACCGGCACCCGGAGGCGAGATCAGGTCATTCGTATTCTCGGGATTGAAACAAGCGAGGTTCACCGAGTAGATCAGCCCGTTGAGACGTCCCTGCCGAGTTCGACTATCGATTTCTCGCAGTCGGGGACGTCGGGTGTAGTCGATGTCTGCGCATCGATTCTTCGTCGTCCCTTTCCGCGTACTCCACTTGGCCGCGGTACGGACCGAGAGATGATCTTCGATCAGCACGTTCTCGATCGCGCCATTCACGTCGAGCTGGTTGAAGCGTCCGTAGGTCGCCGTAAAGGTCGAGCTCGGCGTTCCCGTTGGCTTCCGAGTGACTACGCGCAAGGTTCCCGCTGACGCGTTCCGTCCGTATTGCGTCGCCTGGGGTCCCCGTAAGACTTCGATATTCTCAACGTCGAAGAGCTGCGCGAGCTGACCCGCCGGCGCATTCATGTAGATCTCGTCGTTGTAAACGGCGACCGAGGAAGACGAGGACGCAGCGAAATCGCGAATCCCGACACCGCGAATAAACAAGGTCGGGCTCGACGCCGCGAAGGGCGTACGGATCTCCAGGTTGGGCGTGAAGGCCGCGATATCCGAGATGTCCTTCGCGCCGATTGCCGTCAGGTGTTCGGCGTCAAACCCGATGACGGAGACATCGTCGTAATCCGCGACCTGCGCAGCCTCATCGCCCTCGACGATCATCTCCTCGATCCCCAAGAAGGGATCCTCATCGGCGGCGCGGCCCAGCCCGGAGAAGCTCGCAAGCGAAGTCATCACGCAGGCAAGGGCAATCGTGAGCCGCGCGGCGAGAGAGATCACACGCGGCCCCATCAAGCGGAGACTTACACCACGGGCACGCGGGCGCATAGGACGAGACTCGCCCAGAATCGGGTCGACTGCAGCCTGCCGGAAGCGATATCTTCGGCCTCTTCGAGGACGAGGAGACCCGGGCATGGCAACGGCAATCGATCCTGATGCGTTTGGCTTCGGCGACTTCCACACGCGGCAGCTGCCGCGTCAACTCTCCGAGCGATCGACACTGCTGCCCTCCGCATACGCGGCCACCCTGCGACCGATTGCGATCGGCGAACAGGAATCGGGAACGCGCTTCACCTATCGCTACGACGCGGAGCAGGCACGCATCCTCGTCGAACCCGGCGACAATGCCGGAACGACGGTCATCGACCTTCCCCGAGAAAACTTCGTCCAACTCACCCAGGACCTCGAGTCCTCCGCCGGCCTCGTCTACGGTGAACGGGCAAAGCTTGAACGCGGCGACATGATGGACCTCCTGCAGTGGGAGCCGGCGTTCCGGTGGATGTTCTGCGATCGGCCGGTCTACGATCCGGAGGCGATCGAGCTTCGCGATTCTAAGGGGCAGCCACTCGATCCTGCGAAGGCTTTCGCGGTCGGCGATGACCCCGATGAGATGGCGGAATTCCTTCGCGTGGTCGGATATTTGTGGGTCCGTGACGTGATTCCGCAGGACGAAGTCGACACACTTCGAGCGGCAGGGGAACTACTCCGCGCCCTGGCGCGCGAAGGCGATCAGGAATCCTGGTGGGGACGAAACGAAGCGGGCGAATCCGTACTCTGCCGCGTTTTGCGAGCGGGTCAGGAGCCAGCGATGCGCGCGCTTCACGGGGATCCACGCCTTGAACGGTTCGCCGCGCTCGCCGATGTCCCGATGGAACACAAGCAGGGCCCCGAGGACAAAGACGGGGTGACGCTGCTATGGAAACAACCCGGCGTTGCCGAAGGCCTGGGCGATCTGCCCTGGCATCGCGATTGCGGAATGGGCGGCCACGCAAGCATGTGTCCGACCGCGGTACTCAGCGTCTTCCTGGGTCCGAACACGCCGGAAGCCGGCCAGATCCGCTTCCTCCCCGGATCCTGGGAGTCGAGTTTCCCCTTTGCCGACGGCACGGACGCGGCGGCTCCGATCGGCATTGGCCCACCTGCTCAGCCAGGAGATATCACGTTCCACTATGGAGACGGGCTACATGTCGCCCCTCCGCCCACGGCAAGCGACGGCCCCTTCCGGAGCTGCGTCCTCTTGAGCTACGCGCGAACCGACGGCATTCACCATCTCGGAGGCCGCCACTACAATGATGTCCTGCTCGGCTCGGAAGACGGCCAGGTGAAGAACATGCGCGAGATGGCAAAAAGCGACGACTGATCGAACGCGCTCGGGGCCGAGTTAGTCCGCGGCCGACTGACCCGGCTTGAAGCCTGCCCTGGGTTCAACAAAGAGCGCCTTCGCCTCGGCGACCACAACCTCACCGTCCCGAAGCCACGCGTCCGCGAACATCTTCCGGCCCTCGACGCGCTCGGTCTTGATCTCGTAGTCGAGCTCTTTGTGAAGGGGCGTTCCTCGCCGGTAGGTCACTTCGAGCCGGTGAGTCGGACCACCGACGTCGCTCGCCACAACGTGCTGGCCTAATGCCTGATCGAAGAACCAGGCAACGTGTCCGCCATGGGCCCAGCCCGGCGGTCCCTCATGAATCAGATCGAACCGCACGCGACCAAAGCGCCGATCGCCGTCCTGCTCCCCCGTCATGAACGGATGGGCCACATGCACGCGCGGTTCGATCGCACCGGGGAAATAGTAGGGGCGGGTATCCGCCGTGGACTGGGACTCACCGAAGCGCGGAACCTCCTGCCGACTCGCGATGGCGGAGAGACGCTCGGTCATTCCCTTAAGCGCCTTCGTCGCGCCTTGCACGTCTTCGTGTTCGCCCTCATGAATCCGCAGTATCTCGTTCGCGGCCCCGCGAAGTGCATCCGCGAGTTCAACCAATTCCGCCGCCGGCGTCTGTCCGATTTTGGGAAATCTCATGGACGCGGAGCATGACGAATCAGCGGCCCCGGCGCCCCGTGCAGCGGCTCTCCTTCACCCCCTCATTTCTGCGCAAAATCTGTCCCAACTCCTCAAAAAGTCTCAAGATTCTCCCTAAGTGGACGATTCAGAAGGGGCACGCGCAATCCCCGCGCGTTGGGAGAATCGAAAATGGCTCTGCGTCCCCTGGCTTTCAGCGTTCGACTGCGCGACCCCGAGAAGGGAAGAACCCTGCGCGTTCGAAACGACCCCAAGGCGCCGAAGAATTATCTTGTCGAAGACGAGCGTGAGGGCGGCACGACGCGTGTTCGCTCCCACGGGTCCGCTAAGTCTGCAGTTAAGGACGCGGCGTCGACCTGGCGCAAGCGTCTCAATTAGCCACGCGCGGGCTCGCCTAAACTGGCCAAGGCCCTCCCTACGCCTGAACCTCGTGCGAGCCTTCTCGAAGGTCTCTCGGGCTCGTTCCTAGAGGTGCGCTGGTCGAAGCAATCCGCACACCCGGCCTCGGCCCGCTCGCGCTTCTTCTGTTAGGCAGTGGCCATCGCCTTCAGCGCGTCGCCGCCGAAGCGCTCAAGGCCGCACGTCTTCCGCGGGCCCATTCGCTCATCGAGCCCTCGGCGAGCTTGCGGGAGACGCGTATCGCCAGGACGCGAATCGGCTCCGCCCGCTCCGCCTACACAACCTTGGTCCGCGCCCGGCGCTCGCTTGACTTGACGCCTTCGGGCCGCCACGTTTCGGCGATGCGCAATCAAAACTTCGCCGCCTCGTCGGCTCGCTTCTTCCCAATCCTGCTCGTCCTTCTATTCAGCACCTTGACCGCCGGCTGCTTCGCGCTCAAAGAGCGAATCGAAGGAACGAACTACGCGGCTGAAGGCGCGCCGTTCATCGCGGACGATGCACCGATCGTTCCTTCGAACGCCGATCTCCCACGCCAGGAAGATCTGATCCATCGCATCGTCCTCGTCGGCGATGCCGGCGTCCCCATGGACAGCGAACCCGTCCTCGCGTCCCTCGGCCGATGGGCGGATGTCTACCCCGACGACACGACAGTTCTCTTTCTCGGGGACAACGTCTACCCCGCTGGGATCGAAGAGGACGCCGTCGAGGAGGGCGAAGAAATTTTGCGAAAGCAGGTCGCATCGACGAGCGCGACGCGGATCTTCATTCCCGGTAACCACGACTGGGGACACCTCGGCGATGACCGACTGCTCCGTCAGCAGGCCTATCTCGACGCGAACGGCATCGAATTCATTCCGCGCGACGGATGCCCGGGCCCGACGCTGCGCACGATCCTTCCGCCGGTCCCCGGTGTGACCCGCGGCATCAGCACAATCGTCTTCGACATCGATCCCTGGTACTTCGCGGAAGACGGCTTGCCCAAGTGTCAGGACGTCAAGACACCCGAGGCGCTGGCCGCGGAAATCTCGACGCTACTCAATGAGAACGCCTCGCAATGGTTGATCGTCGGCGCGCATCATCCCCTCAAGACCGGGGGGCCTCACGGCGGCTTCAGTCGCGGCGCCGTCGCCGACTTCCTGACCGGAGCGGTCTTCTTGATTTTCGGCACGCTTCAGGACACCTACGAAGAGGGCTATCGCGAAATCTTCGCGCCGATCGAAGCCGCACTCGCCGAGTCCCCGCCCGACTTCTATGTGGCGGGACATGACCACAACCTCCAGATTCTCGAAGGCGGCGCCCACGCGGGGATGCAGATTGTCAGCGGCGCAGGCGCGACCCAGCGCGTTCGAGGAGGTCACGTCACAGACATCGAAGGGACCCTCTTCGCGCACGGTCACCCCGGCTTCGTCGTCATCGACGTGGTTCGCGATACATCAAGCGACGGCAAGGAGCGGGCATTCGTCCACGTGGTCCTCGCCGAGCAGGATGCCCCCGCGGTGTCGATGGACGGAGGCGCGCCTTAAGGAGCCAGCCGCACACCCTCTTGGACTAGCCCGATCGGCCCTAGCCCCTGACCAGGGCTCCTGTTAGGCTCGATTCTGGGTCTATCACTATTCAAGAGGGTGCCGCCATGCCGTTCAGCAAACCCGACCGCCAAGTCAGCCGCGTCTTTCTTCATTGCAGTGCCAGCGACCGCCCCGAGCACGATGACATCGCGGTCATGCGCAAATGGCACCTCGCCCGAGGTTGGAAGGACGTCGGCTACCACTACTTCATTCGCAAGACCGGCAGGCTCGAAGTCGGTCGGGACATCGAGCGAACCCCCGCGGCCCAGGGCGGCAATAACACAGGCACGATCGCAATCTGTGTTCATGGGCTCGAAAAGGCGCAATTCAAGAAGGCGCAGTTCCGCAAGCTCATCAAGCTCTGCAGTGAGATTCGAGAGGCCTACGTTCCGGAGGGCGGGGTCACCTTCCACGGACACAACGAAGTCGCGAACAAGGGCTGCCCGGTCTTCGACTACAAGACCGTTCTCGGCCTGGGCGACGGCGGCGTCATGGAAGGCGGAACGAACCTCGAGCCCGACAAGGTCGTGGCAGAAACGGCGATGCCGGTCCTCAGCGTGACGGCCTCGGGTCCCGCGGTCCGACAGCTGCAGACACGGCTCGTCGCGCTGCGTTACCGGATCACGGTCGACGGCGCCTTCGGTCAGCAGACCGTCAACGCCGTCCGCAAATTCCAGGAGAAGAATGGGCTCACGGTTGACGGTGTGGTGGGAGCCCGGACCTGGGAGGCGCTCGCTGCGGCCTAACCCCTCGCGCTGCGTACAGGTGTCCTGAAATACAAGAAGCGGTCCTTCATCAGAAGGACCGCTTCTTTGTCTAACAACAGCCGCTGAGCCGCGTCGACTAGTCGAAGAGCAGCTTGAAGCCGATCGTCAGCTGGTTCGTCACGCCGCTCTCCGTATCGAAGAGAACAGCGTCCTGGACCTGAATCGCAGTGCGGGGGGAGAAGTAGAACTCTCCGCCGAACTTCGGACCGAAGATCCCCACCTCGCTGTCGACGCCTGAGATATTGCTATCGACGATGCTTAGACCGGCGATTCCGCCGACGTACAAGATTACGTTCTCTTCCGGCCCCATGGCATCCGTATTGACACGCGCCTCTCCCGTCAGCGAGTAGGTCGTCAGCTCCAAATCCCGGTTATTGGCCTCTCCGATGAGGCTCGCAATCGTCAGACCACCACCGACCTCGACTCGACCATTCTGTGTCGTGTACGCCCCCAACCCCCCGACAACAACCGCAGTGCCATCCACGCCGCCGTCCGGATCGATGGTCGTGATCGTGCCGATCACCGAGACCGACGCCTTGCCCCCGATATCGATCGGCCCCGCCGCCGTCGACTGACCGGCATTCGCCATCAAAGCCAATGCGCCCAAAACTCCAATCCATTGTCTCTTCGACATGTCTTCCCGCTCCCTATTCATGTTAGATCGAGCGCCCGACCTCACGAGGCACGTGCTCACGCATCGGTCGCTCAGATTCAGCCGCGACTCATCGCGGTAATTCGAAGGCGATCTCGCCCTCCCCTTCGAGGCGACCCGCTTGCGGGCTCTGCCTCGCCTGGGTCTCGTTCGTGACACGAGGTGCCACGTAGGCTCCGATCTCGGTCGCCGTGACGATGCCGTCGCCATTCGCGTCCGCGACACCGTCGAGGGCAGCCAAGAGGCTTCGCGTAAAGATGCCTTCGCCGCCCTCTTCGATCGCTTCCTCGCCCTCGCCACCAGCGGTGACCATCTGGACGGAACGCAGACTCGTGACCTTTCCGAAATAGTCCTTCGCGCCGGGCTTCACGATCCCGAGCCCGCGCGTCAAGCCGAGGCCCGAATAACAGGAGTCCATCGCGTAGTAGACATGCTTCGCCGGCAATCGATCCGAGAGTTCGCGGAGCTTGCTCATGGGGATCGCGGTGGAGAAGACACCCCTTACGCTCGCGTCCACGGGCACGATGTAGCCGCGTTTCTGTCCGCCTTCGATCGTTTCGGTTTGGCCGTGGCCTGCGAAGAAGATGACGACGAGATCGTTCTCACCGACGATGGCACTCAGCTGACGGCCCAGCAGGTCGAGTACGCCCGCCCGGGTTGCGTCCGCGTCGTAGCTCTCGAGAACTTCATCGAAGCCCAGCGAGCGAAGCTTCGCCGCGATCTTCTCGGCATCTCGGCGGGCACCAGAGAGCGGCGGCCATTGATCATACGCGTCGACTCCAATCACCGCGGCGATGCGGCGCGTATAGCCCGGGCGATAAATCCGCTCCGCCGGGGGCTGTGGCGCCTGGCTTGGTGTATTGCCACTCGCTCTTGGTGGCCCCGGCGACTTCCCGCTCGGGCGCGACCCGGTGGGGCGCTTCGCCGCGTCCCGCAGCACCCGCACCACCCTTGAATGACGCGCGCGACGCGCGTGCTGAATGGGGGTGTAACCGCGGGAGCTCTTCACGCTTGTGTCCGCACCGAAACTGAGCAACAAAGAGACGACTTCTTCATGCCCCGAGACCGCCGCGTTTAACAGCGGCGTGTCCCCATCGAACTCCATCTGATCCACGCTGGCACCCGCGACGAGCAGTGCGCGCACGACGTCGACCCGGCCTTCCGTCGCCGCGATGTGCAGGGCCGTCACCCCCGCATCATCTCCCTGATTCGGATCCGCACCTGCTGCGAGCAACTGCTCAACCGCGCCGAGATCTCCCTTGCGAGCCGCCTTCGTCAGATCATCCGACGACGCGGAGCTCGCGCTCGCGGACAAAAGCGCCACGAAGAATGCCACAACGAAAAATGCCGGCACGACCGCGCGCTCAGCGAATCTGGAAACTGATCTCACCTGTGCCTCCGAGATGGCCATAGGCCGGGGTCTGTCGCCCGCGCGAGTCATCGCCGACTTGATTGGCAACGAACCATCCGAGCTCACTCGCTGTCACCATCGAGTCGCCGTTCACGTCGGCCTCGCCTTCGAGCGCCTGGATCAGATACGTCGTAAAGAGTCCGCGCCCGCCGCGCTCGATTGCCTGCTGCCCTTCGAGCCCCGCCGTCATGACCTGCACCGCGCGCCGCGGGTCACCGCGGCTACCCGTCGCCTCGCCGCGGGTCTTTCGCAAAAGCCCCCCCGAATAACATGCATCGATCGCGTAGTAGACATGTCGCGCTGGAAGTCGATTGGACAGATCGCGAACGGTCTCCATCGAAATTCCGGTGACATAAGGATCCTCCGAGCTGCCGTCTACGGGGATCAGATACCCCCGCACATCGCCGCTCGAAAGCGTTTCCGTCGCGCCATGTCCCGCGAAGAACACGAAGACGAGATCATCCTCTCGCACTTCACTGCGTAATTTCTGTCCTACGAGTTCAAGGATGCCAGCACGGGTCGCTGCGTCGTCGTAGAGCTCGAAGACCTCATCAAAGCCCAGGGCGCGAAGCAATCGCCCCGTTTCGACCGCGTCTCGGCGCGCGCCTTCGAGGGAGGTCATGCGGCTGTATCGGCTGATTCCGATCACGACACCGATCCGGCGTCCATAGGTCACAGACAGATCGGCAACGCGCCCCGTCGATGCGCTGGCCGTTCGACGCGTACCCTCTGCTGCGGCGCGCACGAGGTAGCGAGCGATCTCGTCGTGCCCGCGAAGACTCGCCTGCTCCACCGCGTCCTGCGCGGGCAAACTCGCACCGAGTTCGACAAGCGCTTCCACTGCCGCGAGCTGCCCCGCTCGCGCCGCTTTCGCGAGGGGGGACGAGGAGCTCAGACCGGCGGCTTGAATTGAGCTGCGATTCGCCAGGTCGCTTCCGCTGCCGCCCGAGAGGTTTCGCGCATCGAGGTTGGCTCCCGCCGCCGCGAGGATTTGGATGACCTCGACGTGTCCGCCGCGGGCCGCCACATGAAGCGGCGTCGACCCAAAATCGTTGTCGACATCGACGTCGGCACCCGCTTCGACGAGCAGTCGAACAACCTCGGCATTGCCCTTCTGCGCTGCGTAATAAAGAGGCGTATTCCCGCCGCCGCCGCGCGCGTCGAAGTCTTCCCCGGCCTCGATCAGCCGGCGAACCTCATCGACTTGCCCATTTCGGGCCGCGGAAGCCAAGGGCCCGCCCGCCCCGGCGCACGCGCCGAACATTGCCAATGCGAAAAGCAGGATGATCAGCCGCGAAATCTCGCGGGGGCGTGCCGACAAGCCCCGTTCCGGGTGCTCGGATATCGCGGAATACAAGACGAACTCCAGGATCCATGCCGGGGGGCAACCACGAGGATAACAGCCCGGACAGGTTCAACAGACGTATGGTGCGCATTTCCGACTGTCCTGCCGTCGGAGAGACCGGCAGCCGCCAGCCCGACGTCATGCGCCCGTCATGAGTGCCGAAGGGCCCGATCACGTTCCCGTACAGCGATGTCTCGCGCGGGAGGGTCCAACCCGCCCACCCAGACAGAAGTCGACTGTCGCGCCCGGCGAACGCGTTCGCATTCAGGCAGCTGCCGATCGCCTGCACTGAAGATGCCCGTTTCTCTTCACTTTTTACTTGTATCGATCTCCAAACTTAGAGTACGCTCTCGTTATCGAGATAACTCTACCGATAGAGTGACCTCCAACCTGGCTCAGCCAGCGATCCGATGCGCGGAGATGCAATGCGAGAAAGCGCCGTCCTCCAGACCTCGAACGCCCCTCTCGCCCCAATGGGCCGCCGTGAGCGCCGCAAGCTCGAGGTCCGAAGCCGGATTTACGCTGCCGCCCGGGAGCTCTTCGCGAAACAGGGATTCGAGCAGACGACGGTCGACGAGATTGCCCATGTCGCGGATGTCGCGCCCGCGACCTTCTTCAATCACTTCCAGACGAAGCAGGCGCTGATCACGCTGATGACTGGAGAGGTCATCGACCACCTTCACGCAATCACCGTCGAGAGCTTCGACCGGCCGGGTTCGGCCATCGAAAGGCTCTACGGATTCGTCGAGCGCGCCGCCGCAGATATCTCGGAGAGCCGCAGCTCGGCGCGAGAAACGCTGCTCGAGTTCATGCGCCTCGACGCCACACCGGACGGGCCCCATCCCTATCTCGGCCGCCTCTTCGAACCCTTCGTCGACCTCATTGCCGAGGGCCAGAGGAAGGGTGAGATCCGGACCGACCACGACGCCGCTTTCCTGACCCAGATGACCGTCGGCATGGTGAACTCAGCGATGACCAGCTGGTTCGCGGATCCCGATTACCCCGTGGAACGAGGACTGATCGAAGCGACGGAGTTCGCGATCGACACCCTCAGACCGCGCTGACCCAACCCACTCATCCCCTGATTCGAGAGGACCCCCAACCGTGCCGACCCCATTCAACGCAGACAATATCGACATCGACTTCGGTCAAGCCGCCGCCTGGAACGAGGAAACCCCCGCGCGAACCGCGTGGCTCCGTGAAAATGCGCCGGTCTACTGGAGCGAAAAGACTGGGGCCTACCTCATCACGAGATTCCAGGACGTGGTCCACGTCTCGAAGAACAACGACATCTTCTGTTCCGGCGAGGGTGTTCTGCCCGGACCGATCAGCGCCAAGATCGGTCTGATCGATGAGGATGAGCCGCGACATGGCGAGATGCGCGGTCTGATCAATCGCGGATTCACCCCGCGCATGGTTCGCGTCTGGGAAGACGTCTTCCAGCGGATCACCGACGAAGCCCTGGATAAGATCGCGTCGAAGGGCGAATGCGATTTCGTCGAAGACATCGCCGTGCCCCTCCCCCTGATTCTGATCGCCGAGATGATCGGCATCCGCCCCGAGGATCGCGAGCGCTTCCACCAATGGTCCGACGCGATGATCAGCGCCCAGGGCAATCTCGATAAGCCCGAAGTCATCGCCGCTTCCGGCAAGGCCGCCATGGAGTACATGACCTACATCACCGAGGTCATCGAGAACCGACGCATCGAGCCGAAGGACGACCTCATCAGCATCCTCGTACAGGCCAAGGACAACGGACTCCTCGTCGAGCACAACTCAACGGGCAGCGCGGCGGAAGCATCGCTCGAGCACAGTGACGAGCATCGCTCCATGAACAACGATGAGCTCATCAAGATGGGCATCCTGTTGATGGTGGCCGGCAACGAAACCACCCGAAACGGGCTGACGGGCGGCATGCAGCTCCTGATCGAAAACCCGGAAGCGCGCGAGCGTCTCATCGCCGATCCGTCCCTCATCCCGGCTGCGATCGAAGAGATGCTGCGATTGGTCTCCCCCGTCCTGTCGTTTCAGCGAACCGCCACGGAGGATACGGAGCTTCGTGGAGTCCCGATCAAGCAAGGCGAACGCGTGCTCATGCTCTACGGCTCAGCGAATCGCGACGCCGAGGAATTCGACAATCCCGAGACGTTCGACATCGACCGCAATCCCCATCACCTCGCCTTCGGCATCGGCAACCATTTCTGCCTCGGCGCCAACCTGGCACGCATGGAACTGCGCGTCGCGCTCAACGAGATCCTGCGACGGATTCCGGACATGTCCTACGCGACGAATGGGCCGGAGCTCGGCGAATCCGCGCTCGTCCGCAGCGTCCAGCACATGTTCGTCAAGTACACGCCCGAAGCGGACTAACACGGAAGAGCGGTCAGGAAAGCGGTGATGAAGCCACTCGGAGGCGGATCGTGAAACGGGTCCCCTCCGGCACGGCAGGCTCGACTTCGAGGGTCCCGCCATGATCCTTCACGATTCCGTGAACGACGGAGAGGCCCAAGCCCGAGCCGCCGTCCTCGAGGCGCGTGGTGTAGAAGGGGTCGTAGATTCGCGCGCGGGTTTCACCGTCGATCCCGGATCCGTTGTCGATGACCGAGATTTCGATCTCGTCCTCGCCGCGATCCGTGACGACGCGGACTTCGGCGCCACCCGGTCGCGACTCCGCCGCGTTCCGCACGAGGTTGACCACGACTTGTTCGATGTCGATCGGGCTGATCATGCTCGGCAGCGCCCCCGGCCAGATTTCGAGATCGAGCTTCCCGCCCAGTCCCTCGACGTAACTCCGGCTGAGTTCGGCCGCGCGATGAACCGTCCCATTGACGTTCTCGACCCATTTGGGCGTAGGTTCGTCGCGGGCGAACTTGAGCATGCTCTTCACGATTCGTCCACAACGCCGCGCTTCCTCGAGAGCGGTTTCGAGCGCCTGGGTTCGGACCGTTTCTCGCTCGGAGTCGAAGCCCTCCGGATCGGAATCCAACATGAGCGCGAACTCGGTCGCCGCCGCGATCCCCCCGATCGGATTGTTGATCTGATGCGCCACACCCGCGGTGAGGGTTCCGACCGCCGCCAAACGCTCGGACTCGCGCAGCTGAATACGAGACGCTTCGAGTTGTTCGCCGCGTTCGGCGAAGCGCGATTCAAGTTCCTGGCGCTGCGCCTTGAGCTGCTCGAGGGCGTGCTTTCGGTCGGTGATATCGACGCCCTGACATAATAGACAGCGTCGACCGTCGATCTCAATATTCTCCGCGGACGCGAGCAACCAGAGCTCCTCGCCATTGCGCTTCCGAAGCGGCACTTCAGCCTCGCGCAGCGTCCCCTCCGCGATCATCGACATGAGCCTTTCGCGGTTTTCCCGACCACCCCAGACACCCAGGTCAACGAGGTTCTTCCCGATTACCTCTTCGCGCTCGTAACCCAACAATTGAACGAAACGTTCATTCACATCGAGCAGCTCACCCCCATCCAGCACCGAAATGACCAGGATCGAGGGCGCCCGTGCGAAGGCAGTCTCAAAGAGTGTTTGCGTCTCGGCGAGTTCGCGCTCCGCCTCACTCCGACCCTGCTGATCGCTCTGCGAGGCAGCGAGCGCAAGCGCCGAACGACGATCCGCGAGTTCGCGAGCGGCTTCGGTCGTCACGATCGCGCTCCCCGCCAGGGCGGCGCCAACAACCGCGTTCCAGCCGACAATCGCATCCGCGGGCGTCCATGCGAACTCTGAGGCGGCGACAATCAGGATCCCTACCGTCGAAACCGTCCAGAAAAATCCGACACGCGATCCCGCGACGGCGGTCGCTGCGATCGGAATCGCGAGCAACCCCGCGTAAACGGAGAAGACGCCGCCGGTCAGCCAAACACCGACGAGCGTCGCGAAGGTCGCGTAGCCACATAGCCAATGGGTCGCGAGTTTGATTCGGCCGGTTCGCCGCAGAATCCAGACGGAAGCGAATACAGGAATGAGGCTGAACCCGAGGAACGCGGCCCAGGCATGCTCCCCGTGAAGGGTATGCCGCAAGACACCGATCACGCAGAGGCACGCGGCAACCCCACTCACGATCACGAGCCCACGCGTTTTACGCGCAAGCTCGGGATGATCGTCTCGCCACTCGTGCGGCACGAATCGATCGAGCCACCCGGAGAGCCAGTCGTCCGCCACTGGATTGATCGGCATAGGCAAGATGATACTCGCCATACACCAATCACGCGTGTGACGGATGCCCGGCCGAAGTTCGCCGCTTAGCAACGAAATCCTCGGGGTTCCGACCTCCCCGAGACAGCACTACCCTTCCACCTCCGGGCAAAGTCGCCCCCACCCGACCCCATCTGAATAGAGGATCCAACTCATGGCCGAGGTCACCGGAATCATCGATTCCTGGGCGAATGCCTTCCTGCCCGATCGAGAAGAACTCTGGGATAAAACCCTCGCCTCCCAGGGCGTCCCGATCAAAGTCCGCCGAGATCCCGAAGACAGCTTCTGTGACCCGGAGACCATGATCGCCCGAATGGATGAGATCGGAATGTCGACTCTCGTCCTTCCCATCTGCGATCTTCCGCCTCACGCCGGCCTAACGGATTACGAATCCTTCGCGACCCGCGTCGAGGAGATGGAGCTCCTGGCCAAGAACCATCCCGGACGCTTCGTCGCCCAGTGGAGCATCGATCCGCGTGAAGGCGCCGCCGGACTCGACCGCGCCCGCGCCATGACGGAGCATCCCTGGGTCGTCGCGCTCCACACACACACCCACAGCTTCGACCTCTCCTTCGACCACGCTGACTACTACCCCTTTTACGCCCTCGCCCATGAGCGAGGTCTTCCCTTCGTGATGCAGGCCGGCACTTCCGGCGGACGCTTCCCGAGCGCCTGCGGCCACCCGATCGGAATCGACCGCCCCGCGATCTTCTTCCCCGAAGTCGATTTCGTGCTCTCCCACACGGGTTGGCCCTGGGTGGAAGAAGCGATCGCCATGGCCCTCAAGTTCTCGAACGTATTTCTCGGAACGGCATCGCTTCCGCCACGTCGGTGGCACGCGTCGCTCGTTGACTTCATCAAGGGTGCGGGACGCAAGAAGACGATGTTCGGCACGAGCTTCCCAACCGTCGGCCATCGCCACGCACTCTCCCACCTCGACGCCCTCGACCTCGAAGACGCTACCTGTGCCGCCCTGATGGGGGGCAACGCGCGGCGCGTGTTCACGCGGATCGCTGACCTCGGCTAGATGCAGAAGGTCCTCGAGGGCATTCGCATCATCGAAGTCGCGCAGTTCGTCTTCGTTCCCGTGGCGAGTGGTGTGCTCGCAGAATGGGGCGCCGAAGTCATCAAGATCGAGCCCCCCGAACGCGGCGACGCCTATCGTGGGCTTCGGCGAACCGCGAACCTCCCGACCGAGGGCCACGTGCACTACGCCTTCGAGCACGCGAACCGCGGAAAGCGGAGCGTCGGCCTCGACCTCACCGATCCCGAAGGACGCGCCACATTCGGCAAGTTGCTGGCCACCGCCGACGTGCTCATCACAAATCTCCTGCCCGCCTCCCGCGCACGCCTTGGCCTCGAACTCGAAGATGTGCGTCGAGACAATCCGAAGCTGATCTACGCGCGGGGCACGGCGCTCGGTGAGCGCGGGCCGGAACGCGATCGAGGCGGCTTCGACCACGCGAGCTATTGGGCGCGATCGGGAGCCCAGCTCGGCGCGACTTCCATTGGCAGCGATCGGCCTTCGCCGATGCCGAGCGGAGCATTCGGGGATAGTTCCGCGGGACTTGCCCTTGCCGGTGGCATCGCGGCCGCGCTGCTCGCACGCGAACGAACCGGCGAACCCACCACCGTCGACCTGTCATTGCTCGGCCTTGGCATGTGGTCGATGGCTTCCGCGATTTCCGGATCGATGATGCACGGTGAGGCCGCGACTCCGATGGAACGCGTGCCCGCCTTCAATCCGATAGCGGGGACGTACCCGACCCGTGACGGACGCTGGATTGCGCTGGGGCTGCTGCAGGGATTCTCACAGTGGCCCCTGCTATGCGAGGTCCTGCAACATCGCGAATGGATCGAGGACGATCGTTTCTCGAACGCCGCCGCGTGGGAATCGAACGCGGACCTGATCCGCGAACTGCTCGATGGCGTCTTCGCCGAACGAGACCTAGCGGATTGGCGCGAAGCCTTTGCAGCGCTCGATGCGGTCTGGGAGCCGGCTCAGAACACGCTCGAGGTGGCAAGCGATCCCCAGGCTCTGGCGAACGGATACGTCGCCGAGGTCCAATCCGCATCGGATACGCCCTTTCGGCTCGTCGCCAGCCCGATTCAATTCGACGAGGCGCCGAACGCACCGACTCGAGCCCCGGAGGCCGGTGAACATACGGAACAGGTCCTCCGCGATCTCGGACTCGACTGGGAAGCGATCGCGCGGCTCAAATCCTCGGGCACGATCAGCTGATCCGGACACGCCCTCCGATCCGTGGACGAATCGGCGGCTGGATGCGATCGTCGGTGACCCGACCGATCCGTCGGGAAAAGCGAAAGTAGGTTCGATGTCCAAGGGAATCCGCAGGCCGCACGAGGCGGTTGACTTCAATGTCCTCCAAGAGATGTATCCGCCGCCGCCGGAATATTTCGAGACGGCCTATCTCGAGTCGCGTAAGACGATCGAAGCCAAGCAGCTCGAGCGCGTGAAGGATCGCGCGCTGCGCGCCTACAAGGTCCCCTTCTTCAAGCGGCGTTGGGACGAGGCGGGTTTTGATCCGAGTTCCATCGAGTCTCTCGCTGACTTGAACCGAGTGCCCTTCTATACGGTCGATGACATCCGAAAGAGCATCGAAGCCCATCCGCCGCTCGGGGACTATCAGGGCGTTCTTCCGGAAGAGGCCGCACAGAACCCGATGCGCGTCTTTATGTCGGGCGGCACGACCGGAAACTCGCGACCGACGCTCTATACCGCGTGGGATCGTGAGGCCGGCGCGATCCTCACGGCGCGCGCGCTCTATCAGCAGGGCATCCGCCCCGGCGATACCGTGCTCAACGCCTGGGCCTACTCGACGCATAACGGCGCGTTCTCCATGGACGAAGCGCTCTACAAGTGGCTCAACTGCGTCGTTCTCACGACCGGAACCGGAACCGTCACGAGCAGCAAGCGACAGATCGAGCTCGCATTGCAATACAAGGCCAAGGCGATTCTCACGACGGGGGACTACCTCCTTCGCCTGGCCGAGATGGCGCGCGAAATGGGCGTCGATCCGAAGGAAGACCTTAAGCTCTGTGCGCTGCCGAATATCGGCGATCGCGAAATTCTCGAAGAGACCTTTGGTGTTCCGAACTACGCCTCCTACGGCTTCCATGAGGTCCAGTGGATCGCGACGGAATGCTCCGCTCGCCAGGGCCTGCATATCCAGGAGGACGCGTTCCATATCCAGGTTGTCGACGTCGACTCTGGGGAACCCCTGCCCGATGGCGAACTCGGTTCTCTCGTCGTAACCGAGCTCTACAAGACGGGGAGCCCCCAGTTCCGATACAACATCATGGACCTGTCCTACCTCCATCCCCCAGAGCAATGCGCCTGCGGCTCCTGGCTCAGGCGGATGGCGCCCTTCTCGGGTCGCGGCGACAACATGGTGAAGCTGCGCGGGGTGAACGTTTGGCCCGAGGCGCTCGGTGAAATCGTGATGACGCATGACCGCGTGACCGAAGACTATTTCGTCCGCGCGGTTCGGGAGAACAATCGCGACGAGATGATTGTCCTCGTGACGACCAACGCCCCAACCTCGGATCACGGCGCGATCCAGACCGAGCTTGAAACGCTGCTCAAGGAGAAGATTGGCGTCAAATTCGCGGTCGAGGTCAACGTACCTGGCGCTCTCGACGCCCTCACGGAGTTGAAGACGAGTCCGAAACCGAAGCGATTCCGTGACGAACGGGGTTAGGCGCGGGTGAGTCTGCGAGACCGCGTCGCCATCGCTGGCATCGGCTGCACGCCCTACTCCCGGGACTCCGGCGTCAGCACGCTGACGCTGGGAACCCGCGCGATCATGGCGGCGCTCGAGGACGCGGGGCTCGCCCCGGATCAGATCGATGGACTCGCCACGTTTCGGGTGGGCGATTCCGTTCTCCCCCCGGTCCTCGCTCAGGCGATGGGACTTCGTGACCTCCACTACTTCATCGATCAGTTCGGCGGGGGCAGCGTCTCTCACTCGATCATCGGACAGGCGGCGCTCGCCATCGACGCAGGACTGGCAACGACCGTCGTCTGTTATCGCGCCCTCAATGCGCGATCGGAGTTTCGCATGGGCGGAACGGGGCGCCCCCTCGTCGATGCCGTTGAGACCCAGTACCAGGCGCCCTACGGATATTTCGTTCCGCCTCAACAATTCGCGATGCTCGCACGAACACATATGGAGAAGTACGGGACGACCGAAGCACAACTCGGTCAGGTCGCCGTCACTCAGCGCGCGAATGCCGCGCTGAACGATCGCGCCATGCAGCGTACCCCGATCACGCTCGGTGACTACTTCGCCTCACGCCAAGTCGTCGAACCCTTTCGCCTCCTCGACTGCTGCCTCGAAACCGACGGCGCCGTCGCACTCGTGCTGACGAGCGCCGAGCGCGCTCGGGATCTGCGGAAGCCGCCGGTTCTGATTTCCGGCGCGACCTGGGGCTCCGGCCAGACGCTCTATTCAAACGGACAGGACGACACGACGCGCAGCGCCGCCGCCGACATGGCACCGCGACTCTATGAGATGGCCGGCGTGAGTCCGAGCGAGATCGATGTCGCCCAGCTCTACGATTGCTTCACGTACTCGGTCCTTGTTCAGCTCGAGGACTACGGCTTCTGCAAGAAAGGCGAAGCCGGCGCCTTCGTCGAGAGTGGTGCCACCGCACGCGACGGATCGATCCCCGTGAACACCCACGGCGGGTTCCTCTCCGAAGGCTATGTGCATGGTCTCAATCACGTCTACGAATCGGTCCTTCAGCTTCGTGGCGAGGCGGGGGTACGACAGGTCGAGAACGCGCGTGTGGGACTCTCCACGGCACAACCGGGTTACATCTCGGGCAACGCGTCGGCGCTGATCCTGCGGAGTGACGCATGAGCGAAAGCCAGAATGTGCTCCGCCCCTTTCTTCCCTTCACGCCGAGCCCGGATCGCGATTCCGAGCCCTATTGGGCCGCTCTCGCGCAGGGTGAATTCAAGCTCCAGCAATGCCGCGAATGTGCGGCGTGGCGATGGCCGGCCCGCGCGATCTGCAATCGCTGCCATTCCTTTGAATCGGACTGGCGTGCCAACGCGGGCCGAGGACGCGTCGAAAGCTGGGTGCGGACACATCAGGCCTTCGCGAAAGCTCTCAAAGCGGCCGTTCCCTATCGTGTCGTGCAGATCCGGCTCGACGTGCAGGCCGACCTTCTCCTGATCGGCAGCTGGCTCTCGCCTCGCGAGCCGATCTATCAGGAAGCGGTCACACTCGAGATCGTTCAAGGGCTCGATGGCTTTCACCTGCCGTGCTGGAAGCCTAACAACGACGCCTGATTCCGCCCGACCGGAACCTAACGCGGAAGCGCGTATGCGACGTAGGTATCACCCGAGGCCTGGCTGAACTTCCCGCCGCCCGCTGCCACTACGACGAACTGGCGCCCATCCGCTTCATAGATTGCGGGGGTCGCGAAGGCGGCGTGGGGAAGCTCGTCTTCCCAGAGCAGTTCGCCATTCGATTGATCGAAGGCGCGAATCTTCGCATCCGGCGTTCCGGCAATAAAGAGCAAGCCGCTCGCAGTCCCGACCGGCCCGCCGTAATTCTCCGAACCGAAGCCGCGTAGCCCCTGCTCGAGCATCTTCGGGTAATCCCCGAGCGGGATCTGCCATCGATGTTGCCCCGTCGAAAGATCGATCGCAGTCAGCGTGCCCCACGGCGGCTTCGAACCGGGAAGTCCGTCCACGTCGGTCAGGCTCTGATAGCCCGCATTCGCAAAACGCTTCTCCCCTTCGCGCGCAGCCCAATGAATCGGCGCATCGCTCTCCTTCTGGTTGTAGAGCATGAAAGCCACGGGATAGCGCTGCCACCAGGGTAGGATCGCGCCGACGGGGGGCATGCGGCCGCGGCCGTCACGCACGATGCGATAAAACTCGAAGAAGCCCATGCGGTCCTTGATGTCGATGAGGGACGGAATCGTCGCGCCATCGCCCTTCATATCGAGACCGTGGCAGCTCGCACAGAGCCCGAGATAAGCCGTATCGAGCAGCTGAGTTTCGCCGGCGGTCTCGACCACCTGAAGAATCGCCGCAACCTGGTTCCCGTTCACGAAGAGCGTATTCGTCTCCGCGTCCCAGGCAGCCCCGCCCCATTCGGCTCCGCCGTCCGTCCCGGGCACCATGACGGTCCCCTCGACGCTTGGCGGCGAGTAAAGGTCTCCGTACTTGTAGCCATCGAGGCGCGCTTCAAGGGCCGCCTTGATCTCCGGCGTCCGATCGCTCAAGAGATCTTTCGAGATCGTCTGCCTAACAAAAGGGGCCGGCAGAACCGGGACCGGTTGCGATGCGGCCGTCACCTCTCCCTCGACTTCGCTCGGAACGACGGGCTCCTCGCGCAAGGGGAAGAGCGACTCGCCGGTCTCTCGATGAAACACGAAGACATCCCCGGTCTTCGTCGTCTGAGCGACTGCGGGAACGACGACCCCCTCTCGCTCGACTTCGATCAGGTTGGGCGGCGACGGCAAATCGCGATCCCAGACATCGTGACGAACGAGCTGCTGATGCCAGACGCGCTCCCCTGTCCGCGCGTCGAGGGCGATCAGACAATTCGCGAAGAGGTTGTCCCCGACCCGATCGGCGCCGTAGAAGTCGGGCGTCGCGGAGCCCGTCGGCACGAAAGCCAGCCCGCGTTCGACATCGACCGTGATCCCCGCCCAGGAGTTCGCGCCCCCGACCGTCTTCCACGCATCCGCCGGCCAGGTGTCGTATCCGAATTCGCCGGGTCGCGGAATTGTGCGAAAGGTCCAGCGCAGCTCGCCACTCTTCGCATCAAAGGCGCGCACATAACCCGGTGCCGCTCCTTCGATCTCATTGACGCGACCGCCGATCAGGATCAAGTCTTCAAAGACCGTCGCCGGCGTGGTGACCGTGACCCCCATCATGTCGTCGGACAGATCGCGGCCGAGTCCCTGGGTGAGATCGATGCGACCGTCTTCGCCGAAACTCTCGACGAGCTTTCCCGTCCACGCATCTACCGCATAAAGGTTGCTGCGTGCGCCGAAGATGATCCGTCGATCCTCGCCGTCGGACCAGTAGGCCGCTCCGCGACTCGCACTCGCCATCCACGACCCGGTCCCGGGTTCGAAGCGCCAGAGTTCCTCGCCGGTGGAAGCATCCAGCGCGAAGAGGTCGAGATTCGGCGAGCTGCCGTAGAGGATCCCCTGGACGATGAGCGGATTGACCTGCATCTGCAGGCCCGCCCCGTTCGCTTCTCCGGCGTGATAGGTCCAGGCGACTTCGAGCTGTGCCACATTCGTGGGGTCGATCGCGCGAAGCGACGTCCATTGGCTCGAGGCGAGATCCCCGAGATAGGTCCGCCACTCTCGCTCCGCCGGAGCCCCCTTCGCGCGGGCCGCGTCGACACGGGCGAGGTCCGCCTCCGAACCGCATCCGCTCAGGCTCCCCACGAAGACCACACTCGCGAAGAGGGCTGCGACCCCGATCCATCGAAAGCGAATAGCGCTCATTCCATCTCCAACCCGTTCTTGAACCCGACGAAACCGGCGAAACGGTAGCCAGATCCCATCGCCCGCGAAGCATCGATATGACATATCGTTCTCAGCTCAAAACTGCCGGGAGACTCTCCGTTGAGCACGCTCAAGAAATTTCTAGTTGGACTCAGCGCCCTCATCGCACTGCTCGCGATCATCCTCCTCGTCGTGATCTGGAAGTTTGGCATCTGGGGCATCCTCTTCCCAAGCGACGCCTACGAAACGACGCCGCCGGAGATCGCGGCGGACTTCGGCGAGGGCAGTTCGCTCCGCGTCCTCGTCTACTCAAAGACGAATTCATTCCGACACGTCGAAGGCATCCAAGCCGCCCACGCCCTCTTCGACGACATCGCCGCAGAGCGCGGCTGGGCCGTCTACCACTCCGAGAACAGCGCGCTGCTCGGCGAGGGGGAACTCGACCGCTTCGACGTCATCGTCTTCGCAAGCGCGAGCGGAAACCACGCGAGCGACCTACAGGATGCAGCCTTCCAGAAATGGCTCGAAGCGGGCGGCGGTTGGGTCGGCATTCATGCGGCGGGAGATGGCTCCCACGCGGCGTGGACTTGGTATGCCGAGAACCTCGTGAGCGGCGAATACCTCGGACATATCCTCGGACCCCAGACCCAGGAAGCGCGGGTCGTGGTCGAAGATCGCAACCACCCGGTCACCCGGGGTTTGCCTCCGGAGTTTCAACACGAAGAGGAATGGTATTCCTGGGGACGCGGTGCACGTGAAGCCGGGTTCCATGTGTTGCTGACCGTCGATGAATCCACGTACGAGCCGTGGATTCGCGGATTCGGCCAGGAAGTCGATATCCGCATGACCGATCACCCGATCGTCTGGTCGCGATGCATCAAGCGCGGCCGCGCAATCTATACCGCGATGGCCCATTGGGGCGACGCCTATCAGAAGGACTACACCCAGACCTTGCTGACAAATGCGGTTGAGTGGGCCTCGGGCACGGGGGGAGCGGCCTGCCCGGCAGGCGCGGGTCGATGAGCTTCCTTCGCGGCCTTTCGCGTCTGTTAGGCGGCCTTGCCGTCGCGGGGCTCGTCGTGGCGTTGCTCTACGCCCTGCTGCTCGGCTTTCGAATCGTGACGTACTCGTCGAGTGACGACGAAGAACATCTCGAGGCCAAGAACGAATACCTCGACTCTCTGCGAGCATATCCCCGAGCAACCGAAGAGCGCCCGAATATCCTGCTGATCCTCTTCGACGATCTCGGCTACGGCGACCTCGGTGCCTACGGATCGAAATCGATCGCCACTCCGAATATCGATGCCCTCGCCGCCGAGGGACTTCTCCTCGAGAACTACTACGCGCCCTCGCCAGTCTGCACATCCTCGCGCGCCGCGATGCTCACAGGCCGTTATGCGCCGCGCGCAAACTTCAACATCGTCGCGTTCCCGAAAGGCGCGGCAGTCGACCTTCAGATGCGCGCCACTCAAACACCGGCAACGCGGCTCCCCGCTGAAGAGATCCTACTCCCGGAAATTCTCTCGGCCGCAGGCTACGCGACCGGCATGGTCGGAAAGTGGCACCTCGGCGATCAGGCGCCGTCGCGCCCCCAAGACCGCGGCTTCGACTCTTATCTCGGCGCCCTGTACAGCAATGACATGACACCCTTCGCGATCTACCGTGATGGCGAAGTCGAACATGAGGCGCCCTTCGACCAGACGCGAATGAAGGCCGTCTACGAGGACGCCGCGGTCGAGTTTCTCGATCAGGACCGCGATGGCCCCTTCTTCTTGTACTTCGCGCATAACTTTCCCCATATCCCCCTCTATACGCCGGAGGCGGACCATGGGCGCTCGGATGCTGGACTCTATGGGGACGTCGTCGAAGGTCTCGATGATTCGGTTGGGCGATTGCTCGAAGTGCTCGAACGTCGTGGCGAGCTCGACAATACGATCATCCTGCTGACCTCGGACAATGGCCCCTGGTATGAGGGCAGCCCTGGCTTCGTTCGCGGACGCAAGAATCAGACCTGGGAGGGGGGCATGCGTGTTCCCTTCATCGCCCATTGGCCCGCACGCATCGCACCGGGCCGAAGAAGCGAGGCACCCGTCGTGGGGATCGATGTCGTTCCGACGCTTCTCTCGCTTCTTGATCTGCCTGCGCCCCAAGACCGCGTCCTCGACGGCGTCGATCAGGGGCCGCACCTCTTTGACGCTGCGCTGGCCGCCGATCGGCTCGTTCACTATTTCGGAACCGAGGGATCCCTCGATGCGATTCGCGACACGCGCTTCAAATACCATCGACGACGGGGCGTTCGGATGGTCGGAACCGATTCGTTCTCCATCAACGCGAAGCAGGGCCCCTGGCTCTTTGATCTCGCGCAGGATCCCACCGAGTCCTACGACGCCTCCCGTCGCTACCCGAGCGAAGTCGAACGCATGGCGGCACTCTATGCGGCGAAGACAGCAGAAGTCGAGGAGAATCCCCGCGGCTGGCGCTAGCCGAAACCTGTTACAAAGGATCGGGCACTCTATAGTTCCTCCAACGCGGTCTGCGCGTGCGCCTACGGCGACGCGCAAGAGGAGAACCGAATGGAAGCCCAACGTCGTTCCCTGTTCATCTTGATCGCGATCGGCGGCGCCGCCGTCCTCGGAAGCTATGTGCTCGCCTTCGCCTACGAGCCGGGCATCCGCGCGGGACTCTGGGGCGGCATCCCGGAGTCACTCCAGGGCTTCTACACGATCAACATGCTGCTGGCGGCGGCGAGCTTCTTCCCCGCGACCTTCCTCCTCGGGATCAAGACCCCCCTCGACCAATTCGAGGCGCAAACGGGGATGGGATGGAATCGGCTGATGGCGGCCTACGCCGCAATCCTCATCCCCTCTGCGCTCTGGCTCCCGCTGACCGCCTTCTATATCCAGGAACAAACAGCGCTGCTCTGGATCGCGATTCGGATCGTGCTCTTCCTGGTCGGTGGCGGCGCGAGCGTCGTCGCGTACATGCTGATCCGCCGCGCCCAACAGGGTCCGGCGCTTGCCTGGGGCGCCGTCCTCTCGTTCTTCTTCTTCTGGCTGCAGACGATGGTGCTCGATGCGCTGGTCTGGCCCTGGTTCTATCACGCCGCCTGATTCGCAGGTTCCTCGTACTTGCTTGCCGTCACCTCGGCCCCGTGCGACGTTCGGGCTCCCCTCAACAGGAGTTCGATATGGCCCGCTTCACTGATCAAGTCCTCATCGTCACGGGAGCCGCCGCCGGCATCGGCCGCGCCGCCGCCCTCAAACTCGCCGCCGAGGGCGCATCCGTCTTTCTGACTGACGTCGCTGCCGAGGGACTGGAAGAAACAACCAAGCTTGCAGGAGAAGCCGCAACCGCATCGGGCGGCCGCATCGAATCGAGCGTCTCCGACATTTCGGACGAAGCCCAAGCCAAGGCCAGCGTCGCCGCCTGCATCGACGCCTTCGGCAAGCTCGACACCCTCTGCAATAACGCCGGCATCATCGGCTATCGAAATACCCACGAGATGGACTTCGCCTTCTGGCGCAAGGTCATGTCGGTGAACGTCGACGGCACGTTCCTGATGACCCGCGAAGCGCTCCCCCATCTGATCGAATCAAAGGGCGCGATCGTGAACATCGGCTCGACCGCCGGCCTCGCGGGTCTCTCCTACGGCGCGGCCTACAGCGCCTCGAAGGGCGCGATCCATGCCTTCACCCGAGCCATCGCCGTCGAGTATGCGAGCCGGGGAATCCGCGCGAACTCGATCTGCCCCGCCTCGATCGACACGAACATGATGAAAGCTTCGTCTATGCCCGACGGGGCGGACTTCTCCCTTCTCCAGCGCCTTTCCTCTTTGCATGGCGCCGCCGGCCCCGAGCGCGTCGCGGATCTGATTCTCTTCCTGGCCTCGGAAGACGCACTGCATATCAGTGGCGAAGAGATCCGCATCGACGGCGCGGCCCTCGCATGATTCGCCTCGCATGAGCAAACACGAGCGGGCGATCATCTTCGACATGGATGGTGTGATGATCGACTCGGAGCCGCTTTGGCGCCGAGCCGAGGTCGCTTGCCTCGGCGAGGTAGGCCTAACAATCACGGAGTTGGATTGCACGCAGACGACGGGTCTTCGAATCGACGAGGCGGTCGGTTACTGGTACGAACGGCGCCCCTGGCAAGGCGCGTCCGTGGACGAAGTTGCTGCAAAGATCATCGAACGCATGCGTGAAATGATTCACGAACAGGGCAAGCCCATGGCTGGGGTGTTCGAATCGATCGAAGCGGCGCAGAGCTTGGGCTGGCGTCTTGGTCTCGCCTCGTCGTCTCCTAAGGTCTTGATCGATGCGGTCCTCGAACGCTTCGAACTCACAACGTCCTTCGAAGCGGTCTGTTCCGCGGAGGATGAGGAGCGCGGCAAGCCCGATCCGGACGTCTACCTCGCCGCCGTTCGGGCGCTCGGGCTCGAGCCTAGAGATTGTGTCGCGATCGAAGACTCCGCGAACGGCGTCGTCTCGGCGACCGTGGCCGGCTTGCGCTGCATTGCGATTCCCGAGCCCGACACGCGCGAAGACGCGCGCTTTGGTCGAGCGATGTGGCGCTTTGATCGGCTGACGGAGCTCCCCGCCGCGCTGGCCGAGATCGACTCTGAGCGAAACGACCCGTGAGGATGCGACTATGTGGCGAATCTTGGCGCTGAGCGCCTGGGTAGTCCTGGTCGGCTGCGCCTCCGACGTAGATCCCGACGTCTGCGAAAAGGTGCTGATTGTCACCTTCGGAGTCCAAGTGAGTCCCGACGGGGAGCTGGAGCGATTCGAGGTCCATCCGCCGTCCAACTGTAACGGGGACCCGTCGGCCTACGAGCTGAGTCGCGCCTGGAAGATCTCCGCCTGCATGTACCAGGCGCTGCATGCAAGTTCGCCGACCTACGAAGTCGGCGACGAACCGACGCTAATGTACTGGTCGGCCCTGTACGACCTCCGGATGCCCCACCGATTCCTGCCGAACGCAGACGCTGGGAAGACCCGAGGCAACCCAGCGGTACAGGTCCAAGAAGAGCTTCCTGCCGATCTCGACGCGAATGAGCCCGATCACCTGTGCGCCGGTAGCTTGGACGCGCACGCCGCATAACAAGTCCCTGAACCTGACAGGGCGTTTGGTGGGTTAGGAGTGGGATCAGCTGCCGGAAAGACTAATGGTGTACTGCCCTATGGTGCTCGAGCAGATCACGCCCGAAGTCACCCTGGCGTTCGCGCAGGACAACATGAATGTGATCTGCCGAAGGCGCAGTGTTGTCGAACTCGATGAGAATATTGGCACTCTCGACACGGCATTAGGAGAGGCGCCCTGTCGCTGGAGCCCCCTCCCCGTCATCCAGTGAAGCAAATGCGAAACGCTGGGTCGCCGCATCGGCCGCCATCCGCTGACGAAATAGGCGCGGCGACTTCAGGCATGAAATTCGAGAGGAAAGTTTCGACGAGAGCATCGAGAATCGCCTCCTGCTCTGGGTCGAGCTGGGCGCGCCAGATTCCCGCAGCCGCGGGGTCGCCCACCTCTTCCCCTTCGCGCCGAAACATCGGCCCTGAAATCTCCGTTCCGGATTCGAGCCGAAGCCGAGCGAGCGATCTCTGACTGCGACTCGTCGAGCGTCGCCACCACCTCGGCGAAGGCACGACCCACTGAATCGGGGGTCGTCTCCCCACTGTTTGCTGGATCGGAGAGTGCGGCGAGGATCAAGAAGACCAAGAGGGGCGTCGTTCTCAGCAGCGAGAGCTTCAATATGTCTCCTCTCGCCCCCATTGGCGTTCTAGTCGGCCGTCCGAGAGCGGAGCGCGTTTGATAGGCGGGAAGACAGTGTGATTGATTCAGAAATCATATATTGACATCATAAATTTATATCGTCAATCTATGATCATGCCCCGCACGCTTTCCGACGAAGAAGTTCGCGCCTTCCGGCATCGAATCAGACAGGTGGCCGAACGACAGTTCGCCGAGCTCGGCTACGCACAAGTCAGCCTGCGCACAATCACCGACGAACTCGGTTGCAGCCGGATGACGCCCTATCGCTATTTCAAAGACAAGGACGAGATCTTCGCAGACGTGCGAACAGCGGCTTACGACAGGTTCGCGACTGCACAGGAGCGAGCGGCAAGCGACCAAGAGCATCCTCTCGATCGCCTCGATGCTCTGCGGCAGGCCTACCTCGCCTTCGCGATCGAACAGCCTCACGCGTACCGGCTGATGTTCGGACTCTCCCAGCCGGACCCCAATCTCCACCCCGCCCTAAGAGACGCTGAAGCGCGTGCGTGGGCGCCGATTCAGCAGTCAGTCCAAGCCGCAGTCGACGCAAGCCTGCTCGACGGAGACCCGTCGCTGATCGCCCATGCATTCTGGATCAGCGTTCACGGTCTCGTCTCCCTCCACCTCGCGGGGAAGCTTGTATACGGCGCGTCCATCGAAGACCTCTCGGAGCCGCTGCGACTTCAGATGCGCCGCGGTGCTCGCCCACAAGACGGGGCTGGATCGAAAGACCAGCCAAGGAAAGACAGGTGAGATCTCTATGCCCAATCTGATAGTGGAGCACCAACGGCTCTATTACGAAACGGCCGGCGACGGAGCTGAGACGATTCTCTTCTCACACGGCATGATGTGGGACCATCGCATGTTCGAGAAGCAGATCGCCGCTCTCTCGAGCGACTTTCGCTGTGTCGCGTACGACCACCCCGGACAGGGAGGCAGCAGCGTTCCCGTCGGCACGGACGAAGTGTCCATTGAGTTCGCCACGGACTGCGCGATCGAATTGATCGAGCAGCTGGATCTCGCGCCCTGTCACTTCGTTGGCCTCTCGATGGGAGGCTTCGTCGGGATGCGAATTGCGGCGCGTCGTCCCGAGCTTCTCACGTCCCTCACGCTGATGGCGACGTCACCCGAGGCTGAGGAACCGGGCAGTGCCCGATTCATGGGGCTGCTCGCGACGATGATTCGCACGCTGGGCATGGGGCTTATGAGCCGTGGCGCCGCCAAGCAGTTGTTCAGCGAGTCGACGCGTACGGACCCTGCGCGCGCGACAACGCTCGCCGAGGGACTCGCGATCCTCTCGGACCGCCCCCGCTCACTCTACAAGGCAGTCAACGGCGTACGTCGCAGGGCCGCATGCGACGACCTCCTAGCGAAAATCGACGTTCCGACGGCGGTTGTCCACGGGACAGAGGATGTGGTCTTCCCGGTCGAGACGTCACGCGCCCTTGCGAGTCAAATTTCGAAGGCTTCCTTCCACGAAGTACCGCGAACAGGGCACAGCCTGTGCTTCGAAGACCCGGAGACCGTCAACCAAGTCCTATCGGACTTCGTCCGATCCAATTCAAACAAGTCCGAACCACTCGGCTGAAAGAGAATCCATGGATACGTTCGCAGTCGGAAACGTTCGCATCACGCGCATCATCGAAATGGAAGGTCCTATGCCGGGAGAGTTCTTCTTCTCGGATTCGACACCCGAAGCCATCCTTGCACACGAGTGGCTGCGTCCGCACTTCGCTGACGAAGATGGCCAGCTCAAGGCCGCCATCCAGGCGCTGGTCATCGAGTCCTCGAATCGGCGAATCGTCGTCGATACCTGCGTGGGCAACGACAAGACGAGAACAGTTCCCATGTGGAACGAGCTGCAGACCTCATTCATCGAGGACCTCGAGGCCGCTGGGTTCCCTCCGGCGTCGATCGACACGGTCCTGTGTACTCACCTCCATGTCGATCATGTTGGCTGGAACACAAGGCTCGAGGATGGGAAGTGGGTGCCCACCTTTCCGAACGCCCGATATCTCTTCGGTCGCACCGAATGGGAACATTGGTCTGAGAACCCGGACTCGGAGGATGGCGATGTCATCGAGGACTCGGTCCGGCCAGTGGTCGAAGCAGGGATCGTCGACCTCGTCGATTCCGACCATCAAATCACAGACGAGATTCAGCTCGAACCCACTCCCGGACACACTCCGGGACACGTAAGCGTCCGGATCCGCTCAGAGGGTAAAGAGGCTGTCATCACGGGCGATCTCATTCATCACCCGGTCCAATGCAGCGAGGTTGACTGGGCGAGCAACTTCGACGTCGACCCCGAACACGCGCGACGCACGCGACGCGCCTTCCTGACCCGATGCGCGAACGAGTCTACCCTTGTATTCGGCACACACTTCGCCCGGCCTACATCTGGAGTGGTTGTCGCGGACGGAGCGAGCTTTCGGTTCGTAGCCATATCAAGTGACTGATCGAACTTTGCGGAGATTGACATTGGAGAAAACCATTCGCAGTCGTGCAACAGTCATCACGGGACGTGCCCTGACGATCGCGGGCCTCTCACTGATGTTCCTCGCCTATTCGAACTTCGTCCCAACCTCACTGTCGAGCGACCAACTTCCGGACTACATCAAGAATCACTTCGTTCGGGAGGTCATTTTCGGTATCACGCTCGCCGCATACGCGATCCGAACAACACTCAGTCCCATCGATCATCGAGCTTGGGCGAAACTCGCGACCGTCGGATCGATCGTGGTTCTTCCGTTCTGGATTGCCGCCCTGTTCGGCTGGTCTACAGGCGGCATCGAAGAGGTGTGGGGAGGCGCGACCGACTCAGGAACCGCCTACCTCCTCCATGGATCACAGGTCGCGACGTTCTATTTGGGGATCGCGATTCTTCGGTTCTCCCTCCACCGCGTCAAGCCCGCGTAATGAGGCTCCTCTCCTTGCTTCTCGTCTCTTTGGTCGCGGTCGCAGCCGTCAGCACCTGGTGGATGAGTCAGCCCATATTGCGGCCGGCACGAACTACCGGGCCCACGCGGAGGAAGTCGGCCACGATGGCGAGCCATTCCTTTTTCCCAAGCTGTCCGTGTCGACAGAGTGGGACGCCGACGTGATCGACGCCGCGCGTCTCGACTACGAAGTTGAAATTTGCGTAGTACCGTTGATCGACCACACCGAGTCCAATCCAGCAGAGCTCGGCTATCTGCTCTGCAGCGACTTTACCGATCGATGGGCGCTCGTCTCTGGAATCGATCCGAACGGCCCGATGGGCCAAACAGGTTCTTCGCATCTCCGACTGCGAGACCATTCCAGCACGAAAGCTGGTCCTAACTGGCACGCCAGAAGGCGTCCTGTTCAAGCTTTCGACTGTCTGGAACCCACTGGCCTATCTACAGGTAGACGACGTCGTGCTCTCCACCGGTGGTCCCTTGGGAATCCTTCGAAACCGAGTCGTCCGCGAATAACGTCTTCAACCTGCGACCACGGCCGCACACTGGACCAGGCCGTCATTGATGTTCCGCGCGGCGGCCCGAGTCGCGACGGTTGTTCGCGAGTTCGAATTCAAGAGACGAATCGCGCTTCGATCGACTCCGAACGAAACAACCCACGAGGTAAAAACGAATGACCGACGACGAGATGAACGCGATGGCCGAGGCCTATTTCAGAACGGTCTGTGCAGCGGATGCGGAAGGCTTGCGCGCGCTCTTCGCAGACAACATCCGCTGGCGGATTCCGCAGGGCGCCATCGAGCCCTACGGCGGAACCCATCAGGGAGCCGACAAGATCGTCGACATGATGCTCGGCGCGGTCGACCAATCCTTCGAGGCCGGGAGTCAGCGCTTCGAGGTCGTGACGACCCTGATCGGGGACGACGTCGTCTGCAAGGAAACGAAGATGAGTGCGATCGCGCCGGACGGCCGCGAGTACTGCAACGACTACACGTTCTTCTTCGTCTTCCGCGACGAGCTGATCTCGGAGATCCGGGAACACGTCGACACGCGCTATGCGGCCGGGTTCTTCAGTTAGTCGCTCTCGGGCTACGTTAGGCGTCCGCTGGCAGCGGCTTCCCGTCGGCGCTCATGCGCATCGGTAGGTCCGTCTCCCAAACCATGTTGAACTTGCGCCGGGCGATGACCCAGCCGCCGGGTACGCGCTTGTAGTCATCCTCGTAGCGGATTCCCATATCGAGCTTGAAGGGGATGCCCTCGACTTCGTGAACGTGGTTCGCGACGCAGTAGACCTCGCCCTTGGCGGTGTCGCCGTCGATCTCGAAATAGGTGTTCAGGACGCCGTGCAGCGTCCCCTGGAATTGGTCGAGACTCTGCAGCCCGCCGCGGAGCTGATCGTGGCCGGTCATTTCGTAGCCAGGGCCAGCGAGTACGCCGTCCTCGGCGAACACGTCGGGCAGCCAGTCGAAATTCATCCGGTCCATCATTCGGGCGTAGCGGCCGGCAAGCTCGCGAAGCTGGGCCTCGTCTTCCCGCCGTGCGGCCCGCGCCTCCGGGGTTTCGTCCGTTTTCAGCTGCGACATCGTCGATCCTCCCTGGCCCGGGTCCTCGAGCCTCACGAATCTTCGATACTAGCCGGATCCCGTGCCCCGCAACCTCGCCCGAGCGACGCATCTTGATTGAATCTCGGCGCCTCGGCAGGTACTTTCTGGCTCCCACGGAGAGTTGACCGCAGGGTCCCGTTCGAGTTCGGGATCCTGTGAACCCGGTCAGATCCGGAAGGAAGCAGCCGTAGCAGGCACTTGGCTGCGGTCGGGCCGCCCTGCGGTCAATTCTACGTGGGAAGCGCAGTTTCGCTTTGGCAGGGTTCGTGGCGCATTGCACCGCGGGCAACGCCGAGCGGGGCCGCGTTTCTGTCCGCGTTCGGCGCGCTCGTGTTCGGGGCGCTTGCGGCATCCCCCAGATCGCGATCGCTGCCTTTCGGTGGCGAGCGGGTTCGCAGTCGAAATCGCGGAAGTTCTTTGAGCTATCAGGTCATCGCACGAAAATGGCGGCCGCAGAGCTTCGATGAAGTCTCGGGGCAGGCCCATGTCACGACGGCGCTTCGCAATGCGATCCGAAGTGACCGGATCCCCCATGCGATGCTGCTCACCGGACCGCGCGGCGTTGGCAAGACGACCCTCGCTCGCCTGATCGCCCGCTGCCTGAATTGCGAAAAGGGGCCGACGGATCAGCCTTGTGGCAGCTGTCCCCCCTGCGAAGAGATCACGGAAGGGCGCTCGACGGACGTCCAGGAAATCGATGCCGCGAGTCGAACCGGCGTCGACGACATGCGCGAGGTCATCGAGTCGATCCGCTACGCCGCCGCCCCCGGCAAGTACCGAATCTTCATCGTCGATGAGGTCCACATGCTCTCGGGCCCCGCGTTCAACGCGCTGCTCAAGACCCTCGAAGAGCCGCCGCCGCGCAGCCTCTTCGTCTTCGCGACGACCAACCCCGAGAAGATCCCGTTCACGGTCCTCTCGCGATGCCAGCGACACGACCTGCGCCGGATCGCGCTGACCTCCGTCGGCGACCGGCTCTCGGAAATCTGCGAGTCCGAAGGGATCAAAATCTCGGCGGCGGCCCTCGCCTCGATCGCTCGAGAGGGCGACGGCTCGATGCGCGATGCGCAGACGCTGCTCGACCAGATCGTGGCCTACAGCTCCGGCGGCCAGGACGGCGAGACCGAAGAGATCACGGACGAAATCGTCGCGAGCGTCCTCGACCTCGTCGACCGAAACGTCCTGCGCGCAATCATCGAAGCCTGTATCGATGGCGACGCGAAGAGCGCCCTCGAACATGTCGTGCGGGCTTCCTCAGGAGGCTCCGAAGCGCGTCGCGTCGCCGATGCGCTGCTCGAACTCCTGCGCGATCTCGTGGTGCTGCGCGTGGCGCCGGACGGCGTCGGCCTCTTCGAAGGCCCCGACGAAGAGCGCGCCGAACTGATCGAACTCGCGTCACGAACCGAGACCGCACGTCTGCGCCGCATGTTCCGCGCGCTTGTGCGCGAGATCGAAGACCTTTCCTGGGCGCCGCAGCCGACGGCGGTGCTCGAAATGGCGGTCATTCGCCTCGCGACCATGCCGAACGGCGACGATGTTGGTCAGCTTCTGTCTCGCCTCGACCAGCTTGAGAAACGACTCGCGAGCGGTGGACTCCCCCCGCAAGGCGGTGGAGGTGGCGGCGGCGCGCGCGTTTCCGATCGCAGCCCGCGACGCCGAGCCCCGGAGCCCGCGGCTTCGACCGGATCCCCGGCAGGCCGAAAGGCCGAGCCCGAAGCCGACCCTTTCGACGAACCACCCCCGGCGGCTGCAAGCCCGAAACGTGAGGCCGCCCGACCCGCGCCGCCTCAGGCGGCGAACGGAAACAAAGCCGCGCCGACGGCAAAGGTCGTTGATCCTGATTTCGATCGCCCGTCAGCCACACCGCAAGAGCCTTCGCGATTCGACGAGCCTGAAGAATCGAGTGCGCCGGCCCCGCCTGCAAGAACGAACGGCCAGGCGCCTTCGATCGGTGGAGGCGCGCCCCCGGCGACGATCTTCGACCGCTTCCGAGCCAAAGCCCTTGAAGTCGATCGAGCCAAATTCGCGAGCCTCGACGGAACGACGCTCGTCGGGATCGAGGCCAACACGATTCGCATCGGTGCCCCCGCCGCCTTTCACGTCGAGCGTTTGCGCCAGCGCGCCGACGATCTCGAACAACTCGCGAGCGGCCTCTTCGGGAAGCCGGTCAAGATCTCGGTCGAAATCGCGACCGCGCGAACCGAGCGCGAAGTGAAACAGGAATCCCGCGAGCAATCGCGTAAGCAAAGACAAGAAGCCCTGAATAGCGAGCCCGTCAATCTGGCGATCGAAGTGCTGAGCGCCGAGATCGTCGAGATTCGCCCCCTCGGAGATAAACGTTGAATCCGAACGAGATGCAGGAAATGCTGCAGCGCGCCCAGCAGATGCAGTCCAAGGTCAGTGAGGTCCAGGCCGAACTCGCAGCACGTCGCTTCGAAGCGAGCGCGGGCGGCGGGATGGTCAGTGCGGCGGTATCGGGAGCGCTCCGGGTGCTCTCGATCGAGATCGAGCCGTCGCTGATTAAGGATGACGATCGCGCGATGATTCAGGATTTGACGGCGGCAGCGGTCAATGCGGCGCTGACGAAGGCCCAGGAAGCGGTCGCACAGGAGATGGCGCGGGTGCAGAGTTCGATGCTCGCGGGGATGCCCGGCATGCCCGGATCGGGCAACTAACATGTCAACTTCTCCTGCGATGGACAGACTGGTCGCCAGCCTCAAACGTCTCCCGGGCATCGGTGAGAAGTCAGCGACGCGGCTCGCCTACTTTCTGCTCAGCGCCCCCGAAGACCTCTCCCGCGAACTGTCCGAATCCATCGCCCGCCTCCAACGCGACACCGTTGTTTGCGAGACGTGCTTCACCCTCTCGGACCGCACACCCTGCCCGGTTTGCGATCACGCGGACCGAGACCGAAGCGTTGTCTGTGTCGTCGAAGAGCCGGCGGATATGGCGGCCATCGAACGCAGCGGCGGATTCCGCGGCCTCTACCACGTCCTTGGCGGCGCCCTTTCCCCGATCGACGGAATGGGTCCCGAAACCCTCCGTGTGGGCGAACTCGAGCGCCGGGTCGCGAACGACGGCGTAAAAGAAGTCGTCCTCGCAACCAACCCGACCGCCGAAGGCGACGCCACCGCACACTTTCTCGCCGAACGCCTCGAAGGCTCGGGCGTCCAGGTCTCCCGCATCGCCTACGGCATGCCCCTGGGCGGCGACATCGAATACGCCGACCACGTCACGGTCAGCCGCGCGATCGAAAACCGCCGATCGATCGGGAACCGCTAGGTCAGACCCAGCACGAGCTTAAGGACGTATCGCGCCGCGAGCTCAAGGCTATATCGCCCCGCGAGCTCAATTCTGTAAATAACCGAGCGACTCGAGCTGCCGTCGTTTGACGGGATCGAGTTCCGGCGGTGCCGCCACGTCCGGTAAGGCCCCGGTCCAATCCGCAAGCCGCGCCAACAGATCGACGCGCATCGCCTCCCCTTCCGCATCCATCGCGATCTCCGTGTCCCCCGCCTGCGTCAGCGCGTGATAGGCGACAACATCCTGCGAAACCATGTCGAGTACCAGTCGCCGCGTGGGCGTGCGCGCGGCCATGTGGTGCGTCTGCGCATTCGTCCATGAATAGAGCGGCGCCCTCGGCGGTCGCTCCCGCCCCAATGTCTCCATACCCGCGAACTCCCCGGTCTCGAAGCCCGAGCGAAGCGCGGCGCCCAGATCCGCGAGCTGAATCGGCGTCGATTGAACGCCACCGACCCCGTCCGGGATACGAACCACGAGGGGCACACGCAGCATGGGGTCGAAAAGCTGGGTGCTATGCAGCAGCCGGCCGTGCTCTCCGAAGCCTTCGCCGTGATCCGCAGTCAAGACGATGACCGTATTCTCAAGAACACCGGCCTCTTCGAGGTTTGAGAGAAGGCCCGCGAAGAGCGAATCTGCGAAGGCGAGATTCTCGTCGTAGAGCGCGATCACGCGGTCGATCTGAGCCGTATCGAGCGGGCGCTTCGCGCGGTCGAGGGCAACCAGCGCTTGCGTCGTCCCCTCCGTGCGATGACCGGGCTCGGAGCCAAACCGACCTGCGTAGGGCGCCGGCGGCGCGTAGGGATTATGCGGGCGCAATAGATGGGTATAGAAGAAGAACGGTTCATCGGTCGCGCCGGTCGCCGCTTCGATCATCGATTTCATACGCGCGGCGCTGTCGATGTTTTCCGGCAGTTCCCGGCCCGTGCGGAGGTTACTTGTCGGATAGACCTCACCGAAGACATCGAAGCCCTGAGCCATCCCGAAATAGCGCGTGACGTAAGGATTCTCCGAATAGCCAAAGGTTCGATATCCGGCGTCCCGAGCCGTCTCCGCAATCAACTCCATCGACTCCGGAACTCGACCACCGGTTCGCGCCCCCAACCCGGTTTCGGCGGGAGAGGCCCCCGCGAATAACGAACTCGTCGAGAGGAACGTGTAGGGCGCCTCGCTGAGCACGACGTCGTAGCGTGTCGCCCCCTTCGCGAAGTCATCGATCGTCGGGGTGGTATCCCGTTCGTATCCGTAGAGGCCGAAGTGATCGGCCCGCGCGGCATCGAGCACGACGACGACCACGTTGGGCGGGCCCGCCCGATTTTCGAGCGAGGTCGATGCGTCTCTCATTCGGTTTTGGGAATGAGATGGATCGCATCCGATCGCGATAAGCGACCAGACGAGGACCAAGACCAAGAGCATCTCGCCGCGTCCACGAGACATCATCTGCCTCCACGTCGATCGACGCCCGCGAGGCTTCGCTCAGGAAGCCTCTTGTCAGACGTCCTGATTTCATCCTATACCCATACGCATAAGTGTGATGAAGTTATTTCAGGCCCTCGGCGCCCCGACCTCCTAGTCCCCCCAGATGGCCTGCGACCAGCAACTGCGGCGCAGAATCCCCGGCCTTGCGATTCGGAATCCTGCCGAGCGCCACGAATCCCGCGACTTTTCACATCGAAAGGCAGCAGCGCGGCCCAAAAACCACGCCGAGACCTAAAGCCGGGGGAAACGCTGGCCGATCCGAACAGGACTGCGCGACACGTCGAGTTTCGTGACGCGCTTGCCGGCCGCTCCCCACGCGGGGTAAGCTGCCAAAAAGGGTCCATTTCCCGGACGTTTACAGAGGCAAATGCCGATGATGGAATCCCAGCTCGTGATGCAACAGGAGGACTTTGACCGAGTCCTCTCGATCATCCAAAAGCTGGTCCGAGACGCCAACGCGAAGGGCGTCTTCGTGGTCGATAAAGCAGGACAGCTCGTCGGTGAAGCCGGCGAGCTGCAGGGAATTGACAGCACGAGCCTGGCGAGTCTGACCGCCGGCTGTGTCGCTGCGACGAGCGGTCTCGCGAAGATCGTCGGCGAAGAAGAATTCCCGATCCACTTTCATCAGGGCCAACAGGACAACCTGCATATGACGCTCGTCGGGGACCGCATGATCCTCGTCGTCGTCTTCGATGAACGAAGCTCTCTCGGGCTCGTTCGCCTGCGCGTGAAGAAGGCGGGCAACGAACTCGCGAAGGTCTTCGAAGACGTTCGCAAGAAGGCGGAAACCGAGGCCCAGACGACCGGGTCGCCTTTCGCTGAAATCACGGACGACGATATCGACAATTTGTTTAACGACTGACTCTTTAAGAACAACTGATCGCAGATCAGTTGTTGGCCGCAGGCGCTTCCCAGCACGAGATCTTCGAGACGCCGGCCGGATCCACTCTCGATACTAAAAAGCGGACACCACCCCATGTCTTTCATCAACTACAGCTCGAGAGAGATCAACTGCAAGATCGTCTACTACGGCCCCGGCCTTTGTGGAAAGACGACGAACCTGCAGCACATCTACCAGAAGACGAACCCCGACGTGAAGGGGAAGATGATCTCCCTCGCGACGGAGACGGAGCGCACGCTCTTCTTCGACTTCTTGCCCCTCGCCCTCGGCGAGATCCGCGGCTTCAAGACGCGCTTCCATCTCTACACGGTCCCCGGTCAGGTCTTCTACGACGCGAGTCGCAAGCTGATCCTCAAGGGTGTCGATGGCGTCGTCTTCGTCGCCGATAGCCAGATCGAACGGATGGAGGCGAACATCGAGAGCCTCGACAACCTGAAGGTCAACCTTCGGGAACAGGGCTACGAACTCGACAAGGTCCCGTACGTCATTCAGTACAACAAGCGCGACCTGCCTAACGCCGCAACCCTCGAAGAATTGCAGCGCCTTCTCAACCCGACCGGCGCGCCCGAGTTCGAAGCCTGCGCCACGACCGGCGAAGGCGTCTTCGAAACGCTGAAGGCGACGGCGAAGGGTGTTCTCGCCGATCTCAAGAAGATGGGCGGCTGATCGAACCCCGTTCGGGTTCCATCCAGCCAAGCGCTCTGCAGATCGACCGGACTCCGCTCAGGCGATCACGTTCAGCGACTCACCACGTCGATCTTCCGCTGGCTGCTGATAGCCCGAGCCTCGCATCGACGAGCGCTCCTCGCGCTTGGCTTCGAGCTTCTCGCTTCGCGCGCGCATTTCGCTCTGCGAAGCTTCTGAAGCGACGCGTCGATCCTGTGCCGACGGCTCCGCCGGGGCCAGCGCCGCCCGGCGCACTTGCTGCATCTTGAGGATCGTTGCATCCGGATCGTTCGGAACCGGCGAGGTATCGATCGAAACCTCGCCGCCCACCGCATAGCGGCGGCCGTCCGGGCCGCGCTCGAATTCGTAACTCGGCCCGCCCCGCGCGTGCCGCCCGGCCGCGGCCTTATGCGCATTCTCGTGGGCACGCACCTCGGCATCCCGCGCCGAGAGTCGTCGGACCTCTTCGTCTTCCTCTTCGCCGAGCTCGCCCGGCCGTTCCGCTCCGTCGCTTGCGGTCGAATCGGATTCCGAATCGGAGCGGCCCGACTTCTCCGACTTCGCCAACAACGCTTCGGCTTCGGGAGAGAGCTGCAGTGCCACACCCGTCGCTCGTTCGCTCTCTCGAGCGTTCTCACGGGAGACCGACGCAAGCGGAGAATCGGATTCGTCCGGCCGACGCTCGACGCGTTCAACACGTCGGCTTCCGCGTATTTCGTTGGGCGCCAGAACCTGCGCCACGAATCCGAGTTCCATGGCCCCTCCGACCTGGTCCAATCCGCAGCCGCAACGAAGGAAGTCGTCGCGGGACTCCTAAGGTCATCGCCTGCCGAAAGCGCGGCTTGACGATTCGACGCGAGAATGGAGCGAGTCCCCGAGCGGCGTCGAACTTTCCTACGAGAGCCTGGCCAGCAACAAAGCGGCAAGTTGCGCCCAAAGAGCGTCTCGCGACTAACGCGGCTCGACCGCGCCTCCCGGAAACGCCGGCAGGTCATCATCAACCGGAACCGTCGTCGCCTTCGCCACCATGGACAGCATCGTGTACTGCCCAACAACGAAGGGGATCTCGATCAACTGCGCCTCGTCCCAGGTTTCAGCGAGCGCTGCCCAGGTCGCCTCGGAAAGATCCTGGTCGTGATGCAACTCATCCGCCGCGCGTACGAGCGCCGCATCCGCCGCATTCCAGGATTCGCCCGCCGCGCCTCCAGCAAGACGATCGATCTCTTCCTGAGTGAGCCCCGCCGCCAGCCCGTACCTCGAATGATGTCCCCACTCGAAATCCGAACGACAATTCCAGGCGGCGCGAAGCGCCAGGATCTCCGACTCGCGCCTTGGGAGCACCCCCGAAGCGAGCGCCGCGGAGAACTCGAGCATCGGCTTTAGGAGGTGGGGATGCTTTGCGACGGTGCCCAAAATTTTTGGCGCCCCCTCCCCCATCACGTTCGGCACGATTCGCGGTTCGCGATCCTTCATGCCGCCTCCGACTCCGGCCCGGTTTGACCCGTCGTGACATCCGCAACACCGAGGACCGCCTCCGCGTCATCGCGCTGTCCACGCCATACCGCGATCCGGCGGTTGATGTCGTTGGCCGAGATGTAGAGCGCCGGCACGAGGAAGAGCGTAACGCCGGAGGAAAAGGCGAGGCCCCATCCAAGTGCGAGGGACATCGGCGACATGATCGCGTCGTACCCACCGAACCCGTACGCCGTCGGCATCACGCCGCCGAAGGTCGAGAGGCTCGTCACGAGCACGGGGCGCAGCCGAACCACCAACGCCTCGATCATCACCTTCGTTCGCTCTTCTTCACTCGCCCCGCGACGGAGCTTGTGCTGCGCCTGATGAACCGAGTCGACCATCACAATCGACGCGTTCACCACGACGCCGGAGAGCCCGATCGTCCCGATCAAGGGCAGCAGCGAAAAGTTCATGCCATGGGCCCAGAAGGTGAGGACTACGAAGGCTGCCGAGAAGGGCACGACCACGATCACGAAGAAGGCTTCGAGGAACGAGCCAAGCATGATCGCGATCACGGCGCCGATCCCAAGAACGACGGCGCCCGCGACGAATGCGAGATCGCCCGTTGCGCTCCGCGATTGGACCACTTCGCCGGAGATCTCGATTTCGATATCTGAACGATCCGCGTAGCGAGGGAGGAAGTCGCGCTCCATCGCTTCGGCAATCGTTGTCGACGTGACCTTTGCGTCCGGATCGATGCCCCCCGTAACGGATACCGCGCGGAGACCGTCACGATGCTGAATCTGCGCGAGGGCTGGGATTTCGACGGGATCGACGACATCGCGAAGCAGGATCAACTCACCCCGCTTGTTTCGAACAGGCGTCTCAAGCAGTGCGTCGATCGTGCGACGCGAGGACGGCTCGAGCGTGACTCGAATCTCCGTCGTCTCTTCCAGGTCTCGAATCTCCGACGCAATCAAGCCGTAGTAGGCGGCCTTGAGTGTCAGCCCGAGATCCCGCGCGTCGAGTCCGTGGCGCGCGAGTGCTTCCGGGTCCGGGTTGAGATCGATCTGACGCATCCCGAATTTCTCATCGATCGTGAGGTTCGTCGTCCCTCCGACCCCTTCGAGGAATTCGACCAGAGCCAGCGCGGTCTGTCGCCGCACAGCATCGTCGTTCGCTTTCACATAGACGCTGATTGGCTCAAGTCCCGGCGGCCCGTCGACCATGGCTTCGAAGATGACCTCGGCCTCGTAGGGCGCTCGGACCAGCGGCTCGAGATCACGCATCCACTCGGCCGAGTTGCGCGTCTTGTTATGCAAATCGATGTAGACCGTGAGCACCGCTTCGTTCTCGGACGAGCCGTACTCGCGATCGAAGGCCATGCCATCGCTATGCCCGACCCGCGAAGTGATCGCGAGGAGATCCTCTCCCATCAGGCCGGGAATCTGAGCTTGGACGAGATCCGAAACCGCTTCGGTCTTCTCGATCGGCGTCCCCGGCGGCATGCGCAACTTGATCGCGAATCCCGGCGACGACTCCTGGGGTAAGAACTCGAACTCCATCTGAGGCGCGATGAAGAAGATGATTCCGAAGAAGAGCACAGCGAAGGCCCCGATGACCTTCCCTCGATTCGGAAGGACCTTGCCCAGGGCAACCCGGTAGCGTTCCTCAAGACGCAGAACGAATTTTCGCTTCGGTCGCGGCTGCGCATCGCCCCGCACCATCGACATATGGGGCGGCAGAATCAAGAAGCTCTCGAGGAGCGACAGCCCGAGCGCGAGACAGACGACGGCCGGAATCTGCCAGACCATCTTCTGCGGCATGCCGCCGATCGCGAGCATCGGCGCGAAGGCAAGCAGCGTCGTCGCGGCGGAGGCGATCACCGGCCGGGCCACCATCGATGTCCCCGAAACCGCAGCATCCGCGGGAGCGAGCCCCTCCTGTCGGCGGAGCAGAATTTTCTCCGCAACCACGACCGCATCGTCGACTAACATCCCGAGCACGATCACGAACGCGATCGTCGAGACGTAGTTGATCGACATGCCGACCTGGGGGATCAGCGCGATGACCCCCATGATCACGAGCGGCACACCGACACAGACCCAGATCGCGGCCGAGGGCGCCAGAAAGAGGAAGACAATCGCCGCTACGAGCAGGATGCCCATGATCCCGTTGCTGGCGATCACGTTCAGCCGATTCGACATTTCGTAGGAGGCGTCGTTCACGATCGTCGTCGTGACGCCGGCGGGCAGATCCATCTGATCGAGCACGTCCGCAATCGCGTTCCGGGTATCGATCATGTCGGCGTCGGCCTTCTTGACCGCGATCAAGGACAACCCCGGGCGACCATTCGTCCCCGCGATCAGACCAACATCCTCTCGTCCGAGTTCAAGTCGAGCGACATCGCGGACCCGAAGCGGCCCCGCTCCGTCGAAGCGGATGATCGTCTCACCGACTTCCGAGGGATCCTCATAGCGTCCCCACATCACGACCTGTCGTCGATTTGCGGCGCTTTCGAGTACACCCCCCGTATCCGAAACGTTTCGACGCTCGATCGCCTGGCTCACGTCAAGCACGGTCACGCCATGGGCGCGCGCCGCACTCGGATCGACAAGCACGCGCAGCTCCGGGTCGGGCAAACCCACCTTGATGACTTCACCGACCGAGGGAATTCGAATCAGCGCACGCTCGATCCGCTTCGCAACGTCGGGCAGGAGCAGCTTCTCCCCCGCGATCGCCACTTCGAGCACAGGCTGCTTCGACGGATCCATGAGAAAGACCCGCGGATCGGTTCGCATATCCGCCGGAAAGTCGTTGATCGCGTCGATCGCGTTTCGGACCTCGCGCTCTTTCTCGACCACCTCTTCATCCGGCGTGTCGTCGTCGAGCTTTACGGTCGTGACCGAGCGGTTGTCCGAGATGATCGTGGTAAAGCTCTCGAGCCCGTCGATCTCGCGGAGCTCATCTTCAATCGGGATCGTGATCTTCGTCTCGACGTCTTTGGCGGCGGCACCGGGCAGCGATGCAGAGACGAGCATCATCGGCATCGTGGCTTCGGGGAAGCCCTCGACGTTGGTCCGCATGAGCGAGAGCATGCCGAGCACGACGACCGCGATCGTGATGACGTTGACGAGGAGATGTCGCTCGACGAAGAAGCGTACGATTCGTTCCATCGTTTAGTCCTCCCCGTCGACGATGACCGTGACCCCATCGGCGAGCGCGAATTGCCCGTCCCAGATCACGCGTTCCCCCGCCTTGAGTCCTTCGAGGACTTCGACCCATTCGCCGTTGCTACGACCGGTGCGGATGCGGCGGGTTCGAGCGACGGTGGATGCGCCCTGGCCTTCGATGACCCAGACCTCGGGATGTCCATCTCGGCGCAGCAACGCTGCGCGCTTCGCGACCAAGGTAGGCGCAACGTTCTTGTCGGCGAACTCGACCTGAGCGATCAGACCGTCTCGCATCAGTCGATCCGGGTCGGCCATCCACAGCTCGATGCCGTAGGTCCCGTCGTTCGAAGAGGCGACGCGCGCCACACTCTCGAGGGTCGCTTCGAAGACCGCGCCATCGAGATCCGAGAAACTCACGCGGGCCGTCGAGCCCGGTACGAGTCGGGCAGCCTCTCTTGCGGTCACGCCGCCGAAGATGCGAACCCGGGAAAGATCGACGAGGGTCGCCACCGTCGTCCCCATCGAAACGAAATCCCCCACGTCGACCGAGATCGAATCGACGCTCCCCGCGAAGGGCGCCACGATCTTCGTGTCTTCGAGGTTGCGCTTCGCCGTGTCTCGGGCGACCAGCGCAAGCGCGATTTCATCTCGCGCACGATCAACCGAAAGGGTTAGATCGTCGAATTGCTGGGTG
>Ga0316208_1000377_pt1 | contig 56700 bp, 45 predicted proteins | sample 3monopyrite_MG_FD_204944 | JGI IMG/M metagenome (GOLD analysis project Ga0316208, IMG submission 204944) | Microbial mat bacterial communities from mineral coupon in-situ incubated in ocean water Damariscotta River, Maine, United States -... | ecosystem: Environmental > Aquatic > Marine >... | reverse complement strand
CAAATAATGACAACCCCCTTACTCAAAACGAATACCGCCTATTAAAAATCATACCCGATGCTGAACTTCACAGAACGACCCAATATCGGGCGGCCATTTGGTGCGGTAGGGTTGCGTGGGTCACCTTCTGTAATACCGTGGCTGTCAGTAAGATTGTCGGCATGTACTTGGAAAAATAAGTTGGAACTGGTACGCACCAGAATACCGGCATCCAGCTTCTCATATCCACTAAGCTCAACCGTGTTCGCATTGTCACCGTACCGCTTACCTACTAACTGCATGGCACCATACACAGTAGCTGTTACATCGCCGATCTCCAGGTCATAGCTCGGTGAAATACGTAGCTGTGCTTTTGGTTGACGCAGCACGCGGTTGCCCACATCGCTAGACGTTGTTGAATTGGTGATTTCTGCGTCCTGAAAGGTAGCAATCATTGCCAAATTAAATGGGCCATAGTTGTAACTGCCATCCACCTCAATACCCAGAGACCTAGTTTTGAAAGCTGTTGCACCAACAGTACTGCCAACAACGCTCGAGAAGCTGTCATTTTTATTGTAAAAAACAGTGGCAAAAAGATCAAAATGATCCCCGGAGTATTTAACGCCGCCTTCAAGCTGCTTAACGCCATTCACGTTTAGGTTGTTTTCACGAACATCGTCAAAGTGCGGGAAAAGGAAACCGTCAGAATAGCGAATGAATGCCCCCAGATTTTCTGAAAAGTCATAGTTGACGGCAGCCGTATAAGCGAAATCATCATCCTTGAGGTTCGTGACCTGATCACGCGTACCATCAGGGTACCCGGGGCCTGAATCGAGAACATAATCAATCTCTATCCATTCTTTGCGAAGGCCAAAGTCGAACCTTAGGTCGTCTGAAATGTGCCAGCTATCGGCTAGATAGATAGCGTCAACCGTGGCATCACCTGCGGAATTAATACCATACGCCCAACATCCAGAACCCGAACCCGCATCTTGCAAATCAGCACATGTTGTGGTGGCATCTAGGAAATCCCCACCGGCAATATTCTGAAACGGCGTAAAGTTACCCAATGTCCAAAAGTCATTAGACGACCATGTTGCTTTATAATAACCAACTGTAACTTCGTGGTCGCCAAATTCTTTGTTGAGGCTCAAGTCATTCGTAAAGGATTCAATGTCTTTTAATACAACCCAGTGACCATAGTTTTGCACATAATCGCTGCTGCCGAGCGTTTCACCACCAAGCGTTTTTGCTGTACCACTCGCCAGCGCCGAAACCTGTACAGGGCTACCGTCAGGGACAAGACCCAGTGTATCAGCATCCCCTTTGGTATAGGAGGTATTATTGCGTACAGCCCAACCGTCGCCAAGCTCAAAATCAGCATTCAAACCTGTTACAATGCCATCCCAGCCGCGGCCATCCGCAAAATCAAAATCCTGCGTGTCGCCATTACCGTTCACTTGCAACGTACGGAAACGTGACGCATTACCGAGCTGCGAAAATTCCCCCAGATCATTACCCGTACCGAGCGCCATCGGCAGATACCACTGGCCGTGATCATTGGTTATGCGCGCCCAAGCATTCAGCTCACCGTTATCAAACAACTTGGTAAGCTGGACCGTAAATTGCTGGCCTTTTTCCGAGTTAAATTCAGCGTCTCGAACACCAGAGGAAGATTGGATATATCCACCAACCATATAATATAGCTCGTTGCCAAGCGGGCCTGAGAGGACCGCATCAACACGTTGCAAGCCGTAATCAGACGTGGAGTATTTTACGCGCCCTTCAGTTTCATCGCCGCCCTTTTTCAGATTAAAATTCAGTGTTACGCCAGGTTCCCCGTTAGAGAAAACTGCGTTAGGACCGCCGCGCAAAGCCTCTGCGCTCGCAATGGTTTCATCAATGCGGAAGATTGAGCTTTGCTCAAAGAAAGACAGCATTTCTGTGCCATAAATGGGCGCGCCGTTAATAGACATTGTAACAAATGGCGCATCGCCGCCGCCCGGCAAGCCGCGAACATCAATGTTGGCACCCGCGACACCACCCGAACTTTCTGCCCAAACGCCTGGGACAAGCGAAAATAATTCCGCTGTGCTTTTAGTGCCCGCCAGACCAATGACATCCTCATTCATAGTGGTGATCGCAAAGCTCGCATCTTGCTTGGCCACACCGGCACCGCCTGGCGTTCCGAGCACTACAATTTCTTCAAACTCTTCACCCTCATCAGTGCTTGCATCTTGCGCACTAACGGATGTTGCTACTATGGCAAGTGCTATTGCTGTGGTTGTTTTCAGACTGTGATGTGTTAACCGCATTTTGGCCCTCCCGTGCCTCGTACCTAACTATAGCCACCCCGTTGAACTGTTTCAGCAAAAGCTGCTGTTTCACCCTGACACCGTTCATAAATTATGTTTTCGGTGCTCAGACAACAGTATGACCTGTGAATTCTATTTACAGCTACGCTTCTTTGCAATCGATTGCAATACTTAATTACAATCGATTGCAAAGAATGACAAATTCGCTCGACAAAATGCATGCACACCCTGTACTAAGAGGTTATGGAGAAAAGTAAAAACCTAACGATGGCGGATATCGCCAACCTTGCGGGTGTATCCGAGGCCACTGTTTCTCGCGCCCTAAAAGATAGCCCCCTTATCAATAAAGAAACACGCGCCAAAGTGCAGCGAGTCGCCAAAGAAAATAATTATGAGATAAATGCGGCCGCACGCAACTTCCGACTCAAGAAAACCCATACACTTGCTGTAGTACTTTTGGTGGATAAAGAATGGGGCCACGAAGTTTCAGACGCCTTCCTAATGGTTTTGCTTGGCAGCATTGCTGACGAGGCATCACACCATGGCTATGATCTCCTGCTGTCAACAAACCCCGGTGGTATCCATGACTTGAATGCCTATTATATTGAAAGCAAACGTGCGGATGGTTTGATTATCATCGGTCAAGGCCGCAATGACCAGCGACTGGATTCTCTAGCGGCCAGTAGGGCCCCCTTCATTGTATGGGGGGTGCATGTAGATGAACATAATTATCTAACCGTAGGCAGTGACAATCAGACCGGTGCTGCGGAAGCAACAAACCTTTTAATCAAGGCAGGTAGACGAAAAATTGCTTTCTTGGGCGATAGTCGCCACCCTGAAGTTGAACATCGTTTCTTGGGCTATAAAAAAGCGCTGAAAGAAGCAGGCATCGAAATTAATGACAGCTTGATTATCCCCTCAGATTTCTCCCGTTCGGATGGATATGATAAAACAGATAAAATTTTACTTGGTGAAAAACGTGACTTTGACGCGATTTTTGCGGCAAGCGATAATATCGCACTCGGCGCGCTGAAACGCTTAACAGAAGCTGGTCTCACTGTACCAAAAGACATTGCGATTGTTGGGTTTGACGACAGCCCTCTCGCAGGCTTTAGCACACCAGGCCTGACCACTATACACCAAAATATTCGGGAAGGTGGCAAGCAACTGGTACAAAATCTACTCGCCCTAATGGAAGGGAAGAAGGTAGACCATGTGTCCCTCCCGACGGAGACAATAGTGCGGCAGTCTTGCGGTTCAAATTAGACGCACTGAGCTAGCTTACTCAAAGACTGAACCAGCGCTTCCGGCGTGGGCATAATCTCATCGGCATGCGCCAGCGTTACAGTATCTCCTATACCAATTGCATACATGCCCGCCGCTTTTATCGCCGTAACGCCGGCAGCCGCATCCTCCACACCAACGCAGGTAGGCGGATCAACCTTCAATGTATGTGCTACTTTCAAAAAAATATCAGGGGCAGGTTTACCTTTTGGAATAGCCCCCGCGTCCGCTACATAATCAAATACACCGGCAACGCCGAGGCACGCAATCACCTGTGGGGCATTACGGCTCGCAGATGCCAAACCAATTTTCCACCCGTTATGCTTCAGCCAAACAAAAGTGTTTTCGATGCCCGGCAATAAATCCGCTGGTGTAATCTTTTCTATGGACTGTTTGTAAATGTCATTTTTTTCCTGAGCGAGGCTCTGTCTTTCAGATAAAGAAAAGTCTCGGTCAGATTTCTGGAGGATAAAATCAAGCGATTCCATCCGGCCAATCCCTTTTAACTTGTCATTATCTGTTTCAGTAAAGCCGATACCGAGGGACTGGGCAAGTTGACGCCACGCCAAAAAGTGATAGTGCGCCGTATCCGTTATAACACCGTCAAGATCGAAGATGCAGGCTTGGTACATTGGAAGATACTCCGGGTAAGCCTGAGTTAAGGCAGAGCTTTTTCTGTGTGGGCCGCAAGCTCTATGTGCTTACCACGGTGCATAATCTCTAGGGGTCCATCGCCACTGTACATGTATGTTACAGCCATCGCTGTGACCGTAACCGCTAGAACTTGCCCCTGAATAATGAGGTTGAAACTATAGTCGCGCCAACCATCAGGTACAAAAGGATCAAAGGACATTTTACCTGCACTAAACCTCAGTCCGGCAAAACCGTATGTTATCGCCATCCACGAGCCAGCCATACAAGCCATATGCAGGCCGTAGTGCGTATTGCCATGGTGGTTTTCCAAATCCATCCGGTAGGTTTCTTCGAACGTAGCGTAAGCCCGTTGTCTATCCCCCACCTCGGCATTCGCAATTGAATAGATGCATGCTGACAAAGTACTGTCATGGGTAGTGCGGGGCTCATAATAGGCTAAATTTCTTGCCTTCTCTGCTGCTGTAAATCGGTCCGGTAACAAGAGCTGCGCCAAGACAACGTCCGCCTGCTTCAATACTTGGTGACGGTAAATAACCAGTGGATGATAATGCATCAGAAGCGGATAGTTTTCAGTGGGTGTACTAGTAAAATCCCATTCCGGTTTCGATAGGAAACCTTCACATTGCATATGGACACCCTCAGCTTCATCATAAGGCATATACATGAGATCTGCAGCTTTTCGCCAATTGGCCACCTCGGCCATACTTAAGTGCAGTTTCTCACACAGGCGGTTAAAATACTCAGGGGATTGTTCCCGAAGCCGCAACGCAACAGTTTCCGCTCGCTCCAGATGATGCTGGGCCATAGCATTGGTATAAAGATTGTTATCAACCATCGCCGAATATTCATCCGGACCGGTTACTTCATGGATGCTAAATTTACCACTGTGTCCCGGACTAAAATGGCCTAACTGCAGCCAAATCCGTGCGGTTTCAAATAGCATCTCCGCGCCGCCCTCATAGAGCACACTTTCATCACCAGTCGCGTCAATATATTGCATGAGCGCATAGGCAACCGCAGCGTTGATATGATACTGGGCACTACCCGCCGGGAAAAAGGATGAGCACTCTTCCCCGCTAATGGTACGCCACGGATATAAAGCGCCGCTGGAATGCCCCATTTCGCGGGCACGAGTGCGTGCAGCGTCAAGGGTGTTCATTCGGTAAGAGAGTAAGGAGCGGGCTATTCGGGGCTGACTGAAGATAAAGAATGGTACCGCGTAAATTTCCGTATCCCAAAAATAATGTCCGTCATAACCCGGGCCGGATAAACCCTTTGCTCCCAGCGCGCGTTTTCCGTCTCGCCCAGCGGACTGAAACAAGTTAAAAAGGTTAAACCGCATACCTTGTTGCACGTCTAGAGCACCGTTCACCTGAATGTCCGCAGAGGCCCAAAAAACTGAAAATGCCGCCTGTTGTTCTTGCAGTAAGTGATCAAAGCCTGCTTTTTGAGTAGTATCTAACTTTTTTTCCGCAGCGGTGCGCATGGTGTCCCGGCTTTCATGTGGCCCATCTGCATAATAAATATACTTGTTCAGTGAAATTTTTTCGTCTGGCATAAGATCGACTGAAAGACGGTGCCCCCAAAAGCTACTAGTTTCAACCTGAGTGATTGTTTTTGCCCGCGTTCTTTCTATTTCAAGACGATAAGCGGCCAAAACAACATGATCATCACCGTTTATACGGTGAGTAACGACTGTGCCCAAACCATCTCTATAACACTCAGCGTCCACCAAACAGTTTTTGATAGACAAAGCACCTGCGCGCGGGTCACCCGAGCCTTTTGCCACGCCGTAATCTGCATCAAGCCCTGTTTCCAGTGTGATATTCCCGGTGAAGTCTTTGGACTGAATTTCATACTCAAGCACCATCAGGTTGGTATGTTCAGCACACACCATACGGCGTGTTTTAACCTCAATTATAGCCCCTGTTTTGGTTCTCCAAATACTGCGGCGCGTTAGCAGTCCGTCCCTCATGTCAAGCGTACGTTGCTGCGTTTGCATTTGCCCACTTCCTTGCCGCAACACTTCACCTTCGGCCTCAAACCGAATGCTTTTTGCGTCAGGGACCAATATCATTTTATTATTGTGGGTCGCAAAACCGTAGGCGCTTTCGTCGTAATGGATCGGGTCGCGCAAATAGACACCATTCAGATAAGTGCCTTCGGTAGATGAAAGCCCCGTCACTGTCCCCTCTTCATAGGTACCACGAGTGCCTATATAACCATTCGCTTGCGCCGTGAGCGTTTCTGTAACAGGCAACGCTTTGGTGTCAAAACCGTCTTCCACAAGGAGCCATGGGTCCAGTGCAAATGTAGGGGCGGGAATACCACCTTTTTTACCAGCCATAACAACGGCCCTCGCAGATAAATCCAAACAACAGAATCGGCCCTATAATATAATCTTTGCAATCGATTGCAATATCGTTATGATAAATACACAAAAAAACACTGCCCTGCAAATAGTGGCATCAACCCTGTAAGGTGACCGGGAGACCTTATGAGTAGCTGGCGCGTTAAATTTTCGCTGTTCTTGACCTATTTTGTCTTTGCAATTCTGCTAAATAGTGTTGGCACTGTGATTTTGCAGGTTATTAAAAACTATGGCCTAACCCATCAAAGCGCCAGCATATTAGAAGGCTTCAAAGACCTACCAATTGCTATTGTCTCCTTTTTAATTGCATCCTTTTTACCAAGGCTGGGTTTTAGAAGGGCCATGATGATTGGCCTAGTTATCGTGACGGTCGCCTGCCTGTCCATGCCACTTGTACCCAGTTTCTTAACAACAAAAATTCTATTTCTAGCAACCGGGGTTTCTTTCGCGCTTGTAAAAGTTTCTGTGTATTCAACAGTGGGGTTAATTACTGAAAGCCCACGCCAACATGCGTCCTTTATGAATATCTTGGAGGGCATTTTCATGGTGGGCGTACTTTTTGGTTATGCTGTTTTCAGCTTTTTTGTAGAGGACGGCGCTCCTAAATCTCAGGCTTGGCTTGGGGTATACTGGCTGCTCGCTGGCCTGACGGCACTGACCATTGCCTTTTTATATTTTACACCTTTTGATGAAAGCGGCGCACAGCATGAAGGAGGAACAATCTCGGGCGACTTTTTAGATATGATACGCCTGATTATCACGCCACTTGGCTATGTGTTTGCGATTTCGGTATTTCTGTATGTCCTGATTGAGCAAGGGATTGGAACATGGCTACCAACCTTCAATAATCAGGTTCTCGGGTTACCGGAAAGCATGAGCATACAAGCAACCAGTATTTTTGCCGCCAGCCTAGCCCTTGGTCGTTTTAGCGCAGGAGCCGTGATGGCACGCATCAGTTGGTATCCTGTTCTCAACATCTGTATTCTCGCCGTTGGGGCCCTAATTTTGCTGAGTTTACCTATGGCTGAAGGCATCATAACCCAAGAAAACACCACATGGGTAAACGCTCCTACTGCAGCTTATATTTTTCCGCTCATCGGTCTGTTTCTCGCACCTATTTACCCGGCGATAAACTCTGTTGTTCTTAGTGCATTGCCAAAATATCAGCATTCCGAGATGACCGGCCTCATCGTCATTTTTTCCGCGCTCGGCGGCACTACTGGTTCCATCATAACGGGTACGGTTTTTGGACGATTCGGCGGCAGCACCGCATTTTATCTCGCTTTGCTGCCACTGGTACTGATTCTAATTTCTCTATATTTCTTCCGGCGCACAACAAACTCCATGAAGACCGCTCAAAAGAATACGCCTTGAATGAGGTGGCATAACTTAAATTAGTTCAGATGAAGTTGTATATTTGATGTACTAAATTGGGGGATACTATGTTTCTGTGTCTCAATTATACATCGTCGCCAAACGCCGTATGTCACCCACCTCTGAGCCCATCACATGTGGTGTTCACGGATAAAACCTGATGTGTAGACAAGTATTCTCGATACTTAACCAAGTCAGTGGTAAAGTTTTCTTTTAATGACTCCAGCTCCAATCAAGACTAAGGTTAATAGTTGAAATTCTATGTTTGTTAGAACACTAGTTGCAGGATTGCCTGCATTGAAGGGAATTATTCTTGGATAATACACCGTCGATCTGGTCGCAGACAAAAGAAGCTCTACTGGAAGCATGGTCAGCTTTCATTCTCAACGCTCCATCGCTATTGCTTGGGCTTGTAGTTCTTGTCGCTGGCTGGATCGCAGCGCGGATCGTCCGCGCGGGCGTATTGAGGTTAAGCAACACAGTAAACCGGCTTCTTGACCGCGTTTTGAGCTCTGGTGTTTTATCCGGCGCACGCCTGTCAACAGGTGCGATGGCTATTGTTAGTGAACTGGCGTTTTGGCTGACATTCATTTTTGTTGCAACACTGGCTCTGCGGGTTGCCGGTCTGACAGCAATGGCCGACTGGTTTAGCCAGGCTGGCGGTTATATTCCCAATATACTCTTTGGCATCGGCATCATTGTTATGGGATATGTTTTGAGCCGGTTAGCGGGCGAACAAGTTGCCAATCAGTCAGGGCTGACACGAACAGGCCAACATGCTGTAGTCAGCAGAGTGTCCCAGTTGGCTATTTTCGTTGTTGCCCTTCTTATTGGTCTTGACCTTATTGGGCTCAATGTGACGTTTTTGGTGGCACTGTTTGCCGTGGCGGCTGGAGCGGTAGGCTTGGGGCTATCTGTCGCTTTTGCCCTTGGTGCAAAACAACATGTCAGTAACTTGATTGGCATCCATACGGCACGCGGTGAAATGCCTATGGGGCAAAAAATACGCATTGGCGTTATTATCGGCAATGTTCTTGAGGTGTCCCGTAGCCATGTTGTGCTGGATACCGACGAGGGGCGCACCTTAATACCGGGCTATCTTGTAGATACAGAGGGGGTTGTGCTGGTGTCTCCTGAAACAAGTGCTGAACAAGAGACCTTATCAACAAAAGACCAACCGCATGCCTAGTGCTCCGGTACTTACCATCGCTTTTTTAGAGCACCACCCTGGTGCATCGGCTAGAACGCTCGCTGAGATGGATAATCAGGCCGCCGCCGCTTTTCTTAATACTCTGCCGACGCGCGTGCTGGTGAATGTCTTTTCCAATATGGGCGCATCATCTGCAGCCAACATTTTAGCACATATGGAATCGGTGACGACTGCTGCTGTATTTCGGGCACAAGATTACCTGCTCGCAACCACAATACTGCGGCTGATCCCGACAGATAGCCGTACAGAAATATTGGAGCAATTACCGCAAAAACTGAAACGTGACCTGGAACAGTCCTTATCTTTCCCGCCAGATACCGTAGGCGCCCATATGATTACATCCGTTATTATTCTTGGCGAAGAGGCAACTGTTGCAGACGCGAGGCGTGAGTTGATGCAATCACCCAATGCTTTGGCTGAACTGGTCTTTATTGTTGGCAGTAATCGAAAGCTATCCGGGGTAGTCCGTTCAGTTTTACTATTTCAGCATGCAGATGACGTGAAATTAATGAGTTTCATGGATAATAATGTACCCACATTGTCTGCGCGCTCAAAGCGCGAAACCGCCAGCGAAGGCAAGGTTTGGGACACCTTCGGGGCGTTACCTGTCCTTAGTAGAAAAAAACATTTGATCGGCGCCTTACGCCGTGACACCACGGCTCAAATAGATCAGTTGGCAAACGAACTGGGTTCAGGTTCGCCGTCTGTCATTGTTTCACTGATAGAGATATTTTTGGCCAGTATTGCTGGTTTGATTGATGTCCTAACCGGCGCGAGGCATCGCACAAAACCAATCAAGAGTGAGAAAATGCGATGACCGTCGCCTCTCAAAAGGTTGCGGAAAGTCTAAACCGGCGTTTCTTTCTCGACTTCCCATATGACGCTGCAAGGAAGATAGAACACCTTGAAGTTTCAGACGTCATTGAGGCTGTTGCTGGTCAGCCAGTTAAGATTTTGGCACCCGTATGGCAATATATTTTGCCGGTTACAGCAGCCAAACTGTTTCGTGCAATGCCAAATGCCTTGGCAGACCCATTGCTTGAAGAATTGCTTCCCCCGGTTGCGGCACGCATCTTAGGCTATATGAGCACTGACGAACAGGTTGAGAGGCTTGGTAGGCTCGACCCTGACATTGGGAGAGAACTGACCACTATCCTTACATTTCCTGCTCAAACGGCAGGGCGGTTGATGGATACACGTGTGCCGACGTTTCGCCGTGAAGACACAGCTGGTCAGACACTAGAGCGTCTTCGCAGCATGCAAATGAAGACTGCCCGCAATCTTTTTCTGGTGGACGATCATCACCGGTTGTGTGGCCGTGTTCTTTTTGAAGATGTGGCCCTACACCAGCCAGATACTGTGCTTGGTTCTTTGGAACGCCAAGTTACCGCCTTTGTCCGCCCTATGGATTCTCAGGCCGAAATGTCCGCTGCATTCGAAACTAAAAAGGTCCTTGATCTACCAGTCGTCGATCTTGATAATGTATTTTTGGGTGCTGTTACACACACTGAGTTGGCACACACCATCCAAGAGGACGCAACCATCAACCTGCAAACAATGGTTGGTGCAGGCAAGGAAGAACGCGCGCTCTCATCACCGTGGTTTACAGTAAAAAAGCGCATGCCATGGCTACAAATCAATTTGGTTACTGCGTTTATGGCGGCGGCAGTTGTCGGTATTTTCGAGGCAACAATCGCACAAGTAACAGCCCTTGCGGTCCTGTTGCCGGTGGTAGCAGGGCAATCCGGTAATACCGGTGCGCAGGCACTGGCGGTGACCATGCGCGGGCTGGCGCTCCGCGAAATTACTGTGCGTCAATGGGCACGTGTAATGCGCAAAGAAGTAATTGCTGGCGTATTAAACGGTGTATCAATTGCCATCACATGCGGGCTTGGCGTTTACATATGGAGCCAGTCGATCGGGCTTGTTCTGGTGATCATGGTGTCAATGGTATTGGCAATGACCGCGGCTGGTTTTGCTGGCGCAGTCATTCCTGTCATTCTGACCAGAATGGGACAAGATCCAGCAACATCATCTTCCATTATTCTCACAACGGTAACCGATATCGCGGGTTTTTTCTCATTTCTCGGTATTGCAACATTGTTGATGCAGTTTTTGTAAAACAAACAAAAGTCGTGAAAATCATAAAATCCCAAATATTGAGGCAGGTGACCGCCTCTAACTGTCTCTGGCAAATTTACCTCCAGCACATATAAAGTGAGCCACAGTTGGCATAATTATTATGGCTTTCACGTAGGGGATCGACTGTTAGTCTCAAATTTAATATCTAGTATCTGGTGACAAGTTTGACTGGTTTGGATTTCTAAAGGAACATATGGCATGACAGACTATATAGATGCGACAACAATAACAGCCTTAACCTGGGTTGGTATATTTTTCTGCGTCAGCCAGTCAGCCATATTTTCGGGGCTTAACCTAGCCTACTTTAGTGTCAGTCGCCTGCGACTTGAAGTTGAAGCAGGGACCGGCAATAAGGCTGCTGCGATCATTCTGCGGATGCGTGAAGATTCAAATTTTTTATTAACCACCATTTTGTGGGGAAACGTTGGTATCAATGTATTGCTGACACTTCTGTCCAACTCGGTTATGGCAGGTGTTACGGCATTTTTGTTCTCGACCCTGATCATCACTTTGATTGGCGAGATTTTCCCGCAAGCCTACTTCTCACGCAATGCCCTAAAAATTGGTGCGCTGCTTGCTCCGGTTCTAAGGGGCTACCAATTGCTTTTGTTTCCTGTCGCAAAGCCGGTGGCGTTGCTGTTGGATATCTGGCTGGGAAAAGAAGGTATCCAGTATCTTCGGGAACGGGATATGCGCGAAATGATCCGCCAGCATATGGTCGCCGAAGATGCAGACTTGGACCGGATTGAAGGGCTGGGTGCGCTCAATTTTTTGTCGATTGATGATGTGCCCGCCTCCCACGAAGGCGAACCACTGGACCCTAGAAGCATCCTTGCCCTACCCTTTAAGGACGACAGTGCGGTTTTCCCCGCCCTTTCGGAAGAGGCAGGAAAAGAGTTTATACGCCAGTTGCAGGTATCGGGGAAAAAATGGATTGTTATCGTTGATGAAACAAGTCAGCCGCATCTGGTCCTTGATTCTGACGGGTATCTACGCGGTGCATTACTTGAGCCTGACACTTTTGATCCCTATAGGTTCTGCCATATGCCGATTATTGTACGCGACCCATCCGTCCGCTTGGGCCATATTATTCAACAGTTTGAAGTACAGCCGGAATATTCCGGGGATAATGTGATCGATAGGGATGTTGTCTTACTATGGACCAGTGAGAAGCGCGTGATTACGGGAGCCGATATTCTGGGTCGCCTGCTCACTGGGATATCCCGGACAGCTGTCTAGTCGTTTAATAGTGCCCCTGTTAATCCACCCATATTCGGTGAATTCTTCGCAAATCCCAATAGGCGTCCCAAAAAACCACAGCAAAAGACATAAAATAAAGCTGAGGAAGGCATAAAGTCGGGCCAAAAAATTAAAACCATACCATCCTCAGCCACGTGGATGTGACGCATCTGGCCAGCCTCAAACGTATTAGCAATGAACGTGTAAATCAAAACGCTTTTGCTCGTTTAAGTCTATCCATATTGGGGGTTAATTTATGGACTATGTAAATTTAATCGTTCTTTTAGCTCTTGCTGAGTATATATTTTTCATAATGCTGGTCGGTGCGACGAGGGGAAAATATAATGTTGCGGCACCTGCGACGACAGGAGACAAACAATGGGAGCGCTATTACCGTATTCAGGTTAATACTACTGAGCAGCTGATCTTGTTTCTCCCGGCACTTTATGCTTTTGCAACCTATGTAAGCCCGACATGGGCGTTCTGGCTGGGTTTAGTGTTTTTGGCTGGCCGTGTTGTGTATTTTATTGGATATAGCAAAGCCGGCAAAAACAGGATGCCTGGCTCGCTTATGTCCTCGTTTCCAAGTTACATAATGGCTATTGGTGCACTGATTGTGCTGGTCCTCAGATTAGTATAGAAAAATCATCTTCAACTATCCTTGTCCGCCATCTGAAGTTTGCAGTTTTCAACCTTGTCAAGCAGAGAGGCTTTGATGGCACCGTCCTCAAGCTGGTTGATGGCTAGTTGATAGCTGGCCATGGCGGGCTCTAACTGTTTGGTCCGTGCCAGCAAATCTGCACGGATCGCGTGGAGCTGATAATTACCTTCGAGCAAATCGCTTTTGCTCAAATCTGAAAGGAGTTGCAAAGCAGCGTGGGGGCCTTCGGCAAAGGAAAGCGCGATGCAGCGATTGAGATGGTAGACGGGAAAATCTTCAATTTTGATCAAGTGGTCATACAGCTTTACAATAGCCAGCCAATTTGTTTGCGCATATGTGGCCGCCTTTGCATGCTCGGCAGCAATTGCAGCCTGTAATGTGTACCGCCCGGGGCAAGTTCCTGTAAAAGCCTTTCTTATATGGTTAAACCCTTCAATAATCTGGTCTTTGCGCCAAAGGTCGCGGTTTTGTTCTTCCAGCGTTACAAGCGTATCGGCTTTACTAATTCGGGCGGGGGATCGGGCGTCGGTTAATAAAAGCAACGCCATCAGGCCGTGGCTCTCATTATTGTCCGGGGCCAAAAGGATAAGCCGTTTGCCAAGCCTGATGGCCTCTCGTGTTAGGTCAGCGCGCTGCGGACTTTTCCCCCGTGTTGTGAGATAGCCTTCGTTAAAAATGAGATAGAGAACTGTATGAACTTGCCGAAAGCGTTCTTCCAGTTTTTCAATGGGGGGCAGAGCGATAGGTATTTTCGCTGACTGAATTTTGCGCTTTGCACGAAGCAAGCGTGTTCGAACGGCCTCATGATCAGCAAAAAAGGCAGCAGCAATTTCCCTAGGCGGCATGCCAGCGACAATACGAAGCGTTAACATGACTTGATCTGTTGCCGATATTGCGGGGTGGCAGCAAAGAAAAATGAGAGCTAATTCATCATCGCCAACGACATTATCAACAGTATCCGGTTCCTCAGGCTGATTTACCGCGTTCATTTCAGCATCAAACAATATCTGTGCTTCACCGGCGGTTTGAGTGCGACGACGCCTGATAAAATCAATAAAACGCCGCCGCGCTACAGTTCTAAGCCATGCCCCGGGATTTTCCGGAATGCCGGACACTTTCCATGCCTCTACAGCGGTTGAGAATGCTTCCTGAACACAGTCTTCCGCAAGCTGTACATCCCCCGAGAGCTTGCACAATCCCGAGACGGACCGGGCCCATTCATCACGGTGTATTGCTTCAAAATGTTGAGGAAAGCCTTTGGGTTTCCGCATAGAAACCTTTCTCTTAAGTCAGTTCTTCCATGTCAACGACAGGCCGAACTTCAATCGCACCATATCCGCGTGCTACCAGCGGAATTTTAGAAGCCCACTCAATGGCTTCATCAAGATTTTCGCATTCAACAAGATACCATCCAATAATGCATTCTTTGGTTTCAGCGAAGGGACCGTCATGCAATTTAATATCGCCGCCCCGCTTGCGGAGTGTCGTGGCTGTTGACGGTGGATGCACAGGTTCTCCGGCGCTGAATATGCCGGCTTTTGTTGCTGCCTCGTTCCATGCGACAAAAGCAGAAGCATAATCCTGCCAGTCCTCCCCCCCTATTTCCGGTCCTGAATCGGGCTCTGATGCCAGTATGTATGTGTATTTCATTATTATGCCTCCTTATGGGTGTGGAAATAGGACCTTTTTCTGATGTCCGTATATCTTATACGTATAGGCACAGGCACATGCGTCAAAAATAAACAGTCTGGGTTTTATCTACGTTGCGGTACGTGTTGATCACTTGTTCATCCCATCAGCCTATACCTGCAGTGTCATCTCTCGTTTTGGCTTACTGCAACAATAAAGGGGTAGTATGGCAGACAGGTTAAGCGCTTTGCACCAACGAATGATAATATCGACCCCCGAGCATGGTGCAATGTGCCTAGCAAATCAAACTGGCGCCACCACTCCAACTAACCAGATATAAGAGTCACCTTCAATGTCATAGATTTCTACGCAAGCGGTGAGCAAGATAAAATGTTGGGGTCTTAGAAATACCTGAAATCTTAAGTTTGTTGTTTATGGGCCTTAAAGTGAGTTTTTCGCTTCGATAAATTAGTATATTTTCTTTTGATTTTAGTATATAAATCAAGCCTATAACTGTAGGTCTGTTCAAATCTATGTACGGACTAAAAGCTGGTAGTTCCAGTGCAACACGACTGCTAATGGTAAACCTTACCCGCAAAATCAAAGCCTCTAACCCACGCAATGAAATAATTTTCTGTTTTTCTGATTGTAAATCGGTCCTGTCAAGAGCTACTACCCAACAACCATTTGGTAGGCGCTGACATTGGTATGTTAGAATCTTTGAGTTTAAATACACATCAAAACACGTATCAATCCGTCAGGGCTGGTATAATATGTCCCCCTATGATTTCGTTTCGCCAACGACCCCAAATAGCGCCCATTCGGTAATTGCCCCCCGTAAACACAGCCGCAAGGTCGAGAGCAGGGACAACAACGAGAACCTGACCACCATTTCCTGTAGCTTCATAAGAATCGTAACTCTGCTCACCGACGGTTACCGTATCAACGCGCCAGACATAAGCCTGCAATCCACCAAAATAGTTGTTCGCGAAATCATTTTGGCTCAACCCGGTAGTGGACGGCGAAATAGCAATCTTGGGTGATGTTGATTCCTTGATCCAACCTTCGCCAATGATTTGTTTGTTGTTCCAAACACCGTTAGCAACAAACATGGCGCCGATCTTCAAAATGTCACGCGGTCTCATATAGACCCCACCGCCAAGGTATGCGACACCATTTGGGGCAAGAGCCCAGTGATACGGACCAAACTGCAAAGGCTGGGCGATCAAACGATCAAATGTATCAATGATGGGCATTCCAGCGACAGACCTTAGTCTGGCACCAACGAGATTGATACTACCAGAACAATATGCGTAACGTTGGCCTGGTTCGTGAAGAGCGCGGAGACGTGCTGTATAAAGCCAGTAATCGTTTTCCTCTTGTTGTTCCCACATGCGACCTTCTGAACCAGCCGATTCAGGGTTCCCGCTGCAATCTAACCCACTCGTAAATGTCATTAAATTAGTTAAGGAAATCCTCGCCTTCCGAGGGTCATCAATAGGCTCGCCCGCTTTGTTTAAAATGTCCGCAATAGGCCGATCCTCTGCGCTGATAGTGTAGCCTTGCTGCTGGAGCGCCCCAATGAGGATCGGTGCGAAAACCTTCGCGAGAGACCGCGTGTCATGAGGGGTGTTGCGGTTATACCCGTGGAAATACTCCTCGAAAACGAGACGCCCCTTGTGGGCCACAAGCACCGAATGAATCATCCGGGGCCGACTGTTTCGTGGGTCAGATGTTGCGAGTTCAGCTACTAACGTATCAAAAGCCGCCCGGTCAAACCCGGCCTGTTCCGGTGTAGCCACCTCCCATCCATCATCAAGTTTCGGGGGCGAGATATAGCGTGCTGGTCCAGCATTCTCTACCCTGCTGTAATACCCAACGGCGCTGTTAGTAGCTGTACGCTTCATAGAAAGAGGCTTCTCAAAAAGATCATGATCAAGCAGCAGTTCGTTGTTACTCATTTGCTTTAACTGGAGTTGTTTCTGTCGATCTCCGCTGCCCGCAACTAGCGTCCAGTTTTGGGTGGTTTCGGTCTCGACTCTGAAGCGGGTAGCGCCCTGGATCTCATTACCCTCGGGGTTACGGATGACCGCCGTCGCTACAGACTCTTCATTCTCGAATATGTCCAGAAATATGGAAAAAGGCCTAGGCTGTACTGCGATATCAGCCGCCCACCGCCCATCCCTAACGGCAGGAAGAACAATCGGTGTGACGATGCTCTGGTAGTGTAGAGATAATGAAGGTTGATACCAATGTCCCCGAATACTTGAATTGTCAGCAGACAGTTCTCCGAGGAATTTTTGACCCTCTGGCCCAGTCACCGAGATCATACCCTGATCGAATTTGGCTTGTACCGGAACCGATTGTATCCATGCGCTCCATTCACCATCGACTATCTCAATTCTAAATGAAAAGATATTTTGAGTTTCTTCCGCTCTCCACGTCCACAGTCCAAAAGGTGCTTTGACCGTTGATGCGTGCTCCTGCGCAGTTACCCCTAGGCACGCTATGCTGGCACTTATAAGTGCACAAATCACAAGCCGTATATTCTTTAGTCTTCTCCATAAGCCTTTCCAAAAACAGGCTTCTTTTCTTGAGGAAGAGTCGTTAATTCTATGTGTCTCGGCGCCTTTAGGCCACGCCTTTTGAAAGATTGCCTTATATGAGATCATGAACATACGGTTCTCCATTTTAACCCTCTAAAAACCTTAGCGGCATCATCCGACACCCAATAAATTTACCCATGAGTTCGCTCGCAGGTTTGATAAAACACAACAGGATCATGAGTGTTGGAAGCACGCTGTTCACATGAAAATAGTTGAATTTTCTTGAAGCAAGCCTTTTCAATATCGTTTAAGCTATTTGTTATGCGTTATGGTCTGAAAGATTTGTCAGTTGATACCGAAGCTCGTCTGGTTTGTCGTAACAATGTTGCTATCAAGCTGCCAGATTTGAGCTTTGATCTTTTAGTTACACTGATCGAGGCGACCCCAGAACCTGTGAGCAACCTTGTCCTTTGTAGAGAAGTTTGGCGCAGGGAACATGTAAGTGATGAAACAGTAGCCCAGCGAATTACCCTTTTGCGAAAAGCTCTCGGCGACAATACCAAGGAACCAACCTACATTCGAACGGTCCGCGGTTTAGGGTATGCGGTTGTGGGCCCGGTAGAGTTTCTAGAGAATGTAACCACACCCCACATTATTTCGTTTCTGAAGTATCCGGGTACACTTGCGGTTGCGGCGTTCTTTGCGATTTTGTTTCTGTCTATAGCCATGTTTTCAAACATACCTATGGCCAACACACAGCATGAGACAACGACCGTCGGCGCAAACCAAAAATCAAGCGCCACTATCCTGATAGAACGTGCTCAAGAACAACTGCGTCTGCACCAAGCGCGTGAGACCGACCGCGCTATCGTCATGTTACGTGAAGTTCTGACACAGAAACCAGACAGCTTTGACGCACGCCTCACGTTAAGCTTTGCTCTCTCCACAAAAGCAACCAAGTTCGGTGGCGGTCTACGTGAAAAACTGGAAGCTGAATCTCTCGCTCGCACTTTAATCCGTGAGCAACCTGAGAGCAGTAACGCATGGTCCGCTCTTGGTTATACGCTGAGTGCCCAAGGACAGCCGAATGAAAGTTTGTCTGCCTATCAATATGCCTACCATCTTAATCCAGAAAATGCGCCTGCACTCTCCAGCGCAGCGCATGTGCTCCTCCTTCGAGGGGATTTACAACAAGCCCTTGTCCTTGAGGCGCGCGCAAAGAAGGCAGGGGGAACTTCTCGCTACGCTGAAATCCAAATTGCACAGATCTTGGAACTCATTGATCACCCGGCAGCAACTGCATGGCGGATGAAGGCACTTTCTCTCAATCCTGGGCAAGTTGTCGTGTTAAGTGAAGTCGCCAAATCCTATTTGCGCCAAGGAAATCCCATGGCCGCGCTCAAGATACTCGAGCAAGCCGAAGGGGAAGATCAATCCGCACCGCAGATTATGTACCTGCGCGGCAGGGCAGCGATTATGCTTGGTCGTCTTAAAGAGGCTCGACTCATACTTGAAAATATTGGATGGAGGGGGCACTACGAGCTCGCTGCACTCGATGGGATTTCCGGTAATACATCGCGGGCGCAAGCACTATTCCTTCCCTCGAAGCGCGCCGAGCTCGAATTCGACCCGGACCCAGCCACGCACATTAAACTTGCTGAAATCACCGCAACCCTGGGCCAAGAGAGTGAAGTGTTGCGGCTGATAGGCCACGCTATCAATCTTGGCTGGCGGGACATAAACTGGCTAAAACAATCCCCGTATTTAAGCACCCTTATGTCGTCAAACCAAGGGCGCGAGATTGAAAGCCGAATAGAACGGGAACTTGATGTACAACGTAGATTGATTGAGGGGACCAAGGAGCTTACCTCCATCCTCGCCAACTAGACCTTACATCTGTACTTGCACTCAAATGAAGTGAAGAGGGAGAACGCTAAAATCGCGGCAAGAATAATATGGGAGATCCCGGTGTTTTTATATGATCCCATTAGGTCTTCTCGGGTGCTGAGATACCAGATACAGGCAACCGTAATGGGTAATATGACGGCTCCAAAGGCTTGGGAAACAATCATCACTAACATAGGCCTAGCCTCAAAAATGGGCACCACCAGACCCAGTAGAGAAATTAGAAAAACCATTATCCGGTATTTGGCGAGCGTCATATTACGTTCCGTGCCGGCATAATCACATAACAGCCAGGGCAGCATCAGCACGTTCGGAAATTGGGAAGACACTCCAGCCGAAACAATACCAACGGCAAATATCGAAGCAGCCAGAGGGCCAGCAAGCGGCTCCAATAATTCGATCATTTGTGAAGCGTTCGACGCCTGATACTTCGAGTAAGCCATCTGTGTCGAGATCATCCATCCGCAGTTAGAGTGAAACTGTCTTTCACAACCAAGCCTTCAACGTAATCTTCGTCCTATACCAACAATGTACGTTTGTGACGCTAATAGGTATCTATAGTTACAAATCATAGTCACTTAACTACCTAAGATATTAACAACGCTACATAAACTAGAATTAGTTGACTTTTAACAACTATATAAAGTATTAAAACTACTTTAAAGATTCTATGGGGGAGTCGAATGTGCAATTGGGAAGTATCTATTCGTCAGAAAATTTAACCGAGCGACTACAACATTACGAAAAGCTCCGTATCGCCAATCAATGGGACCCTAAGGCCGATATCGACTGGAGCCTTGATGCTCTTGATGATGAAACACGAAAAATCAGCACCGGCTTTGCCCTCATGGGCAATTATACCGAAGAGGTTGGCTTGCTGATTGCAGCTCGTCTAATAGAAACAATAGATGATTTACCAACGCGCTACTGCCTTGCAGTCCAGGCAGCTGACGAGGCAAAACATTCGGAAGTTTTCGGCCGTTATACCGATCAGTGGGAACACAGGGCGCCAGAGTCTGATTATGAACCGGAAAAACCATTAGCTCTTCTCAATGAACTTTTAGAACGAAAAAATCCAATAGAACTATTTACCCTACATACGATGCTGGAGGGATTAGCGATGGATCAGTTTGGCTATCTATCGCACGTGTTTGATGGGGATGCCCTCGGGCAGATTTACCGCTTCATCAGAGCGGATGAAGCCAGACATGTTGCGATGGGTATGGACTTTCTCAAATCTGCCTTGCCCAGACTAGAATTGGAAGAAGCGCTATCAATATTGAAAACCAGCAAGGCGGATCTGTTTAGTGTTGCTCAGTTCGATGACAAATCGTTCGAGTATATGTCTAAACTGACAGGTAGCCCTTTTTCTGAAATTCGTGAGCAATTTTTGGAGCGCGTAGATGCGCGTTTCCATGTGCTCGAAGCTCAAACAAGGAAAGTATACACATGAAGACACGCAAACTTCAGCATTCTACGAAAGTATGCACTAAGTACCTACAGCCGCAAAACCTCGTTCGCCCAAAAAGCGCACGTAGCAAAAGCAAGTAGGTCAAATTAAATCCAGTGCATGAAGCTGATTAAATGGCTTCATGCACAATCTTTTGACGCTTTCTGCGGTAACATTTTCCGCACTCTCACTTAAGAGACTGCGAAGGGTCAAACGTAAGAATTTACGAAAGCGCTCCAAACCATAACGTCAGCCGAAAATTGAGTTACAAGGACTCTTGCATAAATATTGAAAGAAATTGAGGTCCAAAATGCGTTGTTTGTTTGTCGTCATGCCATGGCACTCTGCCCATTACCCAGCCCTTAGCGTGGGTATATTGAAAGCTATTGCCGAAGAATATGGCGATCAGGTTGAAACGAAAGCCCTATACGCCAATCTTCGGTGGGCTGAGTTTCTGCACGAAAAGACAGAGAAGCGGATAGATTTGGCAGAGTATCAATTCTTAGGTGAAGATTTGATCTTTAAAGGAGCGGGGGAATGGATATTTTCTTCAGCCCTCCACCAAGAAGATGAATGGAAGTCAGACGTCTATAGAGCCATCTCGGGTTTAAGCGAAGAAAATTTCGAACTCGTATTCGAGGCACATAGCTTGGCAAGGCAATTCATCAACGATCTTGCAGAAGAAATAGCAAGCGCAAACTTTGACCTCGTAGGATTGACATCAACTTTTATGCAAAATACACCATGTCTGGCATTGGCAAAACGGATTAAACATATTGCACCCCACATTGAAATCATCATGGGGGGTGGAAATTGCGACGGTAAACAAGGGATTACCATTCATCAGAGCTTTCCATTTATCGACTATGTGGTTTCCGGAGAAGGTGAGAATGCCTTTCGTCGTTTCATAGAATATAAAATGGGAAGCTGCAGAATCCATGACATCCCCAGTTTGGTATGGCGCGATTCCTCAGGAGTAACTCAGGTCAATTTCAAATCAGAATTGGCGCAAATGTCTGAGGTACCTGCGCCTTTATACGAGGAATATTTTGACCAGGTATTGTCATCACCCCTAGCCGACCGTGTAGAGTTAAACATTGTTATTGAAGGCGCTCGTGGCTGCTGGTGGGGGCAAAAACACCACTGCACTTTCTGCGGCCTAAACGGCACAGGTATGGCCTACCGTCTTAAGGACGGAGATACATTTGTTGATGAATTGTTTGATCTGGTACACAGATATCAGACACTCGACATTATCACTGCCGACAATATTATTGGCATGGACTATTTCAGGTCAGTCTTACCCACACTTAAAGACCGGGACTATGATTTACGCATCCACTATGAAGTCAAGGCCAATCTGAGATTCGACCAGCTGCAACTGCTCAAGGATGCAGGCGTGTGTCACCTTCAGCCTGGGATAGAAAGCCTTACAACAAAAATACTAAAGCAAATGGACAAGGGCACAACGGGTGTACAAAATGTCAGGGTTTTGCGAGACTCTTCTGAATTGGGGCTAACGGCAACCTGGAATATTTTGGTAGGTTTTCCTGATGAAACATTTCAGGATTATCAAGAAGTTATAAATCAAATCTCGGCACTCGCCCATATACAACCACCGAGCAGTGTCGGGCGTATAGCTCTTCAACGCTTCAGTCCCTACTTCAATAAACCGGAACTTGGCTTTAAATCGCGAAAGCCGGCCAGTTTTTACGGGGTCACCTATGATTTGCCCGACAGCACTCTTGAAAATATGGTTTTCCTGTTTGAAGGAGAACAACGGGGCGTAACGGAGGCCCAACTCGAAAAACTTTCAGCACTCGTGAAGGCATGGCAGAAGGCCTATGAAACCGGCAGTCTGCTGACATATGAAATCGTCACTGATGGCATTGTTATCCGGGACAGTAGACAGGGATGGAAAAACTATTGCTATTTAGTTGAGGCCCAACTCGACGTTATGATCCTGACGGAAACAAGGAACGCCAAAAGCCGAAATGCCCTTCACGCACTGGCGCAGAAGAAACTGGGCATAACTTCAGATAAAATTGTCACCGAAACATTAAAAGCCCTAAGGGCTAAGGGCCTTGTCTTTGAAGAAGATGACTTTTTCATTGCCTTGCCCACGGCCCAGAACGCCAACCAAATCAGAGTTTTTGGAGAAGTAAGCGGCAATAATGAGCCGTTCCAAGAAGCTGTAGCTTAAACTATTAGAAATGGACCAGTAAATAGATGTCGGCGACAACACAGCACAAATATGACAATCATGGCGCCTTGCTTGAACTGGACACATGTCAAATTGCCAACACCGATGTAAAGCGGCTTTGCGATACGGGTATCAAGACAGTTCAGATAAATGGTAAAATTGATTTGGTTTCAGATGGTCAAGCCAATGCTAGTATTTGCCTTGATTTTTTATCTTTTTTAAAGGAAGCCACTGCACGAGGTTTGGTTGTAAATTGGTGGCTAGATAATGACGGTTCCATAGATACTACACTTTATACACACCTTTGGCCGCCATTGCTTGAGGAGGGAGAACAGTCAATTTCAGTTGCGACTTGGCAACAAACCTACCGATTCGGTAAATGCTATTGGCGCAATGGCGGGCAGTTTATTGAGGTCATTGATAAGCGCGATCTACATAACCAGTTTCAGCACCTGATCGATGAAAACCCCATGCTGGAAATTTTTAAAGCCGCGCACAAGCCTGTTTCGAGGCAGGGTCTCGTTGCCATCTCTCAGGAAGCTCTGCATGATCTTGAAGCGGCTAATCTTGTAATAAGCCGCGGACCCCTATGTTTAACCATGCCGTACCGCGTTATCGACTGGCCAATACCTTATCGGTCCATATGAAACCAAAAAAATCACAGATGAATGCGCATTGGAAACTAGCAACGCTGGCCAACATATGACCCGCAACCCAAAGCAAAAACAAGCTCTCCCCCGCCCATTCTGGCACCTCTTCGCTGGAACATTTACGAGTAATCTAGGCACCAATATATCCATCCTTGTGATGCCGACTTACGCTATCACCAATCTCCATGCCTCAGACCAACAGGTAACCGCAATTTCCATTGCACAAACATTGCCTGCTGCCATTTTTAGTCTCTGGGTTGGCAGTAAAGTTGACAAGTTTGACAGGTCCCGCCTTATCGTTTTTTCCGATATCGCAAGCGCGATGCTGGCCTTTATAGTCGGCGTCCTTCTGCTGCAACAAGCATTGTCGCTTGGTTCTCTTTATTTTGCCGTCTTCGTCATGGCAACATTGGGCCTTGTATACAATATTGCCACACAAGCACTAGTGCCAGAGCTCCTGGAAAATGAGAAAATTCTTAAAGGAAACGCATATCTATTTGGTGGCAACTCGGTGGCAACCGTATTCGGTCAACTTTTAGCATCAAAATTGACGATGATTTTTCACGGTGCTCTGGCCATGTCCCTTGACGGTATCTCACACTTGCTGCGTGTGGCATGTTTACTCCCCATCATTCAAAAACATCCCTTATCTGATAAAAATATACTGCCCAAAACACACACAAGCTGGTGGGCTGATTTAAAATTGTCCTTCGCGTATTTAAGAGAACGGCCGGAGCTTGTGAACATTATTGGCGCGATCACAACAGTCAACTTTGGTGGCGTCTATATTTTGGCATATTTTTTTCTGTATATGTACGACACTCTCGGTCTAACGCCCTTTCATCTGGGCGTGGCATTTGCCGTAGGGAGTGTCGCCAGTACACTCGGGGCATTGGCCGTTGGGCGCCTGAAGTCTAGCCGCAATCTCTCAACAATCGGGTATGCATCCTTTGCCGTCGCATGTTTGGCGCTCTGGCTTCTGGTGCTGGCCACAAAGAAAAACGCTTTCCTCATACTCCTTATCTATGAGGTATTTTTCAAATTTGGGAGTGCGATCTTCAATGTAGCAATGGCAACGCGCCGACACCATCTGGTAAGCACTGAATACCAGGGCCGCATAATCTCAATTGGTGTTTTTTTCAGCAATGTCAGCATGTTGCTCGCGGCGCTACTCGCAACTGCCAGCGCTAGGGTACTTTCACCAAGCCAAGGAATCTTTGCAGGCTGCTCGCTGACACTTTTAACCTTTTATTGGATACTACGACAAAGAAATGTCCATCGAAACAAAACAAGCACCAAAACGGCGAAAAATCCATGACAGATCAGGGCCAATTTGACGCAATCACAAATTTTCTACAGTCTGCTGTTGAAACTGGTGAAATACCTGGCGCTGTCTTTTGGCTTAGCCGCAAAGGAGAGGTTCTCTATCACAATGCATTTGGGTGGCAAGATGACAAACAAAGATTCCCAATGACTGTTGATAGCCTGTTTCGTCTTAAGTCAATGACCAAGCTGGTAACCACGATTGCCATCTTAACTGCTATAGAAGACGCAAGCCTAAGCCTTATGGACCCGCTAAAAAAATTCATTCCTGAATTTGGCGACCTGAAAGTGATAAGTGATCCCGAAAGCGGAGGAGACCTTGTAAAAGCGCACTCTGACATTACCATTTATCATCTACTGACGCATACTTCTGGCCTTTGTTATGGGCAAGGAGGGAAAGCTATCCAGAGCCTTTATAACGATGCAGGCCTCTATTTTGATATCTTCTTTCGCAGCCCCCTCAGCACAACTGAAGTGGTGGAACGCCTGGCGACATTACCCTTGCTTTTCCAACCTGGTACAAACTGGGCCTATAGTTGGGGCAGCGACATATTGGGTCGCGTACTTGAAATTATTGATAACAAACAACTTGAACATGTTTTTTACGAGAGAGTATTTCGCCCTCTTGGCATCAAAAACATTGGATTTTCCCTTGGTGAAAAAGATCAAAACAGGATGGCGCAGCCACGAAGTGAAGACCGTTGTAATTATTTTGGCGGCGACGGTACAGTTGACAACACACCCTTCTATTCAGGTGGCGAAGGGCTTGTATCCAGTGCCGCAGATTGGGGGCAGGTTGTAGAATCTGTTCTGGGGTTTAATAGGTCAAACTCGTTAATTTCACCCACTTCTGTTCGTTTCATGCTGTCTGACCACGCGGGTTCATTTTCTTCAGGGCAATTTTTTAACCTACAGGAAGCGTACAGCTATGGTATGGGAACCTATTTGAAAGTCCGGAACGGATTGAGTACGAACCCTGCGCATATCGGAGAATTCGGCTGGTGGGGAAGCTGGGGTACACATTTCTGGGGTGACGCCAAAGCTGGATTGGCCGGCGTCTTTTTAATGCAAAAAGCTGATCCAGCACGCTATTACTGCGAGACAATCAAATATCAAGTGTATCAAGCACTCAAATGCTAGGCGTTTTCCTGTCTGACAAGCATCGCCCCCTGAGGATACAATCGTACTTTAACTCTAAAATTGGAGAATGATCATTACTGTGCTAGCAAAAAAAACAGCTATCGTTACTGGAGGAAGTCAGGGGATTGGAGCAGCCATCGTAGAGAAGTTATTGCTAGTAGGCTTCGCTGTCGTATTTGGATACAAAGAAAATACTGCAGCCGCAAATGAGTTGGTTGAACGGTTTTCTCTGAAAGGTTTGTTTGTCAAAGCCGTTCAAGGCGATATTACCAACCCTGAAACACAGGCCGCATTGATTGAAAATGCCAGAAACTTCGGGCCAATTAGTGCCTTGGTAAACAATGCAGGACAATATTCAATATCCCCGGCTGAAAAACTAGCTGAAGTCGATTTTCGAAGACTATTCGAAATTAATCTTTTCACACCGCTCGCACTTACATCTTGTGCTCTAAAACATCTGGAAGAGACGGCTGGTGTCATCGTAAATATAAGCTCGATTAATAGCAAATTCCCCAAAGCGAACACAACCATCTATAGCGCCAGCAAAGCCGCACTGGATGCCGCAACCAAAAGCCTTGCTGCCGAGTTGGGACCTAAGGGAATAAGGGTTAATAGTATCGCACCGGGCCCAGTAAAAACGAAGCTACTTGAAAGCTGTGCTGATGACCATGCAATAAGCTATATGAAAAGCTTGACACCTCTTGGCAACAAGCTCGCATCGCCAGAAGATATTGCGAATGTCGTTGCTTTCCTCTGCCATGAGGATGCTAAATGGATTACAGGCCAAGTCATCACTGTAGATGGCGGACTTACCTTATAAACACGTCAAAATAATACAATACTCTCTGCGCCTACCGCCTTATGCAACCTGCTCCAACACATCAATATCGAGAAGCTCCTCAACGATTGTCAGCTTCTTATCCGCGGAGAAAGCCCCAGGAAGGTCCCCCGCCGAGAACGGGCGTGTCGCAGAGCTGATATACTCGAAAACCTGCAGATGGTCTTTCGTGGCAAAGGCCGCTCCATAGTTTCTAGCGAGAAGCGACACTTCATTCCCATTGGCACGAACTACATATTTTGTGGGGCGTTTAATCACCAGGGATTGAGCTGTAAGCGGTGCATCAATTACTTCTATTACAGGAGGCTGTGTACGGAAAAACCCCGTGATTGAATATCGCACCGCATCACCAGCCGAAGGTGTTACAGGCGAAATCTTGTGTGGTATGCCACGTTTGAGAACAACTAGGCGATTGGTTATCGGAGCGATAAAGTGGCCAATCGATATTTCATCACTCGTAAAATCGGTTGCACCGATGGCCCCATTGCTGCGCACGGAATTGTTATTGCCTATAAACAACTCACCACCCCACTGCGGTTTCCAGCTAGGCGTAAGATAATATATAAAAGCTCCAGTGTAGTTTTCAGCGTCTCGGTGCCAGGTAGCACTTGCATTTTGAGCATATGCAAATGCTGATGCGGAAAAACGTTCCCAATCAGTTCCTTCAACCCCGACAATGTCACTAAATTCGTCTTGATTTTTTATTATCAGCTCAAAAATATCATCAATAGTATCACCCGTGGGGTAAATTCTGTGCGGGTCTTCCGATTCAGCGTCAGGTACCGCACTAACCTTTGAAAAAAAAGCATGAGAGACAAGAGGCGTGCCCGTAAACAAAAATCTTTTTTCAACGGTATCTTTTTCGAGAACAGATATCATATTGATATCATTAACAAAATCGAAAATTTCTGTCTGTTTTTCCATAGGGAACACATTGTCATAAACCGCAAATGTATCCATTTTTAAAGTACATGTCAGATTTGACAATTTCAACCTCCCCCGAGTTCCCAAGCTTTTTCAGTATAGTAAATTTATCTTGATTCACCTTTAAATTATTATACTATTGGTTGTTATAAATCTACCTTTAGCATGATATTTGGAAATCTTTAGCTGGTCAGATTACCGGGTAAAAACAATCAACCATTTGATATTTGGGAAGATGCTATATGTTCTGGAACTATGCGGTCACCGCACTTCGGTGCTTTAAAAAGTCCATCTCCACATATTTGGTCGCTAACACTGGCCTTGCTATAGGCTTAACCTGCGTACTCCTGATCTCTTACTATGTTACAAATCAACTAAACTACGACAGGGATCTGCCCGAATCTAAGCACATATATCGTCTTGATACAGCTGAGACCTATCCGGGGCGCAATCCGCTCAATATCGCGAGAGCACCTGGCCCAGTCGGTTTGGCAATGTCTGAGCAGATACCCGGCATTGAGGCCGTAACGCGGGGCTTTGTTGGCAATATCGCTGTTGTGCTCGATGAACAGAAGATCCCTGAAGTGTCGCTAATTGTTGATCCCAATTTTCTGGATATCATTCAATTGCCGATGATTACTGGAAACAGCAGAGAGGCTCTTGCAAGCCCTAACAGCGTGGTCGTAAGCAAAGAAATCGCTATAAAATATTTTGGCAAAACCAACATTCTTGGTCAAAAGATAACAATCCATCGGGAATCGGCTGCCGATTACATCGTTACCGGCGTAATGGATGATCTGACAGAAAACTCACACATGGCTTTTGATTTACTGCTGCCCATCGGAAGCTATTTCACAGAGAAAGAAATAACAAATATTCGAGATGCCTGGAACGGCGCCTATTTTCACACCTATTTAAAACTGTCGCCAAACGTGTCTCCCAAAGACGTCGAATTAAAATTGCCTGACTTTGTTGACAAAAACATGCCTGATAGTCTTTCCCGTCTGATAGGTACTGCACCCCACAATTTTTTCCAGTTCAAGCTGGTTCAGTTACAGGACATCCATCTGTATGGTGCCCATCTCGCAAGTATGAAACCTGGCGGAAACCTCACTACAATTAGGACCCTCATCGTTGTTTCGCTCATGACAATGGTAATAGCTGCATTTAATTTCTCAATTCTCGGCACCACACAGGCTACTTTACGCAGTAAAGAAGTTGCCATGAGGAAAGTCCTTGGGGCTGGCAAAGCTCAAATCAGGCTACAGTTTCTTGGTGAATCATTTATCCAGGCAATTATCACTGGGCTCATCGCTGCGGGTCTATCGGAAATATTATTGCCAATTGTAGAGGCCCAACTAGGGCCCGTCTTCGGCGCATACCCCCTTCAGGGAGGCGTGTTCTTCCTCTGGTTGCTGACGCTCGTCATCTTGTCAGCATTTGTGGCGGGAATGTACCCCGCCCTGTTTATTTCTCAATTGAAACCTGCTTCGATCTTCAACCCAACAGAGGGCGTTCCAGCGGGGGCGAATATGGTCCGAGACATGATGGTCGTTTTGCAAGTTTTGATCACCGCTATTTTGGTAACCGTTGGCCTGACTATGTTCAATCAGCAACAATTCATTAAGGCTCAGGAAACATGGTATGATTCAGACCGGATTGTCATAACAAGAATTCCACAGAATGAAAATACTTCTTTGCAAATCAATTACTTAAAAGAACAGCTTCTAGCGTCTGACAACATAGAGGGCGTTGCAGTTTCTTCTGCTGTTCCCAGCGATGGGTCCGAAAATAATCTTGCTCTGAAATTGCCCGGGCAGGAAAAGCCCGTTGCCGTCGGGTTCCACACAGTCGATGAAAACTTTTTGCAATTATACAATATTGATCTGGTCGCGGGTCGCCTCTTTTCTGCAGAATTTGGCCTGGACGCTGCTGCATTTTCAGATGGCGACACGACCATTACTCCGGTAATTCTCAACACGACGGCGGCTAGAGTACTTGGATACGGAACGCCTCAACTGGCTATTGGACAAATACAAATTTCTGCAGGTGGTGAATCATATTTGATCGTGGGTGTGGTGCCCGACATACGCTTCCGTTCTTTAAAAGATGCCATAAGACCAGAGATGTTTTTATTGAGCGATGCACCGGGATATGTGGTGTCCGTTAAATATGCCCAGGGGTCATTAGAGACAGCACTTCATGACCTCAGAACAGCCTGGATAAAAAGCCTTCCTAACTATCCCCATAGTGTTGAATTTTTAGATGACCTACTCAATTCCTCCTACGAGGAGGAAGACCGAAATACAAACCTGATTATTGCGTTTGCTGTTATCGCGATGCTTCTTTCTTGTGTAGGTTTGATTGCGATCCTGAGGTTTACAATCAGACGCAGACGCCGCGAGCTGGCCATTCGTAGATTATACGGGGCCAGAATTATCGATCTCCTAATCGTCTATTCCGCCCGGTTTTTCAAACCTCTTCTGATTGCGAATCTTCTTTCCTGGCCAATTTCTTTTTATGTTCTACACCAGTGGCTGGCTGAGTTTGAGACCAGAATTGACCTAGACGTAACGCCTTTCGCAATATCAACCCTTGGATTAACTGCGATCGCTGCTATTTTATTATTATTCCATGTTGGTCGTATCCGATCAACGCGGCCCTCTGAAATACTGAGAAGCGATTAGCATTCAGTGAGCATTCTAATCAAAGGACAGTCCGCCGTTTATTGGCAGGGTTATGCCAGTCATATAGCTGGAACACCTATCCATTAAAAATGAAACCGCGTGGACTATTTCGTCAGTTGCACCAAAACGTTTCATGGGAATTGCTCCCAAAAGACGCTCCTTTAACTTTGCAGGGATCTCTCTACCCATGCCAGTATCCAAATAGCCGGGCGCAATAACATTTGAAGTAATGCCGTATCTCGCTCCTTCACTCGCTATAGACCGGGAAAAGCCTTCTATGGCAGCTTTGGAAGCTACATAGTTCGATATTCCAATTCCGCCTAACCGGCTGACGACAGAACCAATGTGAATAATCCGCCCAAACTCGGACTTTTTCATGTCTGCCCAGACTACTTTGGTCATGTTGAAACAACCATCTAGATTTGTCCTGATGACTTGGTCCCATTGATGAGACTCAATTGATGAAACTGTAGCATCAACATTTACTCCAGCGTTATTGATCAATACAGAACATGGCCCCAATTCCTCTTTGATCAGTGCAAGAGCGGCCTGGCAGGCCTGCATGTTTTTGATATCAAATTGCATTGTCGATATGCCAGTCTCACTCTCAAACTTGTGAGCAGCTTCGCTATCCGTCGCATAAGTTGCAATAACCGTATTGCCAAGAAACTTAAGGTGTTTACTAATCGCCGCCCCCAGTCCCCTTGTGCCTCCCGTTACAATTACGACTTCTTTCTCCATGTCCTTACCTCCCCAATCAGGCATTTCGCAACACCCAGAAATATACTCTATATCGGCTTTCCCAAGACCATGCTCAATAAACAATTTCTATATTTTTACGATAGAATATACAATTATAAATATACACTAGTAGGCAGAATTTATTTGAATACCATAAACGGAAATAAGCCGCGGGCTTGATAAACAGGAAGAAAAACTCAGGACCGAAAAGGTAAGTACCCGGGTGACGTCTTCATTCCGCGTTGCCCCATATGAACCTGCAATCTTCGCTTTGGGCGTATCTTGCGAGGTATCTCGTCCAAGACCCAGCCAACAAAGTTAAAGGGCCGCCCACCAGATGGTGGACGACCCTTTATTGGTCTCGGGGATAGGATTTGAACCTACGGCCTTCAAGGTTATGAGCCTAAAGGTCCTAATTTTTCAAAGAAGCTAAAAGCTCAAGAAAATTGTAGGGTGACGCAATTAGTGAGACTGGCTTCCACAGAACTCTGCCATTTTCAAATCAAAAATGACACATAAAATGAGACAAACCTCCTTATACAGATATAAGCTTCCACACCCCTTTTACGCCAACAAATGAAGTGAAGAGGGAGAACGCTAAAATCGCGGCAAGAATAATATGGGAGATCCCGGTGTTTTTATATGACCCCATTAGGTCTTCTCGGGTGCTGAGATACCAGATACAGGCAACCGTAATGGGTAATATGACGGCTCCAAAGGCTTGGGAAACAATCATCACTAACATAGGCCTAGCCTCAAAAATGGGCACCACCAGACCCAGTAGAGAAATTAGAAAAACCATTATCCGGTATTTGGCGAGCCTCATATTACGTTCCGTGCCGGCATAATCACATAACAGCCAGGGCAGCATCAGCACGTTCGGAAATTGGGAAGACACTCCAGCCGAAACAATACCGACGGCAAATATCGAAGCAGCCAGAGGGCCAGCAAGCGGCTCCAATAATTCGATCATTTGTGAAGCGTTCGACAGCCCTATTCCTTCAACAAACAGGGTGCCAGCGGCTGAAGCCATAACCGCTGCACTTATGACAAACATCGATCCCACAGAAACAATGGCATCATTTCGCTGCGTTTTCTCATCCTTTAGCGTCCAACCCGCTTCTTTGACCAACGTCGTGCGTATGATGAATAACCCGGAGAAAACGGTGGTCCCCACCATCGAAGCGACCACCAATAACGAGCTTCCTCCTGAATCGGAAGCAACGGGCGGCAAACTCGGAATCAATCCCTTAATAATTTCAACCGGCGGCGGCATCATAATGAAAAAATTGATCAAAAAACTTGCCGACATAATAGCGACGATCACTGCCAGGCTGCGTTCAAAAAATTGAGTTTTTCCGTTCCAGAATATGAAATACACGAGGGCAACAAAGATAGTCGCAAAATAAATCGGGGCAACGCCGCCATCCAACACTGTCTTTGACCATTCATAGCAGATCTCAGCTACGATACCCATCACACCCATCACACTTCCACCGACACTAAACGTCAAAGCAACAATAAAAAAGATACCTACTGCGGGATGGATATGTTTTTTAAAGGCCTCAAGCGCTGTCTCACCGGTAACTAAGGTGTAGCGACCATAAAGGTTGATCAGAAAGTAAGTGCATAGGCAGGACGCAACAATCGTCCACAAAAGAGACATGCCATATTCTGCGCCCGCCATGGCCATGGCAGTAATACTGCCCGTTCCCATGTTGAAGCCCAACAGGAAAATACCCGGAAGAAATAACGCCAACCCCCGCACAAACTTCCCGCGAAAGGTGTCTTTTCCTTCGCTATCCATGTTCGTTGCCTCAGTCATGATATCGGTTCTTATTCTGTGCGGACAGCGCCCGGATTACGCCGCGCACCTCAGCAAGACCCTTCAGGCGTCCGATACCCGAGTAACCCGGATTTATCTGTTTACTGATATCATCCATCATCTGATGGCCATGATCAGGGCGAATAAAGATGTCCCGCCGCTCGGGATCTTCCGCTATGCGTCGTCTCTCTTCGTTCAATAACTCCTTGATCACCTCAATCATATCGATGTCACCATCAAGGTGACTGGCCTCGTAAAAAGATCGCTGTTCATCAGGGTCCCGGCTAACGCCACGCAGGTGGGAAAAATGAATACGTGGGCCAAACTGTCGGGTCATAGCCAGCAGATCGTTGTCCGGCCGACTGCTGTAGGTGCCTACACAAAGTGTAATGCCGTTGGACGGACTAGGCTGAGCCTCGAATAAAGCCTCAAGGTCATCAGCGGTACAAATAATTCGCGGCAGTCCCAGCATATCGCGGGGAGGATCATCAGGGTGAATAGCTAGCTTGACCCCCTGTGCCTCTGCACGGGGCAACACCTGCGACAGGAACGCAAGCAGATTTTTGCGCAGTGTATCACCGTTCATATCTTTGTAATTGGCAAGCATTGCGCGAAAATCATCCAAACTGTAACTTTCCGTCATCTTACCTGGCAGGCCTGCGATAATGTTGTTGGTAAGTTCCCTTCGATCTGCTTCGGACATGGCCTCAAAGACATATTTAGCTTCAGTAATTTCTTCTGGGCTGTATTCGGACTCCGCTGTCTCACGTCGGAGAATAAAGAGGTCGAAAGCAGCAAATTTTTTCTGGTCAAAGCGCAGCGCATAGGCGCCGTTCGGCAACTTGTACGCCAGATCAGTGCGGGTCCAATCAATGACCGGCATGAAATTGTAGCAAATAGTTTTAATACCGCACTGCGCGAGGTTTTCCATCGACACGATCCAGTTTGCGACATACTTCTGATGGCCAGGCCGGGCCAGCTTAATGTCCTCATGAACCGGTATACTTTCTACTACGCTCCACTTTAGCGTCAAGAGGTCGGGGTCGCAGTCCTCTATCAGTGCCTGATGCTCGCGGATTGCCTCCTGCGGCCAAACCTCACCAACAGGTATGGAGTGTAGCGCACTTACAATATCCGTTGCGCCGGTTTGCCGTATCTCGTATATGGTTACAGGATCACCGTGTCCAAACCACCTCCAGGATTCCCGCATAACTACCTCCCACATCTAAGTATTAAAAGTATCAGCCCCTACTCAACGCCTAGATCACTGATGTTGCGAAGAAACCGGCTCCTTTCCCTATAAATTACAACGACCCTCAATATAGATATTGTTGCTTGGATCAGTCGGAATAAATATCGGGCATTTCAGACAACGGCATAATCGCGCCGGGATAGCGAATAACATGACTGGCCAGAAGGTTGCCGGCTTCTGCAGCTTTTGATGTCGATTCCCCTCGACACTTCATTGCAATAAATGCTGCATTGAAACTGTCGCCAGCACCTGTTGTATCAACCGGTTGATCACAGACAGAAACTGGGACCCTATGCGCAGTTTCTCCCTTTTCGTAGATTATGGCGCCCTGTGGGCCACATTTTAACACGACGGAACCAATCCCCATGTCATGCCACCGTGCTGCATGCCTTTCGCCAGACATTTGGCCGTAAAGGAGATTTTCGTCATCTATGGTGGCTAGCATAAGCGTTGTATGTATGGCGAACTTCTCAATTGTGTCGAGAGCAACCTCTTTGCTTGCCCAACCATTTGGCCTGTAATTTGGATCAAAGGCAACTTGCCCACCTGCAGCCTTCACATTTTTGGCTATTTCTATCAATTTTCCACGTTCATCCTCAGTGAAAATCGACAATGTTATCCCAGACATATAAAGCCAGTCAGATTTCTTCATAAAATCGACGGATTGCGTACAGCCAGTCAGGTTAAAAAAATTACGTGCGGCGCTGTTGCTGCGCCAATAGTAAAAAGAACGCTCACCTTGGTGATCTGTTTGAATTGCATATAATCCCGGCAAACGCTCTGGGTCGCGCAATACATGAGATGTTTGCACACATTCCCGCTCCCAGTCTTTCAATAAACCCTCGGAATAAGGGTCCGTTCCTAGCGCCGTCACTAAATTAGGTAAAACCCCCAACCTTGCGAGGTATATTGATGTGTTCAGCACATCACCGCCATAAGATAGTTTGGCACCTTGCCCAACTGGGTGAGATAACTCCAACATGGGTTCACCCATTAGTGCAATACTGGTACCCATGGCCTTCTACTTTCTACTCTTGGCGATTTCGAGCGCCTTACGTGATAATTTTTCTATGGCTTTAAAGTCCTGTGCCTTAATCGCTTTCCTTGGTGTCATCCAACTGCCGCCGCACCCAATAACCGGCAGAATTCCGAGATACTCCTTAAGATTACTTTCATTCACCCCACCCGTTGGCATAAAGCTCACATCTCGAAATACCGACGTCAGGGCCTTTAGCATTTTAGGTCCGCCTGAAAGGCCTGCGGGGAAAAGTTTAACAGTTCGTAAGCCCATATTCCAAGCCTGCTGCAATTCGGTCGCGGTAGCAACACCTGGCAAAACCGGCATTCCACCGTCAAGTAATACTCGGGAAATAGCGACAGCCTCATTGCTGTCATTAGATTGCACCAATGGCACAATTGGTGCCTGTGATAACTGTTTATTAGATTTTCGATCATATGAGGCTTACGAGAAGAACATCCCGCCATTAATATCAATATTGGCGCCGGTTATATAGGACGCGCCATCAGAAGCCAGATAGACCACCGTATCAGCGCAATCGTCAGGATGACCTTGCCGACGAAGCGGCACAGATGCTTCTACGCTGCGGCGTACTGCATCCGGTGTAAAAGTGTCGTGGAACGTGGTATCTATCATGCCAGGACACAATGCATTTACACGAATACCATCTGGACCAAGCTCTTTGGCCATTGAGCGCGTGAACGTAATCACCGCACCCTTTGAAACGGAATAAGCCGAAGCACCGCCGCCGCCGCCATCACGGCCAGCCAAAGAAGCTAGATTTACGATAGAGCCTCCTTGAGGCATGTGCGGAACAACTGCCTGTGTTGCCAAAAATGTGGAATTCATGTTCAGAGACATTACATGGTTGAGAAATTCCTCATCCATTTCCGCCAGTTTTTTTCGAGCTACGAGGCCGCCAACATTGTTGACCAAAATATGAATATCGCCACCAAATGCTTTTCTAGTTTCCATAACCAGAGTGTCGACATCAGTCTTTTTAGTCATGTCACCTTTAACAAGAAGGGCTGTCCCTCCGGCTTTTTCTATTGCAGCAATGGTTTCTTCACCTGCTTTTTTGTTGCTGTGAAAATTCACAACAACTTTCGCGCCTTGCTCAGCTAATTTCATTGAACAGGAGCGACCGATATCTCGAGTACCGCCTGTGACAATCGCTACTTTTCCATTGAGGTTTTTCATATAAACTTCCTAAGTTATTTGTTGGCTTTCGGCACATTCGCAGCGCGAGGCTTGAGGGGTTGTATGTGTCCACAAAGGACCCAAACACTAAGAACAGAAAGGATTGCTAGTGCTGCGCCAACAATAAATGCTGGCGCGTAACTGTTGACCGTGATGACGGGGATCAAAAAATTCAGTCCAACAACGGCTAATTTAGCAGCAGTACCAGCAAAACCGGCGAGCGAGCCCACCGAATTGCCGCTGTAAAAATCGCTAGGCAATGTTTGGATATTTCCAACAGCGGTTTGAAACCCGAACAGGATTGCCGCCATTAGCAATACCGCAATCAAAGGAGATGATGCTTTTACAGTTAATAGGAGCGAGACCAACATGATTAAACCGCCAAGTCCAATAATAAATTTTCTCGCCTTGTTGACAGTCCAGCCGGCACTAATTCTATTTTGTGCGAGCAACCCGCCAAACCATGCACCAAACATGGCACCCACATAGGGTACCCACGCATAGAGACCAATTTCTTTGACACCAAACCCGTATGTCTCGGACAAATAGAGAGGCAACCAGCCTACAAATAGCCACCAGATTGGGTCTAGGAAAAATGAGGCCATGATAACGCCCCAGCTTTCTTTACGTGAAAGGATTTCTGTGGACCCAGGGGCATATGTTGCCTCTGTATTTGTTTCCGTGTTTTTCTGGCCAGTTAGAATATAACTCCGCTCGTCTTCAGACAGCCATGGGTGGGTTTTGGGGCCAGACTTGTAGAGAATCAACCATGGAATCAACCACAAGAAACCTATCGCACCGACTGCAAAGAATGTAGCACGCCAGCTCTCCAAATAGACGAATAGATAGGCAATAAAGGGGGCAGAAATTACACCGCCAACTGCTGCACCTGAATTGAATACGCCTTGCGCAAGTGCGCGTTCCTTGATCGGGAACCATTCGGCATTTGCCTTTGTAGCACCCGGCCAGTTGCCCGCTTCCGATATTCCGAGCAGCCCGCGAAAAAGTGCAAAGCTACCGAGACCACTTGCAATTGCATGCAGCATAGTCGCCGCCGACCAAACCGTGATCGAAAGAACAAAACCCAACCTTGTCCCGATCCAGTCGAAAATTTTCCCAAACAGAGTTTGCCCAAATGCATAGGCGAAAGTGAAGACATTTAGAATTATAGCGTAGTCGGTTTTGGTTAGCCCCAAATCCTTTGAAATTTCAGGCCATAAAAACCCCAAGGCCCCCCGGTCAATGTAGTTGATGACCGTTGCAAGCGCGACAAGCGTAACAATTGCCCAGCGAAAATTCTTCTTCACGACACATCCCCTTTTTCGTAATTTTCGAAGAAATCTTCGCGGATTGGTGAAAACACATCGAGAAGAACACCGGCTTTCAAACAGATGGCTCCGTGCATAACGTTAGGGGGAATGAAAAAACTGTCCCCAGTGGATAGTCGCTTAGTGACGCCATCGATTGTCACGTCAAAAACACCACTTTCAACATAGGTTACTTGCGAATGATAATGCTGATGTTGATAGCCTTCAGCACCATCTTCAAAAATTGCCTTTACCAGCATCAACTCATCATTATGCCCTAGAGTTTGGCGTGTAATCCCACCACCAATATCTTCGATAGGAACGTCTTTGCCAAAGAGGAAACGTTCACTTTGCATAACTATTCTCCTTCTTTAACGTGCTTTTGAGAATGAAATAACTGGTATGGGCCCGTCCACATCACCTCTGCACCCTCAACCATAATGGAGTGCGCGGCTGTTTCAGACATTTCACCGGCAACTGCGAGGCCCACGGTTTGTCCGTTATTGGTGTGAACCCGGATATAGTCGTCGTTGCCAACCTTAAAGTGTTGGACAGACTTCACACTGGGGTGGCTATTAACAGTAAACTCGTCAATCGGGTTATACTCGCCGTGCGGCTCGATGACTGAAGCAAAAGACACACCGCCACCTGACGCCGCCCGCAAAATAAAAGTTGGCTCTCGCCTAAGGTTGAAGTTGGAGTCATTAGCGCCGATCTCCGCAAATATGATTTTGGTATTTTCAGGGACCGATGATGTAACGGTGTAAAACGTCCGGTCTAAAAGCCATGTGACTTGTGACAATCCAGACTTCGCTTTTCCTTGACCAACCTCCCACAAATATTGGTAGCCATTTTCAGTGCCCAGCGGCTTGCGAGATGTTGCGTAGGCCTGTAGACTAAAATTCGTTTCTGTAAGTTGACCGTTATAGTAAAATGGTAGGTCATATTGATGCGAAGCGTTAGAACGCGCGTTCATCAAATCGATCACAATCGGACGAGAAAAGGCATCATCGCGCACTAAAGCCACCGTTCGATCCATAGAGACACCCGGATAGGCTGTGTCAATTTCAGCTTTTGTAATTTTTAGATCATTACTAGTCGCAAAAACACCTAGTTTCGGCGCATGTTTATTCCCAGTAGTTGTGTTACCACCAAAGTGGCTGGCCCCATCAACAACGAGAGCATTGTGAGCAATGGTCTGTTTGGCAAAACTATTGTTTTCAGCAAGATAGTGCCCACCGTATTTGGCCTCGACATTAAGGAAACGCGCCGCACCGTAATCTCGAATAACTTCATGGCCCGCGTCATAAAGTAACAAACCAAGTTTATCGAAATGACCATGACCAAGACCTTGTGATGTGTTCTTCGCGACAAGCGTTAAGTCATTGGGGTTACTTGACGCCCTGATAATATCAAGCGCGCCTTCGGTACCATTTTCCCCGTCCCGCAAGCGCATGGTTTTATAGTCAAATGGCTCGACCATGCCAGCTGCGAGGTCTTCTGCAACCTTTCGGCTTTCGAAAGTGAGAACAAACTTATCCTGTGCTTCTGCAATTGAAAGCAACCCCTTGTCACCAGTTAAGTCATAGGCGATCGCCACACCGTAAAGAAGTTCGGTTGTCGCAATTCCTTTGTCTTTAATAGCGTCGTTAATGGGGAAAAATAGGCCCCCATAGCTTTGCTGGATGGTCGTATAGATGGCCTTCTGCAATATTCCTGCGCGCTGTTCGAATATTTTAAGGTCTGGATTATTTTTCTCTATAGCCTGCGCAAACACGACAAAGGGCATCAATGCAAACCGTTGGTAATAAGGGCCTTCATTGTAATATCCGTCGGGAGAGAACAGTTTTTCCATTTGCTTTAAAAAGCCTGCGTCGCCCAACTTATCAAGCCCGAGCAACGCCTGTTGAACATAGTCGTCATCACCAATCGCATATCCGGTCAAACCAACCGCCGCTGTCGCCCATGTACCATGATTGTGGATTTTATCGAAGGTTTTAGGCGACCCCGCTGAGAGGAAGTCCGCCATATTTCTCAATAAGTCTTTTTCAATTTTTGCGCGCTGATCCGAGGATAAGGCGTCTTTTGCTGCGTCGTAGCCCTGCGACACGTACAAGAGCCACCAGCTTTCATTCAGATTTTGCCAAAACATCCTACCCGGCGATTGCTCTTTCTTGGCGGGGTGCAACCCCCAAGTCGGATAAACATCAGCATAAGCTGCCATCAACCTGCCTGCATATTCAGCGAATTTTTTTTCGTCCGTCAGCTTAAAGAGTTGCCCTGCATCATAAATTAGTTTCGCATTTTCTTTATGCTTCTCATGAGTATATCCGCCTCCGGCATCTTTCGGATTTGGTATAGTTATCGGTAGTGCCATTTGTGCGGTTATTTTTTTTTCCGCATTTTTGAGGGTCGCACCAAACCCAGAAATGCGTAGCGTGTTTCTAGCAGACGTTTCCCGCTGTTCTGTTTTGTAACAAGCCACAGCGAAAACCCCCAACAGAGATACCAAAATGATATTGGCAAACACGCGCATTACGGATTAATCCCTTCATTATCTTGAAGAATTGCGGTCGGCTCCAAGCCACTATTCAATTCATTTATTAAGGGTGCAGGCGTTGCGATGAATGTGTTCTTTATGATCCGTGTTTTCGGTTCTCCAACCGTATGATTGATTAAAAATGGTTTGCTGTTCTTAAACGTATTCCCGGACATAGTAACCGCCTGTACACCGTGGAGCTGAATAGAAGATTTGGATTTGTTGCGTTTGCCGCTTCCTACATCCGAAAGCGTTGAATTCTTAAGAGAAAAGTGAGGGCCGAAAGTACTCTCGTCGGTACCACCGCGATAAAAATCGACCAGTGCACCTTGAATATTTTCAAAATTTGAATTCTCGATCGTGAGATATTCTGCATTATAAATACCAAAATCGTCGCTCTCTTTGTCGAGTTTGAATACGGCGCCCGTAACGTCTTTGAAGCTCGAATTCTGAATAAGAATATGGTCAGAAAATGTGCCCTTGGCCACAGTCACAACATTGAAGGAATGGTTCACATCTATATCCGTGAAATCTGTATCAAGAATTTCTAACCGATAATTTTGTAGCATAGCGTAATGGCTGGTACGGATGACGGAATTTCCGGCATTGTCCGGTGCATCAGCCCCTGAAATATTCAGATTGATAAGCTGAAGGCTGCCACCGTCCAGGATTTCGAATAAAGCCGAGCGCTCGAATGTTAGATTAACATCCCCCTCACCTTTGAAAGTCAGCGTCTTATCCAATTTTAAGAACTTGTTGACGACGTAACTTCCAGGGAGCAGAAGCAAAACATCGCCAGCCTCAGCGTCTTTCACTGCCTTAAAAAGAGCGTTGGGTTCGGGTTTCACTTCAATCGTCTTTCCCGAAGAAAAAGCGATTAAAGGTTCGACTTTAGGAAACCATGACACCCCAGTCATATCCCGGGAAGTAGGCTTCAAATCTTTGGTAACGCCAACGTTTTCGAGCCCGTTATCATCAGCATAAAACAGGCCGTTTTCTGCCCGGATCATATTAAAGTCTCTCAACTTGAACCCGGGCCTCAGACTTTCGGGTACAGCACGACCAATGATGTTGTCCGAAAAGTCGATACCGGACACGTCGTCATAAATTGTGAAAGTATCGCGACCGTCTTCATTGTAGATCAAATTGTTGGTAAACCGACTATCGATAGGCACCGCACTCCGCTCAGCGTCACTCCCAGCTGCCAGCTGGATGGCGTCACTGTTGACGATCGTATTGCCAGAAATATCCGCATCCTTGACTTGGTCATAGCGGTTAATAGGCGAATTAGGGACACCGTTCATGACAACAAAAGCGCCGCCAAAACGTGTACCCTTCAAGCCTTCCATGTAATTGTTGCGAATGGTTTGACCACCATTGATCACACGAATTCCGCCGGTGTGATCTGCTCCGTTACCAAAAAACACATTGCCCTCGACAAGGTTATTAGTACCGTGCCGCATCGTGAGCGTGCCGCGCGATTGATAAAAAGTATTGTTGCGGAACACATTTTTCCCGGATTTATTGGAAATAATTTCCAGTTCGCCGTCACAACGATCAAAATAGTTGTTCTCAACAATCGTAAAGGAGTTCGAGCGCGAGTAATGGCTTGTACCTATCCTCAGCGTTTCGCCACCATTTGATCCCAAGATAGGCCTAGGTCCGAAATAATTATGGTCAATTCGGTGATGATTTTCCTGGCTGTCTTTTGCATTGAGGCGCACCGCCATAGTGACGCCCTTATTTCGTTTTCCAACCAGATGGTTGTGGTCGAACCGGTTATTTTTTCCATACATCATTACCCAGAAATCGACTTCGTATCGCTCTGGTTGATTATAGTTATCGATCACAATCTCAGTGACTCTAGAATTATTGGCTAAATTATCTTTATTGCGACGAAATGCGACAATCTCACTGGTCGGTGTAAACCCATCTTTAAAAACCAAACCTGATACAACTAAATAGTCGCCAGCAAGTCGAAGATTTGATTGCCCGGACAGGACGACCTTACCTTTGGTTTGCGCTGTTAGTGTAATCGGCCTCTCAGCCGACCCAACACCTGTGAATAGAATTTCGAAATTGTTCCAAACACCATTCGCAAGCTTAATTGTGTCGCCAGGTCTTACAGTTTTTAGAGCTTCTTTGTAAGCGCCCTGGTCTTTGACCAATATCTCAGCTGCACCAACCGTATATTCGAAGAGAGCAAGAAACATTGCGAGTGAAGCGCCAACCGTACTGATCTTAGAAAATTGTTTCGACATTCCACTCCCCCACCCACTACCACACAGGGCAGTCGATTTATTTGATGTGAGTATCGACAACAATACCAAAATTGTCAACCAATTATGTCAACCAATTTTATAAATTGGTATACCAATAACTATTGAGGGTAAAAATCAATCCAGCTGAGCGGACAGTAAGAACCGTGACCGGCTTTCAGACGACTTCCGCTTTACTTCTTGATACGCCTCCTCTTCGGAGGCAATCAGCAATGCTTCAATCATACGAGTAAAATGCGCACGCATTGCTGTCCTGGCTTGAGAAGAATCTCTATTCTTGAGAGCATCAAGTATCGCCTGGTGCTCTTCTTCGCGGTGACGACTATCCTTATCACACACCGACTTATACACTGTTTGTAGTTGCGCTGCTTCGGCCCGCATTCCCCACATACTGCTAATAACAAAGTTAATGGCAGGGTTATTGGTCGCTCGCGCGATGGTCATATGAAACGCTTCATCAGCCTCTTCCGCTGACATATCCGCAGGCTTTTTTCCAGACATTATCTGGATATAACCGTCTAATTCTTCAAGGGCTTCATCAGATATGATTGGGGCAGCAAGTGCTGCAGACTCGGCCTCAAAAAGAGCCCGCGCTTCAGTCAATTCGAAAGGTCCCACCTTGGGTAGCCCATTAAGTGGTTGATCACTGCCATCAAGGACATATGCGCCAGATCCCACTTTGATTTCCAAGCGACCTTGCGCCTGCAACGCAATCTCTGCCTCCCGAATTGATACACGGCTAACGCCAAATTTTGCTGCAAGATCGCGCTCTCCCGGAAGCCTGCTTCCAGGTGGAAAAACACCTGAATCTATTAGCTCAAGCAATTGATTTGCAACTTTGTGATATAATCGTTTGTCTGTCATGGTGTCCCCGGCTTTAATCTATACCAATAGTAGGCAAACCAGCCCAATTGTCTACACCAATTTTAGGAACAAAAAGGTAAAGCACAGCACCCACTAGAGCACTGTGCTTTATAATTTTAACTGACATACCCTCTAAAATCTGTAACTCGCACCAATCGAAATTCTCCGGTCAGGCAGCCCCTGAAAGCATAAGAGCGCCTCATCATTAACACAATATTGCTTAATGCTGGATTTGGTGAGGTTAACAGCTTCAATTCCAACGCTTATATCAGCAGTTACTGCATAGTTAATACTAGCATTGAGCTGTCCTCGGCTTGCCGTTGTAACTGGGAAACCCAATGTACTATTACGGCTTGCCCCAGCAGCTGTATCGTCTGTACGAAATGCTTCGCGCCACGTGTATCGGGCCCTGGCTGAAATACCATACTTCTCATAGAATAGAGTGGCGTTGTAAGCATTCTCAGAAAGATCGAGAAGGCCTTGCACAGCTGTAACCGGCACAAAATTAGAGTCATCATAAATGCCATTTATCGCGTTAAAGACATCTGTCCCGCGAGAAGCAGAGCTATTTGTAGCGTTGCCACCATCAAAATCCTGAATGGTATAGTTAGCTGCAACACCGAAGCCCGACATCCAGCCAAAGCTGCCAAGCCTGTCTTCCCACTGCGAAAGATTATACTGGAATGAGAATTCAAAGCCTGTCTGTGTTGTTGTTCCAGTGTCATTAACAATTGTTTCTATTGGAACACATAGTCCATTCCCGAGCTGATCAGACAAAACATTACGATCAGGAATTGGATTGAATATACCGCCACCTTCACAAGGAGCAGTAATGTCCCGGAAACCATTCCCATCTACAGCAACATCTTCCAACTGCGTAACAAAAATATTTGACCGCTTTTTATGGAAAAAACCGACACTCACTACAGCTGCAGGCGCGAAATACCAATCAGCTGAAACATCAAATGATGTTACTGTTTCAGGCTCCAAGTTAGGGTTCCCAATTTCCACTGCATTATTTGGTCCTGTCGGAAATTCTACAGAGGTAGATAGATCCTGAAAATCAGGGCGCCTAATATCCTCACTCCAACTTGCGCGGAGCAGTATATCTTCATGCACACTTGCCGCTACATTCAATCGCGGCAACCAGGCAGTGTAACCACCACTGGTCACCACCTGGGTTACATTGCCGTCCGCAATAGAGTTGCCTAGCGAATTAATTTCCGTATTTATGTAGCGTAGGCCAAAATTTCCGCGCAAGATACCGTGTTCAAAATTTACTTGAGCATACGCAGAATGGGTTTTTTCTTTGATGTCAAAGAAGGCCGAGCTATCGGAAGACGGGTCTGACAATGTCCTCATACCCGGCTGTGATGCAAGAGCAGCCTGTAGAATATCCAAAGTTCCCTCTGGATCAGAGAAAGCCAGGTCCGGATTAATGAGAAGAAAATCTCTAAATGCCAACTCTCTCCCATCTGCATCACCAAAGTTAGATGGCCCAGCAACAAGTAGTTGTTCGAAAAGAGAGCCATTCGGGCTGTCTGACATCCGACTCAAGCCAATACTTGATCGATTGAGGTCAAAAGTACTTGATGTCTCATTATAACGATAACCAAAGTCAGCAGACGTAATAACGTTATCGAGGAAGCTATCCTCCAGGTCATAAGAGAAATCCGCCCGAACTGCGATTTCTTCGTTTTCCGTTCTGTTACGACCCACAGTCACAGCATCTAATACAACATTGTTGGGGTTGGTTAAATCCGCAACTGTTGGTGCGAACGGCGAATCAAAATCGATCCCAAATGTTAGCGCACCACCGGTCAAATCATAGATAAAGGGTACACTGTTATCATTACTGGTACCATCAAGTGGCGTTAGAGGATTTGGATTAATAAAGTTCAATGTAGTGCTTAAATTAGGGTTGACTGTATCAGAAGTTGATATTGATCCTTCGACTCGGCCTGACAATCTACCAGTCGACCAATCTGCCCCCAACCTGAAAACTCTGCTATCCGTGACCCGCGCACCCGTATCACTCGAGAACCGTAAATTTGGATCGTCGTCATCAACAGACAAATTCGGCTGAATTGTACCGCTAGTCGCAACCTGGATACTACCTAGATCTACACCATCGAGCGAGCCAAAATTAACTGTTTCAAAAGTACTTGGAATGTTGATGTCACGCACGCTGCTAACGCCAGACCCCTGAATTCTGGAACTGTCTTGTCTGCGTTCCTGATCGTTAATGACCGTATCAAAATAAAGTTTTAAATGGTCATTAGGTGCCCACTCTAATGTACCGGCAATATTCAAGGTCTCATATTCAAAGTTCTCCAATTCCTGGTTGAGAAATTGAATACCAAGAAAATCAAAGTCTTGAGCTGCAGGGCGGTCAGAAGGATCCTGTAAAGTTCCGCCTCTAATAACATCGGCATTAACGTTTTCGACTAGGCCACCGTCGCGGTCAACACGGGGTCGGAAGGAAACTGATTCTTGCTTGGCGTAACTTGCGCTAACAACAACGCCGAATTTGCCGGCATTCGTGTCCCAACTATTGCCTAAAGTAGCGGAAAACCTCGGGGTTACAGTTTCAGCAAGATTGCTATTCTCTCCCTGTGCCCGGAACGCCAGCAACGGCTCATTTAGATCAAGGGGCCGTATTGTTTTTAGGTTAATTGTACCACCCACAGAACCTTCAATTGTTTTTGCTTCAGGCGCTTTAACTACTTCAACAGCGGCGATAATAGATGCAGAAACATCTTCAAAGCTTATGCCTGTACGACCAGAACCAGAACCCACGGTAGAAACACCGTTAATCTCTGTACGATTCGCATTAGTACCACGGATTTGAACTCCTGTACCAACACCTGCTGTTCGCGTAATTTGAATACCAGTGATGTTCTCAAGCACTTCAGCGAGATTTTGATCCGGCAATTTACCAATATCCTCGGCCCGAATAACTTCAACCAAACTAGCTGCAGATCGTTTTGCTGCGAGGGCACTTCTAAGAGATCCCACGATACCAGTAACAACAATCTCCTCAATCCGCTCGTCATCATCGACGTTTTGTCCCGCTTCCTGCGCCAATACCAATGACGGAGCTGCCATAATGGAAACAGCCGTTCCTACCAGGAGGAATGGTTTCGCACGCCGGAATTGTTTGAGTGAGTTTGATTGTAATGTTTCTTGGTCTGCTCGCATGGCAGGCTCTCCCTCTGATGTCTTCCCAAATTCCCTGACGTATATAGAGAACCAATTATATCATTATTGTCAACCCTTAATATTTACCAATTATAGAAAATTGGTATGACCAAATAGATAATATTCTATTTTAACCTTACCGATCCAGGCTGTTTTGGCATCAGACATCAGGATCAAACTGATACCAATATCTTCCCCCTTACCACACCATATAATGTCAGCAGCGTAGCGACTTATTACGACGTTCACCCTTTACAAACGCAAAGAGACAAAAAGTCTTCTGTGTGTTTTAGATCACTTAGCAAAAAACCGGGAGGGGGTAGGATTTACCAGCAGTCGCTACGCTTTGTGCTGTTGCCCTGCGAGCTAAAGCTCTTGGTCCGAACGGTGCGTTTCAATACACATACCACCGGCACTAAAACGCAAAAAGGCCCCCTATTGGGGACCTTTTAACGTTTTGGTTGCGGGGGTTTGCAATCCACTGAGTCTCATGTTCAAGGTTGATGACATGCAAGACCTCGTATTTGATATATAAATCAATACGTTAAAGACAATTTTCTTGCAAATTTTCGTCTGGTACAGCCAAGGAGGCCTGTACCATGAAAAAATCGTTCAATAAGCCCCATTCCCCTACCCCTTTTTCACTAAGGTTGACCTTTGAAGAGCGCGCGCGGTTGGAACGTGATGCAGCTGGTATGGCGCTTGGTGCTTATATTCGTGGCCAACTGCTCGGCGAGGAGGTTGCACCGCGCAAGACCAGAAACAAGTTTCCGGTAAAAGATCATAAATTGCTGGCCGAAGCGCTCGGCCAGCTTGGCCAAACCCGCATTGCCAACAACCTCAACCAAATGGCTAAACTTGCGCATACGGGTGCGCTGCCATTAACACCCGAAACAGAATCTGAACTCTTAGCAGCCTGCGCAGCCGTGCAAGACATGCGCAATGCTATTTTGGGCGCTATGGGGCTTGAAGTATGATTTTGAAAGCCTCAGAGCGCGGCGGGGCAGCGCAACTGGGCTTTCACCTGCTTAAGGCAGAAGAAAACGAGCATGTAGAGGTGCATGAAGTGCGTGGATTTGTATCTGGCGATGTACTCGGTGCAATGCAGGAAATTAATGCGGTTGCCAAAGGCACACGCTGTAGCCAGTTCCTGTTCAGCGTATCTCTTAACCCTCCACCGCAAGAAAATGTCCATACAGATACATTTGAAGGCGCAATCAACCGGATAGAAGAGCGGAACAACCTAGCTGGCCAGCCACGCATCATTGTCTTTCATGAAAAGGAAGGGAGAAGGCATGCTCATGCTGTATGGAGCCGCATTGACGCTGAGACCATGACTGCGAGGAACTTGTCACACTACAAAATGAAACTTCAGGATATTTCACGAGGGCTTTACCGCGATAATGGCTGGGATATGCCTGACGGACTGCGCGACAAAAAACTGCGTGATCCGCGCAACTTTACATTGGCAGAATGGCAACAAGCCAAACGCGCAGGCCATAACGCCAAAGACCTCAAAACTGTCATGCAGGAAGCTTGGAACACCTCGGACAGTAAAAAGGCATTCGCGCGAGCCTTGGAAGATCGCGGCATGTTTTTGGCCAAGGGCGACAAGCGCGGCCATGTGGCTGTGACCTACGAGGGCGAAGCGCTATCCATCGCCCGCTATACAGGCAAAAAGGCCAAGGAAGTGCGTGAACGGTTGGGCAAGGCAGACGACTTGCGTTCTGTCACAGAGACGCAGGCTCATATTGCTGACTTCATGACGCCGACTGTAAAAAAACACCTGCATGACCACCACTTTAAAATGCATAAAGAAATGTCCAAGCTCATGATCAGGCGCGAAACAATGGCGGAAGCAAACAGGTATGAGCGCGCCAAGCTGGAACAGGCGCAGCAAGCCCGCTGGAGCGCCGAGACCAAAGCCCGCGCTGAGCGCATGCAACACGGCATGCGAGGCCTGTGGCAGAAAGTAACGGGCAAACACGCACAAATTCAAAAGCAGAATGAAATGGAGACCTTCTTCTCCTATGAGCGCGACAAGAAGCAAAGCCATGATCTGCGCACTGCTCAAATGAATGAGCGAAGGAGCCTGCAAACCGAGATACAAGCCGTGCGCCAAGACCACACCAAGGGCCAAACACAGCTTTATAAAGATTTAGGTAGCTATCACCGCATGCAGGAACGGCAGGCTACAAATCTATCAGAGCGGTTTAATCAGGCAGGCCGTGTCAATCTAAAACCAAAGCAGGACAAAGGTCATGAGCGCTCTTTTGATATATAACGGTAATTTATTGGAAGTTTATTGGAAGTTTAACAAGTAATGTGCGTAAATTATTAAAATAAAATGTACCGTATAAAATACACAAAACTACTATATGTACTGTGAAAAATACATTAATTGTTTTAAATCCATTTCTATGATACCGTAAAAAAGATAACAAGATTAGAGAATTTCAATGGATAAACACATCAAACGCGCCTATTCCGCCTACAGTCGCGACGCCATGCATCTATTCGGCGCACTCATTCGCACTGAACGCAAGGCACAAAAAATGTCAGAGCAAGAGCTGGCTGACCGCGCAGGCGTGTCCAGAGGCCTTATCCGTCGCATCGAAGAAGGCGATATGAAGTGTGAGGTTGGCGTAGTATTCGAGGTTGCCTATATTATTGGTATTTCATTATTTGATGCTGGGCCAAGCAGGCTCTCAAGCCATATCAAGCAAGTTGAAGACAAACTGACCTTGCTGCCAAAATCTATCCGCAAAAAGGCAAAGGTAATCAGTGATGACTTCTAAAGAAAACCCACAAGAAGCCTTTGTCTGGGTATGGCTACCAGAAACAACAGACCCTGTCGTGGCAGGCAAGCTGGAAACTGACGGCAATGCGTTGGCTTTCAGCTACGGCAGAAGCTACCTTGAACGCACAAACGCTATCTCGCTTTATGATCAGGAGCTACCGCTAAAATCGGGCACCGTTCCCCTATTGAATGGCCTGAGCATGCCTAGCTGCATCAGAGACGGTGCGCCCGACGCATGGGGGCGGCGCGTTATCATCAACCGTCAAATGGGGCGCAAAGGCTTGTCTGCGGCCACCGTTGATTTAAGCGAGCTTACTTATCTTTTAGAATCCGGTTCTGACCGTATTGGTGCGCTCGACTTTCAGGCGTCACCAACCGAATATGTGCCAAGGCAATCAAAAGGCGCAACGCTGGAAGAGCTAATGAATTCCGCTGAGCGTGTGGAAAAGGGCGTGCCGCTCTCCCCCGAACTTGACCAAGCAATATTTCACGGCAGCTCCATCGGCGGCGCGCGCCCCAAGGCGCTCATTGAGGATGGCGACACAAAATATATTGCCAAGTTTTCAGGGGGCACTGATACCTATAGCGTCGTAAAGGCCGAATTTATCGCCATGCGGCTGGCAGCTATGACAGGAATAAGCGTTGCTCCGGTGAAGCTGGTAAAAGCCGCCCACAAGGATGTTCTACTAATTGAGCGGTTTGACCGCATTCCCTCGGCTGACGGATGGCAACGCAAGGCAATGGTATCAGCGCTAACCTTGTTTGGCCTTGATGAAATGATGGCACGCTACGCCAGCTATGAAACGCTGGCCGAAATTATCCGCCACCGCTTTAGTGAGCCGAAGAAGACACTTAAGGAACTATATGCGCGTTTAGTGTTTAACATTCTGTGCGGCAATACCGATGACCATGCCAAAAACCATGCTGCCTTTTGGGATGGCAAGGCACTGGCCCTGACACCAGCTTACGACATTTGCCCACAAGGCCGCACTGGCGGCGAAGCAACGCAAGCTATGCGTATTACAGGCGAGAATAACCTCAGCCAGCTAACGATTTGCCTTGAAGCGGCCCATCATTTTCTATTATCGCAAGATGAGGCAAAGGCTGTGTTCACGCATCAAAAAGAGATCATTGAAACCCATTGGCAAACGGTGTGCGATGAGGCGGAACTGAGCGAAGTTGACCGCGCATTATTCTGGCGCCGTCAATTCATCAATCCATACGCTTTTGAGGGACTTGGGAGGCTCTTGAGCTAAAATTAAACGTAATAAGCTAAATATTAAACAGATAATAGAAACAAGACTAAACAAGCCATGGCGAGGCAATACCTCCGTTAATTAATCGTGCAAAAAAATCTAATTTTCTCGCTACAGCAACAGAAGCCCACAGCAGGAGCAAGCTTTCTTGAACTGGAAAGGTACTGAGCAATATTAACGGTAATTTATTGGAAGTTTATTGGAAGTCAGTGGTGCGGCGTAGGTCGTCATGCTCAAAAGCGGAGGCCATACGGTCTATTTCCTGTCTGCTTATACCAAGCCTCCCTGCCACGACACGCCATGTAGACACTGTCTGTCCAACCTCAGCTATAATTTTCTCAGCATCCAGTTTTTTCAAACCAAACTCTTTTGCAACCGATAAGGCAAGGTCTAGGGACGCAGTACCATCATCTAAATCTATTGCTGTTTTTAGTACGCGCGGGCTTATCTCAAAGGGAACAGGGTTCATATCATAGGCGGGAGATAGGCTCCAACCACGCTGATCGCCATAGATAAATGCATGATTGCGCAAGTGATCATCGGTATTGGAAATAAGAATATTAAAAACAACCCTGCGCCACAGGGCTGACATATCATCTTTTGGGGTCGCCCCATATTGCCGGATCGCGTCCACAATTTCGAGATAACTGTGATCTTCGTTATCCTTGGCTCCCAGCATACTCATTGCCGAAAGAAACGGAATACGCTCGCCCTCCTTTCGGTCAAACCGCTTCAATAAAATCACCTTCTTGCCAGCCACATCTTCAACGCACCATTCTGGAGTCTGAATACCCGCTAACCCAGCCAGTTCCAATGCCACAGCCTCCCAAAGAACACTATCAAATTCGTCATCTTTGTGAGGAAACTTGGCAATAGCCAGTTGACCATTCCGATCCCTAACGGATGCCTTTGGCCGAGCGCCGCCGAGCGAAGACCCCGGAGCCAAAAGCAGGCGTAAATCTTCATCGCTTTCTTGATCATTTAAAAGGTTTTCAGTGGCAGATAACAATTTAGGCAAATCCACCAAAGGGGGAACAGGTGTGTTATCAGCTCCCGCAAGAAACGGCCCGCCAACTTCCAGTGAAAACCGAAGAGCGCCTTGGCGCGCCTCATCATTCACAGCAAGTAAATAATCCATCTCCAGTAATGTATGCGCGGTAATACCTTCGGCTTCTGCACGCCGCTTTGCGCCGCGCCGCATAAGAATACGTCCCCACCGATCAGGTGCAGAATCGCCAATCGCGCCGAACAGAGCTTTATCCGCGCCTGTATGAAAAGAGCCAGCCGTAAGTTGAAGTAAAGGCTCTAGCGGAAAGCGATCAGGATGCGCAAGCCAAGCCTCGTCATATTCAAATGAAGCACTTTCACGATTTCGTCTGCTATGAGCCCACAACCTGCCAACAAGATGCTGTGCACCATGCAAATCTACATACACATAAACCATACGCTCAGACATTTACCTGCTCCCTCTTGGCTTTTTTACAGGCTGGCGAATACGGTCAGGCAGATTTTCTTCATCAAGCATCAGCCCCGTTTCATCAAACCGAACATCTGCAAGATCAGAGAGACGTTCATTCATCCCCAAAACAAATAGCACTGAGGCATAGATGCCAAGGGCGACAGACGCCTCTCCCTTTTCAACCTTTGTTAATGTTGTCCGGCTGATGCTAGCGCGTTCCGCCATCAGCGCCATAGTGATGCGCCGCCTCCGTCGTGCGTCGTGAATGTCGTCACCAAGTTTTTTCAATGCCTTTTTAACAGGTATAGGCAAGGGGGAGATCGGGCGCATTTTATCCTCAAATATCTATTTATCTAACTTTAATGTTCACTATAACGAACCTTATATCTATTAGTGTACGTGAAAATGAACATTAAAGCAAATAGAAATATTTCACTGTTTCCTTGCACTTTTATCAGCCCCCCCACGCAATGCAAGTGGTGCCTCGGATGGGTGACTCGCTAGCTTTTTAGGAAATACACATAATAAGCTAAACATAATACAGCACGATAAGCTAAATATAACTATGCGCAATAAGCTAAATATGATACAACATAATAAGCTAAACATTAAACAGATAACAAAAACAAGATTAGACAAACCATGGCAACACCTTCTGAAAAACTAGCAAGCTCACTGGAAGCTCTGAAAATACTACAAGACAAAGGTGCTGTAGCCATTCGTTCTGCTGATCTTTCACGCACCCACCGCGAACGCCTCATGAAAAATGGTTTTCTACACGAGGTCATGAAAGGCTGGTATATCCCCGCTCATCCAAATGACGTGACAGGCGAAAGCACGGCTTGGTATGCGTCCTATTGGGGGTTCTGCTCCTCTTACCTAACTTCCCGCTTTGGTGATAATTGGTGCCTTTCCCCTGAACAGTCTTTGCAAATTCATGCAGGCAATATGCAAGTGCCAAAGCAGTTATTGGTACGGTCACCAAAAGCGCGCAATAAAATAACGGGCTTGCCGTATGGCACGTCCTTCTATGACGTGAAAACAACCATGCCAAAGGCAAAAGATATTGAAATCAAAGAGGGGCTGCGCCTCTTTCCCCTAGCCGCATCCCTCATTGCCTGTTCACCGAGTTATTATAGGCAATGCCCAACAGAACTGCGCACTGCCCTTGCTTTAGTGAAAAACTCCGCTGACATACTGGGTATTCTCCTTGAGGGCCAACACAGCACGGTCGCAGGGCGGCTGGCTGGCGCGTTTCGCAATATAGGCCGCGGGCGTATTGCCGATGAAATTCTTGCGACAATGAAAGCTGCTGACTTTAGCGTAAGAGAAATTGATCCATTCGAAGAAAAGCTTCCGCCTATTGGAGAGATAAGGGAAGCCTCCCCGCTTGCCGTGCGCATCAGGCTAATGTGGCAAAAAATGCGAGAAGATATCGTCGGCAAGTTTCCTGCCCCCACAAAAGTGAATGATATTGATGCCTATTTAGCTCAAGTGGATGATATTTATATCACCGATGCTTACAACTCTCTTTCCATCGAAGGATACAGAGTAAGCTTTGAGCTAATTGAGCGCGTTCGCTCTGGCGACTGGAACCCTGACACTAATGAAGCGGATAGAAAACACAGAGATGCGCTGGCAGCACGCGGTTACTGGCAAGCCTTTCAAAAAGTCCGCAGTAGCGTTCAAAAATGCCTTGAAGGTGCAAACGCTGGCCAAGTCGCAGATCAGGATCATGCCATTTGGTACAGAGAACTATTCGCCCCCAGTGTTACCGCAGGGATACTAAAACTGTCTGATTTAGCGGGCTATAGAAACGCGCCCGTATTTATTCGCCAATCAATGCATGTTCCGCCTTCAATAGAAGCTGTGCGCGATGCAGTGCCAACGCTATTTGAACTCTTGGAAACTGAAACAGACCCCAGTGTGCGCATTGTACTTGGGCATTTCATCTTCGTCTATATTCACCCCTATATTGACGGCAATGGCCGAACAGGCCGTTTCTTAATGAATGTCATGATGGCCGCAGGCGGATATCCATGGACTGTCATTCCAGTTGAACGCCGCGATGATTATATGGCCGCGCTAGAGGCCGCAAGCGTTGATGGAAACATTGTGCCCTTTGCAGAGTTCATTGCCAGCTTGATCAACAGTGAAACCGTATAGGGACATATCTGAGATCAGCACCCCCACACAATGTAAGCGGTGCCTTCGATGGTAAGCTCGGTGATGTCACCGTTCAGGAGCATATCGCGAGCGAAAGCTTTGGTATCGAAGTAATAGCGCAGATTCTCGGGCATTTGATCCAACAAACCTGTTTCCTCGATGTAGTCCTCGGCGCTGCCTTCAAATAAGACCACGTCTTCAAGCTGCGAAAGCACCTGATCCATGTTGCAGCCCTGATCATCAGCCAGATATATACCCTTGATCAGCTCGTCTTCATCCAAATCCTCAAATTCATCAAACCAGCGTTTGAGGTTGGCCTGATTGATCCCAAGGGCATCAAAGAGCGTATAATTATCGCCTTCGATAAACTGGATTTCATATTCTTCCACTGGGTCACCCTGCGCGTTGCGGTGAGTGGCGGCTTTCTCGGTGTATTCCTCAAAAGTGCTGAAATAAAAGCCTGTGGCTGAGAGGTCATACGGCGTTGCGTGATACTGGTTTGTCATTGTTAAGTCTCCATGTTTTGTTGGCAAGGAGAGGCTTGGCTGAAAGCGAGCACGCGCAGACTGCCTTCACGGAAAAGCGGCAGCGGTTCTGGGAGCGGAAGGTCAGTTGTAGGGGCGAGGTGCAGCCGTTAAAAGGCTCATCCTCAAAACAAGGCGACAGACAATGCCGGAACCCGCGCGGTGCCATACGTCTGCCCCCTGCCCCACAGCTTCAAGCAATCACAGATACACACGCAGTACAGCGCATCCAGCACAGCACAGGTGAACCAGCCACAAGAAATCCTCCTGTCGGGATCATCACACGGCTGACGAAGGTTAAATTTAGGGCTAACCCCAGAGGGATTTTTAACGGGAGAGCGGCCAGCGTCTCCCTTAAACAAGATCGGTGTTGTAGTACAACACATATCTTGCGGAACTAATTCACATCATGCGCAGAGGAACTAAATATCCCTGTAATATGCGTTGCAGGAAATCATGAGTTTTACGGTGAAGAATATCATGCGTTCATCAAAAGCTGCCGCGATTTCTCTGAAGCCAACGACCTCATACATTTTCTGGAAAATGACTCTGTAATAATAGATGGCGTTCGTTTTATTGGTTGTACCTTATGGTCAGACTTTCTTCTGGGGAATACTGAGGATACCTCAAGGCAAGCAGCCTTCAATACCATCAATGACTATGAGATGATCAACATTAAGGACAATTCTGGTGACACCCACTGCTTAGTATCAAGCAATACCATCGAACTAAATAAAACCAGCAAACATTTTCTTGAGGCAGAACTCTCTAAACCATTCGATGGAACCACTGTGGTGACAACCCACTTTTCTCCAGTTTTCATGAGTGCTCCCCAGTATAAAAATGACATACTATCAGCTTATTTTTACAACGATTGGCAGGCTGACATAGAACAGGGACTATTATCACCAGACATCTGGATTACAGGCCATACACATCACTCTACGGAGCTTACCCTAGGTAAAACCCGTTTGGTTTCCAAACAAGGTGGGTATCCGGGGAATTAGGAGCTTTTGATTGGGGTATTGTAGAATTGCAAGTGCCTTAAAACATGACGCTTCAAACCGATTGTACCCTGAAACTGGAACACAAAATATAGCTACAACCAAATCTTACAGATGATCATATATCGCTGGTTATGTCTCTTACTTGCTCTACTAGATAAAAATACTGACGACCACCATCCACCCTCGGCCCTGTCACAGGATTAATGTTTCTTTTGGCTAGTTGCTGCATCATAGATCGAGGCGAAGTCTTCAATTTCCTAGCCAAGGCGGCTCCAGGCACATAAAGCTGAGTAAACTTTCGCAGGTCGTTAACATGCACCGTCAGCAAAGTTCGCCCCCGCCCCCTCTTCAATTGAGTTGAGAGAATGCGTTGATTTGCCAGGTCGTAAACAACCTGTTCTTTTAGTTTCAGAGACAACGTAACTTCGGGAAGTGTTAGGAAATCGGGACCCACCAGACTATTTTTTGCGACATATGATTCAACATCGACCTTGTCGAACATACATTGTTTTAACCCAGTCTTCGTGCAGTCACGCATTCTAACGATCAGGCGGTGTGAAGTGATCGTTTTCACCAAATCACCCAATGTAAGGCCGAGTGAGGTCAGGGTTCTTAGTGCTGCGTCAAATGATGCAAGGTGGGTCTTCTGTTTTTCTTCAAGCTGCAGAATGCCTGTAAAAATTTGTTCCAAAAACTTCGTCACTTGTTTCTTGGAGAACGACCACCGGTACTGAGGCT
>Ga0316208_1000376_pt1 | contig 56843 bp, 47 predicted proteins | sample 3monopyrite_MG_FD_204944 | JGI IMG/M metagenome (GOLD analysis project Ga0316208, IMG submission 204944) | Microbial mat bacterial communities from mineral coupon in-situ incubated in ocean water Damariscotta River, Maine, United States -... | ecosystem: Environmental > Aquatic > Marine >... | reverse complement strand
GGCGTTCTTTATCGATGGATACGGCGCTGCAGGAAATATATTGGGGGGGAAATTGTTAGGCGAGAAAAACTATTCGGCGCTTTGGAAACTAACCAAAAGAGTGAATACGTATAATTTCATAGTAGCCTTAATGCTTGTTGCCTTGAGTCTTATCTTTTACAGCAAAATTGGCGTAATTTTTAATAAAGACCCACTTGTGCTAACTATTTTTGAAGGTATATTCTACCTGGTTATTATAAGTCTTCCATTTAATTCGATTGCCTTCACTATGGATTCCATATTTAAAGGAATGGGAGAAATGGCCTATCTCAGAAATGTACTCTTAGGGGCTACACTCATCGTTTTTATTCCGCTCGTAATCGTGAGTCACTATGCCAATTGGGGTCTGTCTGGTGTATGGATTGCACTCATATCTTGGGTGGCGTACAGAGGATTCGCACTGATAATTAAATACCGAAAAAAATACATTCCTTTAATTCAAACTTCTCATTAACTTTTAAAAGAAGTTTTAAGGTTAATTCCCGAATGCTAAATAGATTTAACCGCTTAATAAATTTATATCGAGTTTATTGAATTAGTACCTATATTCCCCGAAAAATAGTAGATGCCTAGACATCTTTGTTATATCATAATTCTTCTTTTTTGGTCGTTTGTATCAAGTGGACAGTCTATTTCTGAAATTAGACAATACACTACTGCAAATGAACTTCCGGCACAAACTATTGAGCGCATAGGACAAAATGAGCAAGGTTATATTCTTGTTGAAACATCGAATGGTACCGTTACATTCAATGGGTATGATTTTCAGTTAACCCGTATAAGCATTCAAGAACCAATTCAAGAAGTCGCTTCTCTTGAAATTCCAGAAAATTTCAATCCATTTTTCTCTGAAAAGTCCATTTCTTGTCATTTCTGGGATCGTCAAGGTTCTTTATGGATAGGAACGTCCAATAACGGATTGTTTTATTTACCCAACCGAGATGCTGATGCCGAAAATAATGTGCGCATAGAATTTGTTGGACTCAACAACCAAAAGGATACTAATCCTTCAGATACCATTACTATCCCACACACATTCGAAACACTATCCATAGGGTATGCCTCACTGGATTATACGGCCATGGGAACAACAACTTATCGCTATCAAATAGAAGGAAGACACGATCAATGGATTGAAACCAAAGATTCTAAAATACAGTTTACGGCGCTTCCTAATGGTGGCAACTATACCTTTAAAGTAGCTGCAAAATCTCAAAATGGAGCCTGGGGTCAACCAGCTACTATTGGGCTTATTTTTGAAGTACCTTTCTATCGTACAACTTGGTTTTTTGGATTCGTATTTGTGTCAATATTAGCAATGCTTTGGGGAATCACTCGATTATATTTTAAACGAAAATTAAAAATTCAAAACCTGAACTCTCAATTACTTCAGTGGGAAGGTAAAGCGCTACAATCTCAAATGAATCCGCATTTTATGTTTAATGCTTTAAATTCTATTCAGAGTTTTATTGCTCGTGGAGATACATATACCTCGGAGATGTACCTTGCCAAATTCGCTTCTTTATTGCGAAAAACACTTCAGTATTCAAAAGAATCGCACATTTCTTTAAGTCAAGAAATAGAACAGTTAAACACCTATTTAGATGTCGAAAAAATGCGTTTTGGAGATCGATTAGAATTCGAAATTTTGATAGACGAGTCAATTGATAAAGAAATGACAAAGCTTCCGCCAATGCTATTACAGCCCTTTGTCGAAAATGCGATCATACATGGACTAACTCCTAAAAAAGATGGTGGATTTATCGCGATATCTTTCAATTCGAAGAATGAACATTTCTTACATTGCACTATAGAGGATAATGGTATTGGAAGAAATAAATCCCAAGTGAAGGAACATAATTCTTTAGGCACAGATATCGTTAGTAAACGTTTATCCATATTAACTAATAATCGAGAAAATCATATAATTTATACGGACAAAAAAGATCCCTCTGGAGAATCTACAGGAACCAAAGTTGAACTAAAAATCCCCGTGCAATGGTAAAAGTTGTAATCGTAGACGATGAACATAATGCTGTGATCATTTTGCAAAATTACCTTGAAAGGTATATTCAAGATGTTCAAGTGGTTGGTGTTGCTAATAGCAAGCAAGAAGCTGTTGCACTTTTAGAAAACACGTCCTTCGATTTGGTATTGTTAGATATAAATCTAGGTGACGGTAGTGGTTTCGATGTTTTAGATTCGATTACAAAAACAGACTTTAAGCTAATTTTTATTACTGCATATGACGAACATGCGATCAAGGCATTTAAATATGCTGCTATCGATTATTTATTGAAGCCTATTAACCCCGAAGAATTTATAGAGGCCATTGATAGAGCTAAAAATGCACATAATTCCATTAATCCAAAGCAAATAGAAAATGCGGTTCAACTCATCGAAAATAAAACGCAAGAAAAGATTGTAATTAATTCGAGTCATGAAATTCATTTTTTGGAAATCTCCAAAATTGTACGTTTGGAGAGTTATAAAAACTATACCGATATATACATGCACGATGGAACGAAAATTACCTCTTCGAAAACACTTAAGTTTTACGATAACTTATTACCAGAAACGTCGTTTGTTCGAATCCATCAAAAGCATTTAGTGAATACTGCCTATGTCACTAAATTTCTGAAAGAAGATGGCGGTTATTTAGTTTTAGACACCAAAGAGAAACTAGAAGTTTCAAGAAGAAAAAAAGAAGGACTATTAAAATTACTTTTCAACCAATGAGAATTCCTGCCCAAATATTACCCTTCTTCGTCAGACTTTTTCTGATGGTTTGTTTGTTAGTTTCTGCTGGCTGTAGAGATGACGAAGAAACATTTCAAGTGGTTGTAATTGATTCGCAGGAAGAATTAGAGAATCTATTACTAGGTAGTGATGGTACTCGCATTAATGGAGATGTAATTATTAGCGGTAATGTTCTTTCGTTGGAGATTCTGAGTTCTGTTGAAAAAATAATCGGGAATTTGGCCATTGTAGATAGTCAAATTACGTCGTTAGAAGGGCTTGACAACCTTAATCTCGTTACTGGTGATATAACTATAAGATCGACTCCTCCATTTCAACAGCGAATTGTAGATTTTTGCGCATTGCAAAACCTATTGACACAAGGTTCTTTTAGAAGTATTAATATTTTAGACAACCTCCATAATCCCAGTGTGCAAGATATCCAAAGCGGGAATTGTAGCTTTTAATTTTTATTCATAACCAAACTCTCTTTCTGCACTACCGAATACTCAATCTTCAAATTTTAATTAACTGTTATCCATAGCTTTGAGTAGTAATCAAAAAAATATTGCTATGAAAAAGTTACATCCTATTTTATATTTGTTCTGTTTATCAATCCTATTCTCTTGTACCGAAGAAGATAATGTTGTTGATCAAGTTTTTGACGGTGTGTCAAATGGAGCCGTACTAAGAGGTACTATTATTGAAAATGAAATTCCAGTTGGTGTTGAAGATGCTAAATTTGTGCTTGATATCGAAGAACAAGACATCGAAGACGGGGCATTGCTATCAAGTGTTGATGTGTATATATCATATACTGATGACTCACCAGAAGAAGGTGATTCTACAGGCGCCGCAACAGGAGAAGTACTTTACAGAACCATAGATAAAAGTGAATTCACCCCAAGTGAATTTGGATTGCCCTCTATTCGTCTTACAATTCCAGTACAAGATTTTCTAGCAACCGTTGGTTTGGCAAGTTCGGATGCACTTTTTGGAGGTGATAGTTTTACCACAAGGCTCGAACTCAAACTTACCGATGGACGTGTGTTCTCGGCAAACAACGCAGGAGGTATCATAACCGGGGGGTTCTTTAGCTCACCATTTTCTTACACAACACCTGTGGTTTGTCCTGTTGGAGAAACCGAGTTTGTTGGTGAATACATGATTACGAATGTTGTCCCAACAGATTTTGGAGATCTATTCAAGGAAAACTCGATTGTCACTTTAGAAATAGGAGAAACAAGTGTGGATCGTTCGTTTACCGCTATTGTTTTAGAAGATTTAGACGTGGGACAACCCGCAAGTCCTTTTTCCTTTCAATTAGTTTGTAATGATGTGCTAGTACTTCCAGAACAACCAACAAATCTAGGTTGTGGAGGTTCCCTTTTATTAGGTCCTCCCATTAATGAACTTCCTGGTAATTATGTAACGGGTGACGATTCTGTTTTCAACATCGTTATTGGGTATAATGAAACAGAACAAGCCACTTGCGCTGTCGCCTTAGATGTCGAAATTCAATTGGCAAAACAATAAATTAAATATCATGTTCTCTACAAAAAAAGCACCCACAATAGGGTGCTTTTTTAATGAGGCAAATCCATTCTATTCCAGTTTTTCAATAGATAGGCACTAATAATCAACACAACCAACCACTTAATATCCCGCAGCAAATGTTAAATCTTTTTAACTTATATTTGGTTACAATCTAAAACCACCCTTTTTATGAAAAAATCTATACTCTTTCTCCTAAGTGTAGCATTTCTTACCACAACTTTTACCTCTTGTACCGATGAAGACAATGTAATTGACAGTGTGTTTGACGGCGTACAAAATGGAGCTGTTTTAAGAACCATTTCAATTCCTTCGGGTGAGTTACCTATAGGATTAGAAGATGCCAATTTTTCGGTTGAAGTAGAAGCGCAAGATATTGAGAACGGAGCTTTGTTATCAAGTGTTGACGTATTTGTCGCTTTTAATGACAACACCGAAGAAAATGGAGATAGTTCAAAAGATGAAGTAGCTGTCCGAACCATTGATAAAGGTGCATTTACAACGGGCGATCAAGGGTTGCCAAGAACAACCATTACGGTTACTTTGGCCGAAATGTTATCCTTGCTAAATTTGACCGAAGATGATCTTTTTGGTGGAGATATTTTCGCCGTGCGGCTTGCACTTAATTTAACCGATGGGAGAACCTTTAGCTCCGATAATGCCGGTGGAATTATTACAGGTGGATTCTTTAGCTCTCCTTTCACATACAATCCAACGGTTGTTTGTCCTGTAGAAGAAACTTCATTTGTTGGCGAATATCTTATTGAAGAAATTACTCCTTATGTTGACGGTCCAACCTTTGATGATGGTTCTGTAGTAACCGTAGAAGTTGGAGATTTTAGTACCGAACGTGTTTTCTTTACAGCCAATTATCCAGATTATTGCAGTACACCTAATGCGTTTAGATTTGCTCTAGTTTGCGGAACGGTAGAAGTTCCTTTTCAAAATAGTAATTGTGTGTGTAATAGTGGAGCAGATTTCTTTGGTCCTGCCGAAGTTCCTTCAACTTATGATTTTACAGATGATAGCGTATTTTTACTTACGTTCTCTAATGATACACAAACCGACTGTGGTCCTCCAGTAGACACGACTTATCGATTCACAAAACAATAAAGTTGTAAAATATTTAAAGGAAAGCACTCAAATTATGAGTGCTTTCTTTTTTACCCATTGTTTTTAAATACCTTTGTAAAAAAATGAATCTATGGATATCCTCCAATTTTTAAGTGGCAATGGTCTTTTTGTAGTTTTAGGTGCCTTTGTGGTAGGAGTTGTTTTATATAATAAAATGAAAGCTAGAAGACAGTTTAAACGCCCTTCTAACAAGAAATAATACGCATGAACCAAATTCGAATAACCAAGCAATTTTCTTTTGAAACAGGGCACGCCCTTTATGGTTACGACGGTAAATGTAGAAATGTGCATGGTCACAGCTATAAACTATCGGTGACGGTAATTGGTATACCAATTTCAGATTCAGACAATGTGAAATATGGAATGGTAATCGATTTTAGTGATCTGAAAAAGATTGTTAAGAACGAAATAGTAGATGTGTTTGATCATGCTACAGTTTTCAATAAAAACACACCGCATGTTGAACTTGCAAAAGAGTTGAGTGATCGAGGGCACAACGTACTTCTTGTAGATTATCAGCCTACGAGCGAAATGATGGTAATCGATTTTTCTGAAAAAATAAAAAAACATCTTCCCGAAAACATTCAGTTGCACTCATTAAAACTTCAAGAAACCGAAAGTAGTTACGCTGAGTGGTTTGCCAGCGATAATTAAATAAGAAGGTGCCGAAGAGCACTGTACAAGCCTGTTTTCATTATATTTACCCTATGCAAATCCCACCGGGCAAAAAAATTTACTTCTCAAGCGACAATCATCTGGGCGCTCCAACGAAAGAAGCCAGTCGCCCTCGCGAATTGAAATTTGTTCGCTGGTTAGATCAAATCCAAGAAGACGCTGCAGCTATATTTTTGCTCGGCGATTTATTCGATTTTTGGTTCGAGTACAAAACTGTGGTTCCAAAAGGATTTGTTCGAGTTCTAGGAAAGCTTGCTGAATTGAGTGATAAAGGGATTCCTATCTATTTCTTTGTGGGGAACCACGACCTTTGGATGCGTTCCTATTTTGAAGACGAACTCAATATTCCAACTTATAGAGACGTCAAGGAGTTTACGTTTAACGACAAAAAATTTCTTATTGGTCATGGAGATGGCAAAGGTCCTGGAGACAAAGGCTACAAGCGAATGAAAAAGGTGTTTACTAACCCTATTTTTAACTGGCTTTTTAGATGGTTTCATCCCGAACTGGGTATGCGAATCGCACAGTATATGAGTGTGAAAAATAAACTTATTTCTGGTGAAGAGGACAAAAAGCATCTCGGCGACGAAAACGAATGGCTTGCACTATACGCAAAACGAAAATTAGAAAAACAACATTACGACTATTTTGTATTTGGACATAGACACCTCCCAATGGAAATTCAAGTTGGAGAAAATGCTACGTATTTCAATCTTGGAGATTGGATTTCACATTTTACTTATGGAATTTTCGATGGAGAAGCCTTTCATCTAAAAGAATTTAAAGAATAAGAGCACTCATTATCGTACTAAAAGAAATATTCGCACTCATTAAAAAAGGAGCCATACTTATAGCTATAGGTATCCTTTCATTTTCTTGCAAACCGTATACATCAACAACATCCAATTCAAATGCCATGACGTATTCTCAATTTCGCACAAAACAGCATTCTTTTCAATCATCGGAAGGAGCCATAAAATATATAGATCAAGGACAAGGTAATGTTATTGTTTTACTACATGGTGTCCCAACCTCTGGCTGGTTATATCGGAAAATGATAGACTCTTTATCCAAAAATCACCGTGTGATTGCTCCAGATATGTTAGGGTTTGGAAGTAGCGACTCTCCCGAGGGGTATGAAATTTATTCTGAGGAGAATCATGCCAAACGTATAGTGGCTCTGCTTGATCACTTAGAAGTTGACACATGGACGCATGTTATGCATGATGCCGGTGGATTGTGGACCTGGGAATTATTAAAAAATCACCCCGAACGAATTTCTAAACTGATAGTACTCAATACCATTATATATGAAGAAGGTTTCGATCCACCTATTCGATTTGAAGAAGGATTTATGGCTCGCACTGCTATGTGGGGGTATCGAAATGGAATCACTACAAACATGATGCTTCGCGGACTTTTTAAAAGTGGCTTACTAGAAAATACACTTACCAAAAATGACGTTGTGGGTTATAAAAAACCGCTCTTGGAAGGCAAAACCAAGGCTATGTACTATTTCTTTACACAGACTTGCAACGCACTTCCCGACTATTCAGAAGTATTAAAAAACAGTAACATTCCTGTAAAAGTTATTTGGGGTGCGGAAGATGATTTTTTACTTTGGGAAACACAAAAACAACGGGTTATGGACGATTTAGGGATAACGGAAAAAGATGTCCATATACTTGATGCCAAGCATTTTATACAAGAAGAAAAACCGTCTGAAATAGCAAAACTTATTTTAGAATTTTCGAGGTAATTTAGTCTAAAAGTATCGCTAACGTTATCGCATCCAATTTTCCGTCGACAAAAAGACCGTGCTTTTCTTCAAAACTTTTTAAAGCATTAAAGGTTTCATTTTTAAATAGCCCATCATGTTCTATTTGGTATCCTTTGTTTATAAGTAACCTTTGAATTTCATAAACCATTGGACTTCCCTCGCCCAATCGTATCGAATTGGGGTTGTCTTTAAACATTCTTTTGATAAGCTCCTTCTTTCTTTCCAATTTAGAAGGGTTCGTTTCAACAACTTCCGTTTTAGGATTCTTCACGAGCGCTTCATAATAGCCAACAGCGGCCAGTTTCTTTCTGTATTCATTTACCGCAGCAACGGTTGTCTCTCGATCGTTTTTCGGATTTCTAACATCAATGCTATTGGCGCTCCATTGGGTAATAAGATATCCATTCGCTGCTTCGATTGCCTCATAATAGTTTAACAAGTCGCCACGATCGGCATTGTTTATATCTATGTCTGAAGGGATTTTATATTCGTAATTCTCAAGTGAAAACCTTTGGTACTTATTATATAAATTGTAGCCAATAATACCGAGAATCACTACTAGTAGAAAGATGATAATTTGTTTCATCGTAAAAAGGTTAATGTTCTTTAAAAGTACGAAAAATTCACTCTTTCATATCTTTTAGCCTCAATTGAAGACTTATATTTCCTTGCCATTCATTTTCATCAACAACATATGCCGCTTTAATTGGTTTTTCTAGGCCTATGAGCTCCACTTTGTCTCCTAAACCAAATCCAATTCCAACAAATGGTTGAGAGGCAGCTTGTTTTAATGTAACTCGTAGATGTGTTTTATCTTCACCAACCCTTTTACCATATCCAGTATCGATTAAACCATTGGTCATAAAGACAGGCGCCATGTTGCCTGGACCAAAAGGAGCAAACTGTTTTAGAATGCGATAGAACTTAGGAGTAATATCGTTTAAATCAATTTCTAAATCAACGTTCAATTCGGGTTGCAACAGTTTTGCGTCGATGGTCTCGCTCACTACTTTCTCGAACTGAGTTTTAAATGCTTCGTAATCTTTTTCGTTAAGCGTAAGACCCGCAGCATATTTGTGTCCACCAAATTGTTCAATATGCGATGCACAAGCTTCAAGAGCGTTGTAAACATCGAATCCTTTTACAGAACGAGCCGATGCAGCCAGTTTATCTCCACTTTTGGTAAACACTAATGTAGGTCTGTAATAGGTTTCTGTTAAACGTGATGCAACAATACCAATAACACCTTTGTGCCAGGTTTCGTTATATACCACGGTTGTCATTCGTTGTTCCTCGTTCAACTCTTTAATTTGCTGTAAAGCTTCTTGTGTTATACGTTTATCGGCTTCCTTTCGATCTGTATTATATTGCTCTATTTCATTCGCCCAAATATCTGCCTGTTCTGCATCATTTTCTATGAGCAGGGTAACGGCATGATTCCCGTGTTTCATTCGCCCTGCAGCATTGATTCGTGGTGCTATAATAAAAACAACATCGGTTATCGTGAGCGTTTTCTTCTTAATATGTTTCAAAATGGCCTTAAACCCAACTCTAGGATTGCTGTTCATTACTTTTAAACCATAATATGCCAGTACTCGATTTTCTCCCGTTACTGGAACAATATCCGCACCAATTGCTGTGGCTACTAGATCTAAATACAGTAATAAATCATCAATTCCCAAGCCTCTTTTTTCTGAAAGTGCTTGAATTAATTTGAATCCCACGCCGCACCCGCACAATTCTTTATAGGGGTATTGACAATCGTCTCTTTTTGGATCCAGAACGGCTATGGCGTCGGGTAATTGATTTCCCGGACGGTGATGATCACAAATAATAAAATCAACTTGTTTACTAGCAGCGTAAGCGACTTTATCTATTGCTTTCACACCACAATCCAATGCAATAATTAGACTAAAATTGTTGTCGATTGCAAAGTCGATCCCTTGATACGATACACCATAGCCTTCTTCGTATCGATCGGGTATGTAAGTCGCCACATTTGGATAGTACGTTTTTAAATAGGAAGATACTAAAGCAACACTGGTGGTTCCATCTACATCATAGTCGCCATAGATTAGAATATTTTCTTCTAAGGCAATGGCCTTTTCAATTCGATCCACCGCTTTGTCCATATCCTTCATCAAGAAAGGATCGTGTAAATGATCAAGTTGCGGTCTAAAAAAATGTTTTGCACCCTCAAATGTAGAAATATTACGCTGTAATAGCAATATTGCAATAATAGGATGAATTCCTAATTCTAGGGATAATTTTTCAATTTCCGCTTTAGGAGGTTTGGCTTTTATAGTCCAGCGCATAAATTTTATTACCAAAAAGCCCTTGTAAATTTTTTGAAAAGATTAAAATACCAAGGCTACTTATGGATTGTTTAAATTGGGAAGTTGCTTTGTAAAAGTAGAAATAATAATTGAAAAGTTGCCTTCTCTTAATGGTATATGTATTTTTGACTTTATATAATATAAACAAACTGCAACATGCCTTTAGTAACACCTTTATCTGCCGATCACGATCCAGAAACTCGTGAATTGGCCGAATTTTTTAACGAAACTCTTGGGTTTTGCCCCAATAGTGTACTAACCATGCAGCGAAGACCTGCAATAAGCAAAGCTTTTATTAACCTAAACAAAGCCGTTATGGCTAATGAAGGTCGTGTGACTTCGGCTTTAAAAAGAATGATTGCTTGGGTAAGTAGTAATTCTACCGGTTGCCGTTATTGTCAGGCCCATGCTATTCGCGCTGCAGAACGCTATGGTGCCGAACAAGAACAACTCGACAACATCTGGGAGTACCGCACACATCCTGCGTTTAGTGATGCTGAGCGTGCCGCCTTGGACTTTTCTTTACAAGCATCACAAGTGCCTAACAATGTTGACGAAGAAATTAAGAAACGATTATACGAACATTGGGACGAAGGAGAGATTGTAGAAATGCTGGGTGTTGTCTCTTTGTTTGGATATCTAAATCGCTGGAATGATTCTATGGGTACTTCTATCGAAGACGGAGCCGTTGAAAGTGGTGATCAATACCTTGGAAAACACGGTTGGAACAAAGGAAAACACGTATAGTTCTAGACGAAAAAAGTTACGACTTTAAATTTGTTACAAACCTCGCTAGTAAAACATCTAGCGAGGTTTTTTGTTGTTATTTATACGTAGCTTTTAGTAATGTTATCTTCAAGAAGAAAAGGTGTCGAAATCGAACCAACATTTATATTTTCAATGCCAACTTTGAGCTTATGGAAAGCTTTAATGTTCAAGAAAATCGACACAAAATACAACCCTATTTTTCCGCACTTCAATATTTATAAAATTTCTCGAATTCTCTGCTGGAGTATGGGAACTATATCTATTTCAAACCATTCGTTCTTTTTCATCCAAATTCGATTGCGAGGTGAAGGATGAGGTAAAGGCAAGTAGTTTGGTAAGTAAGCTTCATAATTTCGTACCGTTTCGGTAAGTGTACGTTGCGCAGTTTTACCTAAATAATATTTCTGGGCATACATACCGATAAGGAGTACTAGTTTCACATTAGGCATTTGTGAAAGTACTGGTTCGTGCCACTTTGGCGCACATTCTGGTCGAGGTGGTAAATCACCACTTTTTCCTTTTCCAGGATAACAAAAACCCATTGGGACTATTGCTATGTTTTGCTCATTGTAAAAAGCTTCATTAGAGATGTCCATCCATCTGCGTAATTCTTTGCCACTAGCATCATCCCAAGGAATTCCTGAGGCGTGGACTTTTGTGCCTGGGGCCTGACCAATAATGACAACTTTTGAATCTGGATGGCCTTTAACCACAGGTCTTGGACCAAGATCTAAATAGTCTTTGCAAATTGTACATTCCTTTATCTCCGAAAGAAGTTTTTTCATCTCATTCCGTCCAATACAATTACTAATTCTCCTTTTGGAGGCTTAGAGGTAAAATGTGCAAGCACCTCTTTAGTGGTGCCTCGTACTGTCTCTTCATGTAATTTAGTAATTTCTCTAGAAACCGAAACAAGGCGATCTTCACCAAAATATTCACCAAAATGTGTGAGCGTCTTAATCAACTTATGCGGAGATTCGTAAAAAATCATTGTGCGGGTTTCATGAGCTAATAATTGCAACCGTGTTTGGCGTCCTTTTTTAACCGGGAGAAAACCTTCAAAAACAAATTTATCGTTTGGCAATCCACTATTCACAAGCGCTGGAACAAATGCAGTTGCCCCTGGCAGGCAATCTACTTCTATGCCCTCTTCAACACAGGCGCGGGTCAACAAAAAACCAGGATCACTAATAGCGGGAGTTCCTGCATCACTAATTAAAGCTGCTGTTTCTCCACTCTTGATGCGGTTCACAATTCCTTGTGTTGTACTGTGTTCATTGTGCATATGATGCGAATGCATGGGTGTGGTAATTTCAAAATGCTTGAGTAGTTTACCACTCGTTCTAGTATCTTCAGCTAAAATAAAATCGGCTTGTTGTAATACCTCAACCGCTCGAAAAGTCATGTCTTTTAAATTACCAATAGGCGTAGGAACGAGATAGAGCTTTCCCATAAATTAATGTCGTACTACCTTTCCAAAGAAATACGACAATAACAAAAACACCATTGCCATTAGGGTGAATGTTACATCATCTCCTTCTTTTTGATGCGCAAAAAAGGCAAGAATTATATCAAAGAAGAAACCAGCATAAGCCCATTCGGTGAGCCAGTTACTTTTACGCCATAAAATCATTAGTACTCCCAACACCTTGGCAACCGCTAAAGGAATGACGATATATGTTGGGTAATTAAATCGTTCAAAAAAACTTTGAACCATTTCTGTTTTTGTGAAATACATCGAAGCCGAGTACAGCATGATGGCACAAATACCAACAGTTGCAAGCCAATAAATTATTTTCTGGGTTTTCACAAGAACTACAGATTAGTTAAAACTCTTTTCAACAATCTTCATAAATCGATCGGCAAATTCATCTTTCTTTAACCAATAATTATAATCGGGTTTTACTTTACCTTTTATAAAGTTTTCGGCCTGATCGTAGCTTTGCATGGTTCCTATTTGCGAAAGAACTCGAGTGTAGTCTTCCGTTTTGCCATCGAATAAATGCTTGATAAATGCCAAACGGTCATTAAGTCCTACATGCAATCCTTTATTCACCCGATCATTTATGGAAGCAGGCTTGTCGGTTGTATTTGCAATAGTCGTAGGGCGCTCTTCTTCTAGCTCCTCCTGAATGGTGTTAGTAATGGTAATTTTCTCCATATTTGGTTCGGAATCCTTACGCTCAAAAACTGGAGTTTCTTGATACGTTGATGCGAATTCTTCCAAATCATTTTTATGATATTCTTTTTTCGGGAGTACTTCTTCCAACATCGCATCCACTTGCTGAGATTCTTCAGGCATTTGCGCGACAATATCTTTAATTTTTTCCATCACCGGTTCTACTAATGCTTCCTGATTTTCCGGTTGCGGAACAGGCTCTGGCTCTTTAAACCAGTTTTGTTCTCTAAAGCTCTTAGAGTCTAGCGACTCGGCTTCCTTATCGACCAAATTGGAAACACCACCCGTTAACTGATCTTCTAAATATTCTAAAACACTTAATTTTTCATACAATTCTCTTGTAGCCTTTTTTAAGGCTGCAGTATCACCGCTTTGTTCTTCTTTTAACAGAGCATTGGCAAGCTTTTGTATTTCTGCTCGAAGTTTAGGCTTCATCTGTTTTAATTTTAAGTATTCTGTTAATGAAAAACCCGAAATAATCTCAATTTCAGGAATTCGCAAAAATTATTAGGAGTCAATTTGTGTTAACAACCCTTACATATTTAAGCGCATTTCATAACTTTTTTCTTTTATGCGGAATGCTAGATTTTGTTTTGTTAAATTTACGCATCCTAAATGACAACGTCAAGGATTTCCATTTTATTCTAGTACCTATTTATGTTTCTCGAAAATACCGTTAATCAAAAAGAACAATTTGGATGGATCGAAGTGATCTGCGGATCGATGTTTTCAGGAAAAACCGAAGAACTTATCCGTCGATTAAAACGCGCAAAATTTGCACGTCAGCGTGTAGAAATTTTTAAACCCGCCGTGGATATTCGTTATGACGAAGAAATGGTTGTTTCGCACGATAGCAATGAGATTCGCTCTACACCCGTTCCTGCCGCCGCCAACATTCCTATTTTAGCAGATAATTGTGATGTCGTGGGTATCGATGAAGCTCAATTCTTTGACGATGGGATTATAAAAGTTTGTAACGACTTGGCCAATAGAGGCATTCGAGTTATTGTAGCTGGTCTTGACATGGACTATAAAGGAAATCCATTTGGACCAATGCCTGCTTTAATGGCAACTGCCGAATATGTCACCAAAGTGCATGCAGTTTGCACTCGCACTGGTAATTTAGCAAATTATAGCTACCGCAAAGCTCAAAGCAACGACTTAGTACTGCTAGGAGAGACTGAAGAATATGAGCCATTAAGTCGTGCTGCATATTATAAAGCTATGCTACGAGAAAAGGTCAAGAAAATGGACGTACAAGATCCTCAGGAGATTCCTCCATCCAAAAAACAAGCATAGCATGCAACCTCCTTTCGAAACTGTTTTAGAAATTGATCTCGATGCTTTAAGACATAATTACACGCATCTCTCATCCAAATTAAAACCAGGAGTTAAAATGATGGGGGTAGTTAAGGCTTTTGCATATGGGAGCGATGCCGTCGTAATAGCAAAGGAGTTAGAAAGTTTTGGCGTTTCTTATTTGGCAGTGGCTTATGTAAAAGAAGGCGTGGTTCTTCGCAATGCTGGAATTACGACTCCCATTTTAGTTTTGCATCCGCAGCCGGCCAATTTTGAAACTCTGATAGATCGCTGTTTGGAACCGGCGATTTACAGTCCGCGCATTCTCAAACTATTCTTAGAAACAGCTCGAAAAAAGGCGCAGAAAGATTATCCAGTTCATATAAAATTTAATACCGGTCTCAATCGTCTTGGGTTTTGGGAAAATGACTGCGATTGGATCGTCGAACAAATTTCTGCCGATAATAGCTTAAAGATTGTATCACTGTTTTCGCATTTAGCGGCAAGTGAAGATCCTAATGAGCGTGAATTTACAATTCAACAAATCGATACATTTCAGGCAATTTCAAAAGAAATGATTGCCAAATTGGGTTATACTCCTTTTTTACATCAAAGCAATACGTCTGGTGTTATAAATTACCCCGAAGCACATTTCGATATGGTTCGAATTGGCATTGGTCTCTATGGATATGGTAATTCTGATCAAGAAGATAAATTTTTAAAACCCGTGGCAAAACTGACCACAGTTATTTCTCAAATTCATAAAATTGAACCGGGAGAAACGGTAGGCTACAATCGGGCTTTTACAGCTAAAGGCTATGAAAAAACGGCTACAATTCCTATTGGTCATGCTGATGGTATTCCACGAGCTTTAGGCAATGAAAAAGGTTCGGTTCTAATAAATGGTCAAAAAGCCCCTATTATAGGAAATGTATGCATGGATATGATGATGATAAATGTCTCTCATATCGAATGTAAAGAAGGTGATTTGGTCACCGTTATTGGTGATGGGCAGACTGCTGATGAACTTGGTTTGGCTTTGGGTAGTATTTCGTACGAAGTGCTCACCGCTATTTCTCAACGCGTAAAGCGCGTGATTCATCGAAAAACGTAGGAGATTTCTACCTTTTTTGGGGAAAACACTCGCTTTTACGTAATTTGGGTTGTTATTCACACTTTAAACCATTTAAATTATGTTAAAAGAATTCAAAGAATTTATAATGACAGGTAATGTCATTGACTTAGCAGTTGCTGTACTTCTGGCAGGTGCTATGGGACTTGTTGTTAGCGGTTTCGTAAGCGATATTATGATGCCAATAGTAGGTCACTTCACTGGGGGCGTAGATTTTGCAGAAATGAAATATGTACTTTCTGAAGCTGTTGTTGCTGCAGATGGATCTGTTGAAACTGCAGAAAATGCTATCATGTATGGAAAGTGGATCAATGCTATTATCAACTTAATCATTGTTGGATTTGTTCTGTTTATGATTGTTAAGGCATACAATAAAACAAAGAAACCAGTTGTAGAAGAAGCTGCAGCAGATCCAGGACCATCTGAAGTTGATCTTTTAACTGAAATTAGAGATGCACTTAAAAAGTAATTGCTAGCGACACCGCTACACTATACTTTAATTAATTAAACCCTCTATTGCATTTGCAATGGAGGGTCTTTTTTTGAAGCTTTAATATCTTTTTAAGAAGTCTTTGTTTTATTTTTACGGCCTCAAAAGTACTTTTATGAAAATTGCCGTTGTTGGAGCTACCGGTATGGTTGGCTCAGTTATGCTACAGTTACTGGAAGAACGCAACTTCCCTATTTCCGAATTACTACTAGTCGCCTCCCCGAGTTCGATAGGTAAGCAACTCACTTTTAAGGGGAAAGAGCATACAATTATTGGAATGGAAGAAGCCATAGCCAAGCGACCAGCCATTGCTATTTTTTCGGCTGGTGGGAGCATTTCATTAGAATGGGCACCAAAATTTGCTGAAGTGGGCACAACGGTTATCGACAATTCTTCTGCATGGCGCATGGATCAAACTAAAAAATTAGTTGTTCCAGAAATCAATGCTTCATTACTCACCAAGAATGATAAGATTATCGCCAACCCGAATTGTTCTACCATACAATTGGTCATGGCATTGGCTCCGTTGCATAAAAAATATGAAATGAAGCGCGTTTTGGTTTCGACGTATCAATCGGTTTCAGGAACTGGCGTTAAAGCGGTTCGACAAATGGAAAATGAAATGGCGGGAGTAACTGGAGAAATGGCATATCCTTATCCTATACATAGAAATGCGTTGCCACATTGTGATGTTTTTGAAGCCAATGGGTATACGAAGGAAGAAATGAAATTGGCTCGAGAACCTCAAAAAATTCTTGATGACAGGACTTTTTCCGTTTCAGCCACTGCTGTACGAATTCCAACGGCTGGAGGACATAGTGAAGCTGTAAATGTCGAATTTAGAAACGATTTTGTACTTGCCGATGTTCGAAAATTGTTACACGAAACAAGTGGCGTAACCGTGCAAGACAATCCCGAAACCAACACCTATCCTATGCCTATGTATGCGCACAACAAGGATGAGGTTTTTGTGGGTAGAATACGCAGAGACGAAACACAACCGAATACCTTAAACCTTTGGGTGGTGAGTGATAATTTGAGAAAAGGGGCCGCTACCAATGCGATTCAAATTGCGGAGTATTTAATTGACTCAGTTTTAGTTTAACAGGGACTGTCAAGTAATTTGCACTGCTCTTTGACGAGAAGTTTTTATTTCATACCTTAGTTATCTAACTCTAAATTAGAATTTTATGAAAAAACTATTTTTAATTAGTGCGCTTGCATTCGGATTGATGAGTTTTAGCTTCGGGGCCGAAAACTCTAAATTGAAACCAGCCAAGTCTGAAACTATGCTTGCCACCAACTGTTTTGGTGTTTGGGTTTTTGTTTATAATCAGGCCCTGGCTCAGGGTTTTACTACGAGTCAAGCTTTAGCGCTTGCTGGTCAAGCGTTTGATGACTGTGTGGGAGGAAATCCGTTCAATCCAAACAATTAACATTTGCATTTTTCTAATCAATGAGTGTTTTTTTAAACTTAAATTTTATGAACCTATATCACTGTCACATACTATTATTCCTATTCGTTTTTAAAACCGGATTTCCCCAACAAGAAAAAGGAATCGAGGTATCTTATGAGACGATATCTTCTTTGGATTTAGATTCTTTGGATGAAGAAATTAAATCCAACCCTCAAAAGTTGAAATTTATAAAAACACTCAAAGAAAATTCTGAAAGCATGGAGTATGTTCTTCAAATAAAGAGTGGGAAATCTACATTTGAAACCATAAAAAAAATGCAAATAGGGTCTAAAGTAAATCTAATCGCGAGAATTGAAAATAAGCAGCGATTTTATGTTGATAACGAGGTTTACCTGGAACAAACAGAGTTTTCTGGGACAGAGCTATTAATTGAAGAAAAATTCAATCAGCAAAAATGGTCGCTATCTAAAGAAACTAAAATTATTTTAAATAAAAAATGCTACAAAGCTACTTTAACTGAAGACGGAATTCACCCCATGTTAATAGAAGCTTGGTATGACCCCTCATTGCCCTATCAACATGGGCCTAAAGGATATCACGGCCTACCAGGTTTGATCCTTGAAATGACGCAGAACGAAAAATTAACATTCAGAGCGAAAAAAGTAGAATACAGGGAGGATATATTTATTATCAAACCAACTACTGGCAAAAAAGTTTCTCGCTCAGAACATAAAAAGAATGTTGACAAAATGGCTGCTAGTATGTTAGAGCTTTACTCAAATTGAGGTCATGGTTTGTTAGTTGCTGCTATTCATATAAGTACTTTTAAATTTAGAAATCAATTTATAAAAGTCTAAGGAGAAGAAATTTGTTCGCTAAATTTATTTCATTGAATCATTTACTTAAGTTATTCTGTTTGCCCATCCTGTTTCTAACAGGATTTTTAACGCTAAATGGTCAAGAGATTGCTCTTAAGGGTAAAATAATGGATACTTTAAATAGACCCTTAGAATATGCCAATGTATTAGCCCTGCCAGAATCAGAGGGAGAGGCTGTTGTATTTTCAATCACCGATGAAAATGGCAGCTATAAATTACTATTAAGACCTGACACACCATATAATATAGAGATTAGTTATTTAGGGTATAAAAATATTAGTGTCTTAGTTACGCTTTTGGAAGAAACTGTAAGAGATTTTATTCTAAAACCTCAAAATGAGAATCTTGATGAGGTTGTTATTACGAAACGATTACCTGTATTAGTAAAAAAAGATACAATCACCTACCGGCCCGATGCATTTATAACAGGAAATGAACGCAAACTTAGAGAAGTCCTCAAAAAACTGCCTGGGGTGGAAGTTGATAGAGCGGGTAATGTCACTGTTAATGGTAAGAAAGTAGACCAACTTCTAATTGAAGGTAAAACCTTTTTTACGGGAGACACTAAATTAGGTGTTAATAATATTCCCGCAGATGCAATTGATGAAATTGTCGCTTTGGACAATTATAGCGAAATCCCCTTTTTGAAAGGGCTTAGCGAAAGTGATAAACTAGCGCTAAATATTAAGCTAAAGGCAGGTAAAAAAAAATTCGTTTTTGGCGATATTCAAGCGGGTGTTGGTATAAAAGAACGATATCTTATTCAACCCACTCTTTTTTATTATAGCCCAAAAACAAATGTAAACTTATTGGGTGATGTGAATAATATTGGTGAAACTTCATTTACTTTTAATGATTATATAAATTTTGAAGGCGGTTTTAACAAATTAGTAGAAAACCCAGCCAACTATACCAAACTATTTACGAGTGATTTTGCCAACTCTTTGCGAAACGAAGACTTTGTTTTTAATCGTAATACATTTAGTGGATTCAACATGTCTCATCAATTGTCTTCTGCAACATCTTTAAGTGCCTATAGTATAATAACATCCAGTAAAATAGACAATGAACAACAAGATATAAACACCTATTATATCGATAACACTGTTAGTGATATTGAAGATCGTAGAATCAATACAAATACTAAAAATACATTTTCTCTCAGCAAATTAAGTCTCGAATATGCCCCAGTTATAGATAAAAATATAACCTATAGTGCCTTGGTTAAAACATCTCAAAGCAATGCCTCAAAGCAATTGAACTCAATAACTAGACTTGATACAAATTTTGTTACCACGACCACCGCTCCGTCTACATTAGAAATAATACAAAATGTAGATTTCAGCAAGCAGTTTTCTTATAAGCATACTTCTACACTTCAGGCAGATCTAACTGTAAAGAAGGGAGACAATAATTCAAACTGGCTTTTCAGCAAAGCTATATTTAATGAAACCATCCCCTTTCAGGGAAGCAGTCCTTTTCAATTTAATCAAGCTATTCAATCACAAAGCCATACAGGATCATTACAATTAAAACACTACTGGGTGTTGAGTAATTTTCATCACATTTATCCGGTAATCGGTCATAATTTTTCCAATGAAAAATATACAAGTACGGATAGTCAATCATTAAATGGTGAGATAGTAAATTTCGGTGCCGATGGTTTTAACAATGATACTTCGTTTTTATTAAATGATTCTTTTGTCGGTCTTCAATATAAAACTCAGATTAATAATATCACCGTTAAGCCTGGAATTATTTACCACTATTATACTTGGTCTGTAGATCAATTTAACGAACAACAAAATTCAACACAAAAAGGACAACTACTTCCAGAGCTTTTGATCAACTGGGAATTAAGGAATACAGAAAAGATAAAGCTAAAGTATCTTTTAAGATCAGGGTTTAATGATGCTTCGTTTTATGCAAATAGACTACGGCTTTTAGGTTTTAATAGGCTTTACCACGGCAATGATGAATTAGAAAACAGTTTGTCACATCAGGGGTCATTAACTTATTACAAATTTAATTTACAAAAAGGATTATTTTATACAGCGGCATTAGTTTATAACCAAAATGTACGGTCAATCAGAAATAGTACAGTTATTAGTGGTATTGACCAAATAAACACCTCGATTTATACAAACCTACCTGAACGCACACTTTCTGGAACCGTCTCAATTTCCAAAAAATTTAAAAGAATCAAGTTTACTTTTGACGCTGTAGCTTCAAATTTTAGTTATTCCAGAAATATTAATGAAATTATATCAGACTTTAGCTCTAACAATTATTCTTACAATTTTAAGGTAGAGACTAATTTTAAAAATTACCCTAATCTTGAAATAGGAATATCACAGCGCTTTAATACTTTTTCTTCTCAAACATTTCAGAGCAATTTTACTGAAATTGAGCCTTACGCTATTTTACAATACAATTTTTTAAACGATTTTAGTTTTAAATCCGATTATTCATATACTCGATATCAAAATAGAGATGAAAATATTTTAAATACCTTTCAATTGTCAAATGCTTCTTTATACTATAATCTAGAAGACAGTGCCTGGGGCTTTGAATTTTCGGCAAAAAACTTGTTCAACGTTAACCTTAAAAATGAAAATTCATTCAATCAGTTTATTGTAAACGACCGCCAAACTTTTATTCAGCCTCGTATTTTTTTGTTCAAGCTTTCTTACAAACTGTAACCAGCAAAATTCATAGTTTGTAATCTCCTGCAATACAGTACGTCTAACTGCCCAATAACTATTCAAAAAAACAACAACAATGAAAATTTTTCACACCATCTTACAAATAGGATTGGGAATTATGCTGCTTGCATTTGGTCTCAATAAATTTTTCTGGTTCATGCCCGATTTCGATTTTACGGGATACCCAGAAGCCGAACACTTATTCAATACACTTCGCTTTTCAGGAGAAGAACCCGCGGGCAAAGGATACATCATGAATCTTGTAGGTCTTACCGAAGTCATCGTTGGGCTCCTGCTCATTATTAGAAAGTGGGTGCCGTTTGCACTGGTGATGCTCGTACCTATTTCGATCAATATCGTATTGTTTCACGCTTTTGTCAATTTACCCAATATGGGTCCCGCCATTTTTGTAGCTGTAGTTAATGCCTATTTAATCTATAGGAATTGGGATTCCTACAAAACCTTATTTCGGTAGATACAAATCTCAATAATTTCTCATGTTTTAGTGCATAATCTTCACAAAAACAAGGAGCTAGCAAACTTTTTAGTACATTTAAGGACATTTTTTTGAGCTATTCATCCAAATGTCCTTTTTTTGTTGAAAAATATTGCGCTAAAGCTTACTTAGAACCTAATGAAGAAGAATACACTAATCCTTTCCTGTTTAGCACTTTCCTTATTTGCATTTAATGCATGTAAATCAGATGATAGTGATCCCGTAGATGACACCACGGTAGACCCGACAGATGACTATGTTCCTATTGAAATTACCGCCGAACTGGATAATGGCGAAGGTTTTCAAGATGAAACCATCGAATTGCAAGTCTTATTAAACGATGCTAATGTTCCTGCCGATGGAACACTTACGCTTGGAGCTGCTCAAACTGGAACATTAACTGTACAGGATGTCAACAATACTCCGAACAATATAACGGACGATATTGTAATTTATACTCCAAATGCTAATACATATTCTGAATCGGATAGTTTTCAATACACCGTATGTGATGCAGAAGGTTTGAGCTGTGATACCGGAGATGTTGCGCTTAAAATTTTCAGGCCAATTGCAGCCAACAACTTAGATGCAATGCCTTTTGCAACACTTTCGGAATATAATTTCTTTTACAGCGATTTAAAAAATCAAGAGGCCGTTCCAGGCGTTCTGCCATACGAACCAATAAGTTCATTGTTTTCAGATTATGCCAAAAAGAAACGTTTTGTTTGGATGCCTGAAGGTGTAAGTGCTACTTACAATGCAGATGGTGCTTTATTGGATTTTCCCGAAGGCGCTGTTATTGTTAAATCTTTTTACTACGATAATGTGTTGCCAAGTGGAAATACTCAAATTATTGAAACCCGTCTACTCATCAAAAAAGAGGGAGCTTGGGTTTTTGCTGATTATATTTGGGATAGCGCACAACAAGAAGCCTTTTTAGACACTGCAGAAGACGGTGGTACTGTAGATTTGAGCTGGATTCAAGATGGAGTTGAAAGAACAGTAGAATATCGAATTCCCTCTACGAGTCAGTGTTTTACATGCCATAAATCGTTTGGAAATGCAATTCCTATTGGAGTAAAACCTCAAAACCTCAACGGACTTTATGATTTTAACGACGGTGAAAGCAACCAACTTCAAAAATGGATAGAAATTGGTTATTTGGAAGACAATTTACCTGGTAACATTAACACGGTCGTAGATTACCATGACGAATCTGAAGATCTAGATTTAAGAGTGCGCTCATACCTTGACATCAATTGTGCAAGTTGCCATATGGATGGTGGACATTGTGATTATCGAAGCTTACGATTTGAATTTAATATGACCGAAGATCCAAACAATTTAGGTATTTGTATAGATCCAGATACACCTATTGATGGATTTTCGAAATTAGTCGCTCCTGGAGATGCCGATTCATCGGTGCTCTTTTTTAGAATTTCTACAGAAGACGAACAATATAGAATGCCCCTATTGGGAAGAACCTTAGTGCAAGACGACGGTGTTGCACTTGTACGAGAGTGGATTGAATCCCTTTCGGAAACTTGTAATTAAAAATTTAATCAATCAATTATGAAAAAAGTTTTACTTATTGTACTTGTTAGTTGTTTAGGCGGTGCATTGACTGCTCAAAATGTCAGCTTTACCAATACAAATGTGTCAACCAATTATCAAGATATAGGTGTTGTTGACATGAACGGAGACCATTTAGACGACCTATTATCGGTTAGTCGAACCAACATTCAAATATTTTATCAGCAAACAGATGGTAGTTTTATCGAAAGAGATATTACCACGCCGCAAACAGCGAATTCACCATCTTGGAGTTTAGCCGCAGCCGATTATGACGAAAACGGATACACAGACTTATTATACGGAGGAGGAAATGGTGTTACTTTTATGACTGCAAACGCAGACGGAACCGATTATACAGAAACCTCTGGAAGTCAGTTTGTTTTCTCCCAGCGTTCAAACTTTGTAGACATCAACAATGATGGAAGATTAGATGCCTTTGTTTGTCATGATGTAGAACCAAACGTATTCTATATTCAGGATGAATTTGGCAATCTTATATACAACCAAGGAGGATTAGGAGATTTTCCATCTGGAGGTCATTACGGATCGGTTTGGATCGATTATGATAATGACAGAGATATGGACATGTTTATTGCTAAATGTGGTGGATCTGAAGCGAGAAGAACCAACCAGATGCATACCAACAATGGAGATGGTACTTATACCGAAAATGGAGCTGCTTTAGGGTTAGACGATCCTATGCAAACTTGGTCTTCTGCTTGGGGAGATTACAACAACGACGGATTCATGGATGCGTGGGTTGGAGCTAGTAATTTTAACGACGGCTTCCACAGGCTTATGCGTAACAACGGAGATGGAACATTTACCGATGTAATCGTAGGTTCAGGATTGGAAAGTTTCAATGCCACTGGAATTGAAAATGCCACTCATGATTTTAACAATGATGGAAACTTGGACATTGCCTCTAATGGAAACATTTTACTTGGTAACGGAGATTTCACATTTACGGTGCAAAGCAACTTACTTTCTGGAAGTAATGGAGCATTTGGTGATCTAAATGGAGATGGATTTATAGATGCCTTTAGAGGTGGAACAATTCGTTACAACGATAGTAATTCTAACAATTGGGTTTCTTTTGCTACTGTTGGAACCGACAGTAACCTTGACGGTATTGGTGCTCGTGTAGAAATTGAAACCGCAACTGGTATTCAGATTCGTGATGTTCGTAGTGGAGAAGGATTTGAATATATGAGCTCAATCAATACGCATTTCGGAATCGGAACTGATACAGAAATTAGTAGCGTAACTGTATACTGGCCTTCTGGCGCTATCGATATTTACGATCAGCCTGGTCAAATTGTTGTTAACAAACTAAATGTACTAACTGAAAAAGAAACTACTTTAGGTCTTGAAGAAGCTCAAGTAGCAAATCTTATCTTATTCCCTAATCCAACAACTGATGTTTTAAACCTAAGTTTAAAAAACACAGATGGTGCGATTTATACGATTTTCGACCTAACTGGAAAGCGTGTAGCTAATGGATTTCTTGAAAATGCTTCTGTAAATGTTGAGCAATTGCCTCTTGGTAATTACTTCTTGCGTATTTTCCAAGATGGAGCACTGCAAACGCAGCGTTTCGTTAAAAAGTAATATAAATTAATATAGAATATAGAACCCCTGAATGTAAATTCGGGGGTTTTTTTCGTTATAAGCTTGAGCCTTAACAGAACTATAAGGTTATAACTGTAGGCTTTTCATTATTTTTACGAACACTAAACTTTGACACTATGAAATATATAGCATTTTCACTAGTCTTAGCTATTACCTTAATAGCCTGTGAAGAAAACAAAAATCCAGAACCTATTGCTGTGAAATACCATACCACTCAAAAAGTTGATACCGTAGATACTTATTTTGGAACTGAAGTCACCGACCCGTATCGTTGGTTAGAAGATGACCGTAGCGAAGAAACTGGAAATTGGGTGAAAGCGCAAAACGAAGTTACCTATGGATATTTAGATAATATTCCTTTCAGGTCAGAATTAAAAGATCGTTTAGAGTCTCTTTGGAATTATGAAAAAGTAGGCGCTCCTTTTAAAGAAGGTGACTATACTTATTTCTATAAAAATAATGGCTTACAAAATCAATATGTAATCTATCGCTATAAAACGGGAGAAGATCCTTCTACAGCACAAATATTTTTGGACCCGAATACCTTTAAAGAAGATGGTACTATTTCACTAGGCGGATTAAATTTTTCTGATAGTGGAACAATTGCGGCCTATTCTATTTCGGAAGGTGGAAGTGATTGGAGAAAAATTTTGGTGATGAATGCAGAAACCAAAGAAATAGTCGAAGACACACTTATCGATGTGAAGTTCAGTGGCATTTCGTGGAAGGCAGATGAAGGATTTTATTATTCCAGCTACGACAAGCCAAAGGGCAGCGAATTATCTGCCAAAACCGATCAACATAAACTTTATTATCACAAACTGGGAACTCCTCAAAACCAAGATGAGTTAATTTTTGGTGGAACCGAAGCCGAAAAACATCGTTATGTAGGTGGATATGTTACCGAGGATAATAGATATTTAGTCGTTACCGCAAGTGTTTCTACCTCTGGTAATAAACTATTTTTAAAAGATCTTACCCAACCCAATGCACCATTCATAACTGTTTTAGATCACACAGACAGTGACACTTATGTCATGGAAAATGAAGGAAGCACGTTGTTTTTATCAACCAACTTGAATGCACCCAATCAAAAAATCGTAAAAGTAGACGCCCGTGATCCAAGTCCAAATAACTGGGTAGATTTCATCCCAGAAACAGAGCATGTTTTAAGCCCGTCTAGTGGTGGAAACTATTTCTTTGCGGAATATATGGTTGATGCTGTATCTAAAGTAATGCAATATGATTTTGACGGAAAATTAGTGAGGGAAATCCAACTCCCTGGTGTTGGTAGTGCTGGTGGGTTTGGCGCGAAAAAAGAAGAAAGTGAATTGTTTTATAGCTTCACTAATTATGTGACTCCCGGAAGCATTTATAAGTTTGATATGGATTCAGGAACATCTGAATTGTTCAGAAAGCCTGAAATTGATTTCAATCCAGAAGACTACGAGAGTAAACAGGTGTTTTATGCCTCTAAGGACGGCACAAAAGTACCTATGATAATTACCCACAAAAAAGGGGTAGAACTCAATGGTAAAAATCCAACGATTCTTTACGGATATGGTGGATTTAATGTGAGTCTCACTCCAAGTTTTAGTATCGCTAACGCAGTATGGATGGAGCAAGGAGGTATTTATGCAGTTCCTAACCTTCGCGGTGGTGGTGAATATGGTAAAGCTTGGCACGATGCGGGAACACAAATGAAAAAACAAAATGTATTTGATGACTTTATTGCAGCTGCAGAATACTTAATAGAAAACAACTATACGTCTAAAGACTATTTGGCCATCCGAGGTGGTTCTAATGGAGGTCTTCTTGTAGGAGCAACTATGACTCAGCGTCCAGACCTTATGAAGGTTGCATTGCCTGCCGTTGGTGTGTTAGATATGCTTCGTTACCACACATTTACAGCTGGAGCTGGATGGGCCTACGACTATGGTACAGCAGAACAAAGCAAAGAAATGTTTGAATACTTAAAAGCTTATTCTCCAGTACACAATGTAAAAGAAGGAGAAGAATACCCTGCTACGTTAGTCACTACAGGAGATCATGACGATAGAGTAGTTCCTGCACATAGTTTTAAATTCGCTGCCGAATTACAAGCGAAACAAGCCGGAGATAATCCTACGCTTATTCGAATCGAGACGGATGCCGGACATGGAGCTGGTACACCCGTTAGTAAAACGATTGAACAATACGCAGATATTTTTGGTTTTACCCTTTATAATATGGGTTATCAAGTTTTACCGGAAAAGGTGAACAGTGAAGTAAAACAATAAGACTTTAATTCAATTTTAATAGAAGGGTTGTCATTTTGAACGTCACCAAAACGTATCGTGACAACCCTTTTTTTAGCCTATGCTAGACGTTTCGATTTCCTCTTTTTCGTATGCAGAGAATGAAATTCTTAAAAAAATAGCATTTCAACTTCGACCAGGAGAGCATTTGGCCGTTTTGGGAGAAAGTGGGTGTGGAAAATCTACCTTACTACATTTGGTGTACGGGCTTCTTGATTTGCCAAATGGTCATATCTCTTGGAAAGGCAAAAAATTGTTAGGTCCAAAATATAATCTGGTTCCGGGAGAAGATTTTATCAAGCTTGTGGCGCAAGAATTTAATCTTATGCCTTTCACAACAGTCGCCGAAAATATAGCGACATTCCTCCCAAGAATGGACCTTCAAGACGATGCTTCCAGAGTTTCAGAACTTTTAGATGTGGTTGACTTAAACGACCACAAAGACAGTTACGTAAAGAATCTGAGCGGTGGACAAAAACAACGCGTTGCATTAGCCAAAGCTTTAGCAAAACAACCCGAATTATTATTACTCGATGAGCCTTTCAGTCATATAGATACATTTAGAAAAAATACACTGCGGAGAAAACTCTTTAGTTATTTAAAAGAAAAAAACATTTCCTGTATAACGGCTACTCATGACAGTGAAGAAGCCCTGGCATTTTCAGATCAGATGGTGTTACTTAAAGATGGAGAAGTTGAACTATCTGGAACACCCGAGGAAGTTTATCAAAATTTAAATTCTGCGTATCAGGCGGGGTTTTTTGGAGAGATTACAGTGCTGCCAGAAGGTGTTGTCTCTAAAAAATTAAATGTGTTATTACCGCATCAATTAGTAGTTTCGGAAGCAAAAACCTCGTTAAATGTCACTGTCGTTCGTTCGTACTTTAAAGGAAACCATTACCTAATAAAAAGTGTTTGGAACAGTCAAGATGTTTATTTTATTTCTTCCGAAAAACTTTCCGTAGGCAAAGAAGTATACCTCGATTTAAAACCTTGAATACTAAAATTCATTTAGAATACCCTTAGTATTCGGTACTTGTATTAGAAAATAAAGCCTATTTTAGATACCTGCATTGTCAATGAAGTTTCTTACTTACATACTATTCCTTTTTTCTATCCTGATTTCGTTTGCTCAGGAGTTTTCTCCAGTTCTTAATTACACACCTGCAGAGTACGGCGGTGACAATCAGAATTGGATGATATCTCAATCGAATAAAAACTACATTTATGTAGCCAACAACAAAGGGTTGTTAGAATATAACGGTGCTAGTTGGAAGCTTTACCCTACACCAAATGAAACTATTCTTAGATCTGTAAGCGCAGTTAATAATAAAATATATACTGGGTGCTACATGGATTTTGGACATTGGGAGCATGACGATACTGGAGTGCTCAAATATACTTCCCTCGCAGAGACCCTAAACGTAGAAATGATAGTTGATGAGCAGATTTGGAATATTATTGATTATGAAGAATGGATATTATTTCAGTCTCTTAATAGAATCTATATATATCATAAAACAGATGAGACCATCACAACTATTGATGCTTCCGATAGACTAAATAAGTTGTTTAGAGTGGAAAACTCCTTTTATTTTCAAGTAGCCAATCAAGGATTGTATACTATTGAAAATAGAAGCAGCAAACTCATTAGTGACGACCCTGTTCTTCAAAACAAACTATTGGTAAATATTTTTAAAAAAGAAGGAGAATACATTTTTCTTACCGAAGGAGATGGTTTTTATAAAATGCGTAATGCTGTTGTAGAACCATGGCCCGTTGAAGCAGATTCTATATTAAAGAACCTTACGGTTTATACTAGTATTACCTTAAAAAATAAAAACATGGTTCTCGGAACCATTGCCAACGGGATTATTGAATTAAACGAAGAGGGAGAGTTCTTGTACCAAATGGATCAGTCCAATGGTTTAAGCGACAATACCACATTGGCCTTATTCGAAGACCTCCAGACCAACCTCTGGCTGGGTATGGATTATGGTATTAACTGCGTGGACAAAGAAGCTGCCTTTAAAAACTACTTTGACCGAAATGGAAAATTGGGAACCGTGTATGTCTCTGCCATACACAAAAACTACCTCTATCTGGGAACCAATCAGGGTCTCTTCTATAAGCCCTATGGCTCAAATGAAGAGTTTACGCTCGTTCCTGGTACCAAAGGACAGGTTTGGAATCTAAAGGTGATTTATGGCGACTTGTTTTGTGGTCACAACCTTGGTTCTTTTATGATCGATAATGGAGAAGCAAAACTCATAACTAATATTCAAGGCGCATGGGATTTTAAGAAAATTCCCGGTAAAGAAAATCACTTACTACAAGGAAATTTTACCGGACTTAATATACTTGTGAAGGAAAACGGAGATTGGATTTTGAAAAACAAAATTGAAGGATTCGATATTTCTTCAAAATACTATCAAATCACTGCGGATCGAAAAATATTAGTGAGCCATGAATACAAAGGCGTTTACAAATTAGATGTTGACGAGGCTTTCACAACCGTCACCGATTTTTCAAAAATGAGCTCAGTCGATAAAGGTTCGCACTCCAGTTTGGTGTCTTATAACGATAACATTTATTATGCGAATAGGGAAGGGATATTTATATATAATGATGGCACTGGAGAATTTGACAAGGAAGAAAGTATAAGTAAAATATATGAAAATGATCAATACGTTACTGGAAAGCTAATTACCGATAATACAGGGAAGCTGTGGGCTTTTACAAAAGATGCACTGGTTTATATTTATGTGGAAAAATTAAATAAAACACATAAAATTAATACCATCCCTATTCCCATCTCTCAAAGAAGTGCTTTAGAGGGTTACGAAAATATAGATCACTTAAAAGATGAACTTTACTTAATTGGAACTTCAAGTGGCTATTTGTTGGTGAATTTGGCAACAAAAAATGATCGAGATCACAACGTAACAATTAACCTAGTTACCATAGGTAGTCGAACAGGTGAATCGCGGTTAGTCTCATCTGCGCAGTCGGGTGAATTTTTGTCGAAAGAAAATTACATCACTTTCGAATATAATACCCCAGAGTATCATAAATTCCATGTGACTGAATACCAACATCAGTTAAGTGGTTTTTATGACGAATGGAGCCCTTGGAGCACATCCTCAAATACTTCATTCGAAAACCTCCCATTTGGATCGTATGAATTCAAAGTGAGATCGCGAATAAGAGATGAAGAATCAACAAACACCGCTATTTATGACTTTAAGATTCAACGCCCTTGGTTTTTATCTAATCTAGCAATTGCTTTATACATATTAGGCACTATTCTCTTATTTGTGGCAATTAACACCTTCTATAAGGTGTATTATCGCAAGCAACGTGAACGCCTTTTAGAGAAAAAAACCAGAGAACTTCAGCTAAAAGAATTGGCCGCCCAGAAAGAAATTATTCAGCTTCGAAATCAACACTTAAACCAAGATATTGAATCACGCAACCGCGAATTGGCAGTATCTACTATGAGCATGATTAAAAAGAATAGTATACTGAATGATATTAAAACTGAACTTGAAACTCTTACAGATGTCAATAGAGTTACGAATGTAATCAAGGTGATAAATAGGAACTTGAATACAGATGAAGATTGGAAGTTTTTTGAAGAGGCGTTCAATCACGCAGACAAAGGTTTCTTTAAAAAAGTAAAAGAATTACATCCTGAACTTACCTCTAACGATCTAAGACTTTGTGTTTATCTGCGCCTTAATCTATCGTCAAAAGAAATCGCTCCTCTCCTTAATATTTCTCCTCGAAGCGTTGAGATAAAACGCTATAGATTGCGTAAAAAAATACAACTCCCTCGTGAGAAAAACTTGAATGAATATTTTATTAGTCTTTAAAATTCTATTGCATTAGAACTTGAGTTGTTCGTGTTTATCCCACAATCCCCAATAGGCTCCAACATCACCTTCGGGACCGACTTTCCACGATTCGTCGAACGAAGAAAAATAGAACATTTCAATATCTTCTTTTTTAGACCAAAGTTGCGCATTGATAAAATATTTCATCGCATTCTCGCTTGATGGATATGCTCCTTTTAAATTGGTTCCTTGACTAGGCCATCCTGTTTCAGTAATAATAACCTTTTTTCCATTTCCAGCATCTACCGCCTGACCAAACATTTGTTGCATATGATTGAGTGAATTTTCAAGATCACAACCTTCCCAATACGGATAGCAATTGGATAGTATCACATCGCAAGCTGCTGTAATTTTTGGGCGATGCGAAAATTCGTAATAAGCATCCACATATCCAACCGTAATATCAGGTAAAGCCTCCTTAACGATATATATATAATCAAGCAATTGTTCTTCAGTAAGATCCCCTCTATACATCACTTCATTTCCAACCGCCGCTATATCCACACAACCTTCATTTGCTAATGCAATAAGCGCCTCTATTTCGTCTTCATTCTTTTTTAAATCATCTCCTAGCCATGCCCCAACCATAGTTTTTAAACCGTGTTTACGAGCCATTCGAGGCACATATTCGTTTCCTTCGATGCAGGAAAATGATCGAATCCATTTTGCATGAGGCTTAATAATTTTTATTCTACGTTCTACTTGGGCCTCAGTAATTATATCTCCAGGTTCCTGGCCGTCTTCATACATACTAAAACACAAGCCATGCATACCCGCGTTTAATGTTTCTCTCCAAAGATTTTTTAACTCGTCGATGGTGTATTTGCTGAAGTCAACACCTTTATAATTTGAATAATCTGAATTTTCAAGTAGAAAATTATGTTCGCCTCTGTATGACATGAATTCTAGTATTTTAATTGTTCGTTGGTATTCCACAATCCCCAACGTGCTCCTACATCACCTTCGTGGTGAACTTTCCATGATTCATCAAAAGATGAGAAATAGAAGAGAGGAATATTACTTTTCTGAGATAAGTTACTCGCCGATATAAAATACTTCATCGCATTTTCGTCTGAAGGAACCGCGCCCTCCATTTTATCTCCTTGATTTGGCCAACCAGTTTCGCTAATTATAACTGGTTTGTTTACCGCTATTTGTTTTGTCACCGCATGCATTTGGGCTAAATATCGAGAAGCATCGTCAATATGACAACCTTCCCAAAAAGGATAGCAATTAACCAATACAACATCACAAGCTTCAACAACTTCTGGGTGCTCAAGAAATTTGTAATACGCATCTACATAACCTACAGGAATTCCCGGTAAAGCCTTTTTAACTTCTTCGATATAACCAATCACTTCTTGTGCGCTTAAATCGCCACGCATTAAAGCTTCGTTTCCTACTACAGCCGTATCCACATAACCCTCTTTGGCCAGACTTATTAGTTTGCTAATTTCTTTTTCATTTTGCGCCTTATCATTACTAATCCAAGCACCAACCATAGTCTTTAACCCTTGCTCACGAGCTACCACTGGAATAAGTTCATTCCCTTCAGTACATGAAAAAGAACGCACCCATTTTGTGTAAGGCGAAATGACTTCCATTCTTCGTTTTATTTGATTTTCAGATAGTTGGTCTCCAATGTTTTGACCCTCCATATAAGGACTAAAGCAAATCCCATGCAATCCATTATTCAAAGATTTAGCAAACATCGATTTAATTTGAGCAACACTCATATCACTAAAATCGATTTCATGGTCAAGTTTAGCCAATGGAACACTATTCATTAATGAATCTAACATCCCTGTTTGATAAAAAGAAGTAGGCTTCTTTCTTCTTTCGAGTTCTTCACGTACTTTGTTCGCGCTCTCTTCAGTTACTTCATAATTACGCATTACTAGCATTGCGATTAGCGTTCCTAAAATGGGAATTCCTGAAAAGGATAACCTCAGTCCATCGACAGCGCCTTCAGGTTGAACCGCCGCTCCAGAATCGAAACCTACCGAACTCATAATAACACCACTTAAACCTCCTGCAATTGCAAATCCAAATTTTACCATCCACCAATAGATGGCACCAAATGTACCCTCTCTTCTTAGTCCGGTATTTAATTCATCCAAGTCAATTACGTCTGCGGTCATTGACATCATTAGAACAAACAAACTTCCTATCCCGAAAGAGAAAAATGGCAGGGCGAAAATGAACAAATATGGTTTGCCAGGAATAAATAAAAACCAAAGCATAATATATCCAACAATTGAAATACCTTGTGAAATCATAAAGGCCTTCTTTTTACCCATTTTTTTGGACATCCGAGTTACAATCGGTATCACCAAAAAAGTAGTCCCTAAGGCCCCTAAACACCCAAAAAGTGTTGGCCATATCCCAGCCGCACCCGCATCTCCGGCGAAAAGGTGGTATACAATTATAAAGAAGGAGAAAGATGCAATGGTCATAAATGCATTATAAACCATGAAGGTCGCGATACATAGCTTTCTAAATGTTTTCATTCTAAAAGCACTCACAAAACCCGAACCTATTTCTTTAAGACTGTTTCCAATATTTTTAAGATTTAATGGAGAATAATCTTCATTTAAAGTAGATTTACTTTTAATAAAAATGCCAGGTACAATGGCACAAAGCGCAAATATGATACCTACCCAAACGGCAAGCGATCGTGTAGCAACTTCTGCAGATTCAAACCATTCTGGGTCGTACATGATTACCCAAAACCAAGGAGCTATAACCCATGCCCATTGCCCAAGCCATTGAGCGACAGCCATGATATTAGTTCGCTCGTGAAAATCATTACTCATTTCGTAACCCATGGCAACATAGGGAACACTAAAAATGGTAAGACCTAAATAAAAGATAAAGGACCATAACATAAAGTAAGTGAAGTTATAGTCTATACCCGCACCTTTATATAATTGCCACATGATGATAAAAGCTGTACCCATAATGATCCCACCAAGAATGACGTATTGCCTTCTACGTCCCCATCTTGATTTGGTGTTGTCTGAGATAAAACCCATAATGGGATCGGTAAAGCAATCGAATATTCTAGGGAAAAAATAAATCACTCCCCACATCCAGCCGGGAAAACCTAAATCTTGGACCAATACCACCATAAAAATTCCCAAAGCTGCGGGAAACATTTGATTGGCAAGCATTCCAACGCCAAAGGCCACTTTTTGACCGAATGGTACTTTTTGAGCTATCACTGACATATATTGTAGTTTTAGTTGATACTATTTATATTAGGTTGAGGCATTTTTATTATTTATTGATTTGGAATTAGAATAGTTTGCAGTGCCTGACCATCAATATGCACAGGGACTTCTTTATCATTAAGCTTGAGCATGAAATCTCTTGGTGTAGGCTCTTCATTAAAAACCACAACGACGATTGAATTATCTGAATTTTTTGCGGCCGTTGCTATAAATTTTTGATCTGGTGGTTTTTGAAGTTCGATAACCTTGGCACCTGGCCGAATAAATTTGCTAAAATGGGCCATCGTGTAATAAAGGGGAGTAAAGTATACTTCATCGGCATCTGGATCTACAATAACAGGCGCAGCACACCAATTTTTAAACCAATTAGGACCTCCTTGTTTATCGAGCACCATATTCCAATCAACCCAACCGTCAACCCAATTGTTTAAACATCCAATAATGTCGCGAGCATAGCGATTTACTGGAGCGTATTTAGGGTGAAGATACTTTTGATCTTCAGGTGCCCAATCCCAACCCCAGTCTGTCGATTCTTTGCTCCAGTACCAGACATCATCTTTCCAAGCTGGCACTTCAGAGTCTACACAGCCTTCAGTTTCTATCAATAATTTATTAGGCGCTTTGTTGTGAGCGTATTGCAATTCTTCAGGAAACACTTCAAAAGTGCTTTCATACCAATGAATCGCAGTACCATCAAAATATTTAGAGGTCTCTTCGGTAGCATACATAGAATCTACCCATTCTTTTAAGCCGGCTCGATTCTGGTCGTAACCTAATATTACTTTATCGCCATGGCCATCTGCCTCTAACTTAGGCCCTAAATGATGTTGAACAAAATTGGTCATCTCATCGGGTGTATAGTGCATACTTTCCCAATTATTACCATTACCATGAGGTTCATTTTCTACTGTGAATCCCCAAATATCAATACCTTCGGCTTTGTAAGCATCTACATACTTCGAAAAGAACAAAGCCCATGTGTCATAATATTTAGGTAATAATTTACCACCAACCCATTCATTATTATCCTTCATCCAAGGAGAAGCTGTCCAGGGAGAAGCAAAAATTTTAAATCCATCTTCGGAAGCACTCATGGCATCTTTAATCATTGGGATTAAATCATCCTTGTCTTCTTGAATGGTAAAATGCTCTAACAAAACATCGTCTTCAACGGGTGCGTAAGAATATTGGGACAATGAAAAATCGCAAGAGTTCATATGGGTTCTTGTAAGCGAATAATTAGCTCCTTCTTTGCTGAAATAAGCCCTTATAATTGTATCTCTCTTTTCTTTGCTCAACCTATTAAGCAGATAGGCAGAAGACTCTGTAAAGGCGCCTCCAAATCCGGTAATCGTTTGCAATTCTTTTTCAGGGAAAAGGGTGATTTCTTCCAAATTATCGGCTTCACTAATCGCACTAATAGCGGTTAAATTGTTCCCATTGATGGAAGTCTCAAAGACTTCAACCTTTAGATTTTGATTCTTTGTACACGCCATAACCATACTAAAAAGTATACATAGACTAACTGTTTTTACTACTTTCATAATTACTATTTCACTAACACTTTCCCCTTTGATGGTGGAGGAAGCACCTCCATTAGCAATACTGCTTTATCTCCATTATAGGTCTTTGTTATTGGGTTTCCTCCTCGTGTTAAATTCTCAAATGTCTTTTGATCTACTAGTTGCCATAACGCATATTTTGCCTGACCGTCAACTGTGAATAAGCCAAAATGATTCTCAGATCCCCCGGTATTGGCTGCATCTTTCCATGGTTCGTCAAAAGCCTCGAAATAAAAACAAGACATCTGCTCTCTATTTGTCCACTCACGCATATGTGTATAGTACAAGGCCTGTTTGTATTCGTCTGTAGCTTTGGAGCCATTATGTCCATATAAACCATTTGAAGAACTAGCCCAGCCTGTTTCACCAATATGAATAGGTTTATCGAGCCCTAAGCTTTTTACATAACTCACCACGCTATCATGCTGCGCAATGGCGTATTTTGCGGCACGCGCCATAGCCGACTCAATTTGTTCCAAATGGGTTCGTTCATTTTCATTACCAAAAACACCCCAAAATGATGGATTGTAATGCGTATCATGCATGGGATAAGTGTGCACCGATAGATAATCTACTGCAGCAATTAATTCTTCCAAGGCCTTAACATGGTATTGTTTTTCTCCACCTCCCCAGGAAGCAAAATTATCTGACGTTGTAATCCATAAATCTTCTGAAAGTGCTCCTTCACTTTTAAGTTGCTGTAAATGGTTTACCCATTTTAAAATCACATCGGGCTGAACGTAATAAGATGTTGCCCATTTTACCATGGCTTCATTCCCTACAGCAATAACTTTAACAATATCTGGGAATTCATTCGCGAGCGCCACAGCTCTATCTATTTCTGCTGCATTCGTAGGGCTCTCGATCTCGTGATTTGGCTCTAAATCAGACCAGGCATTTAAACAATCAATCCAAGCACCGAGCATCACATACATTTCAAAAGATGAATCTTCTTTTTTAAGTGCACGTATAGCTTTAAGAATATTGTTGGCATGTGGTAATTGAACATTATAAGTTCGAAGAACTTTAATACCCATAGCCTGCAGAATTTGCAAGTCTTCCTTTAATTCTTCTAATGTAGGTTGATGATCTCTAGAAGTCATACGGTACCCACCATACGAGATTGCAATATATTCTGGGTTTCCTAAAATATCTTTGGCTTTCACAGTCTTTTCGGTTTGTTCGTTTATTGGTTTAGGGGTAATATTGTTGCAGGATGTTACGAGAGCAATAAGCACTGCAAGAGCAAGTTTATGTCTAATCGTTTTCATCAATATTCGTTTTTAGTTCTGCACCATTAAGACATCGAGTAATTTCCAATTTACATCGCTCGTGTCTTTTAATTTATTTTAAATAGCTTCCAGGTATACTTGCGTTAATCTTCAAGATTTCTCCTGTACGTTTAAACAATTGTTGGCTAATATTTACTGGGAGATTTAACGCATCAAATTCTGCGATACTACCGTCTTTGTAAGTTACTTGAAGGGATTCTTGCTCTGAAATTTCATAAATAACCGGAACCTGGCAATACGTAAAGCACAGGCATCTTTCAGCAACATTAAGCTTTTGTCTCATTTTAGAAACGTCAACATATTTAAAGGTTTCTGAATGTGTTAAAAACTCTTTTTTACGCAAAAGACTAGGTTCAAAAAACAGTCGGCCTCTTCTCACAAAAACACCTAACTCTCCAAAGCGACTCAAAATATCTTCTTTTACTTGTCCTGTCATTCCGGGCTGTTGTGCTCCCTTACCCGAAGGTGTATGTGAGTAGGCGTCGGTAGGAAAAGCACCGTATAGTTCTGGTGTTTTATGAACGCCTATTCCTTCATTTATTTCGTAATAATGCTCGAGCAAACGTCCTACCACGATATCATTTTCTCCTTCATTGATTGCCTTAAGACAACATTCTTGAACGGCTAATAAAAGTTTGGATACCATATGCCAATAGATGGAACCTAAGCCCTCGTATCCATAGAAAGTGCCAGATCTACCAGTAAATGCTTTGTGATTAAATACGTCTTCGAAAATGGAAAGAAGCAATTCTTTCTCTTCACGAATTAGATTTCCGTACGTACTCGTATCTAAAGTCTCAAGAGCGTTTAAAAGGACATTTGCATTATTAAAATTGCCATTAAAGTGGTGCTCTCCTTTTATATCCTTCTGAATAATTTGCTCGTTATTATCTTCCAAAAGGCGCAACAAGAGTTTAGATTTTTGAACCGACCTCAATGGAATTGTATTCTTATTTAGAAAACGAGGTAAATCCTTGTTTGGATAAAGCAAATAACTATATTGATCCTCTCTAAACAGTGCGCTTTCTTTAAGTCCATCTAAAAGTGCTAGACTTTCTTTAGAGCTCAAGTAGCCAGAACTCAGAGCGGCTACTTGCCCCTCCAACATTTCGTCTAAATAATTAATTGCCACTTCGTGGTCGCCTTTAACCGTCATTAAATTGTAAGCGTGGTACATATGATCATCACGCTTGTTAGCTTTAATGGTATGATCTAAATAGCCAAGCATTACCTCAACAAATTCGATAATTTTACTGAGCTGAATCACTTTTTTATCGCCTACAAAGGCATTTTTATATACCTCTTCTCTAAAGGTACTCGCAGGACGGCCGAGACCATCAAGAATAGTTTTACGATCAACATCGGTTAACTGAGAAGAAAGCATAGGTTCATGCTTCTTTAGAGTTTCAAATACTTCTGTAAAAAAAGTAAAAAGCTCTTCAGAAATCTCGGTCTTTTGTACCTCGCTATCTGTGAGAATGTTTCGGAAAAACGCCAGAAATCTCCTCAAATAACAAAGGGTTACCACAGAAACTCCGTTACCAACGAGGGCATTGTTAGCGTCATTCCATTCTGGTCGTTGCGTATTCAACCATATGCCTGCTTCAGGAATAAAATTAGAAACCTTGGCCAATACTGTAGCAAGGGTTTTCTCAATAAAATTAACTTTAATGATAAAGAAATTTTTATCCCGTAATAACGCTCCGTCCGCACCTAATTCGGATCGCTTCACATCTATTTTTTGATCTAACTCGTAATCAAAATCAATAGTGTCTTTAGGATCTTTTAAAAGTGCATCGTAGTCTTTTATTTTATAGGGAACATTGGCATAAACAAAAAGGTCTTTGTCGAAATAACTTTCCAATTTTCCCGGTTGGTGTTTCTCCAATAACTCAAGAAATTTTAAGAGGTAAATAATTTGATGATCCCCCCAATATCCTATGTAAGACCAAGGATCGTGTTCTTCAATACTTTCCCAATCGAAGCCTCCTTTTGTGATTCGATAAGGATTATACCCATCAAAGGTGGTGGCATTGAGAAACTTGTGAATCATACTCTCGATGAATTCAGGAAAAGAGAGAGAAAGGGCTTCCCAATTTTGAAAAATATCTCTCCAATTCCCTTCATAATCCAAAATCTTGGAGCCATCAATTTCGTTACGCGTATTTATTGAAAACTTGTTCCAAGGTCGACTAGGGTCACCATGTCTACGACTAAATTTTAGAGGCATATACTCCAAGCACAATCGCCTAAAATTTTTATCAGAACTCACATGGGCCAGTTGCTTGATATCGAACAAGGTGAAAGTGTCTGGAAGCGATTCTAAAATGTCCTGTGATTTTTTAAATACCTTTTTATTGGCGTTACTTAAATACGCACTGAAGTCCCATTTTTCTATTTTATAATTATCATCAAAAACGCCTCCTCTCATAATATTGAAGAGGGTATTTGAAAAATGTCGGTTGTTCCTAAGTTTATTGTTACCCAATTGCATGCCATCAGAGACTCCGGCTAACTCCAATAATCGCTTTGTGCCTAGATCAATATCCCTTTGAATCTGATCCATCATATTGGATTCCTTTTGGATTTTATCTGAAATTTTTACAATGGAATTAACGGTCTGATTCACATTGGCGATCATCATCCAATTTTTATCCTCTTTTGAATGCAATACAATTTCAGTCTGCACAAAATAGGCTCCTCGTTCAGCTTTCACATCTATCTCTTGAACGATCTGTTTGCCTTTTCTAAAACTATCAACTTGAAGTGAGGATAATAGGTGTTTTGGGTTTTCCAAACCTAAAGACCAAACGATATTACTTTTCAGGGCTTCACTAGGTTCTGCGCGATCTACAATAATTGCACTTAACGCATAAATACCAACACCAGATTCTTGAATAAGCTCATTACGCTTATAGGCATCCACTAAATTACTAGCGGACTTTTGAAGATCTTCCCCCACACCAAAAGGCACAATATTTTGAAGGCCGTCTAAAACAGAAACCTCAACAGAATCTGTACTATTATTTGTCAACGTTGATTTTCGAACAAAACCATAAGAGTCACTCGAATTCCATTGGTAGGTATACGTAAGACCTAGATCCGAATTATGTTCTTCAAAAATGAGTTTATTCCCGTAGGTATTCTTGTAAAGATTTCGGGTGATTGTGTATATGTTTCCATACTTATCCGAGAATGGTTCCCACAAATAAACTTTGTCTTCTTTGCTTACCTTGAGTATTGTTTTACTTCCAGTGATCTCATGAGAATCGACAATTTTATCATCCGTATAGTATGGAAATAAAGCGCTGTCTGAATCCTTTCTTCCTGCTGATAAGCCACCATTACTAGAAATGAACATCCAGTGATCGGAATCACTTATTAAGGTCATAAAAAAAGGTCTCATAAGATTGCTGTTAGTGATCTTATAGTACTCCTCATTTTCTCGGATTACTAGTTCTCCACTAACTTCATTTTCTTCTGTAAACGCGCGTTGATTTCCAACGTAAAGAGGTTTATGTATCATCTGTAAGTTATGACCGCCTACTGTGCTCATAGATCGTGAATTATTAATACTCTTGTATTGAAGAAGCATCCTGAATAGGAAATACTTCGATGTTTTTATATAAGAGTTTTGGTGTTCTTATTAAGAAATAGACCCATGGATATTCACAGGTCTATTTGAAAGAATATTTATATTAATTTGTTATTTCGTACACTCTCACATAGTCTACCACCATTGTTTGAGGTAGCGGCGTTGAATCTACCGGAAAGCCTACAAAGGTTCCTCCTACCGCTACGTTAAGTAGAAGAAAGAATGGGTGGTCGTCAAAAGGCCACTCTGCGCCATCTGGGATATCGTCTTTATTAATGCGATTGAACCGAATACCATCAATAAAATAATCGATATAATCTGCCGTCCATTCAATGGCAAATTCATGAAAATCGGTGTCGAAACGTTCATCTTCTAGTTCAAAAAATCCACCAATTGCATTTCCTCCAGAATAACCTGGTCCGTGAATACTTCCAATGCTTCTAAAGGGTTCTTGACCTCTCATTTCTAAAATATCAATCTCACCGGGAGCCGGCCAAGGCACGGTATTTGGATCGTCATCTGCGGCTGTTTCAATGTTGTTTCCTAACATCCAAAAGGCAGGCCATATTCCTCGGCCACCAGGTAATTTAATTCTTGCTTCAAATCGACCGTATTGTTGCTCAAACTTATCTTTCGTATTGATTCTAGCCGAAGTAAATTGAGACCCTTCAAAAGATTCTCTTCTGGAAGTAATCACCATATTACCCTGACCGTCTAACGCAATATTTTCTGGTCGATCTGTATAATATTGTAACTCTTGATTTCCCCAACCATCTTGTCCAGTTCCTATATCAAAATTCCAAACGTCGGTATTTATGGACTGACCTTCTTCACCATCAAAATTATCTTCGAATATCAGTCTTAAATTAGCTTCAGAAATCCCTACTGAATTATCATCATCACTACAACTCCAGATTGTGGCGAGCACAAACACAGTCAGCAGACTACTTATTATTACATGTTTCAATTTCATCTTTTCTTTTTAAAATTATTTTTATTCTAGTTTAAAGTAAGTGAGACATTGTCTATAATGATTACACCTGTCTCAGCACCCATATCGAAAAGGACACGACTATCTGCAGAACTAAAGTTAGCGGTTAACGTCAACTCATACGTTTGTAGGTCGGATGTAATAGTTACTGTTTCGGTTTGATTTGTAAACGGTGCCACAAAAAGTCCAATACCTGCGATAATAGCTCTAGATCCTGTTGCAGCATCAGTCGCTGCGTCGAATCTTAAGGTAAACGTTTCTCCTTCGTTAATGGCGATTCCTCTTTGACTTAAATTGACATCAAAAGGATTACCAGGCGTGGCTACATCAGCAAAATTAAAACTGTTACCGCCATCTGTCTGCACATTAAAAGCGTTTCCTTCCCATACAACCATGCCTTGTTCAAAATCTCCATTATCGAGCAGTTCGTCTCCACCACCACCGGTATCTCCGTCGGTAGTTAATACCACATTATCTATTACGACAACTCCCGTTTCTGCACCCATATCGAAAAGGACACGGCTATTGGCTAGGCCAAAACCTGCAGTAAAGGTGAGCTCAAAGTTTTGGGTAGTATCTGTAAGCGTCACTTCTTCGGTATTAGAAGTAAAAGGTGCTTCAAACAATCCAATACCCGCAATCATTGTCCGACTTCCAGTACCAACATCTGTCGAAGCGTCAAAGCTCAATGTATAGGTTTGACCTTCAACAATCTCTACGGATTGACTCAAGTTTACATCAAAGGCATTTCCAGCTACCTCAACATTGGCGAAATTAAAACTGTTTCCTCCTTCTGTTTGTACGTTGAACGCATTTCCTTCCCATACGACCATACCTTGTTCAAAATCTCCATTATCTAGAAGATTATCTCCCATGCCGCCTCCGCCTCCGGAGCCATCAGTTAATTGAATATCATCCATAAAGTAAACAGATCCATCTCCTGATGTTGGGTTTGCTTCATCGATGTCAAAAATAATTACAAGTCTATCGTAAGTCTCACTTGGATTAATTAATGGTGTAAAATCATAAACCAGTTCCTGCCATTGATTCGCAACCGTTGTTGGTAAATCAATTCGGATTTGTGTGCTCGGATCTTGGCTGTTTTCTAAACCAATTCTTACGATAGCTCCAGTTTTAGGAGAAAGCACTAAGGCACTTATCATTTGATTATTGGTAAAGTCGATTGGCGCATCCAAATCAATAAATTGTCCCGCAAAGAATATAGAACCATCACTTTTTAAAGATCGTAACACATTCGAACTGTTATTTAATCCACCCACTACAGGGTTGGCAGCAATAGAAGGCACTGCTCCCTCAAATCCAATTGGGTTATAATTAAGCGATGTAGATTCAAAGCCAAGAGGAAGTCCTACTTCCGTTGCATTGGAATCATCTACATTATTAGATGCGTCCACATCCATAATAGTAATAGAACCTGTCGTATCCATACCATCAAGTGTAGCTGTAATAATAGTCGTATCGGTATCACTTAGCACCGATATTACACCAAATTCATCAACCGTAGCGGCTGCATCATTGGTTGAGCTATAATTGAAATAAGCAGGAGTCGTTGTCACTCTTTGGAGTAGACCATTTGGCAAATTATAATCTACAAAAGTTCCCGATACAGGAATCGTATTTCCGGCATTGGCAGCCGTCACAATATTTTCGCCATCAAAAATAAAAGACGCCTCTTGAATTACCGTATTTGTACTTTCAAATCGAACTTCATCGATCCATAACTGATAGGATTCTCCACTATCTGCCGCTTCGGCAATCCAAAGCATACCTCTTTCTTCTGTAAGTTTCGCAGCATCTGGAATAGGTATAAAATACTTTTGCCAAGCTGTTCCAACTTGAATTCCGCTTACTTGTGTTCTATATACCTCCCCGTCAAACGTTAATCCAAAACCTATTTCATTGATAGTTTCTCCTTTGGATGCTCTGGCATAAAACGAAAGGACATTGTATTCGGTCAAATTTCTTCCTACACCCGTGGAAAATACACCTCCTGCAAAACCACCTTCAGGGTCGCTGGTATTTGGTATATCAAATCGCATTGATGCAGATCCTTCAAAAACAACATCGGTATCAACATCAAATGCAGTCACCTTAGAGGTTCCAAAGGCATCGTATTGTAAGCCTGCACTAAAAGTGTCTGTAAAAACTTCAGCAATATTTGGGAACGTCGCTTGCTCCAAAGTGCTTTCATCCGGTTCGCAACTCGTATATAGTGCCAAAATAAAAATAGGCAGGATATAAGTGAGTGTCTTTTTATATATCTTATTCATTGCTTTCTTATTTTCCGATGTTAATGTGTAAATATGTTCTTATTTCCCATTCGTTTCCATTTGCAAAACCACGATCTATTGGGTCTTGGAATTCAAATCTTGGAGAGAAATTGTCTAACGAACGCCAGGTGTATCGAATTCCAAGTCGCGTGTTAGGGAGTATAAACCAATCTGGTTTTCCTACTGTTGTAGAAAGGTCTACCATATATTGAAGTGGGAACGTAAGGTTGAAATCACGATAGTAATCGAAGGGACCCCAATCATCTATTTTCACTTCAGTTGTTAATTTGAATTTCTTGTAGATAGCGCGAATATCCGCTCCATATCGATTAATCACACGTGCGTCACTACCATTGGCCTGGCCGTTACCTGCATAGAAATTTGAAATCAGTCCAAATTCTGGTGATATCTTAGATACAACTCGACCATTTAATTCCCAAAGGTCTTCGGCGGGAGGAGCTGAATCAAACGCTGTAGGTGTACGACTATTTGCAAAGAATCCAATAGCGGCATCTTGCGTTGTTGGTAGGCTTCGGTAAACAAAACCTAGGCTTGCCGCAAATGGTGCATCTTCGGCTCTATCGTTATCCCACTCATAAAACCATGAAGCGGGCGTTGGATCGTAGGTTATCAAGAGTTCACCTGCAGTAGTTTTTCTGTTGGATCGAACCACAAATGGATCGGCAAGAATGTTTCTTGCTCGGGCTGGTGCCGGACTTCCAATTGGAATTGGATCCACTATAGGTTCTTGCCACAAGAAGTTAGGTGCAATTTGAAAATCTCCAACAGAATATGTGAATCCTGTTAGAAAATTATATTGATTTCCACTTCCGCTGTCCTTCAATCTCCAGCCGGTAAATGTTTTTGTAAAGTCGGCACCCCCATTAGCTACAAGACCTTGGGCAGCAGCTTGAGCGTACCAGTTAAATTTTCCGCCCGTATAAGTCACCTTAAATTTTCCGCCCCAGTTATCATCAGAAGTCAATCGATTCACAAGCACATTTTGATTCCCATTTGCATCGGATTGTACTATTTGGTATTCTCTACCATTAAGAGGTTGTCCGGCCCAAATACCGCCTAACCCAACTTCAAATTTTCCGAATTTACGGTTTAAAAATAAGGTGGCTCTTCGTGTTCTTGGCATCGGTATAGCGACCGAAGAAACAGCTTGTCGTGGGTCGGAGATGTCTTCATGAAAGATTCCAGTAACTTTAACCCCTTTAATTTCTTTGGTATATTTTGCTAGAATCGCTGGATTGGCTCCCCACCATAATTCGGGTCCGAAAGCAACTTTCAATCCTTTAAACTCTTTTTTACCTTCAAATTCAAAACCGAATGGCGCTAAACCGTTATAGATATCCACATTTGGACCGTAATTGGCTTCCGGATAGAGGCCAAAAAAGTCTCCTTCGTATCCCCAATGGTAATGACCCGTGCGGTAAAATCCTTTTATGTTAGTGTACTTATTATTCCAACTAAAGTCGGCTTGGTATACTTGAATTCGATTGTTGTCTTGTAACACAACATCTCCGTTGTCTGAATTCACTACTACTGGGCGTGCTCGATTTTCATAAAAAATCTCATTAATCGCATTGCCTGAAACGTTCCCTACAATATTTGCTACCACGTTTGCTCGCAAACCTGGTGTAGGATTACCTTCCAATCCTATATAATAAGACTCCATGGTATCGAAACCCAACTGATTTGGAAAAGCTGTTGGATCGTTTGGATTAGGATCTTCTGGCGTAGTAATTCTTTTTCCACCCGTATTAAAAGTTGTGAATTCGGCTCGAAGTGTGCTTAGTTTTATTTTGCTTCCTCCAGATCCACCCCCCGAAGCTGCTTTATCTCCACGAGCGCGAAGAACTGCATCGATAATTTGAATATCATCAAAATATGTCTCTAGATTTTCGGAGCTCATCCCTAATTCATAAGGATTTAATTGATGTGCTTCCTTAAGAGCGTAATAAGCGGCACGAGGATATAAAGTATAAAGACCTCTTTCATTGGTTGGGCCCTTGGCGCAAATTCCAAACCACTCCTCGTTCATATTATTCTCTCCCTCTACAAAATCGTTACGATATCCCCCATTAGGCCATGAAGCGTTATTGTCATGAACGTCTAGGTTCGTAGTTTGCCCATATTTCCACCAACCGTCGCTAAATTGAAATGTGAACCCTCCAATGGAGTTACCTGCTTTACCTAATCCTGCGGCATTGGCGTAAATCTCTTTCCAATTTCCAACCATATAATAAGCCTGTGACTCTTGATCTTCTTGATTCTGAACTGCATTAAATGCATCCGAACCAAATTCGGTAAATAATATAGGTTTGTCATATTCTTTCTTTACACGCTCAAAAGCATCTCCAAATGAAACCCCGCGATACATGTTAGTACCATAAATATCTATATCTGGACATTCTTCTACGATAATATCCATAAAGAGCAAATCTCCATTACAAATGGCAATAGGCTGGTTTGAGATAATTTTTTTCATCTCAAGAGTCGCCTCGTTAAAAAGCTTATACATATCTCGCGCTCGAGGTTTTACTCTACTATCTTCCTCGGGTAAATCTTCCGTCTCGGCACCGTCCCAGAACAATCCGTAGTTATTTTCATTACCCAATAAGAACAGTAGTATTCCAGGAGTATCCTTGTATAAAGTCGCAAATTCTTTAACCTCTTTTAATAAGATTTCTCGGGTGTCCGGATCTGCATAATCGGTATTTGGAACCCAAGCGCCGTTTATAGTTAAACCATACCTACCAAATGCATGGTTGATCATGGTATAAATTCCATATTCTTCATAAATATATTTTACCCACTTAGGCTGAACACCAACATATTGTCTAATGGCATTTACACCCATATTTCTCAACAAGGCCATCTCTGCATCGAGAGCATCCTTAATAATAGCATCGGGTTGATTCCAAAATTGATAAGATGTTGAAGCAATCGTAGTTCCTATTGGAACATAATCCCAATTCATACCGTTAATCATAAATTCTTTTCCATCTACTATTAAGGTAGAACCCTTATCAGATTTGTTAACGGTTACTAAGTTGGCTTGTGCCAAAATAGACGTTGATAAGAGCAAGAAAAAAAGACGAAATACATAGTTTTTCATAAAAATATCTTTTAGTGCGTGTTGTTGCATTTAGGACATCATGTTGTATCATGAATGTATATAAAGGCAGAGATTAAAAGTATTATTTATATTTATTATTTTCCTTATTAAAACACGAACAAAAACTATACATTCTAAATTTTAACACCCAAAAATTGCGGAAATAGTGATTTTAACCCAGTAAAAATAAGAATCTGTTTAGTTAACAACTTCAAATATGTAGATCGCAGTGTTGCAACAAGTGTAGTGTTAATATTATGTTAATGATGTATAAATGTTGTGGTGAATAAATTTCAATTTCGAACATTTTTATAGTTTTTTGCATAGTATACTTTCATGTCGAAGTAAACAGCAGATACTTTATGTATCACCTCTCAAAACAAGATGAATACAATCGCTGTTGCAAGCAGACTGAAGTCTGAAAAGTTATACGCTATTGAGAAAATTGATTCTATGATGATAGCGATTCAACTGAAGCATAAAGTATAATAACTAAAAAACAATGTATTAATCTAAACATGTTATTATGAAAAAATTTACACTATTACTTTTAATGATCTTTTGCGGGATGTCCATGCAGTCGCAAAATTTACTGTCAAACGGGGATTTTGAAGGAGGAGCGACCGACTGGTTTGGAAATGCCTTTAATATTCAGTGTGACGGAGGTAACTGTTTTAATTTAGCTGATGTGGCTACTGCGGGAAATGCATTCGATGTGAATTTGAGCCAAGGTCTGGAAATCGTTCAAGGAGAAACATATATTTTAACTTTCGATGCTTCTACAGATCCTACAACCGCGGCCAGAACAATGATCGTAGGTATTGGGTTAAACGAAGCTCCGTTTGATGCCGACATTGAAACTGCAAATTTAACTGATGTAACTCAATCTTTTGAGTTTACATTTACCGCCACTTTTGGTCTTGCTAACAGTCGTGTTTTATTCGACATGGGAGCTGAAACTGGAGTTGTAGTTATTGACAATGTTTCATTGGTGCTAGATGATGGTTCTGGAGGAAATATGCCTACTGAAGCTGCTCCTGTTCCACCAGCGAGAGATCCTAACGCTGTATTCTCTATTTATAGTGATGCATATACAAATCAACCTAATGTAGTTTTTGGAGCTTTTAACGTTGGTACTTTAGATATCACTGAAGGCGAAATTGGAGGTGACAATCATCAAGAAATTGTGTTTACACAACCAGATCCTCAGTTCTTATTAGTTGATTGGGGTACTATTGTAGACAATACTGCCATGACTCATTTCCATATGGATTATTGGATTGACACAAGCTTAGATGCTGGATTAATTGCAAATCCTCTATGGTCTAATCACGTTGGTGATGCAGGTGAAACGTCTTCATTTGGATTGACAAATCCCGTTACTACGTTCGGACAGTGGGTTTCTATAGATGTGCCTCTTACTGATTTTGATTTTGGTAATAACAGCAACAATCAACAAAGAGATGCCTTAAGACAATTTGTACTTACGGTAGCAGGAGCAGACAATGGCGCAAGAACTTTGTTCTTAGACAACGTTTACCTGCACAACGATACTACACTTAGTACTGATGACTTCAATACATTATCGATTAATGCGTTCCCTAACCCGGTTGTTAATACTTGGAACTTAGAAACTATCGAAAACATTACAGAAGTATCTGTTTATAATGTATTAGGTGAAAGAGTGTTACAGGCAAGTCCTAATAATACAACTGCTACATTAGATTTATCTAATTTGTCTGCTGGTTTGTATATCGCAAATGTAACTTCTGGTGCCAAAAGCACTACTCTTAAATTAATCAAAAAGTAATTCGTTATTTTTTTCTATATTTAAATTAGTTTAACTGAAAAGTGAAAAGAGCTTGTTAGAATTTCAAACAAGCTCTTTTTTATACACCAACTAATTAAATTTCACCATTGTGGCTATTTTTTCCTTTATCGCGTTTACGCTCCTAGTAGCAATTATTTCTTATCTAGCAACTCGAAAAACAAACGAAAATACCGCCGATGGTTACTTCTTAGGTGGCCGTAGTCTTACGGCTGGTGTCATTGCCGCGTCTTTATTACTTACCAATCTATCTACCGAGCAAATTGTAGGGCTAAATGGTCAATCATTTAGTGAAGGTATCTTGGTAATGGCATGGGAAACATTAGCAGCAATTGCAATGGTCGTTACAGCGGTCTTTCTCTTGCCTCGATACTTAAAAGGAGGATTAACAACCATTCCAACTTTTCTAGAAAGGCGCTACGATAAAGGCACTAAAACGATCACTTCTATTCTTTTCTTATCTGGATATGTAGTTGTATTCCTTCCAATCGTACTTTACTCAGGTGCGCTTGCGCTAAGCACCATGTTCAATATACCTGAAGTATTAGGTGTATCCGAAACTGCCGCTCTTTGGCTGTGTGTTTGGGGTATCGGATTAATAGGTTCTGTTTATGCAATTTTTGGTGGTTTAAAAGCTGTTGCCGTTTCAGATACAGTTAATGGATTTGGACTTTTAATTGGAGGATTGTTTATTCCAATTTTCGGTTTGTTAGCCGTTGGCGACGGGAGTATTGGTGACGGTATTTCCAAATTAACATCCACCTTGCCCGAGAAATTTAACGCAATTGGAGGCCCAGATTCATCTATTCCCTTTGCTACAATTTTTACCGGAATGATGTTGGTTCAATTATTTTACTGGGGAACTAATCAAGCGATAATTCAACGTGCTTTAGCAGCCAAAAACTTAAAAGAAGGTCAAAAAGGACTCATGTTGGCTGCTTTCTTTAAGATATTAGGACCGTTAATCGTTGTATTGCCAGGTATTATTGCCTTCTATTTGTATGGAGACATTATTTCAAAGCCTGATGAAGCCTATCCAACACTCGTGCGAGAGGTACTACCTACCTATTTAGTTGGGTTCTTCGCTGCCGTTTTGTTTGGAGCCATATTGAGTTCATTTAATAGCGCTTTAAATAGTTCGGTAACTCTTTTTGGAGTTGATATTTACAAAGAGTATATCAATAAAGAAGCTGATGAAAAAACCGTCGTTAAATACGGAAAATTATTTGGCGTTTTACTAGCAATTCTGGCCATGTTTATTGCGCCATTAATTGCCAATGCGCCGCAAGGACTATTTGGTTACTTACAAGAAGTAAATGGATGTTACAGTATCCCAATACTCACCATTATTGTGGTTGGCTATCTTACCAAGCGTGTTCCAGCCATCGCTGGAAAAATAGGAATCATTTCTGGTGTTGTTCTCTATAGTATAAGTCAGTTTATTTTGAAGCCTTACTTTGGTGAAGACAATTATCCACACTTTTTACATGTTATGGCAATCCTATTTGTATTTAATGTTTTGGTCATGCTGCTTATCGGTAAATTATGGCCAAGAGAAACTGCTTACGAACAAGCATATACAAAACAGGTCGATATAACGCCTTGGCAACCCGTAAAAATTGTCGGTTTAGTGATTATCACGATCGTTGTTTTGTCTTATGTTTATTTTCAATAAACGAACTTTTTGAGCCAGAGAATTAGTCATATACAACCGCTTGCAAAAGTAAAAGGGTTCTTCGCTATAACCGTTGTTTTGTTGTCTCTCTTTGTATTTTATGAGGGTTCACTTTTTGGTTTAGTTATACTAGCTGCAGGCATTAAACTAGGCCTTAGAGAAGGATTTGAGGTAGACTTAAAGGAAAAAAGTTATAGAAAAGTTTACTCCTTACTAGGAGTTAAAGGAGGCACATGGAAAGATCTTCCAGCCATTGAATATGTATCGGTATTCAAAACCAAAAAGAAAATTCTTTCCAGAGTAATTACTGCCGAGGCAATTTCTGAGATGGTCGTTTACAAACTCAATTTATTTTATGATAGAAATCAGCATATTGAAGCATATGTCAATGAGTCGAAAGAAAAGACATTTGAAGTCGCTCAACAAGTGTCGAATATTCTAGACATAGAAATTCACGACGCCACGGAAAACTAATAAACGGCATGGATTTTTAATGCTTTGAAGTTAAAATGTATAACCTCGCCTTGCTTTTTTCCTAACAATAATTGTGCTATTGGTGATCCCGGAGAAATGCAATAGAAATCCTTGTTTTTAAACTGAATAACACCTGCCGAAATACTAATAAAATAAGTCCCGTTTGAAGTTTCTACTAGGCTTCCTAGGCGAATGTTAGTTGCTGACTCTAAAAATGTAATTTTGGAAAAAAGGGCTTCCACTTTTTCAATTTCTTGCAATTGCTTTCCTGCGTTTTCTCGATCTATTTGAAGCATGGCCCTGCCGGTATGATGTTTATCGCCACTGGTTCCTTTCGATTCTTCAAACAAAGCATTTTCAATATTTGAGATATTGCGCATGATATGTTCCTTCCGAAGAGAAATCCATTCGGCACATTTCAATAAAAGAGATTCTTTCAGGCGTATAGGAGTCATTTAATCGTTCTTGCGTTCTTTGCGCAAAGATAATGCTCCAAAATTTCCCATTTGCCATAAAATCCACTGTTTACGACCTTCCACATAAACACTCCGCGGGGAGGCTTTATATTTCCTAGGGTTTGGTAAAATTGCTGCAATTGCAGCAGCTTCGTGCCGAGATAAATGTTTGGCTGGTTTATTGAACCAATGTTGTGAAGCGGCTTCAGCGCCATATACTCCATTGCCCATTTCAATACTGTTTAAGTATACTTCCAAAATACGCTCTTTACTCCACAGCGTTTCTATCAAAAAGGTAAACCAAACTTCCATCCCTTTTCTTAACCAGGAACGCTTGGGCCATAAAAACACATTTTTGGCTGTTTGTTGAGAAATCGTACTCCCTCCTTTGATCGATTTACCATTTTGATTACCTACGTACGCCTTTTTTATTGCCTTGTAGTCAAATCCGTTGTGGTTTGTAAATTTTTGATCTTCTGCACAAACTACCGCTAATTGTAATTGAGGGGAAATTTCATCGATAGAAACCCAATCATGTTTGGTTTCATAAGAGCCTTCGGCCTGTGCCGCTCTTATCCCCATTAAAGGTGTGTAAGGAACTGCAACCCATTTGTAAAGTATTACCCAACAAATGCTTGTAACAATAAAAAATAAGGTGCACTTAAAAAGAAATTTGGCAATTCTTTTGAACATAGTAGATCCAGTATTTCGCTATACACTTTAGTGAGACGCGATGCTGGCCAATTGGTTTCCTATCGTACTTCCAATTGCTACTCCCATTCCTCCTAACCGAACACCGCAAAACGTGTTCTTGGTAAGCTGCTGGACAATGGGTTTTTTCTGAGAACCTACCCCCATGATGCCACTCCATCGCGTATCTATTTCAAACGTACGATCAGGTAAAATTGTTGTATGCAATAATTCTTCTAACTTATTTTGAACTAAAGAGGTAAGTCCTACCTCACTAGTTTCTTCAGTTTTAAAATCAAGATTACGACCGCCCCCAAGTAAAATACGATTGTCTATGTTTCTAAAATAGTAGTATCCTTTATCTAAATGAAAAGTTCCGTGTATGTCCAAATTGTCTATTGGTTTGGTAACCAATACTTGTGCTCTAGCTGGAAGTACATTTTGACCGAGTAGTTGTTGTGCAAACCCATTAGTTGCTACACATACTTTATTGACCTCTATTTGTTCTGAATTATTTATAGTAAGGGCTACTTTATCTTCGTTGTCGTCCAACGCAGTTACTTCACTAGTGTTTAAAACCAAAACGCCTAAACTGGTCACTTTCTGAAGCAATTCGCGCATCATTTTACCCGTATCCAATTGTCCTTCGAAAACATTAAAAATAAGACTAGGTTGAATGTTTTTAAACCCAAATTTATTCTCACATTCCGAAAACACTGGACCGCCAAATAAGGGATGTAGTAGTCGATTCGTTTCCTCAAGCTTAGACAAACAGTTTTCGAAGAGCTCTTGATCTGCTTTCGTAAATAATTCGTACCCTCCATATTCTTGATAAGACAAGGCGGAATCGCCAATTGTTTCTCGTAGTAATTGAAGTCCGTGTAAACGTTCCTTCACTAATTGTAGAACTTCCTCTGGAGAATGCTTAGTGAGATCATCCAACAACTCAGACAGGCTACCAAAGCATCCAAAGCCAGCATTTTTAGTACTCGCCCCACTTGGTAGAATTCCTTTCTCAAAAACAACAATCTTAGCGCTAGGTTCTTTCTTTTTGAGCATTAGTGCACAGCTAAGACCTACAATTCCGCTACCCACAATAGCATAATCTATTTGTGAGAGCCAGGTAGTTCGTTCCCAATAACTAAGATTCTTCATAACCATTTCAACTAAAAAAGCATCAAAATCCAAAGGTACTGTTTTTGGATTTTGATGCTTTTATTTTATTTAGAACAGGAATTATTCTTCTTCCGGCTCTCGCATTTCGAAGTCATTCATAAAGGCCGTGGTATAATCTCCTTTTACATAGGCCGGTTCCTCCATAAGTTGACGGTGAAACGGAATTGTTGTCTTTATTCCTTCAATTACAAATTCGTCTAAGGCGCGTTTCATTTTATTAATTGCTTCCTCTCTAGTTTGAGCGGTAGTAATCAATTTTGCAATCATCGAATCGTAATTTGGAGGAATCGTGTATCCAGCATAAACATGTGTGTCAAGTCGAACTCCATGTCCTCCTGGCGCATGAAGCGTAGTGATTCTTCCAGGTGAAGGTCTAAAATTATTATATGGATCTTCGGCGTTGATGCGACACTCAATTGAATGCAATGAAGGATAATAGTTCTTCCCAGAGATAAGAACACCAGCAGCCACTAGAATTTGTTCTCTAATCAAGTCGTGATCCACCACTTGTTCGGTAATAGGATGCTCTACTTGAATACGGGTGTTCATTTCCATAAAGTAGAAATTGCGATGTTTGTCTACTAGGAATTCAACGGTTCCCGCCCCTTCATATTTAATATATTCTGCAGCTTTTACTGCGGCTTTCCCCATTGCTTCTCTAAGCTCGTCCGTCATAAATGGACTCGGAGTTTCTTCTGTTAGTTTTTGATGACGACGTTGCACCGAGCAATCGCGCTCACTTAAATGACAAGCCTTTCCATTGCTGTCTCCAACTACTTGTATTTCGATATGGCGTGGCTCTTCAATGAGTTTTTCCATATACATATCGTCATTTCCAAAAGCGGCTTTACTTTCTTGTCGCGCACTTTCCCAAGCGTCTTGCAAATCTTCTTCTTTCCAGACAGCACGCATTCCTTTTCCACCACCACCAGCACTGGCCTTAAGCATCACAGGATATCCTGTTTCTTTAGCGACTTTTATGCAGGTTTTAAAATCTGGAATCACGCCTTCACTACCAGGAACACATGGTACACCAGCTGCAATCATAGTTGACTTAGCCGAAGCTTTATCACCCATTCTATTAATCATATCTGCTGAAGCTCCAATAAATTTAATGTTGTGTTCCTCACAGATTTTCGAAAATTTCGCATTTTCGGAAAGGAATCCATAACCAGGATGAATCGCATCTGCGTTCGTAATTTCCGCAGCGGCAATAATGTTCGATATTTTGAGGTAGCTTTCGCTACTAGGCGCGGGTCCAATGCATACAGCCTCGTCGGCAAAGCGAACATGAAGACTTTCTTCATCTGCTTTCGAATAAACTGCGACAGTTTGGATGCCCATTTCTTTACAGGTACGAATAACACGTAGTGCAATTTCTCCCCTATTGGCAATTAGTATCTTCTTAAACATACTTTTTTGATTTAAATTCAAACTTCAACTCCGTTTGGAATTTTGATTTGAGATTTGAATTATGAGGGGTCTATAAGGAATAAAGGTTGATCAAATTCTACAGGTGAAGAATCATCTACCAGTACTTTTACAATCTTCCCGGACACTTCACTTTCTATTTCATTAAAAAGCTTCATGGCTTCAATAATACATAAAACATCACCTACAGCAACTGTATCTCCTACTTCCTTAAATACAGGCTTATCTGGAGAAGGCTTTCTATAAAGTGTTCCAATAATTGGAGATTTTATCATTATGTATTTGTCGTCGTCTTCTGCAGCACTTGGTGCAGCAGCCGGAGCAGGTGCAGCTGTTTCTTGAGGCGCAGCCGCAGGTGCAGGTGCAGCCGCAGGCATCGCTGTTGGTAACTGTTGAATATACGTGGTTTCCGATTTACCACCCTCACCTGTTCTAATGGTAATTTTCACATCTTCCATCTCAAGCTTGACCTCGCTAGCACCAGATTTGGCTACGAACTTGATTAAATTCTGAATGTCTTTTAATTCCATAGTTTGTATTTTAGTCTTAGTTGGTTTTTAAATTTTTAATAGGCCCATTTTACATAAATAGAACCCCATGTAAATCCGCCACCAAAGGAAGCGAAAACAATATTATCTCCTTTTTTTAATTGCGATTCATAATCGACCAAGCAAAGTGGCAATGTCGCAGATGTTGTATTTCCATATTTATGGATATTCAACATCACTTTTTCTTGCGGAAGTCCCATGCGTTTTGCAGTTGCGTCAATAATGCGCTTATTTGCCTGATGTGGTACTAGCCAATGAACATCGTCTCCAGTTAGCCCATTTCGATTCATTATTTTTTCACTAACGTCGGCCATATTTGAGACCGCAAATTTAAAAACGGTTTTTCCGTCTTGAAAAACGTAGTGTTGCTTATTGTCGACAGTGTCTGAACTTGCAGGTAGTATAGATCCACCAGCATCGATTTTTAAACTTTGACGACCTACACCATCTGATCTTAGATATTCATCTTGAACACCATAACCTTCGGTATTAGGTTCAAATAAAACGGCCCCACCTCCATCACCAAAGATGATGCAAGTAGCACGATCTTCATAATCGATTATTGAAGACATTTTATCCGCTCCTATAAGTAGAACTTTTTTATAGCGACCAGATTCTATATACCGCGCTGCGGTAGACATTCCGTACAAGAAACTTGAACAAGCTGCAACTAAGTCAAATGAAAAAGCGTTTACGGCTCCAATTTCGCTGGCTACGTAAACGCCTGTTGCTGCTACTGGCATATCTGGTGTGGCTGTTGCCATAATCACCATATCGATATCCTTTGGGTCTGTATTGCTTTTAGAAAGAAGGTCTTTGGCGGCTTGAATGGCAAGATACGAAGTACCCTTGCCTTCTTCTTTTAAAATTCTACGTTCTTTAATACCGGTCCGCGTCGTAATCCATTCGTCGTTGGTATCCACCATCGTTTCCAAAATTTGGTTGGTGAGAACGTACTCTGGTACATAGCCTCCTACAGCTGTGATTGCTGCTGTGATTGTACTCATAAAACTGTAATTAGATTCGAAAAAGGCCAAAAACCTTTAAAAAAGATTGAAAATTACTAAATTTTAATCAAAAACGGGTGCAAAATAAGGTGTTTTTAAACGCTAAAAAAGCAAAACACAAAAAAACTCTCAACCTTCCGAATGAGCGGATGTGAGAGTTTAAATTTTTGTAAAAAGTATTCCTTACGCTTCTACAGCTTCGGTAGCATCGATCACTATTTGACCTTTGTAGTACAATTTACCTTCGTGCCAGTGAGCTCTGTGGTAAAGGTGCGGTTCTCCTGTTGTAGGATCGGTAGCAATTTGTGGTACAGATGCTTTGTAATGTGTTCTTCTTTTATCTCTTCTTGTTTTCGAGATTTTTCTTTTAGGATGTGCCATTACTAAATATTATTTATCCGTTAATAGTTTTTTTAAATCGTCCCAACGTGGGTCTGTTTTTGTGT
>Ga0316208_1000375_pt1 | contig 56923 bp, 53 predicted proteins | sample 3monopyrite_MG_FD_204944 | JGI IMG/M metagenome (GOLD analysis project Ga0316208, IMG submission 204944) | Microbial mat bacterial communities from mineral coupon in-situ incubated in ocean water Damariscotta River, Maine, United States -... | ecosystem: Environmental > Aquatic > Marine >... | reverse complement strand
CCGGAGGACGACCGCTCGGGCGGCTGCTCGATGGACGGTGACCCGAGGAGCTCGGACGGCTGCTCGATGGACGGTGACCCGAGGAGCTCGGACGGCTGCTCGATGGACGGTGACCCGAGGAGCTCGGGCGGCTGCTCGATGGACGGTGACCCGAGGAGCTGGAGCGGCCACCATGGCCCGAGCTGCGGTTGCTCTCCGAGGCTCCAAGCTCGATGTCTGAAGAAAAGAGCAGGTCCGTCGCCGAGTCTACCGGAGTAGCGGCGTTGGCGGGGTTGAGACCGAGCAGGGCGAGAGCGAGCGAGAAGAGCATCCGGAACTCCGAACAGATGCGACGTAGACGAGGGGTTCGCCCGCTCATTCGATCTTTTTCAGCGGATCCACAGCGGCCCGCTGACCGCGATCAGGACCCACAGCGCGACCCCCAGACCCTCGGCGATCTGAACCCTCCGCGAGGGCGGATGAGGCCGGGCAAACGCGCCCATCACCAGACCCGCCCCCAGCCCGCCGAGGTGTCCGATCGCATCCACGAAGGGCAAGATCAAGGACAGCACGATGTTGAGCACCAAGAACACCGGCAACCAGCGCGTGATGATGGGCCGATCCGCCTCGATGATCTGCTCACGGTGACGCCAGCCGAGCACGATGAGCGCACCCAAGAGCCCAAAAGCACCGCCGCTCGCCCCATCCGACTGGGTGAGCCCGGCGAGCTGAGAGGCCACCGATCCCGCCACTCCGGCCAAGCTGAACCACCAGGCCATGCGGACGGCGCCGACCCAGGGCTCGATCAGCCGACCCAGCACCCCGATCGCCACACAGTTCACCAGCAGGTGCAGGGCATCGGCGTGGAGCCCGACCGAGCGCACCAGCCTCCAGATCTGCCCATCCCAGACGAGAGGACCGTACTGCCCGCCCGCCATCACCCGCATCTGAACGGTGCGCTCCAAGAACAACGCCGAGACCCAGCCCATGCCCGCACGCTCCGCGTACAGCACCGCAGTCAGCCCATGGGCGACGACCAGGCACAGCGCGATCGTCCAGGCGCCCGGCGCCCGAGCCCCTGGATCGAACTCGAGCTTATGTGACGTTGAACTCACGTAACACGGCGTTTAGAGAAGTCTTTCGGTCGGTGCTGGCCGTGCGCTGACCGATGATGAGCGCGCAGGGCAGGTGGTAGGAGCCGGCTGGGAACTGCTTGGCCCGCACCCCGGGCACCACGACGGAGCGCGCGGGGACCCGACCCTTGTAGACGACCTCTTCCGACCCCGTGACATCGATGATCGGCGTGCTGGCCGTGAGGGTGACCCCCGCTCCGAGCACCGCCTCTTCTTCGACCAGGACGCCCTCGACCACGATGGAGCGGCTGCCGATGAAGCAGCCGTTCTCGATGATGACCGGACGGGCCCCCGGGGGCTCGAGCACACCGCCGATACCGACGCCCCCAGACAGGTGCACAGATTCGCCGATCTGCGCGCAGGAGCCGACCGTCGCCCAGGTGTCGACCATGGAGCCCCGGCCCACGAATGCGCCGATATTCACATAGCCAGGCATCACCACGCAGCCGGGCTGGACGTGGGCGCCATAGCGGATGGTTCCCGGTGGGACGAGGCGAACACCCTGCTCGGCGAGCTCCGTCTTGAGGGGGATCTTGTCGTGGTAGACGTAGTCTCCGTACGACCCCTCGCGCATCTGAGCGGTGCGGAAGTAGAGCAGCACCGCCTGCTTGAGCCAGGCGTGGACCACCCACTCGCCATCGATCTTCTCGGCCACGCGGAGCTGCCCGCGATCGAGCCCGGCGAGCACCGCCTGCACCGCCTCGGTGTCGATCTCGCCGGAGTCCCAGCTTCGGGTGATTCTGTCTTGTAGGTCGGACACAGCGCTCTCCAAGGCCGGGATCGGGAGCTATTCCCCTGCCCGCCACGCCGCCAGACCCAATATGAGCGCGCCGGTGCCCAGGAAGGCCAGGCGGAGGAAGGCCAGCATCCCGGGGTACTCGGGCATGGGCCAGAGCAAGACCGGCTCGCTACCCAGGGCCTCGAGCAGCCCGACGCTGTACAGGGCGGCCCCCTGAAAGCCCAGCCACAACCCCGCCCCCGCGAGCCCGAGCACCACCAGGCTCCGGTGGGGCCCCTCCGCCGTGGGCAGGTTCGCGAACAGCGCGACAAAGAACCAAGCGAGCACACCGAAGACCGCGAATACGCACAGCAAGGGCAGAGAGGTCGAGTACCCGAACCCCCCCTCGAAGACCCAGTCACCATTGCCGAAGCCCCGGTAGATCAGGGGGATCTGGCCCGACACCAGCGCGACGCCCACCCGCCAGAAGCTGTCTGCCACTACGATCAAGATGCCCGTCCACAGCGCCCGCAGGGCCAGGGCCGTCCGCGGACCGAAGCCCAACAGCACCGCCACGCAGAGCAGCGCTGCGAGATCGAAGACCCATCGGCCCCACGGACTCGAGTCGTACACAGAGCTGAAGCCCGTAGCAAAGACAGGCAGCTGGAGTCGGGCATCCAGAGCAGAGCCGACCCCCACCAGCGCCGCGAACACAGCCCACCCCAGCGCCAGGATCGCTCCGAGCCCCAGCAGGCCCATGCCAACCGAGCCCCGCTTGCGCCAGGCGAGCAGCCCGCTGCAGGCCACAGCGATTGCGCCGAGCACCGCCGGCAACAGGATCTCTGAGTAGGGCGCGCTATTCGTCTCCGCCGCGATTCCCCAGCCCGACCAGGGCAAGACGAACCACCCCGCGAAGCCGATGGTGAAGTCCTGGAGCCAGAACACCCGCCACAGCTCCCAGACCACCCAGGCCACCACCAAGACTCCCGCCGAACCCGCCGCTGGACCGCTACCCCGCATGGTCCTTACACTACGCCACACATGACCACCTACGCTCTCGAGACTCGCAATCTGCACCGCAGCTTTGGCCGCACCTCCGTGATCCGCGGCCTCGAGCTGGCCGTGCCTCAGGGGGTCGTGTACGGCTTCCTCGGCCGAAACGGGGCGGGCAAGACCACCACGCTTCGAATGCTGCTCGGGATCCTCGACCCCCACCGCGGCGAGCTGGTCTTCGACGGCAAGTCCGTGCGCCGCACCCGAGCCCGCCAGCGACGGCGGATCGGCTACGTCAGCCAGCAACAGCACTTCTACCCCTGGATGCGGGTGCGCGGCCTCGGTCGCTTCGTCGGTGCCTTCTACCCCACCTGGGACAAGCTCTTCTTCAGCGCCCTGCTCGAGCGCCTCGCCGTCGATCCGAACCAGCGGGTCGGCGCCCTCTCCGGGGGCACGCGGATGAAGCTCGCCCTGGCGCTGGCACTCGCTCATCGCCCGCCCCTGCTGGTGCTCGACGAGCCCACCGCCGGCGTCGATCCCGTCACCCGCCGCGAGATCCTCGATCTGCTGCGCTCCACCGTCGATGAAGACGGGCGCACCGTGCTGTTCAGCACCCACAACATCAGCGAGGTCGAGGACATCGGCGATCAGGTCGGCATCCTCCACGCCGGTCAGATCTTCTGGCAGGGCCCCGTCGACGCGTTTGGGGCCCGGGTCCGCCGCAGCACCACCCTCCCCGAGGGAGCCACCGCGCTCCGCACCGACGCCGAGGGCACCATCGGCTGGGGCGAGCCCTCGGTGTGGGAGGGCACCGACGCCCAGGATGTATCCCTCGAGGCCGCATTCGTGGCCATCGCTCGGCAGGACGGATGACCGCTCTCCGGATCTCCTTCGCCCTGGCGTGGAAGAACCTGCTGCACCACGGAATGTCCTTTGCCGGCGCCTTCGTGCTCTTCGCCAGCATGGTGCTGGTGGGCTGGGTGGTCGTGCTGGGCGAGGAGCAGACCAGCCTGATGGGCGCCGCGACCGGGGTCTTCTACTATATCGGTCCGCTGTTGATCATCTTCATCAACGACCGCCTCGTCGCGCGCGATCTCCAGGACGGCACCTCCGAGTTCCTCTCAGCGCTCCCGGTAGGGGGCTTTGTGCGCCTCGCTGTGCCTTTCGCGCTCGGGTTGTTCGTGATCCTGGCGGTCGCCGAGTTCGTGCTGCTGAGCACCGCCATGCTGGCCTCCCGACGCGAGGGCATCCCCTTTCTCTGGCTGCTCCAGCTCCACCTGCAGGCCGGCCTCTATCTACTCGCATGGCATGGCATCGCATTCGCCGTGGTCCACACCGGAAGGTGGCGCTGGCTGGTCTGGTGGACCCTCTTCAACGTCCTGTTCGCCCTGGACGGCAGCTGGTTCGACCGGCCCTTCCGCACGGTCTTCTGGCATGCGCCCCTCGCCGATCCCGTCGAGCAGTCCCGGAGTATTCCCCCCTGGGACGCCATCCCCATCGCCCTCGCCTGGACGATGCTCGGCGTCGCTATCGCCTTCTTCCTCGGCACCTGGCGCGGCGGGACCCTCCCCGCGCGGTGGTATGGGCCGGCCAGCACCCGAGCCCGAGGCGCCCTCATCGTCGGCGCCGTGCTCATCATGGCCACCAGCCAGCTCATCGAAGACGCCGCGCCCGCACCGGACACCTGGCGAACCCTCGCCCCCCTGCCCGCCACCCACGCCGACGTCCGGATCGCCGGCACCGCCCGACTCGATCAGGTGGGCCGCGATTCCGTCGCCATGCTCGACGAGCTCGCCGAGAAGCTCGAGGTCGATCGGTGGCCCACGGTCGTGCTCCACCCGGCCTCTCGCGGGCTCAACCGCCACGTCCGCCGAGCCACCGGCGCGGACGAGTCCCTGGTCCTCCTCGTCGACCCCTCCGGTCCCCGGGCAGCCCTGGCCCGGGCGATCGTCACCGAGGTCCTGCTCCGCCAGACCGGAGACCTCGCCGACCGGGTCCCCGGGGTAGACTGGCTCGCCCACGGAGCCGCCGGGTGGTTACGCCCCGATCCCGTGCTCGACGACCGCTTTGGGCTGGTCCCCGACCCTTCGCTTCCCTACGCCGAGCTGGTCGAGCGCCACGGCACAGACCTCGCTGAGGCCGTCGCTGTCAAGCAGATCGAAGCCCTCGGAGAGGCGGCGACCTGTGCGCTGGGCTGGCCACTCGGTCACACACGGGGCTCCGATCTGTTCTCCTCGGTCCGGCTGCGCTGGGAGGCTCGCGCCGGGTGGCTCCAGCAGCGCTGCGGGGTCTCCGCACCGGCGCTCGCGCCTCGCTCCAGCCCCCTGCATCCGCCCCCGCTCCCCCCGCTACGAATCGTGGTCGAGGGCGATAGCCTATTCGCCGTGCTCGACTGGCCCGCCCCCACAGGGTCCGTGCTCCGCCGCCAGGCCATCGACCCCCTGGAGCACCAGCCCAGCTTCGGTGCACAGTGGAGGGTTCAAGACGTGTCCGGCTCCACCCGGGTCCACCTCGGCTACTCCCCCACCCAGAACGCCCTCGCCGAGCTCACCCTGTACTGGGAGCCCATCGATGGCTGGCTCTCCTCGGGCTGGGGTCGCCCATGATCTTCGCCCTCCTCCGCAAAGAGTCTGCGGTGCTCGCACCCTACTGGTTCGCGGGATTCGCCCTGGTGGTCGTCAGCGGATTCCTACAAGCCACCGGCACCGACGTCACCCTCGACCCCCTCAGCCACCGCATCGACGGAGGCGAGGTCGCGAACTTCATCGTCTTCCTGCTCTCCTTCTCCATCGGGTACACCGCCGTCGCCCCCGAGTTCACCGAGGGGCAGATCGAGTTTCTCGACAGCCTCCCGACCGCCCGCTGGTCCCTGTTCTTCATCAAGACCTTCGCCGCGGTGCTCCCCTGCCTCGCCATCGTCGGGGGGAGCCTCGCTGCGGACTCCTTCCTGGCGCTCGTCTCTCCCGGGCCCCCCGGAACCACGGTGCTCCCCACGCTGATCTTCGGGCACGGGGTCTTCCTCACCGGGGCGCTCGCAGGGCTCGGGTTGGGAATGCTCCTGTCCTGGCTGCGTGGATTGGCCTGGGGCGTGCTCACCCTCGGCATGGTCGTCGGTCTCTTCGGGGGCCTGCTCTTCCCCCCACTACAGAGCTACGTCCCCCTGTTCGGTACCTGGGGCACCATCGAGTTCGCCCACGGGCAGCCCATCCACCCCACCTCCCCACTCCTCGTCTGGTCTGTGGTCGGACTGCTATCGATCGGCCTCTCCTTCCTGCTCTTCCTCGGACCGGGAGAGCGACTCACCCGCCAGGGCTCCTGGGCGACCGGAGGCGTGCGCATTGGGGTGAGCGGCTGCCTATCGCTCTTGGTGCTCTCCCTGGGGGCAATCTGCCTGCTCGGGCTACTGTTCCGCGCGCCCGACCTGATCTTCAACGGCGTCCAGATCACCTCCACCGAGCACTTCCGCGTGCTCTACCGAGGCTCCGACGCCGCGGCGGTCCAGGCCGAGTCCTCAGACATCGAAGCGCTCTCAACAGAGGTCGGAGAGTGGGTCGGAAATACCGAGCCCATCGCGCTCGACGTCGAGTTCCTCGGGGCCGCCGCCAACCACGGCGGGGTGTTCACCGGGGGTAAGATCCGCCTCCGCACCGACGCGGATCGCGCCACCCTGGCTCACGAGCTCGCCCATGCCCACGCCTTCGCGATCGAGGGCCCCGCAGCCTGGCTACAGCGACACCATATGCGCTTCTTCGACGAGGGCCTGGCGAGCTGGGTCGCCTCCCGGACAGCTGGCAACCCTCGGATTCCAAAGTTCGCCGCCGCCATCCACGCAGTCGACCCCGTCGAGTTCGACCTGCTCGTCGAGGACGAGCGCTTCCAGGAAGAGCGCGACCTGGCCCAGGCCTACCCCATCGGCGAGGCCTTCGTAGAGGCCCTCGACCCATTCGGTGGCGAGAAGACCCGGGCCTGCGTGCTCCGGACCGCTGGGGAGATCGGCGGGGAGCCCATCGCCGGGCTCGCGCTGTGGGTGCTGATCGCCGATCGCTGCGACTTCGAGATCGATCGGGTGGTGCAGCGCATGGAGGCTTTGCTCGAGGAGCGCGCCCAGAGCCTCCCGAAGCTCCCCCAGCTCGAGGCATCAGTCAGCGAGAAGACACTTCGGGTCCACACCACCCAGGTCCGGTTCCCGATCCTGTGCCGGTTTCGGGACAATATCCAGGCAGAGGTCACCCACTATGTGCACGTGTGGGCCCGGGAGGGGCAGTGTGAGATCCCCCTGTGGAGGCTGTCCGGAACGACCTTCGACTACCAGGTGGGCTTCCAGATCGACGACGAGACGGTCTTCGACCGCTGGGAGACCGCACCACTTCCGTGAGCAGCGGGTCCACTACTCCACCGGGATCTTGTCCTTGTCGAGGTCCTGCTGCCCGTCACGGGAGTATCCACACGCCATAGAAGGGTCCTTCAAGAGCAGGATCCCATGCTTCATATCGACGATCTCGGTCTGGCTGTGGGGCTCGAGAGCGAGGTAGCGGTTGATGCTCTTACGGCCGGCTTCCACCAGCTCGGGTTGCTTGCGGGAGACCCCGATGCACATCTGTGTGACCGCGAGCTCCTTGAGGTTCCGCACGCGATCCCCCGAGCACTGAACGCCCTTTTCCTGCATCTCAAGGGACTTGTCGAGGTCGCCTCGGGTACCCGAGAGCGCCTTGACGATCCAGTAGTCGGGGACGAGCCGATAGAAGATTCCCAGCGCGAGGTAAGTGTCGCAGGGGATCTCCTCCTCCAGGGTGATGCTGCCGTACTTGAAGTCCGAGTCGAGCACATCCAGCCAGGCATTCTCGATATCGTCGGCGTAGCGCAGGCTCGCAAGCACGCCCCGGGTGGTGCCCGCTCGGCCCATCAGCACGCCATAGACGAACTTGAGGTGCGCATCGTCGGGGTTCTTCTCGAGTCCCTCCTCGATGAAGCCGAGGGCACGCTCATAGACCTGCATGCGCTCTTTCTTGTCGGTGATCTGCTCATTGCCCTCGAGGTGCTGGTACCAAGACCGCCCGATGAACACGGCGAGGTGAGGGTCTTTGGTCTCGGCGTAGAGCTTCTCGGCGAGCTCTGCCCCCTGCAGATGCTTGGCCTGAGCGTAGAGGACTTCGAGCTCCCAGTACTTGCTGTCCGGGCCGACCTGCCACTCACGCGTAGGGTCGTAGACCTTGCCCAATAGCGGATCGGGCTCTGGGGGAGTTTCGGCGGGAGCCGCCGGTGTCTCCTCGCCAGCGGACGCGGCGGGGACCTCGAGGATGGGCTCGGGTGTGGTGGCCTGGGCGAGGCCGAGTGAGAAGAGCAGCGCAGTGATCATAGCCATCAACCTAAAGGAACGGGCGTTGATAACACCCCCGACCCCGACACTCCATTCCCGCGGGGATAGGCCTGACCCTCGGAGGAAGAGATGAGCGAGCCACTGTTGATGATCCCTGGACCCATCGAGATCGGCGAGCGGGTATTCGAAGCGACCTGTATTCGGCCCCGATCCCACGTCTCTCCGCCGATCAAGGCCTGCTTCTCCCGGGCGCTTCAAGCGATGCGAACGGTGTGGTGCGCCAACCCCGACCACCAGCCCTTCGTGGTCGCGGGCGGCGGCACCCTGGCCATGGAGTCCACCGTGTGCAACCTGATCGATCCGGGGGACCGGGTGCTGGTCGTGAACACCGGATACTTCGGCGATCGCATGGCCGAGATGCTGGTCCGCCGCGGAGCCGAGGTGTTCCAGGTCGGCGCGGGGCTGGGCGGCTGCCCGGGTCTGGCCGATGTGGCCGAAGCCCTCGATGAACACGGGCCAAAAGCGGTGTTCATCACCCACGTCGACACCTCCACCGGGGTCCGCACCGATGCCCGCTCTCTGGCGGCATTGGCCCGAGAGCGCGGGGTCCTGTCGGTCTTCGACGGGGTCTGCGCCACTGCAGCCGAGGTGTTGCACCAGTCCGAGTGGGGCGCGGATGTGGTGCTCACCGCCAGCCAGAAAGCCATCGGGCTGCCTCCGGGCCTGGCGCTATGGGTCGCGAGCCCGGCTGCGCTGGCCGCCCGGGATGCACTCACCAGCGCTCCGCCGATGTCCCTGGACTGGGCCCAGTGGATGCCGGTGATGCAAGCCTACGAAGCCGAGGCCAGCGCCTACTTCTCGACCCCGCCCACCACCCTGGTGCCCGCCCTGGATGTCTCGCTGCACGAGCTCGTCACCGAGGGCATGCCCGCGGTATTCACCCGACACCAGCGCGCCGCAGACAAGCTCCGCGCCGCCTGGGCTGCGATGGGCCTGCGCTCGGTCTCCGAGCACCCCGCCAACACCCTCTCTGCTCTGTACTGGCCCGAAGGCACCGATGCCTCTGCCTTGCCCCGCATCGCCGCCGAGGGCGCGGTCGTGGCCGGGGGCCTGCACCCGCAGATCAAGGCCGAGTACTTCCGCGTCGGCCATATGGGAGAGGTGACCCGCACCGACGCCCCACTGCTCCAGACCCTGCTGGCGGTGGGCCGGGGGCTCGGACTGGACGCCGAGGCTGGACGCGCCGCCTTCGAGGCTGAGCCGTGAAGAAGCTCGGGGTCGTCGTGGGTTGCGTGGCCCTGCTCGCGCTCCTGGGGCTGGCGTGGCTTCCCCGTCCCCAGCTCTCCACGGCCCCCGCGCCTCCCTCGGCTCCCCACACCCGCCGGGTCACGCAGATCCACCCCCTTCATCGGCCCGCTCCCCAAGCAGCCACGCCCTTCGAGGTCGAGTTCGCCACCCGCAGCGCCGCGCTGACCGAGCACTGTGGGTTGGCCGTAGAGCAAGCCTGCGACGGAGAGGTGTGCGTCGCCCTGACCGAGGCCCCCGACCTCGACAGCCCGCTCGGCTGGGCCCAGATGCTCACCGAGCAGCCGCGCTTCGTCGCCAACACCGCGCTTCGTGACCTCGGGATGCGCGCCGGTTCGCTGCCCTGCGGTGCCGCGATCGACTCCCTCACCGCGGGGTTCGGCGCCGCGATGGTCGAGCGATCCGATGGCTCCGAGGTGTGGTGCGCCATCGACTCCGCCTCCCAGGTCCCGGGTTGGCAGGCCCGGGCCCGAGCCCTCTGCGACCGCACCGCAGCGGTCCTGGGTTGGTCGGCATCGGGCTTCACCGATCCTGGCGCGCGGATTCTTCGCTTCAACAATGGTGATTAGACCGGATTTTTCCTGGAACCAGCTCAACTTTTCTTGCGCACCTACCGAACGGTAGGTAGGTATCCATCATGCTTCCCTGCGATCCAAATGATGTGCGCGCGCGCATCCTCTCCGAGGCCACTCGTCTGTTCGGCCGCAAGGGCTACAGCGCCACCAGCGTGCGCGAGGTCGTGGCCGCTGCAGGGGTCACCAAGCCCACGCTCTACTACTACTTCGCCAACAAAGAGGCCTTGTTCTCCGAGGCGATCGGGGCACAGCTCGATGGGCTGCGAATGCTGATCGAACACGCACTCACCACCCCCGGTCCTGCGCCCGAGCGGCTCCGCGACTTCATCGATGTGTATGTGCGCGGCGGTATCGACAACCCCGAGAGCGTGCGCCTGATGATGACCGCTACCGCTCCCACGGACACCAGCCAACCCAAGGTCCTCGCAACCGAGCGCTTCTGGGCCGAGCTTCAGCGCCTCGCCGGTCTCTTCGAGCAGGGCGTCGACCAGGGCCTGTTCCGGGCCGACCTCGATATCGAGACCGCCATCATGATGCTGGTGGGGGCGGCGGATGTCGCGCTCATGGTTGGTCTCTCTGGGCTCCCCGTCCCAGACGAATTCGCCGACCGCATCCTCGCCACGCTGCTGGAGGGCTGCCGCCCATGACGCTGCTCCTGCTCCTCTGGGGCTGCTCCTCCACAGAAGAGGCCGCCCAGGCCGACCGGCACGCGCCGAACGCCCGGGCCATCCGGGTGGAGGTCGCGCGCCTCGACTCCGACTCCGACACCCGCTTGGAGATCACCATCCCCGGCGAAGTCGAGGGCTCCGAGGATGTGCTCCTCGCCGCGGCGCTCGGGGGTCAGGTCGAGTCCGTGCCCGTCTCCAAGGGCGACTCTGTCCGATCCGGTCAGGTCCTCGCCCGTATCGACGCCGAGATCTACGGCGCCCAGCTCGCCCAGGCTCAGGCTCGCCTCAGCCAAGCCGAGGCCGAGTCCACGCGGGTCCAACAGCTCGGCGATCTCGCCTCGGATAGCCAGCGCGTCCAGGTCGACACCCAGCTGAAGATCGCCCGCGCTGGGGTCCGCGCATCGGCCGCCCAGCACGACCGCGCTGTCATCCGGGCGCCCTTCTCGGGGGTCGCCGCCGATGTGTTCGCCAGCCGGGGCGAGTTCATGGGGCCCGGCAGCCCCGTGGTCCGACTCGTGCAGCTCGATCCCATCAAGATCAGCCTCTCGGTCTCCGATCGCGATGTGGTCGGTCTTCAACCCGGCATGGAGGTCGAGGTGCAGACCGCCGCGGTCTCCACGCCCTTCTCCGGAGCGATCCGCCATGTCGGGCGCGCCGCCGACCTCCGGACCCGCTCCTTCCCCGTCGATGTCGAGCTCCCCAACCCCGACGGAGCCCTGCTGCCCGGCATGATCGCCACCGTGCGCCTCGGGCGCGCCCTCCCCGCGGACACCCTCGCCGTGCCCCAGGGCTGGATCGTCACCCGACGCAGCGGTCAGGGGGTCTTCGTCGAGTCCGATGGCTACGCGCGCTGGGCTCCCGTCACCCTCGGCGAGGTCCTCCACGATCAGGTCGTGATCACCGACGGAGTCGAAGCTGGCGCGCGGGTCATCATCACCGGACAGCGCGATCTGGTCGACGGGGACGCCGTCCTCGTCGCCCGCGAGGGGGTGTGCTGCGAGCGCGGTCGCCCCGTGTTCGGAGAGTAGGGATGCGCTCGGTCATCGCCTGGCTGGTCGACCACGCCACCACCGTCGCCATCGCGGTGATGGTGCTCTTCGTCGCGGGACTGATGAGCTACATCACCCTCCCGCGCGAGTCCAATCCCGACATCACCATCCCCGTCGTGCTGGTCACCACCCCCTATGTGGGCGTGTCTCCGGAAGATGTCGAGGGCTTGATCACCATCCCCCTCGAGAACGAGCTCGCCGGCCTGCGCGACGTGAAGAAGATGAAGAGCACCTCGGCCGAGGGGGTGTCCATCGTCAGCATCGAGTTCGAGCCCGACGTGGTCATCGAGGACGCGCTGCAGAAGGTCCGGGATCAGGTCAGCAAGGCCAAGCCCAAGCTCCCCGAAGATGCCGAGGAGCCCAGCATCCAGGAGATCTCCTTCAACGACATCCCCATCGTGCTGGTCACCATCGCGGGGGATGTGGGTGAGGCCACCCTCAAGGGGCTCGGCGACCAGCTCCTCGACGCGGCGACCCGCATTCCGGGCGTGCTGGACGCGACGATCACCGGCGGTGTCGATCGCGAGATCGCTGTGGAGGTGTTGCCCGAGCGCCTGTCGCACTACGGCCTCGCCCTCTACGATGTGACCGGTGCGATCGCGGACGAGAACGTCAACATCCCCGGTGGCACGGTCTCCGCAGGGGACTCCACCTTCCTGCTGCGGGTCCCGGGGGAGTTCTCCACCGCCGCTCAGATCGAGAACGTCGCCATCAAACGGATCGGCGGTCGGCCGGTGTTCATCCGCGACATCGGCCGGGTCGTCGACGGCACCGCCACCCGGGAGACCTACAGCCGGATGAACGGCCGCCCCAGCGTCACCATCTCGGTCAGCAAGCGCGCGGGCGCGAACATCCTCGAGGTCGCCCAGGCGGTCAAGGACCTGGCCCAGGAGCACAGCGAGTCCTGGCCCGAGGGGGTCTCCTACCAAGTGCTCGGCGACCAGTCCGAGGGCATCGAGATCTCCGTCTCCGATCTGCAGAACAACATCCTCACCGCCCTCATCCTCGTCGTCGCGGTGCTGGTGTTCTCCATGGGGCTCCGCAACTCGCTGCTGGTCGCCGCCGCGATCCCGCTGTCCATGCTCGGCAGCTTCATGGTGCTCGACGCCCTGGGCTTCACCCTGAATATGGTGGTGCTCTTCAGCCTGATGATCGCGCTCGGGATGCTCGTCGACAACGCGATCGTGGTGGTCGAGAATGTGTACCGACACCTCGAGCTCGGGCTCGATCGCAGAGAGGCGGCCATCGAGGGCACACGCGAGGTCGCGGTCGCGGTCGCCGCCAGCACCGCAACCACCGTCGCCGCCTTCTTCCCGATGGTGTTCTGGCCCGGGATCATGGGCGAGTTCATGAGCTTCCTGCCCAAGACGGTCATCGTGGTCCTCAGCATGAGCCTGCTGGTCGCCGTGGCCATGCTGCCCGTGGTCATGGCTCGGGTGATGCGCGCCACGGTCCGCCCCGAGGCCGCCGATGGGGCAGAGCCCTCGCTCGGGCCGGTCATGCGGGCCTACCGCAGCCTGCTCAAGCTCTCCATCCGGTTCCGGTATGCCTCCCTCGCCCTGGGCTTCGGAACCCTGATCTTCACCTTGGCGGCGTACTCCGTACTCAATCACGGCTCCCAGCTCTTCCCCGAGACCGAGCCCGAGCGCGCGAATATCTTCGTGCGAGCCAGCGAGGGCACCGACCTCGAGACCACCGACCGGATCGTCCGGCAGATCGAGGGGATCCTGGCGGTCACCGAGAATATCGACGTGTGGGTGGCCGAGCCCGGAGTGGTCAGCGATGGCAACGCGCTCGGTCCCTCCAGCAGCGCCGACAACCAGGCTCGGATCACGGTGGACTTCCTGCCTGGGCGAAACACCGCCCGACCCGGTGAGAAGCTGCGGGTAGAGGCCACCACTGCAACCATCGACACCCTGCGCACCCAGCTGGCAGAGATCCCCGGCGCCGAGATCCGCATCGAGAAGGAGCGCATGGGACCCCCGGTTGGAAAGCCCATCGGCGTGCAGGTGAGCGGACCCGACTTCCATGGGGTCGGAGAGCTGGCGATGGAGGTCCGCCGCAAGATCGCCCAGCTCGACGGGGTCGCCGACCTGTCGGACGACTACCGCGTGGGGCGCCCGGAGATGCGGCTGCGCATCGACCGCGGCTCGGCCAAGCGAATCGGGGTGAGCACCGCGGGCATCGGTAACACCGTGCGCACGGCGGTGGCGGGGGCCAAAGCCACCGCACTGCGCGACGGGGAGGAGGAATACGAGATCGTGGTCCGGCTCGCACCCGAGGCCCGGCGCGACCTGCAGTCCGTGCTCGAGCTGCGGGTGCCCGGGCGCGAGGATCGCTCCCCGGACACCTTCCCCGTGCCGCTCTCATCCGTGGCCAGCTACGCCCTGGACGGCGGCACCGGTGCGATCAAGCACATCGATCAGGACCTGGTGGTCACCATCCAGGGCGATGTAGACGAGGGCGTCGCAGAGGCCGGAGTCCAGGCCGAGATCGCGGCCCTCGTCGCCGACTACGAGCTGCCACCGGGCTACCACCTCGAGCTCGGCGGGAACACAGACGCCCAGAAGGAAGCCACGGACTTCCTCACCCGCGCCTTCCTCATCGCGGTGTCGCTGATCATGATCGTGCTGGTCACCCAGTTCGACAGCGTGTGGATGCCGATGATCATCCTGGTCACGGTCATCCTGTCGCTAATCGGCGTGCTCTGGGGCCTCGTCCTCACCGGCACTCCCTTCGGCATCATCATGACCGGCATCGGCGTGATCAGCCTGGCGGGGGTCGTGGTGAACAACGCGATCGTGCTCCTGGACTATGTGCAGCAGCTCGAGTCCAAGGGCTTCGAGGTCGAAGATGCCCTGATCCGCGCGGGGATCACCCGCTTCCGCCCCGTGATGCTCACCGCCATCACCACCACGCTCGGCCTGGTCCCGATGGCGATCGGCGTCAGCGTGGACTTCTTCTCCCGGTTCCCGGTGCCGCGTCTGGTGTTCGGGAGCACCAGCTCTCAGTGGTGGGGGCCGATGGCGGTCGCGGTGATCTTCGGGCTCTCATTCGCCACCCTGCTCACCCTGATCATGGTCCCCACCCTGTACAGCATCTACGACGACTTCCGGAACCTCGGGCAGCGCGTGCGCGGGCTGCTCCACCGCAAAGCGCCCGCTGCGGCTGCGTCGGTCGCGAAAGTGGGTGTCGGCTTCCTCGTCCTGGCCGGGCTGTCCAACCCCGCCGAGGCGGTCACATTGGACGACGCGGTGCGCGCCGCCGAGCGCAACTCCGTGGCCCATCAGCTGCTCTCCGAGCAGACCCACCAGGTCTCGCTCCAGCGCTACAAGGCCTGGTCGACCCTGTCTCCGCGGGTCGAGCTCAATGCCAGCCGTATCATCAACGAGTTCCCGATCATCATCGACTTCACCGAGGGTATCCCCGATATTCCGGGCCTGGAGCTGCCCGAATCCGAGCCCATCGTGGTTCAGCGCAAGAGCTTCTGGACCGCCGATGTCTCGGTCTCCCAGCGGCTGTTCTCCGGCACCGCGCTCCCCGCCCTCCGCTCGACCTTTCGCGCCACCCAGGCCGCCCGCCTCAACGAGACCCACCAGCGCGCCAAGCTCGAGGTCGCTGTCGCCCAGGCCTTCTATGGCGTGCTCATGGCCCGCGAGTCCGAGAAGCTCGCAGCGGCCGCACTCAGCGCCAACCAAGGCCAGGCAGAGCTCGCTCGGCGCCAGGTCGCTGCAGGCTCGGCGACCAAGCGAGCCTCCCTCCAGGCCCGCCTCTCGGTATCTCAGGCCGAACGCGATGTGCTGCAAGCCGCCGAGCAGCGGGTCACCGCCGAAGAGGCGTGGCATCGCTTGACCGGCCTCGATCGCGATGTAGAGCTCGAGTTCCCCGAGCAGCCCGTGGTCCCCGACACCCTCGCGGATGCGGTCGGCTCCATCCCCGGCCGCCCCGATGTCGAAGCCGCCTCGCTCCAGATCGACGCCGCAGCCCTGGCCCAGACCGCCAGCACGATGCGCTGGGCGCCGACCGTAGACGCCCAGTTCCAGTATGCCTACAACCAGAACACCGGGTTCCAGAACGACCCCACGGCCTGGCGCCTCGCCCTGGTCGGGAAGTGGACGCTCTGGGATGGGGGCATGCGCAATGTCGAGACCGCAGAGTACCGCAGCAAGCGCCGCATCGCCGAGCTCCAGGCCCAGCAGCTCACCGAGGTCGCCGAAGAAGAGGTCCGCGTCGCCTGGGAGTCCTTGCTCCGCGCCCGCCGTGGGCTCGAGGCCATCGATGACGAGCTCGCCCTGGCCCAGGAGAACGTGCGCCTCGCCGAGCGCAGCTTCGAGGCCGGGGCCGGCACCTGGCTCGAGGTCCAGCAGGCCCAGGTCATGCTCCAGAGCGCTCAGCTCAACGCGATCGAACAGCAGATGAATCGCGACATGGCCGCCATGCAGCTACAGTTGGCGACCGGCCGGCTCTAACACGGGCTGACCCGACTCCGATGTGGTAGAACGGCAGTATGCGTACCCTCTCCATTCCGCTGATCGCTACCCTCGCCCTGTCCGCCGGGTGCAACACCTTCACCACGGTCGACGAGGCCTGTCTCGATTCCCTCCCGGGCGAACAGTACGTCACCAAGGCGGCCGATCAGAGTCTGATCTCCCGCATGAATTGCTACCGCCGAGTAGCGAAGCGCCCCAAGGCGGTGGTGAACAAGCAAGTCCAGGACGCGGTCGAGGCTCACGGCGCCTGGATCGAGCTCAACGCCCCAGAGCCCCGCGCCCTTCGCAACCAGACCGCCGGCACCGAAGGTTTCACGGGCAACACATCCATGTCTCGCCTCGAAGCCGCAGGCTACATCTTCCCCACCAACAGCTCACTGCTCGAACTCTACACCTACGAGCCGGGCGACTGGGCAGGCCTCTACACAGAGGCCGAGCTCTTCGACTTCTGGTTCGACGACCCCTTCCATCGGCCGGGCTTCTTGCAGTCCGTGGTCACCGGAGTGGGCGCCACCCACGGGCTCTACGAGCTGGAATACAGCGAGGAGAGCCAGATCCCCAACCTCCCTGTCTCCTACCAGGTCTGGAATATCATCTACCAGACCCCAGCCCAGGCCTATGCCGAGGCCCCGGTGTCCTATCCTCGCAATGGTCAGGTCGGGGTTCCTCCTGTATACACGCATGTTTCAGGTAACCAGGAGCTCGAGAACGGCCGCACCTATGGCTACCCCATCACCTTCACGGTCGGCTCCACGGAGACCGGGCTCAAGGTCACTCAGGCCTCTCTGCGAGATGCCAGCGGCACGGAGCTCCCGTTCGTCCTTCTCGATGGCGACAAGGCCATCACCGCGCTGCGCTTGCGCAACACCGCCATCATCGTGCCCGAGGCGCCCCTCGTAGCGGGCCAGACCTACCTCGTCAGCGTCCGCATCAAGACCGATCAGGGCGAGCGTAGAGCCAGCACCAGCTTCACCACCGGCACCGAGAGCCGCTTCATTCCCGCCGCCGCACTGGCGCGTTCGATCGAAGATGGCGTGCCACTGTTCGGCTCCCGGGTCCGATCCCTCGACGGCCTCGGGGACTGAGCCCCCACCCATGGTCGCCTGGTTCGTCCTCACCTACCTGATCGCGGCCATCCCCTTCGGGCTCGTGCTCACCACGCTCTACGGCGGCGACACCGACCTGCGCAGCGCGGGCTCGGGCAATATCGGAGCCACGAATGTTGCCCGTGTCTACGGGTGGAAGCTGGCCCTACCCGCTCTGCTGCTCGACATCGCGAAGGGATTCTTCCCCGTGCTGGGCGCCTCTCTGCTGTGGCCCAACACCGGGCTGTGGTGGCCCGGAGTCATCGCCGGTGTCGCCTTCCTCGCCCACTGCTTCTCGGTCTACCTGGAGTTTCGCGGGGGCAAGGGGGTGGCGACCGGTGCCGGGGGCATGCTGGCTCTGGCTCCGCTCCCCACTCTGCTGGCGATCTCCGTCTGGGCCACCCTGCTCGCGATCACGGGCAAGAGCAGTGTGGGCGCACTGATCGCAGCCACATCGCTCATCGGGTTCGCGAGCTGGCTCCAGCCCGAGTCCGTACCCATCGTGCTGCTCCTCGCCTTCGGGATCGGCTTCACCCATGTGTCGAATATCCGTCGGCTCATGCGCGGACAGGAGAGCCAGGTCGTCCGGCCCGTCCGCTGGGGTCGCAGCACGGGCTCACAGGCCGATCCCGTCGCATTGATGGAGCAGGGACCCGCCGGGAACGACGCCACCCCGGCGCTATGGCGAGAGTCCGTCGCAGACCCGCTCGAGGTCGCCGAAGAGCCCGAGTCCTCTCCACACCCCTGATCCCATCGCGCTCTACTGCAGGATGTGGAACTCGACCCGCCGGTTGCGTGCACGACCGTTGGCGGTGCGGTTGGTGTCGATGGGCACCTCCTCGCCCTTTCCGATCGCCTCCAGACGCCCCGGGCTGACGCTCTTCGACTCGAGATACACGCGCACGCTGGTCGCACGCTCTCGAGACAGGTCGAGGTTGGTGGACTCGCTGCCCTGGGAGTCTGTGTGGCCCTCGATCCGCAGCTTCATCTCCGGCGCATCCTCGAGGACCTGGACGACATCGTCGAGGACCCGGAAGCTGGAGGAGAGCAGAGTCGCCGAGCCGGTCTCGAACTGGATCGTCTCGGTGATCTCGACCCGAGTCTTGGTGACGACCACCTTGCCGGGCTTGGTGTCCGGGCAACCATCGCTGTCGAGGTAGTCGTTTCGGGTCTCGGGTTCGGTTGGGCACTGGTCGTTGGCGTCCGCGATGCCGTCGTGGTCCTGATCCTGATCCGGACACCCGTTGTTGCTGCGCGGCCCCCCCTCGTTGGGGCAATCATCCGTGCCGTCGGAGATTCCATCGCTGTCATTGTCGGGATCAGGGCACCCGTCCTCATCCTCCCAGTTGTCGTGATCTTCTGGGATGCGAGCGCACATATCGCGGATATCGAGCACGCCATCGCCGTCATTGTCGAGGTCGGGGCAGCCATCGGCATCCGAGAACCCATCCACATCCTCGGGTTCCTCTGGACACTGATCGACAGCATCGATCAGGCCGTCTCCATCGCTGTCTTCGCTGGTCTCCGGGCAGCCATCTTCGTCGCGATCGCCGTCGAGGTCCTCGGGTTCATCGATACATCCATCATCGATATTGATGATTCCATCCCCGTCCTCATCCCCGTGGGGATCGAGATCTCGACAGCCGTCCTCGTCCTGTACCCCATCGAAGTCCTCTTTCTCGTCGGGGCAGCGGTCGACGATGTCGGGGATGGTGTCCTTGTCCCGATCGACCCCTCCGCAGGGGGTGGCCTTCTCCAGGGCGGCGAGAGCGGCGTCATAGCCCTCTGCTGCGTGTTCGCCCGCACGCCGCGGGGAGCCCTGGAGGAGCTCGATGCGGGTGAAGTCGACCGAGGCCTGAGCCAAGGCGAGCTCCTCGGGGGCACATAGTCGCGCGTACACCTTGTTGGCGAGCTCGATGGTGGTCTCGGTCTTCTGGAGAGACTCCGCCACATGACGCGGGACGGTGCAGCCCACCAGGGCCAAGAGGACGGCGATGCGGGGGCTCACGGAACCTCGGGAGTGGTCGGGCCTGGGGCGGCGGGGGCGGCGGGAACCGGCTCTACGACGGCCGGAGGGGCCGCGGGAGTGGGAGAGGAGTCGACCGGCTCGAGCCCCGTGGGATCCGGATCGGGCTCGATCGGGCCCGATGGAATAGGCGCGGGAGGCGCTGGGACCGAGGGAGCGGGTGAAGGACTGACTGCCGGTGTGTCTGGGGGGACGGCGGGTGGAGGCACCGCGTCGCGCATATCGGTGAGATCCAGGTCGAGCTCGCGCGCGCCACGCTGCATCTGTACGACGGCCTGGTCGGACCACTCCGCGCTCTTCTTGGAGAGCTCCACGCTCATCCTATACTGGCCCGTTCCCATCTCCTCCCAGGCCTTGTCGAGGTACCGGCTGGCCATGGTGAACTCGTACAGAGCGTCCTGATCCGCCCCTTCTGCGATGGCCGAATCGCGGGCAGCGATGGCATCCTGGACCTGGATACCCGCTCGACCCGCAGCACAGCCTGCAACCGAGGCGAGCCCCAGGACGAGAGAAATTGAGATCAGAAACCGGTGACTTCGATCGAGAGACATGCTCCGCTCCGCAGGCATTTCGCCATGGTCCGAGCGCCCCGTCAACCCCAGTCGACCCGAAGAGGTGTCCATTCCACTCGGAGTGTGCCTACACTGTGCTCCCCTGGTGGTCACCCTCAGTTGCAGCCTCACGAAACTCCCATCGTCTCACGCTGGACTCTCTTCGCCCTCGGCACCGTCGAAGGCGATCGGATCCGTCGCCCCAAGGACCCCGTCGCAGCTTGGTTGTTGCAGCGTCAACCCGAGCTGATGCCCCCCCAGGCGGTCGGCAGTGTGCTCACAATGATCCGCGCACGGGCGGCGATCATCGACCGGATGATCGAAGAAGAGGTCCAGGCCAGCGTGCGCCAGGAAGAGGGGCTCGACTACTGGAGCGTCGGTGGAGGATTCGACGCGCGGTGGTATCGGATCAAGACCCTGATGAACGACGCGGTGCGCAAGCACTTCGAGATCGAAGATCCAGGGCTCCTGGGTGTGAAGTCCCAGCTCCTCGAGGAGAGCTCCTTTCGCGCCACCTGGAATGGAATCGAGAAGCGCGCCGTGCCCTCGGACGAGTGGACCGTTCGGACCCGCGGCCACGGCAACCTCGTCGTGCTCGAAGGTACCTCGACCCGGCTGCGCCCAGAAGCGCTGCGCAGCCTGCTCAAGCGAATCCGCTCAGACGCCCCCAACGCACGGGTCATCCTCGACAACCCGAGCTTCGTCAGCATGCTTCACTCGGATGCGGAGCTCCCTCGCGGCGCATCCGGGGCTGAGCTCGAGAGCGAAGACGAGCTCGACAATCCCTACCGGTGGTCCCACAACTTCTTCCGGAAGCTCGGTTGGGAGGTCCGCGAGGACCAATGGCTCACCAGCCGCCCCATGCTCGAGGGCGCCACCTCCGGCATCCACAGCCTGCCCGGAATGGAAGCCTTCCGGGTGGTCCGCCTACGCGCCACCCCCGACGACGACCTCAAGCGATCCGGGGTCGCTTCGATCTCCTTGGGCCGCCTGCACTGAGTCCCCCCAAAGGGTAAGGACCCGGAACTCGAGAGTTCCGGGCCCTTGGGGGGGGGTTGGGTATTTTTTTATGTGTCGGCCGTCCCCGGACCGGGCGGGTTCTGTCCGTGTTTTCAGTCCACGGGCGGAATCTTGAGCGTATCGCCGATATGAAGCGTACGACTTCCCGGGTTCACCCGAGAGATCGGCTTGGTGAGGGCCACCGAGCCGTAGTACAGCTTCGCGATATGCGAGAGCGTGTCTCCGGAGACCACCGTGTGAACGGTGCCCCGGGTGCGGGCGAGGACTTCGACCCGGTCCGTCTGGACCTCGGTGATGCCTTCGATTCCCTGAAGCGTTCGTGCGGCGACCTGGCGCTGCTGCGCGCTGATCACCTGGCCCACGAGCCGGGCCTTTCCGCCGTCGATGACGACCTCCAGACGCGTTCCGTCCAGCCGGTCCTCCGCTCCTAGAGCGGCGGCCGCGCGGGTGGCGATGTGGGTGTCATCGGCGGGTACAGCGGCAGGACCGGGCGAACCCGCTTCGACCTCGACGACTTCGTCGGTCGGGATGAGCGCGGCAGCAGCAGCGGTCGCGTCGGTCTCGACCGACACCACAGACTCCGGCTGGCTCGCCCCACCGAAGATGAGGTTGCCGAGGATGAACACGATGGCGAGGGAGGAGACGCCGGCGGTGGTCCAGGCCCACTTCCGCGTCTCTTTCTCGAGCTGGTAGACCGTGGCGGTCATCTGCGCGTTCTCGCTACGGAGCCGGCGGGCTTCGGCGCGCAGAGCCTTGACCTCTCCACGCTCCCGGGCAACCAGCGTAGCGCGCTGCTCATCCGACTCGGCGTTCTGAGAGCGAACCTCGTGCTCGACCGTCTCCCGGAGCTCGACCGGGACCCGGTGGCCACACTGCTCGGCCTTGTCCAGAGCGGCGAGCGCATCTTTCCAGCGCTGGCCCGCGACGTAGACCCGAGCCAATAGCAGCCGGGCCTCCCCATCATCCGGAGCCATGCAGAGCAGCATCTGGAGCCGCTCCTGGGACAAGCGAAGGTGCCCATCTGTCGCGTAGCCCAGGGCCTCGTTGTAGAGCTGCGGCAGCGGGTCGAGACCCGAGGCTTCGGCCGCCTCACGAAGTGCGCGAGGCACACCACCCACCGGTACCATCTGGTCGCTATGAGAGGTACGCGAAACACCATCAAACCGAATATCGGCGTTGGCCGCGGAGGTTGCCATCATGAGGGTCACCGGAGGAGGGACGTGGGGGAGAGCGTCGGGGTGGGCCGCAGAGGGGAGAGCGACCCGGGAGGGGCGGGAGTGGATCCCGTGAATGAGCTATACCATGGCGATCTTTTGGTGCACAGGATTTCTTGTGGAAAACCTCATAGCATAATTTTAGAGTATAATATCGTGCTCAGGTACCCAGCGATGAGGCCAATGTGTAAGAGGGCATCGGATCAATAGATCCCGATTCGGGATCTTGGGATCTCACTCGGAATCCACCGAGAGCACCGCATTGCCATAGGCCACGGACCGGTGCAGATCTCGGTCGACGGCCACGCCATCCCACACCACACTCGACTCGATACGCACGGGCCCGATGCGTGCACCGGCTCCGATCACCGCGTCTACGAGAACCGCATCGGGGTGTACCTCTGCGCCCACGCCGACCCAGGCCCTGCCCTCGATCCTGGCTTCGGTTGCAGCGCTTCGCTCGAAGGGATCGAGGGCCAGCGGAACCTCGCCACGGAGCACCGCGAGGTTGGTGTCGAGGTAGGCCACCGGATCACCGATATCCAACCAAGGACCCGAGTAGCGAAGCCCTCGGATGAGGCGCTGACCGATCCGTCTGGTGTAGGCGGTGCGCAGGATGCAGGAGAACCCCGGCTCGGCATCCTCCAGCAGGCCCCGGGAGACCGCGTGGATTCCGGTGAAGTGGGTGTCATCCACGACAGAGCCGACCGGCTCGGTGGCCGCGAAGTCCCGCATCTTCACCACGACCCCGGCAGAGTCGACCGAGACATGCCCATAGCGGTCGGCGTCCTGGGCGTCTGGGCGGAGCACCAGCGCGCCCCCGCCCTCGGGAACCGCAGCGAGCAGCTCGCGCAGATCGACGTTCTGGAGCACATCGCCGTTGAGCACCACAAAGCGCTCGGCCAGCGATTCGGCCACCTTCTTCAGTCCCCCGCCTGTGCCGAGGATGTCCGGGAGCTCGGTGCTGACCGTGACCCTCACCCCGTCATGCTCCCCTTCCCAAGCCTCGATCTGCTCGGCGAGCCAGTGGGCATTGACGATCACCCGATGAATGCCGTGGGCTCGGCAGGAGGCCAGGGCGTACTCGAGCAGCGGTACTCCACAGATGGGAACCAGCGGCTTGGGTCGGACCAGGGTGAGGGGGCGGAGGCGGGTTCCGAAGCCCGCGGCCAGGATGAAGGCAGTGTTCATGGATCGTAGCTAGTGCGACAGCGAGCCCACCGCTACCGAGGGAAAGCCCCGACGACCCCGCCATCGACCGGGAGCGTCACGCCGGTGCAGGGGGTGAGCTCGGCCGCGAAGAACACCACAGCCCGGCCGACATCGGCCCCCGTGACGGGCAACTTCAGCAGGTTGCGGTTGCGGTAGTGCTCGGCGAGGGCATCTACGGAGATCCCCTTGGCCTCCGCGCGATCCGGACCGATCTCGGACCACAGGCCGCTGGCCACAGAGCCCTCGGAGAAGACCGCGTCAGGAGCCACCATGTTCACGCGGATTCCGTGGGGGGCCAGCTCGATGGCGGCGACCTTGCACAGCTGATGTGCCCCGGCCTTGGAGGCGGAGTAGGCCCCGAACTCTGCGCCCGGTGCCATCACATTCTTGCTGGAGACGAGCACAAACTGGCCTCCCCGCCCTTGCTCCAGCAGCAGCCGGGTACCCGCAGCCAGGCAGCGGTGCACCCCGCCGAGATTCACCGCCACGATCCGATCGAAGTCCTCGGCTGAGGTCTGGTGGATCGGCGCACTCAGCGCGATTCCCGCCCCCAGCACGAACAGATCGATGCCGCCGAAGTGCGCCACCGCCTGGTCGATGCCCGCCTGCACGCTGGAGACCTCGGTGACATCCGCCTGGACGGCGAGGACCCGCGGGTCGTCGAGCACCGCCACCGCCGCGGCCAGCCGCTGCCCATCGCGGTCGACCAGGGCCACATGGCACCCCGCAGCGAGCAGCTCCGAGGCGATGCCTACCCCGATAGCCCCCGCACCCCCAGTGACCCATGCGACCCGACGGGAGAGCTGGGGCTCGGGGGAGCGGCCGAGCTTGGCTTGCTCCAGGCTCCAGTACTCCATGTCGAAGAGGTCGCGCTCACCGAGCCCGACATAGGGGCCGAGACCCGCCGCCCGGCTCTTGACGCCCAGGGTGTGCTCGGTGATATCCGCAGCGATTCGCGCGTCTCGCTGGGTCTTTCCGATGCCGAAGACCCCGATGCCGGGCGCCCAGATCACCCGAGGATCGGCGTCGAGCTGGGTGAGCTTCCGACTGCCGCAGTGGGCGGCGAAGTAGTCGCGGTAGCGCTGCTGAAACTCGGCCAGGGAGCCCTGGAGATCCGCGCCCACGAGCCAGGGCCAGGGCTTGGTCCGGATCACATGATCCGGAGTGAGCGGCCCGGACCGCGCAAAGTGCTCGACATCGGGGTGAGCGAGCGCGCCCAGCAGATCCGGTGTCGCGCGATACTCGAGGACCCACCGACCCTGCAGAGCTCCGCGCAGCGCGGGGAGCAACGCCACCGCGCGGACACGGGCCGCGTCCAGATCCACCTCCGGAGTGGCGGGCGCTGTGCTGTGCGCGAGCAAGTACCGCTCGGCGCGATCGACCCGCTCCACGTGGCGCGTGTAGCTCTGCCGGGCGGTGTCGCCGAAGCTGAACAGCCCGTGTCCGAGCAGCACCATGCACTCGCAGTCCGGGGCGGCTTCGTAGGCCCGGGCGGCCGCCTTGGCGAGCGCGAAGCCCGGCATCACGTAGTCGACGAAGACCACCCCGTCGCCCAAGGCCCGCTCGAGATGGCCGCGCCCCCCGGCGAGGTTGCCGAGGGCGATGATCGCATTGGCATGGCTGTGGTCGATGTACCGGTGCGGCAGGAAGGCATGCAGCAGGGTCTCGACCGATGGGCTCGGCGCGCTGGAGTCGAACAGCCGGCTGCGATGGGCATTCACCATCTCCTCGTCGGATAGCGACTCGCGCTCGCGCAGCGGCAGCAGCCGCGCGAGGTCAACCGCGGGGTGCCCTTGGGGCAGGATCGTCGACAGATCCCACCCCGAGCCCTTCACGAACAGCGCCGCGCGGCGGATCCCCACATCGTCGAGCCAGTCGGCCTTGACGCTGGTGTTGCCCCCTCCGTGCAGGACCAGCTCCCGCTCAGCCCCGAGCAGTCTCGCGGTGTAGGTACGGAGCGCCAGGGCCTCGCCATGGGTGGGGCCCCAGCGCGCTATGGCCTCGTTCGCGTCCCGCTCATCGTATCGGTTCTGCATCGCCTCTCCCGGGTGCCCCTATCCCAACCCCTTTACAGCAGCCCAGGGGCTGTGTTTCACTCGCCTCCTACCCGAGGGACCTCTATGCGCAGCCTCGCTCTCATCGCGACCGTCACACTCGCACTCGGCACCTTGGCCGCGTGCGCCACCGGACCCATCTTCAAGAACATCACCTCCGTCAAGATCCGCCACATCGGCTCCGATGGGCTCACCGAGACCTTCCTGGAGGAGCGCCAGCAGAGGGCCGTGATCAAGTGCCTCAACAACACCGCCGAGATCACCGAATCCAAGGCACTGCGAGACCTGCTCCAGACCACCTACCTCGTCGAGATCGTCGACAAGACCGGCGATCGGTCTTTCGAGCTGTACACGCGGCAGAACCTCAAGGGCAACAAGGGTAAGTACTATGTCAACCGCTGCCTCTACAAGCTGATCGTAGACGCCCAATAGAAGCACCGCTCCCTACCTGCGACCCTCTCTCTCCTTGAGGTAGGTGGCCAGGTTGAAGCGCTGGAACTCCTGCTCATCGGGCCCACCGTACCACTCGCGTAGCAGGCCCTCGAAGAGGTGGTTGCAGAGCACCATCTCGCTGCGCTTCTCTCGCAGATGGGCGATGGCTTTGGAGATCTCCATTCCCCGATACAGGTGCAGATAGGACGCGACCGCGAGCCCGCTTCGGTTGATGCCCGCGTGGCAGTGCCAGTAGCTGGCCTGCTGCCCTGCCAGGGCGTGGACCGAGGCCAAGAAACGCTCGAGATTCTCGCGGGTTGGAGACATCGAGCGATCGAGCACGTCGAGCAGCGGCATGCCGAGCACCAGCCGGCCATCCGGATCGCCGCTGGGGTACACGCCGCACATATTGACAACCACCCGCGCCGGGATGTCCGCCCAGTTGGCGGGGAGCTCGCCCATATAGATCGGGTGAGGGTCCTCGTGAACGAGGTGGTGGTCCAGGGAGTCTTCTACGAACATCCTGGACATCATACGCCGAAGTAGCGCCTCAGGGGAGCATCACGGCCGGAGAGGACGGCATGCTATCGGTGGAGGGCTCCGCCCAGCCCGTCGCAGCCGAGAGCATGAGGCAGGTGATGGAGAGCAATACGAAGCCCGCGAACAGGGGGCTGACAGAGAGGTTCTCTTCGTGCTTGACGTTGAGGGTGCGGGCCATGGGGGAACTCCTGAGGGCGACCGGGGAGGGGTCTGGAGGGAGGGAGTGCGAAGGGGATGCCAGGGAGGCCCGCTGAGTCTACGCGATCATCGCCGAGCGCACGTGCTCGATGGCCGATTCGATCGCAAGCGCCACCTGTTCCCCGGTGGTCAAATCTTTGATCATCACGGTTTCGCTATCGATTTCGGACTTTCCGATCATCAACACGAACCGGTAGCCCCGGGCGTTGGCGTACTTGAGCTGGGCCTTGAGCTTGCGAGCGTCGGCATATAGATCGGCCCCAACTCCCGCCTCTCTGAAGGCCCGAGCCGCTGCGATCGATTGCGAGCGTTTCTCGGAATCGAAGATCGTAACCAGCACGGGAGCCGAGGTACGGGTTGCGCTCATCCCTGCCTCGTCGCGCAGGACCAAGATCCGCTCGAGGCCGATCGCACAGCCCACGGCGGGCACCGGCTGGCCACCCTTGAACATGCCGATCAGGGCGTCGTAGCGACCCCCACCACCCAGCGACCCCATGCCGGAGCCTACCAGTGCGGCTTCCCAGATGGGGCCGGTGTAGTAGTCGAGCCCCCGAGCGAGGGTCGGATCGACCACGAGCTGATCTGGAGGACAGCCCAGGGCCACGGCATCGCGCATCACCGCCCGAAGATCCGCGACGGCGGACTCGGTCTCCGGCTGGTCTGCGAGCGCCCGCGCCATGCGCTCGAGAGGGTCATCCTCGCCGAGCAACACGGCCCACAGCGCCGCGCTGACCTGACCGAGGCCCCGACGTTCGAGCTCGCGATCGACCCCCTCGACCCCGATCTTGTCGAGCTTGTCGATGGCGACGAGGAGCTCGGACTCCCGATCCTCGACCCCGAGGTGCCTGGCCAATGCCCTGAGCAGACGTCGATCGTTGAGCCGGAGCACCACCTCCATGCCCAGAGTGCTCAGCACCCGGCTGAACACCGCCAGACACTCGGACTCGGCGAGGGTGTCGCGGGTGCCGCAGATGTCGATATCGCACTGCCAGAACTCCCGGAAGCGCCCACGACCCGGCCTGTCTGCGCGCCACACCGGGCCCATCTGGTACCGCTTGAAGGGCATCCGGAGCCCGCTATTCATCGCGACCACCCGAGCGAGCGGCACCGTGAGGTCGAACCGAAGCCCGAGATCCACCTCGCCCCGCTTCCCGTGCTCGCCGCGCCGGAGGATCTCGAAGATGAGCTTCTCGCTCTCTTCGCCCGATTTACCCTTCAGCGTCTCGATGCGCTCGAAGGCCGGGGTGTCCATCGGCTCGAATCCATGCTCTCGATAGATCTGCGCGATGGTCTGGAGCACGAACAACCGATCGTGCATCTGTTCCGGGAGAAAGTCACGGGTGCCCTTGGCTCGGCTCACCATTTTCGTCCGCCTCGAGAGAGAGCGCTCCTCCTATCCCACGGCACAACCACCGCCGAGGCCACAAAGACGGTAGACTGCCTACGCAGGCCCACCACCAGAGGACTCAGACCGGGTGAGCGACTTCCACTACGTACGTACGCTGGGAAAGGACGGCGGTGTGGACGTCTGCTCGGGTCAGGCGATCGGGGAAGATCTCGGCCGGGTGCTCGAGGACGGTCTGCCCCCGTTCAACATCGTGCTTCAGCTGATCGCGGGCCTCTGCGAGATCCTCGACATCACCGAGGAAGATGACGAGATCCACGGCAACCTCGAGCTGGAGTACCTGTTCATCGACGACACAGGTGCGCTCTCCGTCGAGGGGTTTGGCCAGACGCGCACCCGCGCACCCGAGGGCAAGCCCAAGGGCGCCATGACGGACCTGTACGGGCTGGGCTGTGTGGCCTTCAGGTTGTTCTCCGGCACCAACCTGCCACCGCTCCCCAAGGACGACCCCGACGCCCACGACGATCAGGTGATCGACGCCATCCTTCAGATCGATCTCGGCGGGCTCAACGAGGACATGCAGGGCGATGTGCAGTGGTTCCTCGCAAAGCTCCTTGCCTTCGACCGCGAAGACCGTCCTCCTGCGGTGGAGTGCTGGCGCACCTTCATCGCCTTCGCCGACGAAGCCGAGGGCCCCGACTTCGTGGGCTGGTGCCTCGAGGCTCTCGACGGCGGGGGCGCTCGCCGCGGAGACCCCAGCCTGGACACGACCAGCCCCGGTGCCCCCTCCCCCGCGTCCCAGCTTGGTGGCCCCATGGTGTCCAAGGGTCCGCTCTCCCGCGGCGGCCTCTCTTTCGACCCGGGCGGGCCGGCAGCAGCAGGGACTGCCTTCTTCACGAAGGAGGATATGAAGGCGGCCCTCGATCGCCAAGAGCCCCAGAAGCCCACCGCCGGTGGGGGCGCCGCCACCAACTACTGGTCCCGCGACGAGCTCGCTGCGATGGCCACCGGCAAGTCCGAGGCCCCCCGCCCCAAGCGCGCCAAGGGCGAAGGAGAGCGCCGGAAAACCCTCGCGCTGCAGAAGAAGGATGTGCAGCGGGCCCAAGGTGCCGCCACCTCGACCAAGCCCGCACGCAACGAGCAGCGCACCCCAGCGCCGTCGCCCCCTCCGCCCACACCCCAACCTCTGTCCTCGGACTTCCAGAGCCCCAGCGCCTTCGAAGGTGCCGAGCCCACGGTCCGGATGCAGTCGACCAAGGTCCGCACCACCCGCACCCCAGCTCCCGCACCCCAGGCATTCAGGCCTCCCACCGCGCGGCCCGGTCCATCCAACGTGCCCGCACCCTCGGAACTCGAGACCAAGGTGCACGATCCGGCCATGATCGAGGCCGCGTTCGCCCAGGCCGAAGCCGAGCGCGCCCAGCAGCGCAGGCAATCCCAGCCCGCCTCCCGGCAGCTCCCAGTCGAACCACCGGTTCCCGCCTACCGGTCCGACTACTCCCCCGAAGAAGAAGAAGCAGAGGCCGATAGCAACAGCCTCGTGATCATCGGGGTCATCGCGCTCTTGATCGTCATCGCCGGGGTTGCCTGTGCCGGTCTCGGCGGCTCCGCGGGGCTGGTCGCCGTCGTCTCCCAGCTCGGCGGCATCGAGCAAGATCAACCGATCGAGCCCAGGCCCAGACCCAAGCCAACACCGCTTCCCGCCGACTCCCTCCCCGATCCGGTCGATCCGGAGCCCCTGGCGACAGGGCCCAAGACCCCCGTGAAGCCCCGCCCGACCTCCAAGCCCCGGCCCCGGCCCACTCCCAAGCCCCAGCCCACTTCAGGTCCAAAGCCGCGCCCCACTCCCAAGCCGAGCCCAACCCGCCCCCGGCCCCGGCCCCGACCCCGGCCCACTCCCACTCCCGCGCCGGTCACGGCCCCCGAACCCGATCCCGAACCCGTCGATGCGACCCTGCCCGTCACCCTGACGCTCAAGTCCCGCGATCGCGGCCGGCTCACCTGTCCCGGTGTGGCCAACAAAGAGTTCGATGGCAACACCATGCTCAACATCGAGCCCTACCAGCTCCCCGCCACCTGCATCGTGATCATCTCGGGCAAGCGCGAGGCCTTCCAGGTAAAGGGGACTGGCTCCATCACCTGCAACCTCGCCGGCTCCGTCGTGTCCTGCGACAAGCCTGTAGTGCCCTGATGCGCGCGGTGATCCAGCGCGTCTCCGAGGCCAGCGTCACCGTCGATGGCGCCGGGGTCGGGGCGGTCGAACAGGGCCTGCTGATCCTGCTCGGAGTGACCGAGGGCGACGACGCCTCCCATGCAGCCTGGCTGGCTCAGAAGATCGCCGGCCTACGCATCTTCGAAGATGAGGACGGGAAGATGAACCGCTCGCTCCTCGATGTGGGCGGCGGCGCGCTGGTGGTCAGCCAGTTCACCCTGTACGGCGACTGCCGAAAGGGTCGTCGGCCCAGCTTTGTCCACGCCGCCCATCCCGATCTCGCTGCCCCCCTCTACGAGCGCTTCGTGGCGCTGCTCTCCGAGGCCGGGGTCACTCGGGTCGAGACCGGAATCTTTGGAGCGATGATGGAGGTCGCGCTGGTCAATGACGGCCCCGTGACGCTCATCCTCGAGCGCCCATGAGCTTGCCCACCGCCCGCATCACCGAGGCATCCGACTCGACCTCCTGAACCTGCTCCAGAGCGACCCACCGAGCCGCCAGCGCATCCGAGCCCGCCTCGAAGTCGAAGGTGGGCGCACGGAACAGGAAACGCACATCGAAGTGCTGGTGCTCGGGCTCTGTCCGGCGCGCTGGGATGGTGTGAACATCCAGATCGAAGGGCACTGGGCCAAGCAGCTCGACCATAGACAGTCCCACCTCCTCGGCGACCTCGCGGCGCGCCGCGGCGATCAGATCCGAATCACCCGGATCGATATGGCCCCCCGGCTGGAGCCATCGGTCGAGCTTGGAGTGATGGATCAGCAGCAGCGAGCGCTCATCGGGCGAGAGGATGAAGGCCGATGCGGTGAAGTGCCCCGGCTGGAAGTGATCTCGACTCCAACAATCCGGCACCGTCGCCAGCTCTTTCATGGCCTGCAGGTGCTGCCGCTCGGCCTCGCTCGCGGGCAGAAATCCCTCGAGCAGGCGGTGCCGGTTCACTGCAAGACGAAGGGGTAGACGATCTTCTGACCATTACCCGAGCTGGGAGGGAACTCCACGCTGCGGATGGCCGATCCGAGACAGGTCTCGAGGCGGGAGCCCGCGAACTCCGGCTGCTTCACCTTGACGCCTGTGACCGATCCGGTGGGCATGAGGTTGAAGTTCACATCGACCCGCGGGGGAAGCTGCCCGGTGGTCTGCAGCACTTCGTAGAAGCACTTCTTGACCTCGAGGTTGGTGCGCAGCATCACGTCGATCACCTCGTAGGAGACCTGGGATGGCGCGCTGTTGGCGGCCACAGGAGCGGGAACGGGGGCCGCCACAGGGACCGGGAGCGGGACCGGGGCGGGCGCCGGGCTCGGCCTGGGAGTGGGAGTGGGAGTGGGCCGCGGCGTGGGACGCGGAGTGGGGCGCGGCGTCGGGCGGGGGGTGGGCCGGGACTTGGGCTCCGGGTCGACCTTGGGCTCCGGGTCGACCTTGGGCTCCGGGTCGACCTTGGGCTCCGGATCTTCGACCGGCTCGGGATCGACCGGATCTCCACCGTCGACCACTCCGTCCGTGGCATCGGGCTCGACCGGGACCGGATCACCGCCGATGGGGAGCTCGGGATCGACGGGCGCGAACTGCAGCTTGGCCACCTTGGCGAGATCGAGCTCGATCACCCGCTGCCCCACATAGTGGGTGGACACCAGACCGGTGGCCAGGGCGATGGCGAGGATGACCCCTGTCACCATGGAGGTGCCCAGCCAAGCGGGTCGGGTGCCGCGGCCGCCCGTGATGAGGATGAGCAGCGAGGTGATGGAGCCGCCGATGGAGATGGCGAGCCCGAGCCAGAGCACGGAGCGCCACGGCCAGACCGAGAGCAGGGCGAGGATGAAGATGCCCAGCAAGGTGCCAAACACACCGGCCATCGCGATGGTCATATCCCCGGATGGATCGTGGTGGTGGGCCACGTAGGAGGGCATGGACTGATGAGAGGGCGCGGGCGGCGGCTGACTGCGCACCATGGGCCGCGGCGGAGCACGGCGGGGCTCGTGGCTGGGGGCGGAGCCGGGGTGCCGTGGAGCCGGGGGCGGTGTCTGGGGACGCTGGCTGGCGCGCTGGGGCACCGCCGGCTCTGGAACCGAGGCCACATCGGCGTAGTCCGGGCTCTTGACCGTGTCGCCACCAGCGGCGCGAACCGCGTCTGCGGTGGGCACATTGGAGCGCGTGCCGGCGGGGAGCGGGGTGCCAGGGAAGATCGGCACTTCGTCGCGGGCGATGCTGTGGCGATTGAAGCCCGCGGGGGCGGGGCGACCCGGCAGGGTTTTTTCGGGCTCATCGTCGATGGGCGTGGTCTTCCGCTCACCCGTCATCTCACGCATGGGCGCACCCATGGGAGTGGGCGGAACAGCGGTGACGAGGGTTCGCTCGTTGGGATCCGCGTCGGCACGAGGCCGCGGAATGAGCATTCTATGCCCACACTGACGACATGTAGCCTTGTTGACGGGCTTGACGAGCTTCTCGTCGGGGACTTTGTAGACCGCGCCGCAGTTGTCGCAGACGACCTTCATGAATGCTCCCCTCTTGGCGGGCCAGGATCGCGGTGATCTAGTGAGGCAGGAAGGCCGCCGCAAGTCCACCGCGGTAGCGAAACGGCCGCGATTGCCAAAATCTTACAGTACTCGCTGGATGGCGCGGTCGAAGTCGAGCCGGTCGACGAGGTCTGAGAGGTAGTCCCCACGCTCGGTATCCCACACCATCACCGGCCCCTCGTAGCGCTCGATCCAGTCCTCGTACAGCCCGTTGAGCTTTCGCAGATAGCTGACAGGAATTGCCTGCTCGCTCGGACGTCCCCGCTGCTTGATCCGCTTACGGATCGCCCGGACCGAGCACCGTAGGTAGATCATCAGATCCGGTGGCTGCAGACTCGCCTTCATCGCGCGGTACAGCTCGAGGTAGGTCTGGTAGTCGCGCTTGCTCATCCGGCGGGACCGATGAAGATAGGTCGCAAAGATTTCCGCATCTTCGTAGATGGTGCGATCCTGGACCAGGGTACCCGGGGTCTGCTCCAGCTCGCGATGGAGCCGGTACTTGTGGGATAGGAACCAGATCTGGCTGTGGAAGCTCCAGCCCTTCATATCCTTGTAGAAGTCGTCCAGATAGGGGTTGTCGGCGAAGGGCTCGAACACCGGAGTGACCCCGTAGTTGACGGTCAGATGCTTGACGAGGCTCGTCTTGCCCACCCCGATGTTGCCCGACACCGCGATGAATCGGTCCGCCATCCAACCTCCAGCGGGCGGATAGCGCCACAACCGCCCGCAGACAAGGTACACTGGCCAACATCTGACGGAGGATTCATGCTGCGACCGTGCGCGAACTGTGGGGCTCTCGGACATCGGCGCTGCCCAGACTGTGGGGCCACCATCCTGGGCAACAAGCCCTCTGCCGCCAGCGCCGTGGTCCTCCTGCTCGGACTGGCCGCCTGCGACGGGGCCAACCAGACCGTTGCCCTCTACGGCACCCCGGTCACCGACGAGGACGGGGACGGCTACCCCGCCGGAGAGGACTGCGACGACACCGACCCCGATGTCTACCCCGACGCTCCGGAGACCCCGGGAGACGAGGTCGACTCCAACTGCGACGGCAACGACGACACCTGATCTCAGGTCTTGGACCACGCCCGCTCTGCGAGGTAGTGCCGGAAAGAAGCCCGGCTCTGTTCGGTGTCTTCGATGCCCAGCACCTGGCGCAGCCTGCCCCCGAAGATCGCGTCACCGAATAGGGCCGCCCCCACCAATAGCAGGGCGTTGTCCGCATTATCCGTGTCGTCCGGAGCCACCGCCTGAGCCAGGCCCGGCAGCGCACCCTCGAAGACCGAGTCCGGCAGGCCGCTTCCCGAGAGCAACAGCCAGCCCCCGAGCCGGGCATTGCCCCCCTTTCGTACGACCGCATCGACCTGATCGACGAACTCCGAGGGCTCCGCATCCGAGGCACTCGCCAGCATCGACAGATCGCGGAACAAGCCCAACCAGGCCCGCTCTACCAAGGCTCTCATCAGCCCATCGCGGTTGCCGAAGTGGTGCAATATGGCCTGGCGCGACACCCCGATCCGGCGCGCGATCTCGTCGAGCCGCACCCCCGCCGGACCATGCTCGAGCAACAGCTCCTGCGCCACCCCGAGGATCTCGGCCTGGGTCTCTACTGCCGGACGACGACGACGGCCCATGATCCCTCCCTGAACAAAGATGCTTGCTTCTTATCTCAATCCTATTACTTACTTCCATGTAAGTCATAGAAAACGAGGGAGTTTCCCATGCGCAGCGCTACCGAGTGGTTCGATCTGTACGGCCAGAGCCACCAGAACCCCGTCAACAAAGCCATCCACTGGGTGTGCATCCCCATCATCCTGGTCACCACCCTCGGCCTGCTCCAGAGCCTCCCCATTCCCTCAGTCCACCCGCTGCTCAACGGTGCCACGGTCACCGTCGCCGCGGCACTGGTGTTCTATCTTCGCCTCTCCCCGACGATCTTCGCGGGCATGGCGCTGGTCTGTGCGGCCGCCCTCGGAATCAACGCCGCCATCGTCAGCGCCGGCCTGCCCCTGTTCACCGTCAGCGCGTCGATATTCTTCGTCGCCTGGCTCTTTCAGTTCATCGGCCACAAGGTCGAGGGGGAGAAGCCCAGCTTCTTCGAGGACCTTCAGTTCCTGCTCATCGGTCCGGCCTGGCTGCTTCAGTTCGTCTACCAGCGCCTGGGAATTCCCGTAGACTTCCGCGAGGCCCGCACGGCCCTGTAGTCAGTCGCCCGCCCGATACCGCCCGATCCACGCATCGGAGAGCGGATCGGCCTGGCGCTCGAGGGGGATCTCGAGCACCTCGGGTGCCCGAACCCCGAGATGGTCCAGCACGCGACGGGTCTCGAGGGATGGGTCCTCCCGGAGCCCCTCGTAGTCGAGCTCCAGCACCGACCTCCCCCGAAAAAAGCCATCCCAGCCGGCCTCTGCGACCTCGATATCCGCCAGGCGAGCGGTGATCAGCGCGCGGCTGTAGATCGGGGTGATGCGCGGGTGCTGGCTCCGAATCCATGCGCCGGTCTGCACGGCCCGGACCCAGCTCACCGCCTGAGCGAGTCGATCCCGACGACGGATCCGGATCCAAACCGGACGATCGAGCATGGCATCGACATCTCGGCCCGGTCGGATGAAGAAGCGCTCGAAGTGGTGCCAGTGGATCTTCAGCCCGAACCAGCCCCCGCCGCTACGGCGACGCCGCACCCGACGGAGGTGGTCCTCCACCCGCCGCTCGGTCCACCGCCCTCGCCCCGCCAACCCCACGGTCGGCCCCCACAGCAGCCCATGTCTCCACCGAGAGAGCGGGCTGCCCAGCCGAACCTCCCAGTCCCGGAGCTGCATGGGATTGAGGTACTCCTTTGGCGCCCCGGCCCGCCCGGAATCCCACAGCATCCGCGCCAACAAGGTGCTGCCGGTACGGGGGCTGCTGGCGATCACATAGGTCCGCGCACCGGTGCACTCGGGCAGATCGTACTCGGGTCCGTTGCGGGGGTCGGCAAGCGCGCTCATCCACCGGAAGATAGTTCGGGAGCGGAGGTCCTGTGCTGGTATTGCTGTTCATGCTGTTCGCATGTGTCGATCCCGACGCCCCCGTCTCCCCCGGAGACAATGCCGAGTTCGTGTTCGAGGTCCCCAAAGGCGCCACAGCCAACGGCCTCATCCCCGCGCTGGAGTCCGAGGGACTCATCCCCAGCGGCTTCAAGTGGAAGCTCTTCCTCCGCAACAACAACGCGAGCTGTCTCAAGGCGGGGAAGTTCAAGGTCCGCCGGTCCATGAGCCTGAACGAGCTCCTCGAGACTTTGTGCAGCGCGCCCCTCGCAGACGAGTCCCCGTTCACGATCGTGGAGGGCTGGCGCATCCGCGATATCGACGAGGCCCTCGCCGCCACCGGCCGCATGGACGCCGGTGCATACAAGAAGATCGCCGAATCCAAGGACGTGGAGCTGCCCTTCGAGGTCCCCGGCGCCACCCTCGAGGGCTACCTCTACCCCGAGACCTTCATGATCCCCGCCAAGGGCCCCATCGATCCCAGAAAGCTCATCCAGCGCCAGGTCGACATGTTCCAGGAGCGCTTCGCTTCCAAGCACGCCGACTTCGGCAAGCGCAGCCTGAACGAGATCGTGATCATGGCCAGCATGCTCGAGCGGGAGGAGCCCAAGCCCAGCCAGCGGCCCTTGGTGGCCGGCATCCTCTGGAAGCGCATCGACGGGGGCTGGGCGCTCGGCGTCGACGCCACCAGCCGCTACACCCTCGCCAAGTGGAACGACCGCAAGGCCTTCCTCCGCAAGCTCCGCGACCCGGCCGACCCCTACAACAGCCGCAAGCGGGTCGGCCTGCCGCCCACCCCCATCGGAAACCCCTCCGCAGCCTCGCTCGAGGCCGCCATGAACCCAGTGGAGTCGGAGTTCTGGTACTACCTCCACGACGGCCAGGGCACGCTGCACCCCGCCAAGAACGCGGCCGGGCACGAGGCCAACCGCCGCAAATACAACGTCTACTGAACCGTCAGCTCGAAGTCCACCTGGGTGTCGGTGCTGCCCGGAATCGCGCCGAAGCCATCCGCGGCCACATCCTCAGCCAGGGTCCCCGTCTTCACCGGGGACCCGTCCTGGAGGGGAAGGTGCCGCAGGGTCACCGTGAGCGTACCCGTTCCCACCGCGTCGGTGACCACGGTATCGCTCAACCCCACCGGGAATCCATTGGCGTCGACATCGTCATAGGCCTGGGTGATCACGGCATCGGGGTTGTCTCCCGTCGCTGGGCTCTCCACCGCCGACCCGGTGAACAGCACCTGGTGCTGGTCGGACTCCGCATTCACCTCGACGGTGATGTCATCGACGGGGTTCGCGAGCTCGTCCAGGAAGGACACACTCAGGTCGTAGTCTTCAGAATCGAGGAGCACGATGGGGTCGATCACCGGGCTCCCATCGTTCTCTGGGTCTGCCCACTGAAAGTCGAGGGTATCGCCCCCTTGTTGAGGGGTAAAGCTCAGCACGACGGTGGTGATCACCTCGTTGTCATTGCCCTCCGTCGGGTTTTTGACATCCGAGCAGCCAGCGGCCAGCAGTCCGATCGAGATCAGCGCGATGGGATTGGGTTGGATCTTCATCCTCTCTCCTCCGGTGGAATCATCAGAAATCGAGGCCAACCCGAGCGCGCAGGCTGCGCCCCGGCTCGTTGGCGAAGTAGCGAAGCAGGCTGGTGTAGTCGCGGTAGCGGCTGTTGAGCAGGTTCGAGCCCTCCACCCCCACTGTCAGGGTCTTTCCGCCCCGCAGCAGCATCTCCACACCGACCGAGGCGGCGACCAGCAGGTAGCCATCGGGCGGAGGTGCGAGGTCTGCCCCTTGCACCACGTGATTCTGCCGAGCCACGCGGGTCGCTGAGACCTCGGCGAAGTTCTTGTTGAAGGGGCCGAGGCCGTTGGGCCGCGCCACCGCAGCGACCCGAACCCGGCCCGGGGGCACGAAGAGCAAGGGGTCTGCGGTGCGACGTTCCTGGGCCCGAACCACCGAGCCCTGGACCTTCAATCCGAGCGGCCAGTCCGGCCCGAAGCTGAGCCCGCCGTCGAAGCCATAGAACACGACATTGCGGGGACTGAAGTCGAAGCGCGGATAGGCTCCCCGAACCGTCACATCGAACTGCGGCTGCCCATCGGGGCCGATGGAGGGCGCGAAGTAGATGTAGTGGTCGATCCGATTGGCGTAGACAGAGGCCTCGGACTCCAGCCAGCGCTGCCGCCAGCCGACCGTGGTGGACGCGCCCCAGGTCGTCTCCACGCCCAGGCTGGGATCGCCCAGGGCATACACCGGCGAGGTCGGCGCGCTGCCATTCATATACAGCTCGTCTCCGTTGGGGAATCGATTCGCCGACGACAGATCGAGCTTGAGATCGACCCGATCGCTCACCACATGCCAGAGCGCGCCCGCAGAAACGCTCGCCGCTTTGAACGCCCGCTTGCAGCTCACCGCATTGTCGAGGCGGTCACAGGAGTCCTCCTGGAGGGTCCCGCGGGCGAGGTGACGTTGGAAGGATGCATCGGTGAGATAGGAAGTCCTGGACTGACCATCCACCCGCCCTCCGAGCTCGAGATCGACTCGATCGGTCGACAGCCGCTCGTAGGCATAGATGCCTCCACTCATAGAGCGGAAGTTCGGGATCAGGGGCAGCCCGCTGTATACATTCTCCTGGAAAGACCCCGATAGACCCAGCCCCCCAGACAACGAGCCCACCGACCCGAGCTCGATGCTCCCGTGCTTGTACCCGAGATCGAGGCTGTGAGTCCGGAGGATGAAGTCGAACTGGGACCCGGTGATCGCCCCGCGGACCTGGCCGTACTCCTGGCGATGATTGTTCTGGAACGCATACGTCCCCTGAAAGGAGCCTCCACCTGGGAAGGCCACGATCGCGCGGGCCAACGCGAGATCGTGGGTGACCGTCTGCTTGGGGCGATCGATGGCATAGGACACCCCCCAGTTCTCGGAGCCGACCGGCTTGTCCTGGTCGAGCTGACCCAGGAAGTCCTCGATGGTCCCATTCCGCACGCAGTAGCAGATCCCCGCCTGGAGATCGTAGTGATGGGCCGCGACGGTGAGCGTGGTCCGGTCGCGCAGATACTGGGCCTTTGCGCCGAGATTCCACTGCTGACTGCCGGTGTTCCCGAGCACATGGTCCGGAGTCGACAGCGCCGCTCCTCGGGAGAAGTTCCCCTCCGCTCGAACCGCCAGCCCCGGTACCGCAGCAGGTGCCACATCGAGGCGCGCCGCGCCCACTCCCCGTCGACCGTTCGACTCCCCCACCAGCTGCACTTTCCCGTTGACGCCCGGATCGACCCGCAGCGGAGGCGGCTGGATCAACACCACTCCCCCGATCGCGTCTGGCCCGTAGCGCACCCCCGCCGCTCCTTTGATCACGCTGATCTGACCCGCCGCGAAGGGATCGATCTCGGAGGCGTGATCCTTTCCCCACTTCTGGGATTCGTGCCGGACCCCATCGAAGAGGACCAGCAGGCGGCGCTCGTACTGCCCGCGGATGATCGGCTTGCTGGAGTCCGCCGTGCCCCTCCCGACGATCACCCCGGACACCTGGGAGATGGACTCGGCGAAGTCCTGCCCCGCTGTGCGCTCCAGGGCCTCTCCATCGATCTCGGTGCGCGAGTGGGTGTCCTCGGAAGAGGGCCGCCGAGCCTCGACGACGATCTCGTAGTCCACATCGTCATCGAAGGGATGAGGCTCGATCGGAGGGTCGAAGTGGAAGGTGACCCGTACCGAGCCCTCCACGGGCTCCCCCTTTTCCGTCGCGGGCTCGAACTCGATCTCGTGTGCCGCCTCTACGGCCGCCTGTACGAAGGGCTCCCTCCCAGCCAGTGCCTCGACCCCGACGACTTCCCCAGAAGCGCTGACGGTGACCTCGAGCGTCACCTCGGCCTCTCCCTCCTCTCCATGAGGGTAGAGGGGCTCGATGCGGTCGAGGATCACTGGGCCCGCCGCGAAGGCGGGGCCAGCCCACCCCAGCAACAGCCCCATCACAATCGGGAGAGCAGGACGACGGATACCGGTGAACCCTCGCGAGCGGATCGCGAGCGCACGGACCAGAACCCCAAGACCCCTCGGGGCCACGGGCGATTCATACACGGAGAAGACCTCATCGGGCAGGTGGAGATGCGACCGCCAACAGGCCGCCGCGAAGTCACACAGCTACGCGGCGAGTGGGGGTGAGGTCTTGGGAGCGAAACGCAGCGGCGGCCCCCGCGGGGCCTGGGCGAGCGCGATCGGGGAGAGCCGATAGAGCGGAAGCACATAGGCCAGCACGGGCGCGGTCGCTGGAAGCCTCCAAGCAGCAGGGGGCACGCCGTCGAAGCCACAGGCCTCCCCATGGGAGGAGGAGTCGGCCGAACGAACCATTGGCCCGGACCCGTGGACATCCGCCACAGCAATCTCGGACCCGTGCTCCACGACCCCGTGCTCTGCACACCACACATGGGTGTAGAGCACATCGTGGAGCTGGGTTCCGCTGGCTCCCGCGACCCACACCACACACGCCAATCCGACGAGGAGGTGACGAAGCAGTGCGGGCAGGCGGTGGATCACGAGACTCCTCGAAGGGGATCCCGTAACCCGGGCCACACTCACTCGCAGCGCACCCGGCCCCCGCGCACCAGACAGCGCACATCTCCGCCCGTGCTCGGCACCTCGACGCTGGCCCGCATCGGCACATTGCCCTGGAGCACCAAGCTACAGCTCCCCGGCAGCACATCGGTGAAGCGAGCCACGGTGTCGCTACCGGAGAGCGAGTCGCGCAGCACCTCTCCCCCGCAGGCGAGCTGGACCTCGGGGATGGGCATATCCGAGTCCACCTTGACCTTGTAGGTGACCCCGGTGGCGGCGACGGTCTGGCTCATATCCACGCCGCATAGCTTGCCTGTGAGCGAGGAGACATAGGCGATCTCGGCGTCTCCCTGGACCTGGGAGGCGGCCCTGCGGTACTCGCGCAGGCCCGAGCAGCTGCGGTCCCCCATCGCCTTGGCGGTGAGCAGATCCGTCCACTTCATCAGCGCCTGGGCCTTGTTCAGGTTGTGGGTGTCGCCCTCGAGCAGGTCACCGACGGTGGTGTGGAAGATCTGCTCGGCGGGCTCGCCGGTGTCGGCCTCGCGGTAGGCGATCTTGAAGGTGATCGGGTCGGACTTCACCACCCCGCCCGAGCGGATCTTCAGGTCCTGGAGGAAGACCTGGCTCGTGCCCGCGTAGTAGTTGATCGGCTGCACATCCTCGGGGTTGGTGCTGGCCTCCTCGCCGTAGAACTTCTCCATCGCCAGGCTGTCGGGCAGGTCGATCGAGAACTGCACATCGTGGGCGATGGTCTGGACCAGAGAGTCGAAGCCGCTACCGAAGACCCGGTTCACCACCGCCTCGCTGCCCAGGTACACATAGGCGCCCTTGCCCTTCTCGGTGATGAGATCGAGCATCTTGTCGTTGAACTCGCGCCCGACCCCCACTCCGGTCACCCGGATTCCGTCCTCCTCGAAGCGCCTGCCGATCTCCGAGACCAGGTTCTGATCGACATTGCCGGTGTTCAGGAAGGCATCGGTCAGCAGCAGGATCCGCCGGTTGCGGTGATGCACATCGGCCGCATCACGGGCCGTCTGGATGCGGTAGCCCTCGCGCAGCCCCCCATCGAGATCCGTCGACCCGCGCGGGTTGATCGCGTGAATGGCGTCGGTGAGCACACTCGGGTCGTCCCGACCGACGACGTAGTTCTGGACCGGGCTGCACACCCGGGAGTCGAACAGGGTCAGATCGATCCGGTCCCCATCCCGGAGCTGTTCGGTCATCTGGAGCAGACCCTTCTTGACGTACTCCATGCGGCCCTCGGCGCGCATCGAGCCCGAGCGATCGATGACCAGGCTCAGGTCGAGAGGTTGGCGCGGTGGCATGGCCCCCTGGACCGCGAGCGCTACCGAGAGCTCGTCTCCGTGGGCCTCGGCCGAGCCGAGCACGCTGAACAGATCTGAGTCCTCGACCGGCACGGTGTCGAAGGAGAAGTAGTTGAGCAGCTCGTGGGGGCGGATCTCCGCCGTGCTGAAGCTCCGGCCCTGATCGACCGCCCACAGCATCCGCTGCGCGCTCGCCAGGCTCATGCTGTCGTCATTGGACAGGTACACCGTCGCCCCCCAGTCCACAACCGGCTTCATCGGGCGAGCGAACCCCGGATCGTACTCGTCCTCGGAGGCCTCAGCGTCTGCGGCATCCCCGTCCGAAGAGCGACGACCCCTGCTGTCTTCCTTCTTCTTCTGCTCACGGACCCGCACCGGCTGACTTTCTGACGCATCTCCACCGGCCATCGGGCTCGGGGTGCTCTCCGCCGCCGGGGCCAGGGTGCCGCCCGTCACGGCATCTGCAGGGGGAGGAGCCAACGCGGGAGCGCTTGCGACCGGCGCCTGGCGCTGCGGTCGAGCGAGGGGCTTCCGGGCTCCGCCAGCGCCCGCGCCGCTTCCCCTCACGCCAGCGCCATAGCTCTTACCCGATGAGCCCACCGGCTTGTAGCCCGGCCTGCGCTGCCCCTGGTAGCAGTCGGTGGTGATGAGCGCGGTCCCCACCGGTTCCTTCGGTTCGATATAGCGGCGAGCCGGGCGCTTGGAGTCCGGTGCGACCCGGGTCGCCATCGGGCGCATCCCGGCGGGGAGAGCCGCGACGTCGGGCACATCGACATCGTTGTCCGCCCGCTTATCCTGGTTACATGCCATAAATGAGAGAATAAGAACCCACATGTCGCACCGCTCCTCGAGGGGGGAATCGCCGAACCAACGACTCCGGCCCCGCCAGCTTACAGCGGCCGGTTAAAACGGCGGAAAGAGGTGTACGTGGCGACCATCCTGCTGATCGACGATGACCGGAGCCTGCTGGACGGGCTGGCGATGGCCTTCGAGGACGACGGATACGACGTGCTCACCGCCCCAGACGGGGCGCGAGGCTGGGCTGCGGCCACCGACAAGGGGCCGGATCTGCTGGTGAGCGATGTGAATATGCCCGGCATGGACGGCTTCACCCTGTGCCGCAAGCTCCGCGAGGCCGGTCAGACCCTGCCCATCGTGCTCCTCACCGCCCGCGACAACGAGATCGACGAAGCCCTCGGCCTCGAGCTCGGTGCGGACGACTATGTCAGCAAGCCCTTCTCCACCCGCATCCTGCTCGCCCGGGTCAAGGCCCTGCTTCGGCGCCAGGCATTGCGCGCTGTGGGCCAGGCCGGCTCCACCCTGCTTCAGTCCGGCAGCCTGTCCATGGACTCCGAGCGGCTCGAGGTGCGCTGGGCCGGTGCCCTGCTCGACACCACCGTCACCGAGTTCAAGATGCTCGAGGCCCTGGCCAGCCGGCCCGGCATCGTGCTCTCCCGCACCCGGCTCCTCGAGCTCACCCGCGACGATGGCACCGTCGTAGCCGAGCGCATCGTCGACACCTATGTGCGGCGGCTGCGTCGCAAGCTCGAGGGCCTCGACTCCGAATTCAGCAGCATCGAGACGGTGATCGGTGCGGGCTACAAGTGGCAGCCCGATTCCTGAGCCCCGGCCCAGGACCCGGCGCTTCCACCCGCCCAGCGTCACCGAGATCTTCGGCTTCTTCCGTCCGGGCAGCCTGCGCTTCAAGGCGCTGATCGCCATCGTGATGGTGGTGCTCTCCCCGGCGGTCTTCGTGTGGAGCACCAGCCTGGTGGACTCCGGCTCCATCGCGATCCTCAAGCGGGATCTGGGTGCGGCTACGGGGGCTGCGCTAGCGGACACACAGTCCGGAACCCTCGATATCGAGGCGCTCTCAGCGCAGTACCGCGTGCATATCCGGCTGCTCTCCGCCGATGGCAGGCAGGTCCTCGCCGAGGCGGATCACGACAGCGATCGGCGCTGGTACTACGGCATCACCGACCCGTGGTTCGGTCCCGAGGGCCGCCCCGACCCCGCCGAGTGGGACGCCCGGCTCGGCCCCGTCGGCGAGCGGCCCGAGGTCCGGCAGGCGCTCATCGAGGGCTCCGCTTCTCGCTGTGGGGTCAGCGGGCGCAGCGATCTGCTCGTGTGTACCGAGGCGCATCGGGTGTCCACCCCGCGCGGGATGCGGGTGCTGCACCTCCAGCGTTCCGTCGCCCAGAGCACCCGCGCCCTGTGGGAAGACCGCTTCCAGATGACCCAGCTCACCCTCATCGTGCTGCTGTTCGCCATCGCGCTCACCTTCTGGCTCGGCACCCGCTGGGTCCGCCCCATCGAGAGCCTCCGGGACCAGGCCCTCGCCCGCACCCTGCACGGCGTCTCCACCCAGCCCCTGGTCGTGGAGCGCAGCGATGAGCTCGGCGAGGTCGCCGATGCCTTCAACACCCTGCTCGCCGCCATCGAGCAGCAGAACCAGTCCAACGAGCGCTTCGCCGCCGACCTCGCCCACGAGCTCAAGAATCCCATCGCCGCCGTGCGAACCGCAGCCGAAGCCTTGGGTGGAGACAAGCCTCTCACCCCCCAGCGAGCCGAGCGGGTGGGGAGAATCCTCACCGACTCCAGCAAGCGGATGCAGGTGGTCATCGACCGCTTCCTCGAGCTGGCACGGGCCCAGGCCGGCCTGCTCCAGGCCCACCTCCAACCCATCGATCTGGTCGAGCTGCTGGGCGGCCTCCTCGATAGCCTCGCCGCCGACGAGCGCTACGCCGAGGTCGAGTTCGAGCTCCACGTCCACAGCCCCCCCGAGCCCCTGCTCGGCGACGAGGAGCGCCTGGAGACCGCATTTCGCAACCTGCTGATCAATGCCGCCACCTTCGCGGCCGGAGACCAACAGGTGGAGGTGCAGATCTCCGACGAAGACGGGGCGGTCGCGGTATCGGTGTCCGACAGCGGGCCCGGCATCTCCCCCGAAGATCTCGACCGGATCTTCGACCGCTACTTCACCCGGCGCCAGGGGGGAACCGGGCTGGGCCTACCCCTGGCCAAGGCCATCGTCGAGGCCCACGGGGGGCAGCTCGAGGTCGACAGCCCTCCGGGCGGGGGGGCGGTGTTCACGGCGCGGTTCTACGGGTGAGTATCGAGGCTCATCCCCCGAGCTTCTGCCCCGAGAAGACAAACCGCACCAGGGGAATTCTCCCGAACAACCGGAACGGCAGACCCAATAGCCACTGTGCGATACGGGCGATCTTCATCACATCGGATCGCTCGCACCACGGAAGAGGGCCGCGCTGGAGCCGACGAGCCAGGGAACCCGCATCCATGGCCACGACGAGGTTGCACAAGCCCAGCCCGAAGCACATCGCCGCCGAAGCCAGGAATAGCCGGACCCCGCGGGTCCACTGACCGAGGTAGATCTGGCCGGCTCCGGGCACCAGCAAGGACAAGCTCGCCATCAGGCTCCGCTCTGCACAAGATCTGCGCTGGGGTTTCGCCCGCTATCGAGGCATCTTCAGACCATGAGACTGCTCACCACCATGGCCCTGTGGCTCTGCCTGCTCTTCGCCCCCTTCGGAGTCCTGGGCGCTGTGAGCGTTGCCCATGGGCCCTCCCATCACCGGCAGGTCGAGCTCTGCTCCCGGTACTGCCACGACCACGGTTGCCCCCATATGGTCGACCGCTACGACTGGAGTCGGCCCGGCCCAGCCACCGCACGGCACATCTACTTCGCGAATATCCGCGCGCTGCGCTCGACCCCGCTGTCCTACGCTCACGCCAACCTGCTGATCTACGTCGGCATCGCCCCGCTGCTCGCAGCTGGCATGCTGCTGATCGCCCTATGGCCCCGGTCGCTTCGTGGCCCAGTGCCGCGCAGAGAGCTCATCGCGCTCGGCATCATCGGAGCCCCGGTGCTCGGCCTCGCCCTCTACGACGGCCTGAACGCATCGCAGCTCCACGCCTGGTCCAGCCTGTATTGGATCTGCACGGACTTCTGCATCCACAGCGCCAACCTGCTCGGCATCACCTACGAGGAGTTCAACTTCGCCCTATTCCTCGTGGGTTTCCCTCTGACCCTGCTGACCCTCGCCTGCGTGGTCCGGCACCGGGTCGGTTACCAGGGGCTCCGTCGGAGAGCGCCATTCCATGCAAGTCTATCAGCTGCAGCAGCCGGAGAACCTCGGCGCCCGGTCGCACCCGTGGGTCTCCAGCCTCAACGATCCCAGCCACCGCTATGAAGACTTCGTGACCCACCCCGAGCGTATCCGAGAGTCCCTCGAAGACCTGGTGGACTGGCGCGCCTACCGGTCCACCGAGACCTTGTTTCGGCTGATCGAGCGGCTCAACGGCCCCGACTCGGCCCTGATGACCAATGACTGCGCCTTCAACAGTCCCGCTCCCCACGCAGGGCAGCACTCCGATCGCCGCCTCGAGGCCTCCGGTCGGGTGTCGGTCCTGTTTCGCGACCTGGAGCTGAACACCGAGCCCGCTCGGATCGAAGCCCTCACCCAGCGGGTCGCGGTCGCCCTGGAGCCGATGGAACCGGGATTTTCGGACGGGGCCATCGCGGCCTCCATCGTGGATGTGAACTTCACCACCCTCCAGCCACCCGCCCCGGGCAAGCAGCTGCTGCTGTCCTTCTGGAGCTGGGGCGATGATGTCTTCGAGACCCTCTTCCACCTGGATCGAACGCTGATCAGCCTCTCCGCAGCGCTTCCCTGACCGGCTCGACCGGGCTTGGCCTTCTGTTGACGAACCCGATCGGCGGCTCCGGGTCCTACCTCCGATGACCTACTTCCTGCTCTCGATCGCCCTCGCCGCCCCCTCCGAGTGTCCTGAGCACCCGCCTCGGCTCGTGCTCCCATGGACCCACAGGGAGCGCACCTCCACCGGAGAGGGGGTCGCCCTCGGTCGCCGTCGGGGAGGGCAACCCGACGGTACCTGGTGTCACTGGAGCCCTTCTGGACGGCTCATCGAGGTGGTGACCTGGAATCGGGGCGTCCGAGACGGCCCCTACCACCGCTGGGGAGCCGACCAGGCCGAGGTCCGCGGCGCCTATCGAGCAGGAGAGCGCCACGGCCCATGGACCGAGATCCACCCCTCCGGGCGCCTGAAGCTCGAGGGAGCGTATGTCGATGGCGAACGCCACGGGCTGTGGAGGTCTGCGAACCGCGAACGAATCTATGATCACGGCGTGCTCGACGGAGTGCAGAAGCGATTCAGCGCCGACGGGGAGTTGATCGCCGAACAGACCTTCGTGGCCGGAGTCATCGACGGTCCTGTGCACACCATCGAGGGGGGTGTGGAGACCCGGGGAGTCATCAGGGCAGGGGTCCGCGAGGGGGAATGGGTCGTCTCCGATGCCGATGGGGAGCGCGAGCGCGGGCACTATGTGGGGGGGAAGCGCACCGGGGTCTGGGTAGAATTCACCGGGCAAGATGTAGAGACCACGACCTGGGCCAGCGGCAAGAAGCACGGACCGTATCGCTACGAGCGCTCGGGGCTCACGATCTCCGAGGGAAGCTACCGCGACGACCAACTCATCGGTCTTTGGGTGACCGTCGACGGAGGGGGAACAAGGCGCGAGATCACCTACCGAGACGGCACTCTACACGGACCCTATCGGGTGGTCAGCGCCGCAGGGGAGGTCACCGAGGAGGGTCTCTTCGACAAGGGCCAGCGCTCCGGGCTGTGGACCCTGAAGACGGCTGAGGGAGAGCGGAGAGGGGCCTATGAACACGGCGCAAAAGAAGGAATATGGGTACTTCGGGTCGACGGAGTGAAGACGGCCGAGGACAGCTGGAGTGCAGACCGCCGCGACGGGCCCGAGCGACGCTGGACCGGAGAGGTGAAGCGGAAGGACTGTGGCTGGAAGGCGGGTCGACAGCACGGGGAGTGCCGGACCTGGGCGGCGGACGGGACGCCACAGCAGCTATGGACCTGGCGAGATGGGGTGAGTGAGGGGCCATTCAGCAGCTGGCATGACAACGGAACCCGATCCCAACAGGGTGCGAACCGGGCCGGGAAGAACCACGGCCCCTACCGGGCGTGGAGTCCGGACGGGACCCTCATCACGAAGGGGCGCTACGCGGACGGGGTCCAGGTGGGTGCGTGGGTCTGGTGGCAGGACAATGGGGCCGTGGAGCGGAAGGGGAGCTACGACGAGCAAGGCCGCAAACAGGGCGTGTGGATCGAGCGATTCTACAGCGGTGCTCTGCTGTCTCGGGGTAGCTTCGTCGACGGGAAGCGCTCCGGTCCCTGGGTCTATGGCTACGCCTCGGGCCAGCGGCGCCTGGAGGGCGAGTACCAGGACGATCGTCGCTCCGGGGACTGGAAGGGGTGGCATGCCAACGGAGCGCTCGCAAAGCAGGGCCGCTACGCTGCCGGAATGCGCAATGGTCGGTGGACCTACTACCGCCTGGATGGTGGGGTCGCGCGAGTGGTGGACTTCGCGGACGGCGCGGTGCTCGCGGTCGACCCCACCGCCACGTGGATCGGCGGAGAGCCCGATCCGATGCCGGACCCCGAGGACACACCACCGCCCTCGAACCGAGGGAAGAAATCCACCATATCCCCCCGAAATCGGGGCCTCAAGGCCGGATAGCTCCCCGTCCTACAAGCCATCGATGCGGTCGCGATTCTCCCGGTAATACCGCCCTCCGATCCGCTTCAGCGCCTCCGCCACGGCTCGAGCATTGGAGGAGTCGAGGGCATCGACCAGGGTCGTCATCGCGCTCTTCGAGCCATCGAAGATCAACCCGTCGATGGCCATCCGCCTCACCGCTGGATCGGCATCATCGAGAGCCTCGGTGAATACCGCCACGCTCTGGGGGGCCGACACGCCCATGAACGCCCCCACCGCCGCGAGCCGCGTCTGTGAGTCGGAGGCGGTCCGAGCCTGATGGGCGACGGCCTCCCGAGCGCTCACAGAGCCGATGCGGCTCAGCCCCCGGATGGCGCTCCTGGCGGTCGACGGATCCTCCAGAGCGGAGATCAATCGAGCCTCTACCTCTGGGCCTCCCACCCCGGCCAGCACGTCCAATACCCCCGGCAGCAGGGCCTGTTCATTGGAGAGAGCGAGCAATCTGCGGTTCGCCTCCTCGGTCCCGGAGCGAGCCAGAGCCTGCGCCGCGAGGATGTGAGTATTGTCCGATCCGGACTGCAGGATCTGATCGGCGAGCGCCATCGGATCGACCGCAGGGTGGTGCAGGGCGGCGCTATAGATCCGCCGCTGATCTGCGGGCTCGAAGCGGTCGGCATCGACCACCAGACGCCAGATGAGCTTCCGGTCCGAGCTCGCAATGAGCGCCTCGATCGCCATCGAGCGCACGCCAGGGGTCCCCTTCTGGGCGAGCTCTTCGAGACGGCGGATCCCCTCGGCGCTCCGCATCCGCACCAGGGGGGCCGCCACCACGCGGGTCGCCTGGGGGTCGGCGTCGAGCTGGCGGAGCAATACCCGCTGCACCTCCTCATCCAACCCCCCCCGGATGATCGCCGCAGAGATGGCCGAAGAATTGACCGCCCCAGAGGGATCCTCGACGAGCTGCAACAGCAGCGCATCGGCCGCGGCGCCGGGGATCTCCCGCAGCGTCCAGACCGCAGACTGCCGGACCTCCCGTGGCCCGTCCACCAGCTTCTCCTGGAGTCGTGTTTGATCCGCAGCGGAGCCATGCCGGACCAGCACCCCGATGGCGTCCTGGATCTCGGGCTCGCTGCGGTCCAGGCGAGCTCGGGCGAGCTCGAGCACACCCGCCGGGACTCGAGCCCCCCACGGGTAGCGGAGCAGGCGGGTCCCCGCTCTCCTCGACACCGCCGGACTCCCATCCGACACGGCCCGCAGCAGGGTCGAGAGCACATCCGGCTCCCGTAGATCTACCAACACCGAGAGGCTCTGGAGCGCTCGAGACTCCGGGACCGCCTCGATCCAGCCCAGCAGCGCTGCGACCGCATCGGGATGCGCCATCTCGCCGAGTGAACCGAGGGCGATCTCGCCGAGCGGCCCACCCCGATCGACGAGCTCCTTCAGGATCTGCACCGACCGGGCATCGTCGAGCAGGGCGAGGGACCGAACCGCGGCGTGGTCTCCAAAGCCCGCGCTGCTCTCCAGCAAGGTGTGGATGCCCGGCGCGCGATGCCGCGCCAGCACGACCATCGCCGACTCCCGCCGAGACTCGTCCAAGGAGCGGGTGGCCTCGATCAGCGCCTGCCGGGCGGGCTGCTGATCTTCGGGCAGCGCGGCGAGGTGCTCGGCCCAGCGCTGGGCATCCCAGGGCTGGCTTTGCTCGTAGCGGTCGATGAGGAGCTGGGTCCCCTGGTCGTTGGCCAAGGCGACCAGCCCCGCTGCGGCCTGGTACTCCACCCAGGGGTCGTCCAGAGCCTCGGTCAACAGCGGTAGCGCCGCAATATCCCCGCTGCGACCCAGGGCTTCGAGCGCCGGCCCGCCGGTGTTTCGGCTGCGGGAGAGCTCCACCAAGGCGGCCATGGACTCGTTGGTGTGGACGAGAGCCAGGGCATTCATCGCCGGCCCCGCCAGGCTGGGCTGCCCCGAACGAGCGATGGACTCGAGCAAGCGCTCATCCTCGGGAAGTGCGACGGCGGCGAGCAGCGCGATGGCCTGGACCCGCGCCGGCTCGGTCGTGGTGGTGGCGAGCAGCTCCAGAGCGACTCGTCGCGCTGAGCGCGCGTCCGCCGAAGCCGCTCCATGCCTCGCCGCAGCGCGCCAGTCGGGCTCTGCTGCTCCCTCGGAGCGCAGCGTCCCCCCCGATGAGCCGACCACGAAGGAGAGCGCGCAGAGCAACACGACTCCCACGACTCCTAGCGCTCTCCACATCCGCTCTCCTCGCCCGACCCGGGCTCCCCCCGCATCGTCTCCCCAGGCGCTCGAAGGTTCCGTCATCAATTGTTCCGACCCTGTTCCCCGACCGATCCGGATACACTCGGGTCCTGGGGGTCAGGTTGCCGGATACCGCACTGCTTCGGGTCGATGGAGACGGGCTCGTCGCCTCGGCCAACGATGTCGCCGAAGAGCTCCTGGGCTCCTGCGTCGGCCGCAAGTGCTGCGATGTCGTGGCCGCCCTGTCCAAGGGCGAGGTCCACTGCGACCCCAACTGCGTGGCGCTGCTGCTCAAGAGCGGCGGCTCCTCGGGGGTCGATCGCACCGAGGTCCATGGGGAGTCCACCTCGCTCACCTGCTCCTCGATGGATGGCCAGGTCATCGTCGCCATCCACCGGACCGGTGAGCAAGCCCCCAAGACCCCCCTCACCAAGCGCGAGCTCGAGGTGATGGCGCTCATCGCAAAGGGCTACACCAACCCCCGGATCTCTCGTACCCTGGGCATCAGCATGTCCACCGTTCGCACCCATGTCGAGCGCATCCTCGACAAGCTCGGCGCACGCTCCCGGGCAGAGGCTGTGGCTCGCGCGGTCTCCACCGGCCAGCTCCGAAAACCCTGATCGCATCGGTACGTGTCGGTCATCCGACCGACTGTCATCGATCCGGCGCCCCGATACGTCGTCAGCCTGCTGAACAGAGGTGAGACGGTGAAGATTCTGGTGCTCGGAGGTGCGGGGTTCCTCGGCGTCAACATCGTCGAAGCGCTCACCCACGCGGGGCTTCAGCCCACTGCCGCTCACCGCAAGCGCACCAACACCATCCTGCTTCGGCGCCGCAAGGTGCCCCGGGTGCTGGCCGATCTCGACGACCTCGACAGCCTCACCGAAGCCATGAGAGGCTTCTCCACCGTGGTCCACGCCGCTGGCCACTACCCCACCTACTCCAACGATCTCGACGCCGCCTTGGTCACCGGGGTGGGGCAGAGCACCCGCGTGCTCGATGCCGCAGCAGCAGCGGGTGTCAAGCGCCTCATCTACCTCTCCTCCACCGCCACCGTCGCCCCCTCGGAGCGAGGGATCTCCGACGAGCGGGATCTGTACGAGGAGCCCCCTGCCCACGGCGTCTACCACTTTCTCAAGTGGCAGATGGAGCAGGTCTTCCTGGGCGAGGATCGGCTCGAGGTCGTCGTGCTCTGCGCCGGAGCCTGCATCGGCCCCTGGGATCTCCGCGTCGGCACCTCCGCCCTGTTGGTCGCGACCGCCCGCGGCATGCAGCCTCCTCACCCCGATGGCTGGGTCAACCTCGTCGACGCCCGCGATGTCGGGCGAGCCGTCTCCATCGTCGCCCGCCTCCCCTCCCCCTCCAAGCGCCTCATCCTCGCCGCGCACTCCCGCCGGGTCCAACCTCTCCTCGAGGACCTCTCCCAGCGCTACGGGGTCGCGGCTCCCTCCCTCCCTCTCGACGATCACAGCGCCATCGCCCTGGCCGATCGCGCCGAGCGTCGCGCTGTGGAGCAAGGCGGACGGGCCGATCTCGTCCGGGAGATCGTCGATCTCATCGTCAACGGGGTCCCCATCCGCTCAGAGCGCGCCTGTCGCGAGCTCCACCTCAGCTGGACCCCTCTGCACGAGACCCTCGACGCCTTCGACGCCTTCGCACGCCGAATGCGCTTCATCCCCGAACCCCCGGCCCCGCAACCAGCGGCCGCCGCTCCCTGAGGAGCCCCCATGGACACCACGATGGACCTCGAGCAGCAGATCAAGGAGATGATCTGCGAGTGCTCTGCAGTACCCCCCGAGCAGATCGAGCTCGAGCACAACCTGTTCACCGATCTGGGGATGGACTCCGTGTCCGCGATGGAGCTCATCGGGCTCCTCGACGAGACCTTCGAGCTCGAGATCGAGATCGAAGACTCCGTGGGAATCAAGACCGTTCAGCAGGTCGTAGACCTGGCTCGCGCTCATGTCGAATCCCCCACCTGATCTCGCCGTCCTCGCACGCCGCGGCTGTGACGAGGACGAGGACGAGATCGTCAGCACACTCATCGACGCCGTCGACGGCTATGCCGCCGACCACATCGATGCCCAGCGCTTCGATCGCGCGCACACCATCCCACGGGAGCTGCTCACCGAGCTCGCCGAGATGGGGCTGTTCAGCCTCTCCATCCCCGAAGCGTGGGGGGGAGCCGGACTGAGCCTGCACGCGGTCTGTGAAGTGCTCTCCGCCCTCGCCGCCCACGACCGCTCCATCGCGACCACCGTGGGCCTGCACCTCGGGCTCGGCACCCGTGGCCTGGTCGCCTTCGGCAGCTCCGAGCTCCAGGAACGCATCCTGCCCAGCCTGGCGACCGGCGAGCGCATCGCCGCCTTCGCTGCCACCGAACCCGGCGCGGGGTCCGACCTGAAGCGCATCTCCACCCGTGTGCGTGAAGAAGGAGACGGACTCCGCGTCGATGGCACGAAGATCTTCGTCACCAACGGCGGCTTCGCTGATGTGTTCACCCTGCTCACCACCTCTCCCGGTCTGGGGGGGGCGCGGCGCGGCCAGAGCCTCATCCTGCTCGAGCGCGAAGACGAGGGCCTGAATATCGGCGCCGAGGAGCAGAAGCTCGGGCTGCGCGCCTCCAGCACGGTCACGGTCAACCTCGATGGGGTGTGCGTGCCCCGCTCGCGAATCATCGGAGAGCCCGGCCTGGGAACCCGACTCGCTGGGCATGTGCTCTCCTGGGGGCGCACCGCCATGGCCGCTGGCTGCGTCGGCAGCAGCGCCGCCGCCCTCGATCAGACCATCCAGCACGCGCTCACCCGCAAGCAGTTCGGCAAACCCCTCGCCCAGCTCCCCGTCGTACGGGCCCAGATCGCCGCCGCCACAGCCGAGCTCTACGCAGCCCGGGCCCTGGTGCGGTGGACGACCTGCTCCGACGAGACCGAGCTGGTCCGGCGCTCCACCTCTGCCAAGGTCTTCTGCAGCCGGGCCGCCTGGTCCTGCTCGGACAGGGCGCTCCAGCTCCACGGGGGCGCGGGCTTCATCGAGGAGACCGGCATCGCGCTGATCCTCCGAGACACCCGGGTCACCCGCATCTTCGAGGGGGCGAACGATGTGCTGCTCGGGCACGCGGGAAGCCTCACCCTTCTCGATCCCCCGAACCGCACTCCGCTCTCCGAGGCGGCCCCGGCCGACCCCCTCGCCGCCAAGGCCGACGGAATCACCCAGATCGCCGTCGAGATGGCCGCAGAGATCAAGCACACCCTGGGCATGAAAGCCCTGGCTCGGCCCCCGATCCTCCACCAGCTCGGGGAGGTCGTCGTCCTCGCCGATGCGGCCCGCGCAGCCGCCATGCGGGCCCTGGCCGAGGGCACCGAGCACGGCCGCAGCACCGCGAGCCTCTTCCTCCACCACGTCCAGCAGCGCATCGAGCTGCACCGGGCTCCCCTCCCCCAGACCGAGCTCATCCGCTCTATCTGCACCCCCCTGTACGAACGAGGCTCGACATGAAGATCCTATTTGTGTACCCCAGCTTCAAGCGCCACGCCGAGGCCAATCCCGAGCTCCTCGACTACGTGCCGATGAATGAGTACCTCGGATCCCCCTCCCTCGGCATCGCCATGATCGCCGCCGTCACCCCCGACGATGTCGAGATCGAGTTCCGCGACGATCGCCTGGCAGACGCCGACTATGCCACCGACGCCGACATCGTCGCCCTCTCCTTCTTCACCGCCGCAGCCAAGCGCGGGCTGGAGCTGGCGGACGCCTTCCGAGCCCGCGGAAACCTCGTCGTCGCCGGGGGCATCTTCCCCACCATGATGCCCGACCTCGTCCAGGAGCACGTCGACGCGGTGTTCGTCGGCGAGGGGGAGGCCACCTGGAAGCAGTTCCTCGACGACTACGCCCGGGGAGAGATCCGCCCGCGCTACATCGCCAATGGCCAGAAGCTCGCCGATCTCCCCCCCCCCTCGGCTCGATCTCTATTTCTCCCAGGAGGGAGAGCGCTTTCAGCCCGACGACTACCCGCTGCAGATCAGCCGGGGCTGCTCGCTCAACTGCCACGCCTGCGCCCTACCCACCTCCATGAGCAAGCAGCTCCGGTGCTTCGAGCTCGACCAGATCGTCGCCGCCCTCGACCAGCTCGACGCAGCCGGCAAGCGCGCCTGCCTCACCGAGGACACCAGCTGGTTCCCCGGTCATGCCGGCCGCCGCACCCTCGATCTACTGCTCGATCACATCATCGAGACCGGAAAGACCGCCTCGATCAGCTATGTCGGCATCTCCATGCCGATGATCCTCTGCACCCCCAAGCGGCTGCTCGACAAAGCCAAGCGGGCCGGGGTCGATATGTTCTACCTGGTCGGTGGCTTCGACCCCATCACCATGAAGGCGTTCACGGGCAAAGACGACCGGGCCTGGAAGCGCGGTGTCGATTCCATCCACAAAGCCCAGGACGCGGGAATCGAGCCCTACACCAGCTTCCTGCTCGGCGGCGACCAGGACGACGAGGGCACCGTCGACCGCATGCTCGAGTTCTCCCACGAGGCGGGCATCCGCAAGGCAGAGTTCGCCATCGCCACCCCCTACCCCGGCACTCCACAGTGGCATCGGCTCGAGAAACAGGGCCGGCTGCTCCACAAGGACTGGAGCCGCTACAACGACGCCAATATCGTGTTCGAGCCGGCCCAGATGACCGCTGAGCAGGTCCACGACGGATACCTGCGCCTGTGGCGGGAGTTCTACGCGGACAAGCAGTTCTTCGTCGATGAAGACCAGGCGGAGCGCACGATCCAGTTCTGAGTTGGCCGCCTGATCAGGCATCACCCGGACAAATGAGCATGCCGGGGGCATCCTTCATCCATCTGGCTGAGGCGGGCGCTCATCGGTACTCCATGCCCTCCATGGAGAGCGGGGCGCTGCGAGCGATGCTTTGGTATACGGGGCCCGTCCAGTGCTCGTACGAGACCCGCTGGACGATGGTGCCGTCCTCGAGGGGCGTGTCGACGGTGTCATAGGGTTGGGGCTGGGGGGCATAGCCGACCATGACCACGGCGAACTTGGGATGGGTAGTCAGAGGGGCCGGGTTGTTGCCTGTATAGGGATCCCACCGGGCGATGGGCGTAGGAACTCGAATTCTCCTATGGATATCCGTATTCGACGGTACACAACGTACCATCGGGAATAGGTGGCTGTAGACATCAAGCACATGATAGCCTCCAGGTACGATCGCGAGCTGGAGCAATAGGCCTGGTTCTGCGTCATACCAAGTATCCGGATCGGCCATATCGAAGTCCAACTGGATGGCCCGATCGGAGACCCGGTAGATGCGCGGGCGGGAGCCCCTCACCCGGACGATATGCTGGTCGTAGAGACAGACATCCTGGTTGGTGTGAATATCGACACTCAGGTACCGTGGATTGTCCGTGGGTCGGCCCTCCCAGCGGGCCTCGACGGTGACTGGAGGCGGTGGCTCGAACCACGAGCAGGCGATCGACAGCAGCAGGAGGATGGGGGTCATTGCCGGTATCGGTCGCGATTGGGGAGGTCTTCGCCGAGGAGGCGACGCTCGGCGCGGTAGGTATTCTCGGAGAGGTATTGATTGCGGTCGTCAGCCTCGTCCGTGGCGATACCGGTCGCGCGGGCCTCTTCTTCAGGCTTGTCCGATAACCAGGTGCCAGACAGCGAACCAAAGCCGTGAACCAGCTCGTGAAATAGCCCCACATCGGGGGGGATCGGGTACCATGGGAGGGGCTCTCCGCGGCCCTGCTCAAAAGGCCTACTCGCGTCGAAATTCACTCGACTGTCCGCGCCTCCTGGCACATCTCCCTTGGCCGCGGGAGGATCGAGAATCTGGGTGTCGGAGAACTCGAGGAACTCACCATAAGTGAGCGTCTTCCCGTTCGGGTTCTCCAGAATCCCCCCGAGGAGCGCCCGGCCCACCCCGGTCTGCAGGATCTTGGCGATCTGCTTCATGGCGATGTCCTGCTCCTCTTCCTGGAGCGAGCCGATATCCATGCAGCCCCCTCCTTGCCGAATCGTGCTGTAGATCTCCACGGCGCGATCGAACTCCTCTGGCTCGACCTGATTGGGGAGTCTTGGCCCGTTGTAGAAGGGCGTGACGATCTCGAACAGGGGCTCGAGCTGCTCAGAAAATTCCGCACCGGGCGCATCCAATGGTGGTACGCAAGGATTGTCGAGCATGGAGCCGAGCAGGCTGTCGGAGCTGCGCGGCCCCCCGATGAGGCCCCCATCTTCGAGGCGGTCGAGGTTGCTCCCGTAGTCGATCACCGGCGGGGCCTCAACCGCCCCCCCCCCCCGCGTGTTTCCATGGCTCTCTTATGGCCCGATCCTCGTCCCATGAACCCTCCCTGGAGTGGACTATAGCCGATTCGAAGCCAATGTCGATGGAGCCCGAGGATCGGCTGGATGAGGCCGGCGGGGCCTTGGCCCACCGCACTCGAGGGATTTCCGGCCTCGGTCATGCTTTCGCCCATAGGCGGAAATTCTTGGGAGCTGAAGCCGATCTGGATCTCGTAGACTTCTACGTGATGAGAGTGGAATGTTGAAGGAGGACATGGCCAGATCGGGTATGGACG
>Ga0316208_1000374_pt1 | contig 56989 bp, 53 predicted proteins | sample 3monopyrite_MG_FD_204944 | JGI IMG/M metagenome (GOLD analysis project Ga0316208, IMG submission 204944) | Microbial mat bacterial communities from mineral coupon in-situ incubated in ocean water Damariscotta River, Maine, United States -... | ecosystem: Environmental > Aquatic > Marine >... | reverse complement strand
GGTTTATGCTACAATATCGGACAAACCCTTGCATATCTGCCCATGCAAAGCCCTAAAGTTATCAACATAATAGCCTGATTATCAACATGTAAGGCCTTTTATAGGAGAAAATCAGCAGACCCTAATTGCTAATTTTAAAGAACACAAGCTTTGAGAAGCAATAAAATAGATGAGGCTCTTTATGGGAAGAAATACGGGAAGGTGAAGTGCCATTCAGGCCTATCATTTGGAGGAGGGGTTTCCGAAAGTCTGCCTTGTGCACCGATGACATTAATTGAATCTGATTTTGTAGGAACACTTCACAATGACGGTTTAGGCTGGCTTTTGAGCAAACTGCAAAATGGAACGCACTCTGTAAGTGGCTTGAATAATTTTAAGAATTGGGCTCTTCAGGAAACTTTGACATACTTATCCTCAAAAACAACAAACCTTGAGGTCAAAACCCAAGTGTCACAAATCGTCAATGAACTGCCAAATTCTCCTGATGAAGCGGTATCTAAAATGGGAGGTGTGTATGATTCATATTTGAATTGCCTTTCAAGAACAATAAATCAACCCAACCTAGCACTGAGTGGGTTTATACCCAAGGATTTGACTACAGAGGAAAGAATCGTTATGGAGTTTGCGAATTCCGTGTACAAAAACTCCCAAAACACTGGGAAGCTAACGGTGGTTCTTGGAATAAGCTGTTATCTGACACGTTCCCAACACAAACACCCAACCAACCTCAAGCACGAATAAATTGGGGGAACGTTGGCCTGAGTGATGCGGGTTCTGCGCTGTTTGCTGGTGCTAGATTGTTTGCAAGTGGCACAGGACAGGCAATGGCTGCTACTAGACCAGGAGGCTGGGGCGCAATCGGAATGGTTCTTGGGGGAAGTGCTATAGTTGGTTCTGCCATATCCGTTTATAGTCAAGTATAGCCAGAATCCAAACATTTAGTTTGCATGAAAAATAAAAAATTCAAGCTTTTGGTAGTTGATTTAGTGGCAATAATTGGATTGTGCTTGTTTAACTACTATATAGTGGAACTTTCGGTCGGCAAATCGATACTGTACAGTGTAATAACTGGCGGATTTATCATTATTGTTACTGAATTTGCTCGTAGAAAGTACAACAAACCGTAAGGTCCTTTTGGATACGGTTTTGTATGAGTTGATGTCTTGTCCTTTCTGGTTTCATTGTAGGATTAGTTAAGCAAACTTTGCTAGTGAACCTTAAAAATATTCAATTATTGATTCATTGGAGTGGTAACATGAGCAATGACAGAACAGTGGATTCAGCTACAGCTAAGGCCTAATTGTTAATTCTAAAGAACACAAGCTATGAGAAGCAATAAAATAGATGAGGCTCTTTATGGGAAGAAATATTCTTCCTTCAGGGATGAAAAGAAGTCCTGCGGATGTGGTTGTCGAGGATTCAGTAATCACAGCGATAGTGAGAGTCACTTTGACGGGATGATTGGAGTGATTAACAACGGGATGCCGGTAATAACCGCTGATAAAGGTAATATGCAATCGAACTGGGAGAAAGCAGTCAACGACCGCACGGATAGCCTGGTTAGCTTTAGTAGGATAGAGGCCCGTTTTGAAAGGGGGGTATATTATTTATTGGCAACCGATTCCAAAAGTAGTAATAAGGCAATAGTTGAACTAGTTGAAGACAAAGGTGGCCTTTACGAAAAGCGTATAAACGGAGGAGGATTAACAATTGTTTGTAGTGGATGTTCGGGCGTTGGAGAATGTGACCCTAAAATGACTGATAATAAAGATTGGTATTGTTCACCATGCGGCAGTAGTAGAGATAGTTGCACGAAAACAATAACTTATTCTTTTAGGTCGATATTAGGCAAGCATCGGAGATACGCGGATAGCCGAGGTGTGCCCTTGCGCGTATGAATGTGAAACAATTGATGGATTGTGGTATGCCGCTCTATTTACAAATATCCGAAGTGAATTCTAATAACGTTAATAAAGTATATTTTGCATGAGACATTCAGGGTTTTTGTTGTTGCTATTTCTGTTTAGTTGTGGCCGTGTTCATAACCATTTTACAGATCAGATTGGAGCCGTCAGCAAAGGAAAGCCAAAACTTACTGCTGATGCGACTGTTTTGAAAGAAAAATGGGCACGCACGATTAACGATGACCCAAAGATTAATATCAGTTTTTCCACGGTGCAGCTCTTGTCTGAAAAATCGGGTGAGTATTACTTATTTGCAACAGATTTGGACGCTGAACATAAAGCCAGGATTGATTTAGTAGAGGATAAAGGAATCTTATATGAGAAGAAGATTAATGATGGCGGCATGACGGTTGTGTGTTTTGGTTGCTCCAGCTCGGAGTCTTTGATTTCTGACTGCGTGCCGCAACTAGACCTTTCAAGTAATAGTTGGTTTTGTACCGACTGCGGAACGGATGACTGTAACAAATCGACAACATATTCAGCAACATCCATTTTGGGAAGTGCTGAATAGGGTACTAACAGTGCTAATGCCATTGCTGCATTGGAGGCAAGTATCGGAGTGGTAACGGCTATTTTGGTGCTACAGTTAGTTCAGGCACCACCAGCACCAAATTGCTAATTTAAAAAACGTAAGCTATGAGAAGCAATAGAATAGACAAAGCACTTTACGGGAGGAAGTATGCGGATCTTCTTTGTAGCTCTGAACCTGTGATTGTCACCGTGGAAAACAGTGCATTATGTGGGCAGATTAATCACTCCGAACAATCGAGACCTGCAGCGTTTCAAATAGCTAACCCTAGTAACATATTTGATAATGTTGGGTATCTACATAATTTGGCTTGTGAGTTTTACATGTCTTCATATTCACCTTCTGATTCATCAGTAGGTACCATTATTACGGCAATGTCTCAATTTCTGACTCAAGAATTCGGGTTCAAGAATGTTGAAGAACGTATTGGGAAAAAGGCTCGGTTGGTAATTGACTTGGTTTCTAAAGTCGATTCACCTGATTTTAACATCTCCAATGGCCATCGGTCTAAGGATGCCATAGTTCTCGAGTCAACAGACGTGGCTTTTTTGAATGAAGTACTGAATAAGTTCACCACAAATTTAAATAAGGTGAATTCAGATTCTGATTTTCAACAGGCAATTGAAAAGGTTAAACATGATGAGTCTGTTATTATTAATAGAACAAGTCTTACCATTGATCAGAAGTTTTTAATGCTTGCCTCGACTTCGGTAATGAGGTATAGTGCTGATTTGTGGTTTAGGATTGGGTCAGATACTAATAACCCTTGGGTACCCCCGTCTGCTGTTGGAAGAAGGTGGTTTAACCCTTCAGTGTTTGGTGCTGATGTCGTTGGTGCCTACACAGCGAATCAAATAAGCCTTTCAGCTACAGGAGCTGCGATTGGGGCGGGTTTTTTTGGAATTGGAGCAGCGGCAGGCTACCTTGGCACCATGGCCGCAGTTGGGGCTGGAGTGTCTTTAACTAGGGCTTTAGGATAACCCATTGGCCATGGAGCATTGTGGACTGTTTAAAAGGATACCTCAAATGAACGGTTCGGAACGTTCGTTCAGAATACTTGCTGATGGGGCAGAGATAGGCAAACTTGAGGCTGGTGTGTTTGAAAAGAGGCTGATTATACCTTCAGGAACACAATCGCTGCAGGTCAAAATGAGGCCGTATCATCTATCAACCAAGTTGGATGTAAAATCAGACATGAAAGGTGATAGTGTGTACCATGTGGGATTCGTAACTACCAATGATTTTCAAACTTTTTTACCATCATCTCTTAAAATTATTGAGGATAAGGATTTTAATAAGAGTGTCGCTTCCAGTTCCAAGCCTTGGCCAAGGCTTTCGGTTAATAGACTTTGGGCTGTGAATTTGCTTGGGATTCTGTCAGGAATATTGTTGTTGAGAGCTGCGAACAATTCATCCGACTCTGAGCTTTCGTTTTTATTTCTGTTGCTTGGAATAGGTGCCATTGGTGGGTGCTACAGCGCTTACAGATTCAATAAGCCAAATTCAACATCCTCCTTCCCTTATCAGAAGCCATTTTGGGATGCGGGATCTCTACTTTTTTTGACATTAACCATTGGAAAGTTTGATTTGCAGTTCCAGATGATATGTTTAGGAATAGCACTTTTGGTTGCTTGTGGATGGAATAACATCATATCTCGTAAACGTACTGTTTAATTTTTCAATGGTACTTCGGGTCATCTACACACGTAGTCAAAAATTGTTTTGGGTCAGACACATACTATACCCTAATTACTAATTTTGAAGAACATAAGTTATGAGAAGCAATAAAATAGATGAGGCACTTTATGGGAAGAAGTATGGTGCTATTACAAATAGAGGAAGCGAATCGCTATGCTCTCCAGAATTAATCAATTCTGACCTTCTAGATGAGGCGTCTAAAATTGGGGAGATTCATAATCAGGGGGTAGATTTTGTTTATAATTACATTTCGACACAGAGTAAAAACATTTGCACAAAAAATCAATTATTCTCTGCTGCTATTGAAGGTTGTAAAATGTTTGCTCAGACGATTCCAAAATATGACAATTCCTCGTTTTTGTTTGGTTTAAGTTTGATTGAACTTCGACCGAATTCGGCCGGCTGGAGTTCAGATTTGCCTGTGTTTAATGCAACATTCAATGAGGTGTATAAACAAATATTGAACTCATCTGATTCTGAGGTCTTATCATTAAGATCAACACAGATAAGACAATTGACTTCGATGGAGCAGTTGTGTTTGAAAATGGCCGAAAGTATTGGTGTCTCCAGTCAAGATTATTGGTCTCGTAATGGCGAAAAGTGGCTCACGATGCTTAATGGTGTTGGCGGTGACGATTTTCCAAAACCCAATCTTCCAACAACCGCTGCACGAATAAACTGGCGGGGTGTTCGGAAGATGGATATCGCTGCTGGTATCGGAGCTGGAATTGCAGGCGGGCTTGCAGGTTCAGTAGCACCTGGAGTTGGTACTCTTGCTGGGGCTTTTGGTGGTGCTGTGGGGGGCGCGATAGGTGGTTCAGTAACAGATATACTAACTCAATGGCTTTAATTTATGAAAAATAGATTTTCGTACTTCTTAATGGTTGGTTTTCTTGCATCGTCCATTTCGTTTAGTCTGCTTCTAGGTTACAAAGTTTTGAAACAAGAACAGATAAATTATTCTTCTATGGCAATCACTTCCATTGGTGGAGGGGTTGGTGCAGCTGTTGCATTGTTTTTTGTAGGAAAGTTGAAATCAAAAGAGTAATCCCCGATGCCCTGCACATCGCAAGAACCCGCTTGTAAAAAGTGTCCCATATAAGGAACATTGAGAACAAAACGGGTCAGTAGTTCTTGAGCCGACTGTTCAGGTAGGTTGGGCTATACCCAAGGGCTGAAATCGAAACATATATTGTAGACACAACTAATAAGTCACTGATTCAAAAGATAAACCTGTTTGCAGATTACACCGAACAAGGTTCTGCAAGATTTAGCTTTAAGTTGGAAAGAGGGCAAGACTTGCTGTCATTTAAGATTGATGTAAAAGGAACTCCGTCAATTGTGTTTGAGCCTACCGGAAATTTACCCATTGGTCGATTGAATTGGGAAGGTAGGTTCAATAAGTGCATGAGGAGGAATCTCAATACAATTTTTGCCGATGATGGAAATCCAGTATGGGAAGCGGTATTTATATTAGGAGTGCCAGAATCTGTTATTGCCCTCGAGGCAGAATGCGCCTGGGAGGCAACTTTTTTAAAAGAATTAGAGGATTATACAGCACTTCATTGTTAAGAACAAATTTGAAATCTCAGGTTTCATTTTTTCGGGGCTGCTCCTAGGTTTTATTAAGTATAATTGGTACAAGCTTAATCCTCAAACAACGCCTTCAGTTCTGTAGCATCGCTTGGTTTCATTTTTCCTGCCAGAATTAAGCTGAGTTGTTTTCTGCGCAGTGCGCCTTCAAATCGTGCTTTTTCCTCCTTCGTTTCGGGAACAATTTCCGGCACGCGAATCGTGTTTCCAATCTGGTCTACTGCTACAAATGTGTAAATAGCCTCATTCACCTTTAGCTGTTCAGCAGTAGAGCGGTCTTCTACAAACACGTCAATAAAAATTTCCATGCTGCTGTTAAACGTCCTTGAAACTTTGGAGCGTAGCGTAACGATGTCTCCCAACTTTATAGGTTTGGGAAACGTTACATTGTTTACCGATGCAGTTACACACACACGCTTACATAATCGGTGAGACGAAATGGCGGCAATCACATCCATCCAATGCAAAAGCTTGCCTCCCATCAGGTTTCCGAGGGTATTGGTGTCGTTAGGAAGTACAATCTCTGTTGTGATTGCTAGGGTAGATTCGGGTGTGCGCTTATTCTCGGACATGCATTGAATTTTGTGCAAAGATAAAGCCCCGTTCCGACAAGTCGGAACGGGGCTTTAACGGGGGCCGGATTCTGCTATTACAGCTTGGTCAACTTTTGAACGAAGCGTTCTTTTGTCTTTGTATCTGTCAACTCAATAAAGTAGATGCCTTGACTTAAAGTAGATACATCCAAGTTGATGTTATCGCGGAACGTGTTTTCGCTTCTAATCAATGAACCATCAATGTTTAAGATGTTCAAATTATACTCACCACCATTGTTCATGTATACGGTAACCTCGCCTGCGGCAGGGTTAGGGAACAAGAGTATCTCTGAGCCAACTGCTTCGGCCACTACATCATCTATACCTGTGTACAGTTTTGTGTAAATAGGTAATGAAATTTGTGTTGGGTGCTCTTCAGAGAAATGTACACGCTGAATAGCAATACGAGGGGAATATTCTTCGCCTTCAAAGATGTATGTCTGACCATCGCCTGGCTTTCTTCTAAAGAATTCTCTTGGCATTATTGGCACATTGGCATTTACCTGAAATCGGTTGTAATTACTACTACTAATCAGAATCTTAATCTTGTGTCCATCACCAAAAGTGTAAGCAATAGGCAATAGATTAAAAACGTATTCGTAAATCTCACCAATGTTGATGTTGGTGAACGGAATATCATCACCTTCATACGGAATGTTGTAATCTTTCCAAGGCTCTTCTACCAGCATTCTAACATAATCTCTGGCGCGGGCATTTACGGTTCCGCCCTGAACAAAATATTCTCTTCCGTCAGGATAGACATCAAGAATTCGAACCATAAAATCAGTATCGGTAGGGCCATCGTTTAGGCCACCTATGTTGCTCTTGGCATATAATTTTACTCCCGGAAAACCAATGATACAAAGAGAGTCTTTGACGGCAGCGCTTTCAAAGCTGATTACGCCCGGTCTATTCATAGTGTAAGGTTCGTAACGTGGGTCTTTCAAGTTAAACTGACCCTGTGCATCACGTTCCCCATCAGGGGTTTTCACAATCATATTTGCACCACCAATGGTTCTAATTGGATCATCTGGATCGTGCACATACATTTTAAACCCTTCATCCGAAGTTGGAGATGTATTGTCTAACGCTCCGTTTTTGTGCATGTAAAAAACTTCACGCTTGATGGCGTCCCACTCTCTTCCTTCGGGAAGAGGGAACGTATCTGCCGGCATCCAGTAATTGGAAAGTCCCACGTTCTGAGGTTCGCTATCGTTGTTGGGCCCAACCACATAAAGGCGAACGTTTGCAATTTCATTTGGATCAGCAAAATCTCGGTAAGGAATTGGGTCAATATTTTGAGCGCTTAGCCCCGGAATTACATTGTCTAATGGAATATCAGGCAGGTCGATAGGAAAAGTTCCACTACCCAGTGGCGAATCGTAAACCAATTCGGCTTTTAGCCCTGTAAGAGGCTGGGCTCCTGTAAGTACTCCTATTAGCTGATCGTAAGGCAATCGAACCTCCTCGGCAGGAACACGGATTTTTATAGTAGCCGTACCAAGACCAAGAAGGTCAATTTCCGTAACAGGATAAAGATTATCGGATTCTGGTAGAATGAATTTTGGTTCACCAATAAACTCGTCAGGATGGTAATTCAGATTGTAACGAAACCAACCAATTACTTCCGAATTCAAGGCTTTGTCAATAGGAATATTTGTTTCGCTAAAATCGTCAAAGTTGATTCCCAAGAGATCATTTACGTTTTCAGGATAGGTTCGGTCCCCTGAAGTTGTGGATCCAATAGTTTGGTGCGCCCACGGCCCAATCACTAGTTTTTGAAGTTCGCGATTTGTTACCCCCGGACGATTGAATTTATCGTTGCTGAGATGTCTTCTCATGTTAGCCCAACTTTCAATCTGAGAATCCACAAAGATGTCCCACCATCCATTTAAATGGTAGCCAGGAACTTCCATGTTTCTAAACCTGTTGTATTGCCCACCAAGCTGTCCCTCACCGTTAATATCGGTTACCGCACGACTCACGTCAATTTCTGGTCTGCCAGCACCGTTTGGGTAGTAGCCACAGGTAAGTACACCTGTTTCGGGATCAGGATATTGTACAGACACAAAATGGTCGATGGCCAGATTAGCCGCATCGAATTTGTTCTGTTGAAATGTTTTCTCTACACCGTTTACAGTAATAGTTTGCGGTAGATTGTAATCTGCAGAACTGTGAATGTTATTCTGCATATCGTTGTCTATCGGTATAAGATCGTCATCAGTTCCGGTGAAAATTTGCCCTTTCAACCAACCCGTTACCAACCGATCGCGTAGCACACCGTTGGGATAACCTACACCTTTGTAGAAGTCGGCAGGGGCAACAATGGGCATGATACACTTGAGGCCCGGTTCATCAACATCAATCATATGTGCGGCTGCTGCCTGATACTGGTTGTAACCGAGAGCGGAAGCACCAAACATGGCGAATCGTCCGGTGTACAGCAAGTCGGTTGTATCCGTTATACCATCACCATCAAGGTCATAATCACGCGTAAGGCGGTTTTTTATGTATTCCTTGGTGTCATAACCATCCTCGTGACGGTTGCCGTTCTTGGGGTCGCTAGGGTCTGTTGCGTCCAACACGTGTTGGAAATCTGGATGATAGACGCCCTTGTCCCAACCATCGCTTGTTAATGGCAGATAAACGCCTTCTGAGGCATAACGTCCGCGTTGATCCTGAATGGCAAAAGCGTAGCCCAAAAGATTCATGATGGGGGCTTCGGCAGCATCCTGATCGCCTTTGTCGTAGGGTGTTCTGGTAAGAACCAGCGGAAGTTTGTATGGGTTTGGGTTCGGTTGTCCGTTTAAGGAATCGTAAATAATGTACTGAGTACCGCGCGGGATTAACTCAAGGTCATATTCGATTGGCGCATTGCCGAAAATCGCTTGTAATTGAGACGGAAGGTCAATACTTATCGGTACTAACAAACAATCACGCATTACCGGCAGGTACACATCGGTCATCAACTTTACGCTGTCAGACATGATGAATTCTTCTGAGAACGGAGTACAGAACTCAAGTAGATTGTCAATTTTTCCGTTAAGAATCACGCCATTCTGCGACTTAGCAGAGTTAAGCAGTAAACCAACGAGAATAAGGGAAAGGAGAACTCTTTTCATGATATTTTGGGGTTAGAGTTTTTTAATGTCAAATGTTACAGAACCGTAAACCATCGTGCCAATTCCTGGAGCTCCATAGGCCTCTTGGCGCTTCAAGTTATAAACATTTGAGGCACCCAGGCGAAAAGTAGAGTACCATTTTGGCACTTCGTAGCTAAGTTGTAGGTCAAGAAATGAGTATGACGGGATTATTCCGTCTCCAAATGTGCTTCTCCAAAGGTATTTGTCTACCCATTGGAAATTAGCTGAGAAGCCGAGCCCCTTCCACACGTTTCTTCCTTTGACGCCAACGTTAATTTTATGTTCAGGGGTGTTAAATCCTGGAATGATTGGGTCGTTAAGATCCTTATCTACCAGTTTTGCCCAGTTGTAGTTAACCGAAGCAGAATACGTATCGCTCACATAATAAACCAAACCAAGAGTGGCTCCCATAGATCGCACCTGCTGCTCTGCATTAACAGGAACCTGATACCTTGTATAAGACTCGTTACTTTCTGAATAAGACAACAGTTGGTCAACACCGCTTTGTTCCCCGGCAACAGAAGCCCCTTCTGGCCGAACAACTCGTATTTCTCCGATGAAATCGGTGTACCAGTTGTAATAGTAGTTTGCGTCAACATAAAGTTTCTTAAATAGTACTCCGCGATACCCAACTTCAATGGTTCTAACTTGCTCTGGGCGAATTTTTTTAGCAGCGAATGTTTTTAGTTTACCAGCTGCAACATCATAAACTGAATCTGTCCAAACCCCACCAGCTTGAACGCTGTCTATGTAGTTTTCAAAGTCTGTTACAGATTCCAACGTGTAGAGGTTGTCCCAACCGCTCAGGTTTCCTGCAATGGTCAATGGCCCTACATCCAATCTGATAAATTGATTTTGAAGTGTTGGAGTACGAAAGGCGCTTTGACCTGAGACACGAAACACGTGCCCCTTTAGGTTGTACATAAGGGATGCACGCGGAGAAAATTGGACGGCAAAATTCTTGTTCTTATCAACCCGAATAGATGCCATTACCTTGAACTTGTCGTTGAAGAATTTTTTGGTCAATTGCATATACCCACCAACTTCCCAAAGAGAAAGGTCAACGAATTTAGCCTTGAGGTCTGCCGAACCGTTATCTAACGTATCTCCTGCATTTACGAGCGTATCTGCAAAGATGGTTCCGAACGATTGTGGGTCATAACGTCTATAACTTGCCCCAACCAGCACATCCATCCAGTCCCAATCGAAATTATATTGTCCTTCAACGTGCTGAAGATTAGACCTGTCTGTAAACTTTGACCCCTTTTGAAGGTCGGAGTTGTTGATGATTTCATTTCTTAGTGAGTCAAATTTTGTAGACCCAGGGGCAATCCATCCATTTGCCTCAGCCTGAGCGAGGGCATAATCTTTAGCTGCCTGAACCTCTTGGCTCGTGGCATCATCGTCAAAGTCGTCCGTCATCACTTTAAGTGTATCGAAATAAGCACCTAGGTATTCACCAACGTAATCCGCAATTCCTTCTTTGGAGATGTTAATTCCAGTGAAAACAATATCGTATGAATCGCCCGCATCTTCAAAGGTTGAATATGCTTTTACGTTCCAATTGCGACCAGAAACTTCGCCTTTAACTTGTTGAAAAAGAATGTTGTTGATACTGTATCGGTTTGATGCTTGATAAATGGCTGTTCCCAAACCAAATTTGTACGTAAGCGAGGCTTCAATACCCCCTTTAAATCGGTAGTGAAGACCCGCAGTGGCTTTAGCACTAAAAGTATTGTAGTCTGCTAGGTCAGCCTCCCTGTATCCGGGCGCTTTTACACTTATTGTGCCAGGGTAAGCATTGGGCGAAACAAGCCCCAACCAGTTGTTGAGTGCAATAAAGTCATCTCGTTGTTCTTGCGAATTTTCTGGGTCGGTTTGGGCTTGTTCTACAATTTCAGATAGATTGATGTCTGCTTCAATATCTCCATACAAGTTGGCTGCTGTGCTGTCGGTTGCATCATCATAAACAGGTTTGTATTTGGTATCGTTCGCCTGCCAATCGTTTGCGCGCTTATACTGACCAGTAACTTTCAGACCTAAACGCTTTTCCTTGCCGTAAACGCCAGCATATCGGAATTGAGCATCTAAGTAATCGCGAGAACCCCCTTGTAATTTGAATGATAGTCCTTGGTAATCATAAGGGTTCTTAGTTTTCATACTCACAACTCCCTGAAAAGCGTTTGGCCCATAAAGTGCTGATGCGGCTCCAGTAATAATTTCAACATTTTCTAAATCAAGGTCGTTGGCCCCCACCATGTTTCCTACAGGAAAGTTTAACCCAGGAGCTTGGTTGTCCATTCCATCCACAAACTGCACAATACGAACAGGTGCTGTGGTATTAAAACCTCGCATATTAATGACTTGGAATCCTAGACTGGAAGTGGTTACATCTACACCCTGGAGTGTACTAAGACCTGTATAGAAATCTCCAGAGGCAATTTCGTTTATTTCTCTGGTATTCATTTTCTGAATGGAAGCAGAAGACTCCAAAATGGTTTCTGAAACACGAGAACCAGAAACAACAACTTCCTGCCCAATCATGTTAACAGGTTCCATTTCTACCGTTAAATTGGTGGAGGTTTTATCAACTGCCAATTCAAAATCTTGGTATCCTAAATAAGAAACGACTAACGTCTGAGGTTCTGTCAAATCCAGTTCAATCGAGAATTTTCCATCAACATCTGTGGTCACACCGTTTGACGTACCTTTTACAATTACAGATGCCGAGATAAGTGTTTCTCCGTTTTTTTTGTCCTTAATTACGCCAGTTACAACCTTGGTTTGAGCCATTGTTGCAATTGTAAAAAGCAGAAAAACGGAGAGTAGCGTAAAGACTTTTCTCATTCGAGTGGGGTTGGTTAACTAATTTGTTAAAGTTTGCCAAGATTACGAAGTTTTTCAAACTTGTCAAGAGAAAGACATCAATTTACATTGATTACAGATTAATGGAAGTTTCGAATTTACATTTTTCTTGGCAAGATTCATCAATATGATTGAGCGTGTTCGAACATCCAGCTAATCTGGTTGGTGCCATGTCTGCCACTTCTTTTTACCCATTACATTTGTAAGAACACTGAAACAAGCATGAAAGAATTCCTGCAACGTGAGCTTATTGGTTTTGGCGACTATCATCTGAGCATGTTTCAGATTGTGGGACTCGCAATTCTTCTTGTCGGTACTTGGGCGATTGCGTGGCTTTTAAAACAAGCGGTTGTCTATAGAAAAAACACATCTGAGTTAGACAAAGGAAGACGGCTTTCCGTTGTTAAACTCCTGCAATACGTGTTATGGGTTGTTGCTGTACTGATTGGGTTGGAGTCTGTAGGATTTCAAATCACCGTGCTTATGGCTGGTTCGGCTGCTTTATTGGTTGGTATTGGTCTAGGCTTGCAAGAAGTGTTCAAGGACTTTGTGAGCGGAATTATTCTCCTTTTCGATGGAACCATCCGAGTTTCGGATATCATAGAAGTGGAAGGAATCGTAGGCCGCGTTACTGAAATCCGTCTTCGAGCCTCTGAAATGGAAACACGGGAGGGAATAATCATGATAATCCCGAACTCGAGATTCATTACCGGAAACGTGGTTAACTGGACTCATAACCACAAGCTCACTCGATTTTCGGTTGTGGTTGGAGTGGCTTACGGTTCCGATGTGGAGAAAGTACGTGATGTACTGGTTGAATGTGCGAAGCAACATCCGGAGGTTGTAAAAACGCCCGAACCGTTTGTGTTCTTTTCCGATTTTGCCGATTCTCAACTTACGTTTTCTCTCCAGTTCTTTTCGCGTTCCGTTTTTCGCATTGAGTTTGTGAAAAGTGAAATCCGTTTTGCCATCGACAAAGCATTTCGTGAAAATGACATTACGATTCCGTTCCCGCAGAGAGATTTACATATTAGGAAGTAATTATTGGAACAAATGAAGCTGTTCTATACGATGCGAAACGGCTTCGGTTAGGGCTTAGGAATTCAGTGAGAATCCTTCTTGCAGCAATCGTGCAGGTTGTCGTAACCTTCCTTCGTAGCAGGGCTGTCATCGGCATCGTATCCAACCGCATTTATCGCTTTTCTAATCGCCTCAATGGTAGTTTTCTTCGACCTAATAGAGACGGTTACAATGAACGTTTCTAGGTCGAGATTCGCAGCCGTAACACCTTTGGTAAAAGCCAGTTGTTTTTCGATGGTTTCCTTACACATTTCGCATACTGCGGAAGTTTGAATCTTGACTGTTTCAATTCCTTTTTGTGCAAAAGCCACATTGGTCAAGAAAATAGTGGCGGCAATAGTTATCAAATTTTTCATATCAGTTTTATTTCAGTTTATATCGTAATCCTACATACGGGTTTATGCCCAATTGCGAGCCCCACGCGAGTGATGCATCAAAGAACCGTCCATAAGGATCATTGCTTGCAAGAACGGGGTCGTCTTGCTGAAAATTAGTCAGATTCTCGGCCCCAGCGTATAAGTCAAACCACTTGAAACGCTTAGTTACCTGTAGGTTCATGGTGAAGAACCAAGGCGATTCATCATCCAACCTATAAGCTTCCGGATTGCTTGACGTGGATGGGATTCTTGAAGGCCCGTTGACATTTGCGGTTAGATCGAACTGCCACTTATTGAAGTTGGTGGCGTAGCTCAACGTACTCAAGAATTTATGCTGTTTAACCAACATTCTGCGCTGCAATTGTCGGTTAGTATTGGTCCATACATCGTTCCATTTGTAGGCCACTTTCACCTCAAACCGTTTAATCGGTTCGTAAGTAACATCTGCTTGAAAAGCGTTTGAATATGAACGGCCAGTAAGGTTGTAAACGTTAACGGTCTGTGCATCTGCATCCAGGTCAAGAATTACTTGGTTCTCAAAATCAGTCCGATAAAAACTGGCATAGACCGAAGCAGGCCGCCCCAGAACTTTGAACTGGTGCGAGGCGCTGAATCCGTAATTCCACGAAACTTCTGGGTTGAGGTTTTCAAGGACGTTCACATTGCGCGAACTTGCCAAAAGCGTGCTGCTTTCGGCAAAAACATTGGCCGTTCTGTAGCCTCTTCCGCCTGTCAAACGCAGCACGGTCTTGTCTGTTGGATTGTACTTCAGATGGAGGCGCGGTGTGTAGAATGAACCATATTTTGAGTTATGATCGAAACGAAATCCTGCTACCCCTGAAAACTTTTCCTTTACCCTAAATGTGTATTCCACGAAAGCACCAGGAATTACTTCTTCCCTTGCAAAAGTGCTGTCATTAAAAGACTCATTATAGTTGTCGTATTTGAATGAGCTACCAAGCTTCAATTCATGCTTCTTTTCGTTCCAACCCTTTAAAAATACCAGGTCGGTGTTCGCGCTTTTCTGAATACCGGAATATTCCTTTGGCCCGAAGTACGAGTTCTGATTGTGATAACGCCAATTGGTGACCAAAGCCACACTCATGTCATCCTCATTAGGAACGATATATCCCGTTTTGGTATGAATGTTTGCTAATCGGTTGGTGATTTCAATTCCGTATGGACCGGTAACTTGAATTCCTTGTTCTGGTTTAAATCCAACCTGACCGCCAATCTTGTTATCATACAAACCGTGTAGCACTATTTGCCCAACGAGGTTCTTTCCCCTGAATTTCCAGCGATTGAGCAGGTTGTACTGCTGCGACCGCGGTATGTCGAGAAAGCTGTCCTTGTTCGTGTCGTTCTCGCGCAGCACCGTGCTTGCGTGGGCGTTGATGTTCATTCCCACCTTCTCGTTGAAAACGTAGCCCGACTGAACGTTAACTTCCAGTCGTCCGCTCGTATTTCCATACACATTCACGAACAATTTTTCAGCTTGATCAGGCTTAAAATATTCGAGATTGATCTGGCCGACCATGCTTTCGTAACCATTGGCAACCGAACCGGGGCCTTTTACTATCTGAATGGATTCGATCCATGTACCGGGAATGAAACCCAATCCATAGTTGGATGAGAGCCCACGGATAAGCGGCACATTCTCTGCCTGTATCTGGGTGTAAACACCATCCAGCCCAAGCATCTGAATCTTCTTGGCACCCGAAACAGCATCGGTAAAGACCACATCCACCGAGGCATTTGTTTCGAAGCTTTCAGAAAGATTGCAGCAGGCTGCCTTTTGTAATTCCTTGCTATTGATGCTTTCAACAATCACAGGGTCGAGCAGCTTGAAGCTGCTGCCGGCCTGCCGTTGGGTCACGATCACTTCGCCCAACCGAGCAGATTGCCTGAGGTGAATTTCAATCTCCTTTTTGTTGTTCTTTACCAAGATGGTATCGGAGGTGAAACCGACAAAACTCGCTACCAGTTTAGCTGGAAGTTTTTCTGGTTCGGCAATTATGAATTCTCCATTTACATCTGTAGCAGAACCAACGGTTGTTCCTAACCAGAATACGCTGGCTCCGATAAGAGGGACGTGCCCATTTTCTCCTTCTTCATCAACCTGTCCGTGCAGCGATTGCCCTCGAACATTGTATATTATGAGCGCTTGCATTAGCGCAAGCAGTATGATCTTTCGTAGCATCATTTCAATTTTGATAAGTACTAAAACGTGTTCCAGTTTTGCCAGAGCACTCAAAATTGAAGTGTCAGATAAGGTAGGTTTCGAGCAGGATGTACCGTTTGACAGATGGCAGCGAATCTGGTGCTTCCGGCAAATGGAAACAACAACTTTCGGCACAATTTACCTCTGTAAAAACCTCATGCAACGGAATGAAGGCGAATGCCGAAGCGATGTGCTTTGTCCTACTTTTGGTAGAAGTTGCACGGACATCCTCTTTGAAATAGGAGTTATTGTGATTGCAACAGGAATCTTCGAAAGGGTCTCCGCTTTCCTGGTTGCAGTTATCCTCGCAGTCTTCAATAGGCATATTGATGGATAGACACTGCTCTCCGCTTAGGTTGCAGACGGTGTGGTTCATATAAAAACCCATGCCAGAAAGTAGGACCAACATGGCAAGCATAGAGTTTGATATGGCTTTCAATATTTTCAAGCTACAAAGATAGCAACAGCTGCGGATCTGCTTTTGTTGGGAATGTGTCACGAGTTGCGAGCAAGGAGTCACGAGCGAGGACGCTCGCGACAGCGAAGAGGACACTCGCGACAGCGAAGAGGACGCTCGCGACAGTGGAACATTGAACATTGACAGTTGCTTTTGTTTATGAACGTAATGTTGTATGGCGATACGCCTCTACACGCCAAGGTTTGTTCTGAATAGTTTAACAGCAATAGCCAGTAATATTATACCGAACACTTTTCTCAGCACATTTATGCCGCCTTTGCCTAAGAAACGTTCAATGTGTCGGGTTGTTTTGAGAACGAGATAAACCAACGCAACGTTTATCACTATTGCGATAAGGATATTGACCACCGCAAACTCGGCCCGCAGAGAGAGTAGGGTAGTAAGGGTTCCCGCTCCTGCAATTAATGGGAATGCCAAAGGCACAACGGAAGCTGTTGAGGGCGAATCATCCTCCTTGTAAAGTTGGATTCCAAGAATCATTTCCAAGGCGAGGAAGAAGATGACCAATGAGCCTGCTATAGCAAAGTCGCCAACGGTAATGCCGATAAGGCTTAGAATATTCTGACCTAAAAACAGGAACAAAATCATAATCACCAAAGCCACAACGCTGGCAAGTCCAGAACGTAAGTGACCATTTTTCTGTCTCAGATCGATAATAATCGGAACACTCCCAATGATATCGATAACGGCAAACAAGATCATGGTGGCTGTGGCTATCTCTTTGAAATTCAATTGCATGACACTCGGCTTTAAAAATGGCGCGCAAAAGTAGATTCTCTACAGAACCGCACAACCCCAATTTGTTAAATGTTTGTTAACCGAAAAGCTGGGCGAAAACATCATTCACCTTGGCCACCGCAACCACATTGATTCTTTTGGATTTCATGACATTGGCATCGGCATTTCGTTTGGAAATAAAGATGCGTTTCATTCCCATTTTCGATGCTTCTTCAATCCGCTGTTCAATTCTATTTACCGGTCTAATCTCTCCGCTCAAACCAACCTCAGCTGCAAAGCAGTTATCTGGCGGTATTGGTAGATCTGCATTTGATGAAAGAATGGCACAAATAACGCCTAAATCCAAAGCTGGATCATCGACTTTTAAGCCGCCTGTTATGTTGAGAAAAACATCTTTGCTACCGAGGTTGAATCCGCAACGCTTTTCCAGAACCGCTAGTAGCATGTTCAATCTTCTCATATCGAAGCCCGTGCAAGACCGCTGCGGAGTACCGTAAACGGCCGAACTAACCAAAGCTTGAGACTCAATAAGCATTGGTCTAATTCCTTCTAGTGTTGCTGATATTGCTACACCACTGAGCGCCTCTTCACGATCGGGAACAAAAATTCGACTTGGGTCTGAAACCGCTTGCAGACCATCGGCCTTCATTTCGTAAATGCCCAATTCTGGAGTTGAACCAAAACGATTCTTAACCGCCCTTACAATTCGGTACAAATGATGACGGTCACCTTCAAATTGAAGTACCGTATCTACCATGTGTTCTAGAATCTTTGGGCCTGCTATTGCGCCATCTTTGGTAATATGACCAACAAGAATCACAGGTGTATCGGATTCTTTGGCAAATCGTAAGAACTCGCCAGCACACTCTCGTATTTGCGAAACGCTTCCAGGGGTAGATTCAATAAGGTCGGAATGAACCGTTTGAATGGAATCAACCACAATCAGTTCAGGCTGCAGTTTTTTGATGTGCTTGAAAAGCTTGAAAGTGGAGGTTTCTGTCAGGATAAAACAATCAGAATTCTTTATTCCAATACGTTCTGCTCTCATTCTAATCTGTCCTTCGCTTTCTTCTCCTGAGATGTATAGAATCTTCTTTCCTGTCCAATTTAAAGCCAATTGAAGAAGCAATGTGGATTTTCCTATGCCCGGTTCTCCTCCAATAAGCATCAAGCTTCCCGGAACCATTCCACCACCTAAGACTCTGTCAAATTCTGAATCTGGAGATTTGAATCTGACCTCAGGATTGGCTTCAATTTCCGTGATAGAACGAATTTCAAATTGTTTGCCAGATGCCCCGACTTTCGGTTTGTCTGTAGCCGATTTTGTGGTTACAACTTCTTCAACGTACGTGTTCCATTCGTTGCAAGAAGAACATTTCCCTTCCCACTTTGGAGAAGAGTGCCCGCAGTTCTGACAGAAAAAGTTGGTTTTAATCTTTGCCATTTAACGGCAAAGATGGAGAATTAGTTGTCTCTAGTAAATTCCCTTATTATATAACTGCCTCCGCTACCTGGTTGGTCTGTCGTAGACAATCTCAATACTTCATTATCAATCTTATCAATAGTCCAAACTCCGTTTGAGAGCATTGAGTTAACCGATCCTTGAGATGCAGATTGAACAAAACCAGAAATTGAAACCCGTGCTTCAAGAAACTCCGAAGTTGTTTTGTATTGGGCTCTTCCTGCAACCGTTGCTGCATTAGGGTTATTCGGTTCGTATTGAATTATTGTTAGCTCTCCATTGTCGAATTGCCATACATAAATGTCTGGGTCTGCAAGGTCGTTTACCCAAAACAGCCTCCAATCCCCATCCAACTTGGCTATTTCTGATTGAGCACACGAAGAGAACAATACGAGTGGCAACAGAAATGCGAGAAGATATTTTACAACCGAAAAATTCATGTCAAAACCGATTTAGAAACGTAAATATACTCACTTAAGTTAATTGCCAGATTTGGAACCAGAGTTGACCAAAGGCATAAGTATGAGTGAGGCAACCCCAAACGATACGACCATTATGGTTTGGGCTACCCAAATTATCCATCCCATGGCAAAGCCAGATTCGTACCCTATTCCGTAAAGTGTAAGCGTTTGCGCAACTGCGATGGGATAGACCCCAATTCCTCCTTGAACCAGAATAATGCTAAAACTCGCCATAACGAATGACGCTAGAACTGCTGACATTGATGCCATACTGGTTTCTGGCAGTGCAAAAAACGGGACGTAAAACATAGCTAAATACATTAGCCAAATGAATACGGTGTGAGCTAGAAACGCCCACTTTTTCTTCATCCTAACGATGGACAATACCCCTTCTATCAAACCAAGAATCAGTCCTCTGACTTTAGCGATTACACCGTTTTGAGACTTTGTAACGACTTTCCACCCAATAATTGATGCAATAATTGCAACAAGGATAAGAGCACCAACTTTTACAGAGAGCTCGGTTATTGAATTGGTTTCCAGAAATCCGTTAACTAGTTCCGATAACGTATCTTTCAGGCGGGCAATTTGGAGAACAAGTACTGTGGTAACAATGCAGAGAAGGATAATCATGTCGGCCACTCGTTCTGCCACAACGGTTCCAAACAATTTTTCGAAAGACACTTTTTCGTAGCGCGAAACCATTATGCAGCGCCAAACTTCTCCAAGTCTTGGCAGAATAATATTAGCTACATAGCCAATCATTACGCCAAAAAAATTATTGATGAAACTGGTTTTGTAACCTAGTGGCTCAAGAGTGTACTTCCATCTGTATGCACGGCTAACATGGCTCAAAACACCAAACGTCACACTTAGAAACACCCAGAAATAATCTGCTTTTGCAAAGGATTCTTTAATATGGCTCAGTTGGTCACCTGTTAATTGGTTGAACTGATACCAGATTACATATATGCCAATTCCCAACGGAACGACAACTTTGAGAATACCTATAAGTTTCTCTTTCAAGCCAAGAATTAAATAAGTGAGTTGGTTTCCGTTTGAGGAAAAACCAGGGTTGGCTTAAAGGATTTGGCTTCTTCAAAGTCCATAGTTGCGTAGGAAATAATGATGACAACATCGCCAACAGCAACGCGTCTTGCAGCCGGACCGTTCAAACAGACTTTTCCAGAATTCCGCTCTCCTGTTATAATATAGGTTTCAATTCGTTCGCCATTGTTTATGTTCACAATTTGAACCTTTTCTCCCTCAATCATATTTGCAGCCTCCATCAGGTTAGGGTCAATGGTAATGCTGCCGATGTAATTGAGGTCGGCCTCAGTAACGGTAACGCGGTGAATTTTGCTTTTTAAAACCTGAATTTGCATGGGCGCGCAAAAGTAATAATCATTTTACTCTCAAATTATCTATCAACCGAACGCCATCAACCCATGCTGCTATGCACGCCCGAATGGAAGCATCTTTGTCGGATGCATGTGCTAACGTTTTTGGATTTACGAGTTCTAAGTACTCCAATTCTATGCTCGAGTTATTGTGTAAATGCTCTTTGGCTTGCTCAACCACTTGGTCAACGCTGAGCCCATTATCGAGCCCATTCTTCATGTTAAACAAGGACCGACTGATAAGGTTCGACACTTGCTTTCCGCTTACGGTTAACCGCGCATTTCTTGAGCTCATGGCCAGTCCATCTGATTCTCGAATTGTGGGGCAACCTACCACATTAACCCCATATCCCAACTTTTGGCTCATGTGCTTAATAATTGCCAGTTGCTGAAAATCTTTTTCTCCAAAGTAAGCGTTGGTTGGTTTTACAAGCTCAAACAATCGGGTAACTACCTGAACTACTCCGTTAAAATGACCTGGGCGGTTCGGGCCTTCCATGACTTGGTCCAATCCGTCCATTTCATAATCAATGGAATTAGAATTTGGATAAACCTCTTCGATACTAGGAAAAAACATGACGTCAACTTCTTCCTGCTCTAGCAACGTCCTGTCGGAATCAAACGTACGAGGGTAATTCTGCAGGTCAGACGTTGCATTGAACTGAGTGGGATTGACGAAAACTGAGACTACCACTTTGGCATTCTGCTGCTTTGCAATTCGGTTTAAGGAAGCGTGCCCATCGTGCAAAGCGCCCATTGTAGGTACAAACCCTACACTATTACCATCATTTTGATGCTCAGTTGCAAACTTCATCATTTCGGCAGCGGTGGTAATTATTTTCATGGCAATAAAAGCTGAATGCAAAGCTAAAAACCCATCCTTGATAAAGTCAAAAAAAATGCGTATAAGAGAAGTGGCGACTTTCTGAAAGCCGCGCCACGACTTGCATGCAGCGCTTTTAATTTGTAAATTTGCAAACGTTTTCACCAAAAAAAATAAACATGGAGCAAAAGGAGAGAGTGCTATTCGTATCTCAAGAGGTTACACCATATTTACCCGAAAGCCAGATGGGAACAGTTGGCAGACACTTACCTCAAGGTACGCAAGAGAGAGGAAGAGAGATAAGAACCTTTATGCCGCGTTTTGGCTGCATTAACGAACGTAGAAATCAACTGCACGAGGTTATTCGTCTTTCAGGTATGAACCTTATTATTGACGATACTGACCACCCGCTTATTATTAAAGTGGCTTCAATTCAGCCTGCTAGAATGCAGGTCTATTTTATTGACAATGAGGAATATTTTCAAAGGAAATTCTTCTTGTCTGGTAGAGACGGAGAGTTTTTCTCTGATAATGACGAACGAGCTATTTTCTTCTGTCGCGGAGTAATCGAAACAGTTAAGAAACTAGGCTGGGCTCCAGATGTAATTCATTGTCACGGTTGGATGACCGCTCTTCTTCCGTTCTTCATCAAAACTGTTTACAAGGACGATCCTATTTTTGAAAATTCTAAGATTGTATATTCCGTATATAACGATACTTACGAAGGCGGGTTGGACGAGAGCATGTCGGGCAAGGTGAAATTTGACACATTGACAGATGAAGATGTAGCTCAGTTTGAGGATACGACCCATCTTGGATTTACAAAAGCTGGTATTAAGTATGCTGATGCGGTGATTATTGGTGATGAGGAGTTGACTCCAGAAGCTGCCGCGGAAATTACTGGCTCAGATAAACCAATTCTTGGTTTTAAAGGAGAAGAGGATTATTTGGATGCTTACTCGGAATTCTATACCGAACTCTTGGCAAATGAATCGGTTCTTGCCGAGTAACGTGCCATTTAACTATTCTTGTACAATATTCTTAAAAGCGGAGGGTTAACCCTCCGCTTACTTATTTTAAAAGGATGACATTTCGTAGTGCTTCGGCAGTTTTTGGATTATTGAGCCTGCTTGTTTTTGCTTCGTGCAAAGAGCCTGATGGAATTGGGTTAGATGTGTTGCCAGCAGGCGAAGAAATGGCAATTGCTTGGGTCGATACTTTTACGATTGAGGCAAGAACGGTTAAGACTGATTCTGTACTGACATCTGGTATTGGTACCTACCTTATAGGAGACTTCCAAGACCCCATTTTTGGCAGAGTTCGGTCTGAACTTTTTACTCAGATTCGGCTTCCTTCTGGCACTTTTACTCCTGGTTCTGCAACTGTTGACTCGATTGTTCTTAATCTGAAATATGCGGGTTCTTATGGTAATACAACCAAGTTAGGTGGCACTATGCGGTTTGGGGTGTACAAATTGGAAGATTTCTTGCCTAGTCTAAACGATACGGTTTATTATTCCACATCCGTGCACAATATTAATCCAACCCCATTGGCGGAGTTCGAGTTTCGCCCAGATTTGTTTTCAGATGTTGCGGCTGGAGCAGATACATTACCTCCATCTCTACGCATAAGGCTAGACAACTCTTTTGGACAAGATATTTTGAATTTAACAGACGAGTTGGCTGATAACACTGAGTTTGTGAAAGCAATTAATGGAATTGCAGTAAAGCCGATTGATGCGATGATGCTTTCGGGACTTGGGTCTATTCTCTATTTTGATTTGGCCAGTAATGCATCTCGAGTTGAACTCTACTATCACAATAATGACCAAGACTCGCTTAGTATTGAGTTAGAAATTAGTAATTCTGGAGCTCCCCATATGTATTTTGAACACGAGTTCCCTTCAGTTATAGAAACTGCCGTTACTGACGGAATTGTTGCAGGAGCAACTAGACTTTATGTTCAGTCAATGGCTGGTTTGAAAATACAAATTAAGGCACCCCACTTAAGAGAACTGAATAACCTCGGAGTTGTTTCTGTCAATAAAGCAGAATTGGTTGTGCCTTTGGATGAAACCGTAATCACAGACTACGAGGCCCCTTCCAGATTGGCCATGACGGGAATTGATACTTCAGGTAGACAGATTAACACCAACGACAATGAAGAAAATTATAGTCTTGCAGAGGGTTATTATGACTCTGAAACCAACGAATATGTGCTTGTTGTAACACGTCACATTCAGGAGATTTTAAATGCACCAGAAGAAGAAGATTTAGGGATGTATATATTGGGGACTGGTTTCTCCGTAAATGCCAAACGAGGCATTTTTAATGGACCACAATATGCCGACTCCACCAGACAGATGAAACTTAGAATGACGTACGCCATAATAGAATAGCTAATGTGTGGTATTGTTGCTTATATAGGAAAACGAGAAGCCTATCCGATACTTATTAAGGGACTTAAGCGACTGGAGTATCGAGGATATGATAGCTCTGGTATAAGCCTTGTGACTTCCGAATTGAAAGTATTTAAATGCAAGGGAAAGGTTTCTGATTTGGAAGCCTTTGTCGAGGGAAAAGACATATCGGGTTCAGTTGGTATTGGACATACTCGCTGGGCAACGCATGGAGAGCCCAATGATGTGAATGCTCATCCGCACTACTCTGGAAATGAACAGCTGGCCATTATCCACAATGGTATTATAGAGAATTATGACCCGCTTAAAAAAGAGCTTATTAAAAGAGGTCACGTTTTTAAAAGTGATACAGACACAGAAGTTCTTATTCATCTTATTGAGGATATTCAAGCCAACGAAAACTTGCCATTGTCTGAAGCCGTTAGAGTGGCGCTTACTCAAGTAGTAGGTGCTTACGCAATTGCGGTATTGGATAAGAATGACCCTGAGGTAATAATCGGTGCGAAAAAAGGCAGTCCGATGGTTGTTGGAATTGGCAAGGATAAATCAGAGTTTTTTCTCGCATCAGACGCTACACCTATTATCGAATACACGAAAGAAGTTGTTTATCTGGATGACGAACAAATTGTTGAGCTTCGAGTTGGTCAAGATCCGATATTACGAACGATTGAGAACGAAGTGCTTACACCGTATATCCAAGAATTGGAACTCCATTTGGAAGCGCTGGAAAAAGGCGGCTATGAGCATTTTATGCTGAAAGAAATTTTTGAGCAGCCTAAGTCAATTGCAGATAGTATGCGTGGGCGATATAATGTTGATTCAGGAACAGTTAGCCTTGGTGGAATTATCGATTACGAGCAGAAGATTGCTACTGCTAAACGGATTATCATAGTTGCATGCGGTACATCTTGGCATGCGGGTTTGGTAGCAGAATACTTGATTGAAGATTTAGCCCGCATTCCTGTTGAAGTAGAGTATGCTTCTGAATTCCGTTATCGAAACCCAATAATCGGAGAAGCGGATGTTGTAATTGCCATTTCTCAATCTGGAGAAACCGCTGATACGTTGGCTGCGCTGGAACTAGCAAAATCTAAAGGAGCTACCATTATTGGTATTTGCAACGTAGTTGGATCGTCCATATCTCGGATTACAGATGCAGGTTCATACACCCACGCTGGTCCTGAAATTGGCGTTGCCTCAACCAAGGCATTTACATCTCAGGTAACGGTACTGTTGTTGATGGCTCTTCGGTTAGCTCATAAACGAGGGACAATTGCAGAGTCTAGATTCCATCAGATTTTGGCATCGTTAGAGAAGATTCCTGCTCAAGTGGAAGAGGTTCTTAAATCAGCTGAATTGGTCAAGTATATTTCTGGTCAATACAAGGATGCTCGAAACTTCCTTTATTTAGGAAGAGGGTACAACTTTCCTGTGGCTTTAGAAGGAGCCTTGAAATTGAAGGAGATTTCCTATATACATGCTGAAGGATATCCGGCTGCAGAAATGAAGCATGGTCCGATAGCACTTATAGACGAGGAAATGCCTGTGGTTGTTATTGCAACTAGCAGAGGTTCGTACGAGAAGGTTGTGAGCAACATTCAAGAAGTAAAGGCGAGAAAAGGTAAAATCATTGTTATCGTAACCAAAGGAGATACTTCAGCGGCAGAGCTTGCCGATCACGTTATTGAAATTCCGGAAACGGAAGAAGAATTGGTCCCGATTCTGGCCTCTATTCCACTTCAGTTATTGTCCTATTATATAGCCGTAATGCGTGGTTGTAATGTAGATCAACCAAGAAATTTGGCCAAGTCGGTTACTGTTGAGTAATTAATCCCGTTTCGATGCTCGTAAATCCCCAGTCTTCCCGAAAAATTCGGAACGGACTTTACCTCGCCCTCTTTGAAACTGTGGTTTCCTAGGATATGGCAATAATTCATAAAATGAGACCCTTCCCTCGTAAGGGAAACAAACGGAAAATGCTGTGGTCTCTACCTGTTTCCCTGACGAAGGAAGGGTCTCCATATTTCTAGGAAATGACCCTTGAAAGGGGGAATCGTAATTTGCTAAGTTGACCTGAAAACAAATAGCATATTCGGTTTAAACGAGCACTCCCGCAATTGAGAATTAATTGCAGAAAACAGGATACAGAAAAGGCCTCGATTTTTCGGGGCCTTTTCTGTATCCAAATATTTAGAAGCAATTATTTTCCTGCCTCGTATCGTTTAGAAACCTCATCCCAGTTAATCACATTGAAGAAAGCTGCAATGTAATCTGGTCTTCTGTTTTGATAGTTCAGGTAGTACGCGTGCTCCCAAACATCCAAAGCAAGTATTGGTGTTCCTCCGCACCCGATACCAGGCATTAGAGCATTATCTTGATTTGCTGTACTGCAAACTTCAACCTTTCCGCCAGCATGAACACAAAGCCAAGCCCAACCAGAACCAAATCGTGTAGCTGCGGCCTTACTGAAAGCATCTTTAAACCCATCAAACGAACCGTAAGCTGCGTTAATGGCATCCGCCAAAGCACCCGAAGGTTGTCCGCCTCCGTTTGGAGACATTACTTGCCAAAAAAGATCGTGGTTGTAATATCCACCTCCATTATTTCTTACCGCACCGTTGTCAAATCCCGCAACAACAATTTCCTCAATCGACTTTCCTTCTAGGTCAGTTCCTGCAATCGCGTTGTTCAAGTTGTTCGTGTATCCCTGATGATGTTTTGAGTGATGGATTTCCATCGTTCTTGCATCAATATGTGGTTCCAAAGCATCGTATGCATAAGGAAGTTTAGGTAATTCAAAAGCCATTCTATTTTGTTTTTTGAAGGTTAATATTTCAGTGTTCGCAAATATAACAATCGCGGTTAGGGCTTGTTCGATGGGGTTGAGAAGTTGGTTGACCATTCTACTGGAATTGCCTCCTTTTAGGTACACCACGCTCTTAAATATCTGTGCTCAACAGAAACAATCCACCCACAACAATGCCTACGTGTTCAGGTGATGAATTGTGTAATTTCAGCTTCTGAAAATCGGGCGTGACGGTCTCGGTGGTTAGGTCTGTGAACCTTTTGAACAAATAAAAATGAATGACTTTATAAGAATATTGGAAACCTGTATTTTAAAGAACGACTTTGAGCTTAAACCTACACAGGACAAGCTTTCCATTCCGTTGATATTCAGAATTTACAAGAAAATGAGTGCCAAATTTGAGTTTGATGCTATTAAAACATGTGATGGCCTCATTGTGGATGGGCATCATAGATTTATTGCCTCGGTATTAGCAGACGTAAAGATTGAACAATTCCCTTCTACAAGGAACAGCAACCAAATTACATTTGAATGGAAAGACATCATACTTAAAGCCAATGAATATGATTCTACTTCAGAAATTAAATACCACAATTTCAATGACGCTAAAAGAAATGGGAAAACGATAGATGAGGTTGAAAAAATCCTAATCGATTAGAAATCAGTACCTTTGTAGCATGAAAATCCTATTGGACATAGATGGAGTTATGATTCCCGCAAGGTCATGGCAGAGTCATCAAATAGATTCTGATGGGTTTGGCATGTTCAGTAAATTCTCGATAGTAGGCCTGAATAAAATTATTAGTTCTGCGCGAAGTTCAGAGATAGTCTTAACAACATCTCACAAACACGCATTTTCTTTGAGCAAATGGGAGGATATTTTTTCAAAACGAGGTATTAAAAAGGTTAAAATTGATAGACTGCCAACCGATAGTTTACAGGTTTCAAGGATTGAAGAAATTAGGACTTGGTATTTGAAGAATCAAAATGAGCCATTTATTATCCTAGACGATGATAAAGGATTAAATGACTTTGATTCAAATTTCAAGAAGAATCATCTTGTTTTAACACAACCTACGATCGGATTAAATTCATTGACGGTTGATGAAGCAATTCGTAAGATTCAATATTAACACGGTGTTTCGTCCATTTTCTAAAGCCCCAATTATTGGGGCTTTTTTATTTCCGCTGAATTTCTGAGTCGTATAGGTTTTAAGTGCATGATAGTGTGTAAATGGTTACTCTGAAACTCTAGCGAGAAACGAAAGCCCCTAATCCGTTACTTTTGGCATCCCAAAACAGAATAATATGTACGGAGAATTGCAGGAGTTTTTATCAGGTGAATTGAAGTCTATTGAAGAAGCCGGACTTTATAAAAGAGAACGAATTATCACCACAGCTCAAGGTGCGGAGGTTCATGTAAGTACGGGCGAAGACGTAGTCATTATGTGCGCAAATAATTACCTCGGCCTTTCTTCGCATCCTGAAGTAATTCAAGGTGCGAAAGACGCATTGGATTCTCACGGTTACGGCATGTCTTCTGTCCGCTTCATTTGCGGAACGCAAGACATTCATAAAAGTCTGGAGGAAAAGATTTCGTCTTTCTTGGGAATGGAAGACACCATATTATATGCAGCCTGTTTTGATGCAAACGGTGGTGTGTTTGAACCATTGTTTTCTGCCGAAGATGCCATCATCAGCGATGAGTTGAATCACGCTTCTATTATAGATGGTGTGCGATTGTGCAAGGCTGCGCGTTATCGGTACAAGCACAGCAATATGGCCGATTTGGAAGCACAACTGAAAGCCTCGCAAGCCCAACGCCACCGAATTATTGTAACGGATGGCGTTTTTTCCATGGATGGTGACATTGCCAAGTTGGATAAAATCTGTGACCTGGCTGAAAAGTATAATGCATTGGTGATGGTGGATGATAGCCACGCATCTGGATTCATCGGGAAAACAGGTCGCGGAACGCATGAGTACAATAATGTAATGGGCCGTGTTGACATCATTACAAGTACGCTTGGGAAAGCACTTGGCGGTGCTATGGGCGGTTTTACTTCTGGAAAAAAGGAAGTAATTGAAATGTTGCGTCAACGTTCTCGACCTTATTTATTCTCCAATTCATTAGCACCATCAATTGTTGGCGCAGCAAGCAAGGTTTTTGATTTGCTTTCTTCCACAACCGAGCTTCGCGATAAGTTAGAAGCAAACACCAAATACTTTAAAGAAGGCGTGCAAAAAGCAGGGTTTGATTTGAAAGATGGAGATAGTCCCATTGTGCCGATTATGCTGCATGATGCGAAGCTCGCGCAAAAATTTGCCGATAAACTTCTTGATAAAGGCATTTATGCCATCGGTTTTTTCTACCCTGTGGTAGGAAAAGGACAGGCAAGAATTCGTGTTCAAATATCAGCGGCTCACACTACAGATCACCTCGATAAAGCAATAGATGCATTTACTTCTGTAGGACAAGAATTAGGTGTGTTGAAATGAATTATTGACAAACCATTGTTGATTCAATAAAATAGTAATATCTTTGCAGCCCCAAATTTGGGGGGAGTGCAAGCTCTTTTGATGAACTGAAAACAATATTGAAGTGAAAGCACCAAGCTTTAAAACCATTTCTGCCAACAAGAATACCGTCAATAAAGAATGGGTTCTTATAGATGCTGAGGGACAGACCCTTGGTAGATTGGCATCTACAATTGCGTACAGACTACGCGGAAAGAATAAGGTAAATTTTACCCCTCATGCAGATTGCGGTGACAACGTTATCGTTCTTAATGCGGATAAAGTGACCCTTTCTGGAAACAAAAGAGACACGAAACGATACATGCACCATACAGGTTTTCCTGGAGGTCAGCGTTTGAGAAGCGTAGATCAGGTTTTGGCAAAAGATCCAACAGGATTGGTGACCAAGGCTGTTCGCGGAATGCTTCCAAAGAGCAAATTGGGAAGAGCAATCTTCAAAAACATGTTTGCTTATGCCGGTACAAATCACCCGCATGAAGCACAGAAGCCACAAACTATTTCACTTAACTGATTATCCTAAATAGATGGAAGTAATCAACACATTAGGAAGAAGAAAAACCGCAGTTGCTCGCGTTTACGTGAAAGCTGGTAAAGGTGTATTCGAAATTAACGGTAAAGACGCCAAGGAGTATTTCCCAACGTCATTGCTTCAAGACACAATCAGAAGACCATTCACCGTTTTAGAGGTTGAAGGTAAGTATGATGTGAAAGTGAATGTGAGCGGAGGCGGAATCACAGGACAGGCTGAAGCCGTTTCTCTTGGTATTTCAAGAGCACTAGTTAAAGAAGACGAAACTGTGAAACCTTCTTTGAAGAAATTCGGATTGATGACACGTGACCCTAGAATGGTTGAGCGTAAGAAATTCGGACAGAAGAAAGCAAGGAAGAAATTCCAGTTCAGCAAGCGTTAATCGATTCGTAACAAGACTTTTCAAAACAATACTATTTCAATGGCTCAACCTACAGTTCAGGAAATGCTAGAATCAGGTGTTCATTTCGGACACCTAAAGAGAAAATGGAATCCAGCGATGGCTCCATACATCTTCATGGAGAAGAACGGTACGCACATTATCGACCTTAACAAGACATCGGCCAAATTGGAAGAAGCTTGTAATGCGATTCAAGCGATGGCTCGTTCTGGTAAGAAGGTTCTTTTTGTTGCTACTAAAAAGCAAGCACAAGGAATTATTGCCCGTGAAGCAAGTCGTGTAAACATGCCTTACGTTACCGAAAGATGGCCAGGCGGAATGCTTACCAACTTTGCCACTATTCGTAAAGCCATCAAGAAGATGGGTACCATTGATAGAATGGAGGCAGAAGGAACTTGGCAGACAATGTCAAAGCGTGAACGTTTGATGATTACCCGTCAGCGTGCGAAACTTGAAAGAGACCTTGGTTCTATCCAAGACCTTACTCGCCTGCCATCTGCAATCTTTATTGTGGATGTAATTAAGGAGCACATTGCTGTTAACGAAGCACACCGATTGAATATTCCAACGTTTGCCATGGTTGATACCAATGCAAATCCGAAGGATGTTGATTTTGCAATTCCATCAAATGATGACGCGGCAAAATCAATCGAGCTTATCGTGAAAGCGATGACTGATGCTGTTGCAGCTGGTCTTGCTGAAAGAAAAGCAGGAAAAGACAAAGACAAAGAAGTTGATGCGAAAGCAAAGGCAACTAAAGAAGTTGCAGCTGAAGCACCTACGACTGAAGTGCCTACCGAAGAGAAAAAAGAAGCCTAAATCATACAAAAGTGGAAGCTACTGTGAAAATTACTGCAGCTCAAGTAAACGAGCTTAGAAAGAAAACAGGTGCAGGAATGATGGATTGCAAGAAAGCCCTTGTTGAGGCTGGAGGCGATTTTGATGCTGCTATTGACCTACTAAGAAAGCAAGGACAGAAAGTTGCTGCAAAGCGTTCCGACCGTGATGCTGCTGAAGGAGTTATTATTGGAAAAGTAAACGGTAATAAAGCCGTATTGCTAAACCTTAGTTGCGAAACTGATTTTGTTGCGAAGACGGATGATTTTCTTGCCTTTGCAAACGAACTGCTTGAACTAGCTTTTAACAACAACCTAACCAGCCCAGAAGCGTTGGTTGCTGCCACCTATAATGGCACAACAGTTTCTGAAGCTATTATCGAACTTACTGGTAAAACAGGAGAGAAGATTGAGGTTTCTGGTTTGGGTGTAGTTGAAGCTGATACAGTTGTTGCTTACAACCATCCTGGAAACAGAGTTGGTGCTATTGTAGGTTTGAACAAAACTGGTTTTGAAGAATTGGGACGCGATGTAGCGATGCAAGCTGCAGCAATGGCGCCAGTTGCTTTGAACAAGGAGTCAGTTTCTGAGGAGGTTATTGCTAAAGAAATTGAGATAGGTAGAGACTTAGCTATCCAAGAAGGGAAACCAGAAGCGATGGCTGAGAAAATTGCTCAAGGCCGTTTGGGTAAATTCTTCAAGGAGAACACCTTGATGGAGCAAGCCTTCATTAAAGACAATAAGCAAAGTGTTGCTAATTATCTTAAAGGTGCCGACCCAGAGTTAACGGTTACCGATTTCAAGCGCTTTTCGCTTGGTAGTTAATAAAGAGATTAAAAAGTGAGCTTCGGTTCACTTTTTTTTTGCCCTAAAAAGTTTAACATAGCAGCATGGAAGTGAAGTACAAAAGAGTGCTACTGAAACTCAGCGGAGAATCGCTGATGGGAAACAAACAATTCGGAATTGATCATGACAGATTGGGTCAGTATGCTCAAGAGATTAAAGGCATAGCCGATTCGGGCGTTCAGGTAGCCATTGTTATCGGTGGAGGAAATATCTTCCGAGGCATTCAGGCTGCTGAAGGCGGAATGGACCGCGTGCAAGGAGATTACATGGGAATGCTTGCTACTATGATTAACAGCATGGCATTGCAATCTGCGCTCGAAAACCTTGAAGTGAAGACCCGACTAATGTCTGCCATCAAAATGGATGAGATTGCAGAGCCTTTTATCCGCAGAAGAGCAGTTCGTCACTTGGAAAGAGGCCGTGTGGTCATTTTCGGGGCAGGAACAGGCAATCCATATTTTACAACTGATTCAGCGGCATCGCTTCGCGCGATTGAAGTAGAAGCTGAAGTGATTCTTAAAGGAACACGCGTGGATGGTATTTATACGGCTGATCCAGAGAAAGATAGTTCGGCTGTGAAATTCGAAACTATCGGTTTTCAAGAAGTTTATGAAAGAGGTTTGAACGTGATGGACATGACTGCATTCACACTTTGTAAAGAGAATAAATTGCCAATTATCGTGTTTAATATGGACGAAGGCGGAAATCTTGCGCGCATTGTAGCAGGGGAAACTGTTGGAACGTTGGTACAGGGCTGATACAGGTTTGCTTTGCTTTGCTTTGGAAAAAGAGGGAACACGAATTGCACGAATGAACACGGGTATTCTTCAAACCGTTTCAACGAAAGTTGAAGCGGTTTTTTGTTTTTGGGCTTTTGGATATGAATGTGGGGGATTTGGGGATGGCTGTAGCCTCTTTGGCAAGCTCGGGACATGCGTTGGAGATGAGTGGGAGGGCTTTGGCTCGGCAAGAACGAAAGTGCCAGTTTTTGGATGAGCGTTCTGACCGACCTCAGAGCCAGAGGGGTGGAAGATATGCTCATTACCGCTACCGACAACCTGAACGGGTTTACAGACACGATCAAGAACGTTTTTCCCCAATCCAAAACACAGATCTGTGTGGTACATCAAATTAGAAACGCTTGCAGATATGTGGTCTGGAAAGACAAAAAGGAGTTTACCAAGGATATGAAGAACATTTACAATGCTCCAACAAAGCAAGCCGCCCAAGCTGCCTTAGAGGACTTTGCCTCTAAATGGGAAAGCAAATACGCTTACGCCATTAAAAGTTGGAGGGATAACTGGGACGAACTCACCGTATTTTTCGAGTTCCCTTTAGAAATCAGAAAAATCATTTACACAACTAACCTAATCGAAAACCTCAATGGAAAAATAAGGAAATACACCAAAAACAAGCTCTCGTTCCCCACAGACCAAGCAGTAATGAAATCTGTTTATCTTGCCGTGAGAGAAGCCACAAAAAAATGGACGCTACCTGTGAGAAACTGGGGCATTATTCTAAACCAATTTTTAACCATATTTGAAAATAGAGTCAAACTGTGAAAAATCAGTTTACACACTTTACGGGATAGTGTCGATTGAACACTCCAGACACCGCTCCTTCTTGGGATTCGTCTCCAACACTATCGTAGCACTTATTGCTTATTCATTCTTTCCCAAGAAGCCATCGATCAAATTCAACCCCGTAACATCCGATCAGCTAACCTTTTATTAGAATCGAACTCAGGTTTTTATTTCTCAGGATACACTGTCACTCGGGTATCATCCAAATAGAAAAGTTCGCTTGGGCTAGACCAAACAAAGGCGCGCAGTACATCGTCTTCTCGAAGCTCAAAATCGGGCACAGCAAGCACGGTCACATCAAACCAATCGGTGTTATTGGGCGCATAAATGGCTATGGGTTTTGCTGTTTGCCAGAGTGCTTCCCCGCCCCTCATAATTTGAATGTATATCTGCGCTCCATTCGGCTCTCCTTCTGGAATTAGGCTCTTTAGACTATACACAAACCGTAAACGTCTTTGGTGGGTCAACTTTCCAATCTGCATTTCAAAGGCAGGACTTCCCAATTCCTTTTCACCAATTGCCCATCCAAACCGACCACTAAATGCCCGTGCTGATGAATCGACCCTTCCTAGATGGAAACCCCAATCTTTGTTTTCAGAATCAAAGTTGTTTAATGAGGTGAATAGCACATCTCTTTCGTTCGATGCATCAAAAATGTAAATGCCATCGTGCTCAACCGCTATCGTTTCTTTTGATGGATACTCCTCCTGAATCAATTCATTCATCAACTCATCTTCTGGCTGATTGGAACGCAATACAATAATGCGCTCAGCACTGTCTGTTTTCAGCCAATCTCGCAGTTCCATGTAATTAGACCCCCACAGATTTCCAACGGATTTAACCGTGTTGTTCCAACCTCTTTCCTGCAAAAGTGCTTGCATCCTTATCGGGTCATCAACCTGAAGATACAAGCTGGTATTTGCTGAGTTGGCGATGTGCTCTTCCAGTACATTCAGCACATCAGCATATCCTACCAATCGGGCTTCTACAACCGAATCTGTTCTAGAATATGCGTAGCCGATACTGCCAAGTAGTGCGGTTGCAAATGCCACAGTAATGCCTATTGCCAAGCCCTCTTTCTTCGTCCGTTCTCTAGCGGAACAGTAAACAATGGCAGAAATAATCAGTAACAACATCGCGTAGGATATTCCGAAAGCGATGAGAACCGTTCTGTTCTCGTAAGTGAATACAACGGTGTGAGTGCCTGCTGTCAATGCCGCACTCGGAAAAACATCCTCAAAAAGCGCAACTTCAAAAGGCTCATCATCCACAGAAATGTGCCATCCAGGATAACTGATTTGTTGCAGCACAAGAGTGCTTGCCTCCTTTAATGACACTTGGCACACAACTCTATTAGGCTGAAAATCAGTAATCGTAATTCCATCCGCGTTTCGCTGCGGAAGAAGAAACAGGAAAGGCTGATTTAGGTTTTCTTCAAAAGCTGATGGGTTACCAATTCGGTAGTCCTCAAATCTGTCTATTCTAAAGCTATTGAAGCCATCCGAAGAAATGGTCTTTGTATAGATGTTGGTGTTGTGCCATAGCGGTGCGAGTGCCTTCTTCTTTTCGGTATGAAACCGTACTGGCTTGTTTAACGATGGAATTGGGAATCCTTTTGGCTGTGCATCAAATTGAGCCTGAAGCACATTAGGGTTAAAACCTCCACCAACAGTTGTAGAAAAATTGAGGTGCGCAGCAAGTGTCATTTCAAGAATTATAAAAAGAAGAGTGAACGTTGCGCGTGTTTTCTTCCGTGCAAAAAAAGCAACACCAAGCAAGAGGAGACTCAGCATTATCAGTTGTATTCCCGAATGAATAACAATCCTTTGCGAGAAACTAAAATCATGCTCCAACGAGAATAATTCTGGGATTGCTCTCAACGCTTCTAGCCCCGCAGTTGGCCAAAGGGTATAATGATAAAACCCGACACCAATTATCAGCAAGATGAGTGCGGCAAGCGCTCTATTAAACTGCTTGATATTCCGCTCGGAAGCATCGAAAAGATGCGTCAATTCGTTCGCTCCAATTAGTATAATGGATAATTGCGTGAAGTAGGAAAAGAAGCTAGACATGCGGAACATGTCCATGCCTGGAACAAAGTGATAAAGCAATGCGCGAACAGGTGTTAGCGGCCCCATACTCGCCAGAAAAGCCACCAGACCAAACCAGAAAATCACTTTCAGAAAAGCGGTCTTTCTACGAAAAATTCCTAAGAAATAAAGCGGTAGCCAGAGTAAACCAACATACAGGTTTGCCATAGAAACATCTATGTTTAGCTCTTCTCCAGAAGCTGTTACGCCAAAGGGTGTAATAAACGATGTGAGTGCGCGCCAATTAATGCTGTTAAGATTGGCGTGGTGCAACGAAACACCCGACAACCGTTCTGCATTTGGAGCAACCTGAAAATACGTGAGGAGTAACACCGTAAGGGAACAAACCACCACAATGGCAAGCGCGCTATGCATCTTTAGTCTCCTCCGTAAATCAATTCCTCCTTCTACCCGAAACCTAGAAACAATGTTGGCCAGAAAGAGAAACAGAAGCAGATAGAAGAGCATCAAACTCAAAGCCTGATATCCGCCAGTTAGTTGCAGAAATAGAAAAAGTGCCAATTTCCACAAATCAGCCCATGAAAGCGACTGCTGAAAGCGAAGGAAATAGTGCACTATCCACGGAATCCAAGTGGCGGCAATGATACCAAACATTTCTTGTCCGTGCCCCACAAAAAAGCCACATAAAACGTACGAAGTTGCAGCGGTAATTCTAACCCAACCGTTAGTCGTAAACGCTGCGCTGAGTTTATACATTCCAAAACCACCAAGGGTAATATGGAGCATGAATAAAAAGTGTAGAGCCATTAGGTTATAGCCGCCCAAAAGGCCAACCACGAAAGATTCTGGATAAAAGACGGAACGCATATCGGCATAGATTGGATATCCCAAATGCTGGTATGGATTCCATAACGGAAATACCTGATGTTTGATGCTCTCGCCCACAAAGAACTTCCATGGATAGTAGCAGTCGAGCATGTCCCACTTCAAGGAATCCTGAAACGTGGCAATATCCCAGTAACCGCAAATGCAGACGGCAAGAAGAAAGAGGAAAACCCCGAACGATCTCAATTGTACTCCGTTAATGTTGTCTCACAAATGTAGCGCAAAGGCAATGCTGCCATTTTCAGTTTAAACGCAATACAATATATCGGGCAGACAACCGTTATTTTGCATTGCAACCATTATACTTGTTCCTTCATGCATACCACGGCAATTCGCTACATGTTTAGACATTTCCTCATCCTCACACTCATTGCGTTTATTAATGTTCCGCTTTTTGCACAAATAGCTATTGGCCAATGGCGCGATCATCTACCATACAACAATGGAGTAATGGTGGCAGATGCCGGTGATGTAATCTTTGCCGCATCAGAATCTGGGCTTTTTAGATACGACAAAAACGATGGCGATGTGCTCCGATTATCCAAAGTCACTGGAATGTCCGATATCGGCTATTCTGCCATTGCTTGGAGCAATGATAATAACACCTTATTTATAGGCTATCGCAATACGAATATAGATCTGATACAGGACGGAAGCATTATCAATATTCCCGACATTAAGGACAAACCGATTCTTGGAAACAAGACGATAAATAACGTACATATAATTGGCGACTACGCTTATTTAGCCTGCGGATTTGCTATTGTGGTTGTTGACCTTATAAAGCATGAGGTGAAAGACACCTATTACATCGGGCCAGAAGGTTCCGTCCTTAATATATTTGACATTGCATCTTCTGACACCAAACTGTTTGCTACTACGGAGAGTGGTGTTTATTGGGCGTCACTAACTGGGCCTAACCTTGCCAACTTTGAGAACTGGACCCGCTTTAATGATCTCCCTCTCTCTAGCGGCAAATACAATGCAGGAACCTGGTTTAACAATCGACTCTACGTAAATCTTGAGGTTGACAACGATATTGACACCATCTATTACAGACAAAACGACCAATGGACTCTTTTTGAGGAGGATCCGAGCGAGACGGTGGTTACTTTAGAGAGTGGAAATAATCTCCTGCTTGTCTCTCGAGGAGGGAGTGTGGCCGAATATGACGGAAACAACCAACGTATTAGGCTGGCTTTCAACTATGGAAACGCATTTGCAAAACCAAGCCATGCTTTTGTTGACACGGAAGGAACGATGTGGATTGCAGATAAGCAATCAGGGCTTGTGAGATATTCAAGTTCTTTACTATTCGAAAACATTTCGGTTAACGGACCCGCAGCCCTTTCCAATACAGATATAAGCATTTGGGACGGTCGGTGCTACGTATCTGCAGGAAGCCTTACAGCCACTTGGGGTAGCGCCTTCAATAGCTTGGGGCTTTATACTTTTCTCGACAATCAATGGGGTCGCATTTCACCTTATTCCTTTCCTGAAACTACTGAAGTTAGGGATTATATTAGGGTGTTGGTGGATCCGTTTAATAGCAAGCGCGTCTATGCTGCTTCTTGGGGAAAGGGACTAGTAGAATATTATGACAATGAACTAGTGGAATTATATGACACCACCGCAACCATATGGAATAATAATGATGGCTCTGCAAGTATTCAAGTTTGTGGGCTTGCCATTGACCGTAATACCGGAACGCTTTGGGTTTCTCGTTCGGGGGTAGAAAAAATGTTGTACGCCAAAGATGTAAACGGCAATTGGTATAACTATGACATTGAAGCGGTAGGCCCTATTCTGCTTGGCGATATTGCTATTGACAATAGCGGCCAAAAATGGATTGTTGGGCCGAGAGGATCAGGCCTGGTTGTTTACAATGATAATGGTACGCTTGCCAACCCTGCTGACGACCGCTCCATGAAACTTACCCAAGGAATTGGAAAAGGAAACCTGACCAGTAATGACATCTTCGCCATTGTTGCCGATTTGGATGGTGAAATATGGGTGGGGACCAACAGCGGAATTTCTGTATTCTACGCACCAGAAAGTGTTTTGGACGGGGAGAATTTCGATTCTCAGCAAATCTTAGTTGAACAGGATGGATATGTGCAATATCTACTCGAAAGCGAAGCCGTAACCGACATCGTAATTGATGGCGCAAACCGCAAATGGATAGGTACTGGAGGCGCGGGTGTTTTTCTTATGTCTGACGATGGAACAGAACAGATTTATCATTTCACAAGTAAAAACAGCCCTCTTTTTAGTAATCAAATTACATCTCTTGGGGTTGACCAACTGAGTGGCGAAGTATTTATTGGCACCGATAAGGGCATCATTTCCTTTAAAGGAGATGCAACTTGGGGCGTTCCAGAATTTGTGAGCAAAGACGTGTATGCTTACCCCAACCCAGTGGAGCCAGATTACGAAGGACCAATTGCTATTAAAGGATTGGTGAATAATGCTGATGTGAAAATTTCTGACGCTGCCGGAAACGTGGTGTTTGCCACAACGGCAAACGGTGGGCAAGCTATTTGGGATGGTAATAAACTAACTGGTGAGCGCGTTAAAAGTGGTGTTTACCTCGTTTTTGCATCCAACGAAGACGGCAAGGAAGCCTTTGTTACCAAGATTCTTCTGATTAACTAAGCAATGATTACCACCGATGGAATTGTTCTGAGTACGATACGCTACTCCGACAGCTCGGTCATTGCCAAAATATATGCAGAGCAATCTGGACTAGGTTCGTTTATGGTACGAACAGGAAGCGGCAAAAAAGCCCTAACCAAACTTGCCCTTCTTCAACCGTTAAGCTTAGTTGAACTAACATATAAAGACGACCACCGAAAAGGCATTCACTCTCCTCGTTCCTTAGAACGAAGTATCAGCCTCTCCACCATTCCGTTTGATACGATTAAAACATGCATTGCGTTATTCTTGGCAGAAATTATAGCGCGATCTATTCATGAAGAAGAGCAAAATAAACGCCTCTTTCAATTCCTAAAACAAGCCATTCTCATGCTTGACACAAGCACAGAAAACTGCAGCAATTTTCACCTCAAGTTCATGCTTGAGTTTTCGGCATACTTAGGTTTTTATCCACACGTGTTTAAAGAAGAAGCCTACTTTGACTTGTACGAAGGCGAGTTTGTAAACTCCGTTCCTATTCATGCACATTACACCCAAGGGTTGGTAACCACAAAGTTAGCCGAGCTCATCGCCCTTCCGCTGGCTCAATACCATTTACTCCAAGTAGGCGGTGGCATACGCAGAGCCTTGCTTCAAAAGCTTATCGATTATTTCCGTCTCCACCTAGATGGAATGAAGGAACTTCGCTCTCATAAAGTGTTGGAAGAAGTGCTTTCCTGATTAGCATCCGAGGGCTCGCTTTTCAGCAAGCCAATGCTCTTGTAAAAGAAGTATTTAGCAACAAATGCCGCAGCTGTGATGATGGGAGATGCAACCATTGCAGAATAATCCATTACGTCCAACGCAATGATTTTCAAACCCCAAATTATCAGCGTAAAAATAGCCGTGGAATAGAGGTATTTCATAAACTGAGGCTGCATAACTTTTAGTGCGAGGTAACTGAAATACCGCCCCACATAAAGAATGGATAAGCCAATAAGTGTTCCCAGCCAGCCTGGCAAATCCCAGTAATCAACCAGCAAGATATCTGAACCAACGTTGAAAGCCGTCCAAACCGCACCAACTACAGAGAAACGGATAAACCGGTTCCAATCTTTCTTCACATATTCTGTTAGCCGTTGCATTTGCACAATATCAGAATAATCAATGTTGATTATTGTTCAAAAACACGTTCAAAGTATCGGCTATTTCTAAGTGATATTTCGCACTCGGATGTCCTTCAGTCCAATGAATTTTGTATTGACTTTTCTCCTTGTCAAGAAGATTGGAACAGTCTAAGAACTGAATGTCATTTTCTTCTAAAACCTCTACAATTCGTGATGCCAGTTCCGAATTAGGGCCTATTAAAACCACAAATCTTCCTTCGGGATATTGTTTGAGAAATTCACTTTTTGCTTCGCGAATAACTGCCCCAAAAAGTTTTAGATGACCATCGGTTACATGCCATGGAACATCTATATCAAACAGGCCAATAAATGCACTTTCGCTAATGGCTCGATAGAGCCGCGTTTGCCAATGTCGGCCCGACCAAAAGCTGCCATCTCGTTTCAAATCATCACCATCCAAATAGTAAAATGGATAATACCTTGCCCAAAGTTTTATCAACCTACGCGACCCAATTAATCGCTTAATGTGATCGTCAATAAAAAGATGAATGAGTACTCCATTTTGCTCTGCAATTTCGGAATGTAAATTCCGCGTTCGGAGCAGTTCCAACGTTTGCTGTGTACCGTACCCAGAAACTGCGTAGTTGTACCCTCGCTTTCCCACTAAGCTATCTACAAAGTACCCTAGGGTTTGGTGCTCATTGAGCCCATATCCAAAGGCAAAAGAACATCCCGTTATCATAGCAAATTGATGATACGTGGAGTCTGGCTTTGTCTTTGGCGTTATGCGCCTGCCTTGCTCATCTATACGATAGTATTGCTTGTAAATGAGTGAATCATTTACCACATAAGCATGGCTTATAACCGTATCGCGAAGCAGGATTGAGCCCATGGTTGAATCACGCTCCACAGCGCTTGGTTCCCAATACGTTTGTGCGGAATAAGGTGCTTTGTAATAGTGCTTGAAATAGTAACGGCAACTGAACTCTACCGCTAAAAACGTACAATACGCTAAAAACAATCCAAGAAAAATGGCCACGCTGCGCGAATGGTCAGCCAACAATTGCTTGACACGCACAGTAGCGGCAGTGTTTCGCCACAAAAAAGTAAAGACAAACACAGCAATAAAACCATCCAAAATAAGCGTCATCAGCCGCATAAAACTGTCGATGGGCTGTAGCGGAAAAATAAATCGGAACGCCCATTCGTTGAATGCAAAGCCAAATGCAAAAGCGATGAGTGCAACAATGCGAGCTGATTTCATGTTGGCAATATCGGTAAAAGCTCAGGCGAGAGAATAAGTCATCTGCAAAGGGTTATTAACTCATGTTACGCAGCCTAAGCTGCTTTTCTGATGTCGGGTGTTAATAACCTGCGAACCTTTAGTGATGCCTGTCTCAGGGCCATCACATTGATATATCGTTTCAGCGCAAAGTGATTCTTATCCTTTCTCATTTTCAATAACTCGAACCTGTTATATGCCGCAATGGATGCTATGAAGTGTTCTTTCTGAGTGGTCACTATACGGGTCGGTGCTTTGGCAAAGCAGATATTGGATTTTATGGATTTGTGATATTCCTCTACTTTCCACCGTTTTTGATAGATTGTAGATAGTTGGTTGCTGTTCAAGTTCAGATTATTAGAGACCAGATAGAGCGCAGCGGTATCATCTCCGTTTTTGAAGACTCGGCATGTGATGATGACCGGAAAATCCAACTGTTCAAAATATACCACCCGACTACGCCCCTCCAGCCTCATTGAGTTGATACTCCTGTGCATGTTACCCGTGAAGTGATGGCCATCAGAACTTCCTCATAAATTGAAGATAAGTTTTCAACATCCATCTGCGAATCTATCGTTATTCTTGCGTAACATGAGTTAAGAATACAGAACTCATGCTAAATGCTATGATAGTTCATGTCGGAAAGAGAATCCACATCGCATTGGTCTAGGAACACACCTCCTATTTCGACATTTTCAATCAATTTAAGTCCGGTCGGCTCCGTATTTAGAACATGAGAGTGATAAAAGTCTATTGGAGATTCAAATACGTCAACAAATCCCCTGTCTCTGAACTGGTAATGCAAGCATTTGGCCTCTTCTGGAACTGCCGTGAAGTTTATGGCAATTCTAATTTTATCTGACAAATTGGGTGGAGACCCGTGGAATACTCGGTGGTCATAAATCAGAGCCTCACCTCGTTTTAGTTTGATTTTTTTAAGACTGTAAGAATTTGTGTTTTGATTGGGTTTTTTCTTACTCCACAGGTACAGTCCTGGACCCCCACGAATGGTGTAATCAAAATTGTGGCTTCCCTTTAAAACCCACAGGTATCCGTTTTCGTCTGTGATGTCAAGAAGTGGTGTCCAAATCGTAACGGATGAGAATTTACGTTCATCGACCATGCTCCAATCGAGGTGTAAATCAAAACCGCTATTTGTATCCGGTTCCTTTACTGTGAAACAGGCAAATATGGGCTCATAGGCCTTTAATAAAGCTTTTGCTTTAGGATAAAACACTTGATTTACCGCGTTGGTAACCCTTTCTCTGTAAAGGGGCCTACTATCATTTAATGTGGTGTGAAAACCAGAGCATTTCTCTGCTGGATTGTCATCATAGTACTTGGAGAGGTGTAGAGCCTCTTTTTCTGATAAAAAGTTTTTGATAATTACAAAACCGTCAGATTTGAACTTTGCGTTTAACAAAGAATCTTGAAATACTGGTTTTTCAAATGCTACTTTATCTATCATCTCCTGTGAAATGTTTTATTGCCCTTATTTCAAGCCATTCGGCAGGAACAAACTCACCACCTTCAAAAACGGAAATATTGTGTTTATCCTCAAATGCCTTTCTTATTTCAACGTCACTCTCGAAATCAAACCGTTTGACAAAATCTATAACGAATCCGGCCTTTCTCAAATAACTGAGGGTAAGCTGTAAATCAAGAACGCAATAGTCATATTCGCGATTAATATTCTGTATAGTCCGGTTAATTCGTTCTTGATTAGCACAGTCTGCAGATTCGCGGGTGAAGAAATCTTTTATGTAAATGAAGCCACCTTCTTTCAAAACATTATACGATGCTCGAATTGATAATTGCGGTTTAGAACTATGGCCTAACGACTCCAAGAACAAAACACCGTCTTTTTCTTTTTTAGTCTGCAGATGCATGGTTCTGAAATCGCCTTCGATAACATTGATTCGTTGTTCGAGCCCCGCGGTCATGACTTTTATTTCTGCGTCTTTTTTCTGCACAGAGGATATTGTTATAGCTTCAATTTGTATGCTTCTGTTTTTTGCAAAAAACACAGCCGGACCACAAACACCACAACCGGCATCTACAATAGACTGTCCTTCAACAATGCCACTGCTGTTAAGAATGTAGTTAAGAAGATCAGATTCATCTGTAGGTCTATAGGCTTGTATTACGTCTCCGTACGTTTCTCTATAAGCAGGAGTCCACTGGTTGTAGTATTCCGAGACCTTCTTTTGAGAAGAATCAACATCAAGCATTTTAAACTCATCAATGCGAAATGGTGCAACATCAAGCGTACCCGACAAGGAGGATTGTTTTGGAGTCTCTTGAGGATTGTGATTAAAGAAGAAAGTAGGCGGAACTTCATATGCTTCAACTAAACTTTTTTGTGCGTTTGGACGGTAGTAGTGCATTGCCTGGGCTCCTTCTGGAATCAGAACCATGGCTATTGCAGGACGGTCTATTGTAGAACGGTTTGGGTTGGAATAATGAATAATGCCACTATGATAAATTATTCCCTGGCCAGCCGTCAAACACATTGGTTTGGAGTTGTAATAAACGGTGTGCTCTTCCTTCTTGCTAAACGGTAAGTATGGGGTTGTTCGTACAGATGGCGCGAAATGATGGCTTTCTGGCCAAACGTGCAGGCAGCCGTTTTTCTCATTGGTGTCTACAAGAGGAATCCAAAGGTTGTATGATGTATGAATGGACTCATCAACATAAGACCAATCAGTATGTACGCCTACCGAACCATCTATTCCTGGCTCTTTTATCAAGAAGTTCCCGAACAGAATTTTGTATCCAGGAATAAGTACGTCAACATATGGCTGGCAAACAGATTTTATGTGTTCATCAACCAGTTTCTTGTAATCAGAACCATGCTGCCCCATTGTTGAGTGAAATGCAGTTTCACGATTCAAATGTGGGTTTTGCGAAAAAAAGGATTGTAATTGAAGAAGATCTAACGGTGAGAGCAGAGAATTAATAGTGTACCCCTGATTAGAAAGCATGTCTCTATTGACAAGGTCAGTTTTTAGGGATAAATCTGATGCGCTCATTTGGACTGATTCAATCGAGTTATTTGCCAGAAATTCGTTCAAGCAAATCTTGTTCTGATAGGTAACCTTGACTGAAAGGAACCTCATCGACTTTCGGAACACCATCTGGTGCTTCGTTCATATTGAATCGTGTGAAGAATTCGGAGTTGACTTCATACACATCCAAAAAATCGGAATCGTTTTTTGGAAGATGATAGTGTATTGCAGGCACATCATTAGGCTTCATTATCAACTGAATTGCTGATCGAACCTTGTCACTGTCATTCTGAGATGTATAGTGAAGGATACTATCGTCTAGCACAACAGCTTGGCCGACTTTCACGTCAATCGCTTGCATATACTTGGCTCTTATTTCATGTCTCAGATTTTCAAATACCCAAGGGATGGACGGACTTCTGAACTTAGATAATACACCATGACTTTTTGGAACAACCTCCATTGTGCCATTTGTGTGTGTGGCATCTATCAACGGAATCCAAACTGAAACAGAAGCTGCTTTTGCTTCATCAACAAATGTCCAGTTTTGGTGAATTGGCACTTCGCCAGTTCCTGGTTCTTTGTCAAACATGTTAATGATAAGGGGCTCATAATTATCTAAAAAACGGTCTGCCATTGATTGGCAATAAGTGCCAATCTTATCAAAAACCAATTGCCTAAAAGCTGGTTCAGTACTGAAAAAGCTCAGCTTATAGTTGGTGTCTATATTGAAAGTCAAATCATCTTTCTTTTCGTTTAAGCCGCTCAACACATTTTCCAATCCGGAGAGTTCTTCTTGAGATAGGAGGTCTACCACAACAAAGCCATCCTTATCAAATGCACTTTGAAGGCTTGGGTCTTTTAAAACGGGTCTGAACATGCGGTATTTTTTCGGGTTAATACTTGATGAAGTTAGACGTTCAATTCGTCTTGAAAACTGATAAAAGTTGGTCTTGATTAATGGTAGGAAAGTCACTTTCAGCTTGTTCACCGCGAGCAACACCAGATGGTTCGTTTATGATGTCATACGACATGAAAAAACTGGAATCCACGAGATACGAGTTAACCAAAGACCGGTTTAAAATTGGGTCTTTCCAGAAGTGAACAACAGATGCATTTTTTGGAGTATAGATAAGTGTACCAGCAACCCTTGGTTCTTCTGACATATTTGCAGGAGAAAAATGAACCAACCTATGGTGCCAAATGATAGCTTCACCAGCTTTCAGATATATCTTTTTATGGTACTTGCGTTTAATGGACTCATGAAGGTTTTGCCAAGGGTCATTAACTCCTGGCCCACGCACATGGTTTTCAATTTTATGCGAACCAGGTACTACACATATAACTCCATTTTCTTCTGTAAGATCAACCAAAGGAATCCAAACCGCCACACTCACGTTTTGAGTTTCGTCAACATAAGACCAATCTTGATGAACAAACCAGTCGCTTTCTACTCCAGGTTCCTTAACCATGAAATTCCCGTAAAGTGCTTGATGTTCACAAAATACGGAGTTCAGCTTATGAGAGATGGAGTTTTTTAATGCCAAGTCTGCCCTCTCTCTAATCTTAGAATTAGGGCTAAACATGGTACAATGAAAACCAGAGTCTTTTGGCCGAGGAAGTTGATTATATTCATTGAGCAACATCTCTACCTCGCGTCCGTTAAGAACATTAAACCTAACAAACCCTTGTTGGTTGAACTCGTTTTCGAGCTTTGCATTATTAAAAGTTGTGGGCGATGACATGATTAAATTATTACTGCTCAAACACTCAGGTGACAGAGAATTAGGCTAAAGATAGAAGCCAAGGGTGGTCGCCAAAGGTAAATAATCAGGGCAAAAGCATTTAGAAATACTCAAAACCTCATCAACATGATCTACTTTAATTGTGGCAAATTGAAATTCGATTACCCACAGTATTTAGCGTAGAGCCTTTTTTTTACACCAATGGTAATATCATATTGATTCACAATATCTTAGAGCCATTGGTGTTTTTCAACAGAGGACTTTAAACAACTTCTTCATATTATATGGAGATTTATCAAGTCGGATATCTTTTTTAGGCAATGGTTTAAATGGCAAACCACCTTACGCTAAATAAATCAGATTGGGCTGTGGTTGCACAGCATTTTCAGGTAGAAAGATAAAGGTTCAGCTGTATCCAGCAATATCAATGGGTCTTTTTGAACAGTTGCACTGGGTGTTTTTCAAGGCAGTTCTTTACCTGAATAAAAATGGCGGATGACCACTTTTTGCAATTCGCGCTTTAGGATGAGGTCGGTAAGTTGGCCGATTGCATTTTTCATTTCATCATCTCCAAACAGAATTTGTTTCACCTTGCTTTCGTTTAGATCTATGCTGTAAATGAGGTTCCAGAATTTTTCGGCCTGATGTTCGAGCATGTAGTCGATTACGGGAGCTAATTGCCCCGACAACTCTTGATATGCCGTTTCGCCTTGTCCCGAGAATTCGACCTCGAAGCCATTAAGTCGAAAATCCTTGTTTATCTGTGCTACAACATCTTGAAGAAGGTTTACGCTTCGTTCGTAACGGGAGAAATCGTCTTTGGATAATGGGAGGTTTTCCATGCGGTCTCTGCTAAAACCTTGAAGGTCTTTTTTTTACGATTCTCGATGCATGAGTTGGCGGGAAAACACGCGCAGCAATTCAATCCATTCCGTATTTCCTTCTAGCTGATTGAGACTCGCAATTCCCTTATCATAAAAATCCCACATGCGTGCTTCGGCTAGTTCTCTAATTCCAATTTGATCGTATATTTCAGTAACCGCCTGTACCTTTTCCATTTCAGAACCCGATTGTAGCCATCCCTTTAAAGAAGCCGCCTGTTCGCCATTGGCCAATTCCATTGCTTTTATCAAAAGGAACGTCTTCTTAGCAGAAAGGATATCTCCTCCTTTTTGCTTTCCCACTTTATGGCTTTCACCATAAACATCAAGAATATCATCTTGCAATTGAAAGGCAATTCCTGTATTTAGCCCGAAATCGTAAAGCAAATCAGCCTGTTCTGATTGAGCCTTGCCTATAATAGCACCAACCTTTAAACCGCCCCCAAGTACCACCGCTGTTTTAAGCCGTATCATATTCAAATAATCAGAAATAGAAACATTTTCGGCTGTTTCAAAATCCATATCCAACTGCTGTCCTTCACAAACTTCTAGGGCTGTTTTATTAAAAACATCCAATACCAAAGGAAGCGCAGAAGCGTCCGTTTTGCAAAGTTCTTGGTAGGCCAAAATCATCATGGCATCGCCTGACAAAATAGCAATGTTGCTATCCCACTTGGTGTGTACAGCGGGCTTACCTCTACGAATAGGTGCGTTGTCCATAATATCATCATGCAGCAGCGTGAAATTATGGAAGACCTCAATCCCTAACGCAGGATGAATGGCTTGCGAAACATCTTCATTGAACACCTTACACCCCATCAATACCAGCAGCGGACGCATGCGCTTTCCGCCATTGGCAAGCGTATAGGAAATGGGTTCGTAAAGCGACTTGGGTTCGCTAGGCAATTCCAGCGCTTCCAGAACCACGGCTAGCTGGTCTTGAAGACTTTGAAGTTGCTGCATCTAGCGGATAAGCGAAATGAACTGCCCTTGCTGAATAACGTTTTCCAAACCTTCTTCTAGTGAGGTAACCTCGCGGTTAAGAAGCGTTTTCATCTTGCTAGTATCGGGCAATCTTCGGGTCATGTCTCCTTCTTCCAAAGCTGGAAGATGGATTATACTAGAACTTGAACCTGTTACTTTGATAATTATTTTGGCCAATTCTATAACGGAGAGCTCATTTCCTCCGCCAATGTTCACTACATCGTTTACATAAAGGTTGTTTTTGAAGGCTGCATAACATGCATCGATGTTGTCTTGAATGTAGCAGAACGTGCGGGTTTGCGACCCATCGCCATAAATAGTGATGTCTTGATTTTGTAAAGCCATTGATAGGAATCGGGAAATCACAAATTCCTTACTCTGCTTTGGTCCGTAGGTGTTAAAGAAGCGAAAAATGGTGTATTCCAATCCGAACTCTCGATGAAACGACTTAAGATACGCCTCGCCCACATTCTTAACAATTGCGTAGGGCAATCGTGAGTTGAGAGGAGTAGTTTCTTCGTTCTGCGGAAACTCAACCGGCTCCCCGTAAACTTCTGACGAACTAGAATAAAAAACCCGTTTTACTCCTGTGTTTTTACCCAGTTGCAAAAGATTTCTGATGCCAGTAATATCGTTCAACACCATAACTGGGTTTTGCAATGTTCGCTTTACCCCAACTACCGCTGCATAATGAAACACATAATCAAATGAGTAGCCGTAAAAGACACTAGAAATATCTTTGTAATCATTTACATCGCATTTGATAAAACGAATATTATCATAGTCCGACTCTGGCACTTTTTTGTGCGAACCAGTCAACAGACTATCAACAACAACAACATAGTTTTCGGGGTCAGAAATCAGTTTTTCGACCATCCCACTGCCAACAAAACCTGCTCCTCCAGTTACGAGTATCTTACTTTTTATATGTGCTGGAAATCTCATTTTACTTCAGCAATTTCTTTAGGTATTCTCCGTAGCCGCTTTTAATTAATGGTTCTGCAATCTTTTTCAATTGGTCTGCATTGATGAACGCCTGGCGATAGGCAATTTCTTCAATACAACCAATGGCCAGCCCTTGTCGTTCTTCAATAGTCTGAACATATTGCCCAGCTTGCATTAGCGATGCAAAAGTTCCCGTATCCAACCAAGCCGTTCCCCGTCCCAACAATCCAACTTTCAGCTTTCCTTCTTTCAAGTAGTGCTTGTTGATGTCGGTAATTTCATATTCACCCCGGGCGCTCGGTTTTAGATTTTTAGCCACTTCCACCACAGAATTATCGTAGAAATACAATCCCGGAACCGCATAATTTGATTTTGGTTGTGTTGGCTTTTCTTCAATGGTAAGTGCATTAAAATCTGCATCGAATTCTACCACGCCATATCGCTCTGGGTCGCTTACATGATAGGCGTAAACCACGCCACCCTCTGGCTCGTTGTTCGATTTTAGCACTTCCTCCAAACCGTGACCATAGAAAATGTTATCGCCTAGGACTAAGGCCACTTTGTCATCACCAATAAACTCTTCTCCCAGTACAAATGCCTGCGCAAGTCCATTCGGAACCTCCTGAACCTTGTAACTGAACTTACAACCTATCTGCTCGCCCGTTCCGAATAAACGTTCGAAATGAGGCAGGTCGTGTGGAGTACTAATAATGAGTATTTCTCGAATTCCGGCAAGCATAAGAACGCTAAGCGGATAATAAACCATTGGCTTGTTGTACACGGGCATCAATTGCTTGCTTACCGCAAGGGTTAACGGATGCAATCTAGTACCAGAGCCACCTGCTAGAATAATTCCTTTCATAAAGAATGATTTTTTACGCCCAACTCGTCTTTGTTCTCTTCAAAATTAGCTGGATTCGAATCTGCGTTTTTAGTATATTTCTGAGTCATTGACCGCTCCAAAGTTAGCAATAGAGACGGCAGAAGAATTAGGTTGGAGAACATTGCCACTAACAACGTAATTGAAACAAGCATTCCCAAAGCTTTGGTACCACCAAAGGTGCTCATATTGAAAATAGAGAACCCAAAAAACAGCACAATAGAAGTGTAGGCCATGCTCAAACCAACCTCATGTAATGCCAAAATCACACTTCGTTTAATTTTCCAATTATTTGCTTCCAGTTCTTGTCGATACTTGGCTAAAAAGTGAATCGTATCATCCACAGAAATACCAAAAGCAATACTAAAAACGAGGATTGTGGATGGCTTTATAGTAATTTCCAAAAAACCCATCAGCGCACCTGTAATGATGAGTGGAATTATGTTAGGGATTAGCGACACCACCACCATCCGCCACGACCGAAACATAAATGCCATTAATAGCGCAATTAGCACTACAGCCATACTCAAACTAACAAACAGGTTTTTGACCAAATAATCCGTTCCTCTCAAGTAAACTACCGAGGTTCCTGTCATTAAAGTTTCGTACTTCTTAGGGCTAAAAATACTGTCTATTCTTGGCCTTATTTTGGCAAGTAGCCGGTCCATCTCATCCGTTCCCACATCTTTTACCTGAAAACTGACTCGCGTTACTTGTTTGGCACTATCTATAAAGCTATTCAGCAGGTTGTTTCCATTTTGTTTGCCGCCATTATTGTTTGCGTACGAAAGGATAAAGCCACGCTCACTTCCGTTCGGAAGACTGTATTTTGATGGCATTCCACCGTAATATGCCTGTTTAAGCGATTTGACCACTTCTGTCATACTCACCGCTCGCGAAAACTGTGGGTAAGCGGAGATTACATCCTGAAGTTTATCAATCCGTTTTAATGTGGCTGGTGAAAGTGCTTTATCTGGTTTCAGCGCATCTATTTGAACTTCAAAAGGCATAACACCATTAAAGTTCTTTTCAAAAAACGCGAGATCGCTCAAAACGGGGCTGTCTTCTGGAAAATCATCTACAATGTTTCCGTTGGATGTGATAAGTGTGATGCCGTAAATTCCTACAATTACCACCATACCAAAGAACCAATACACGCGGGTTCTGTAGGAAAGAACAACCTCAACAATTTTAGAAATAAAGGTTTTGGAATAGTTCCGGTCGAGGTGCTTTACGTGGCGCGCCTTTGGTTCTTTCAAAAAGCTAAAGACAATCGGCACCAGAAGCAGCGATAACACAAAAACGAACATAATAGACAGAGCCGCAACCACCCCAAATTCGCGCATTACCGAACTTTCTACCACTGTAAACGTGGCAAAGCCAGCAGCCGTGGTAGCATTGGTTAAAAGTGTAGCTCGACCCACTTTTCGAACAACGCGCTGCAAGCCTTTTATTTTGTTGCCATGCAAACGGTATTCGGTATGGTATTTATTCAAGAGAAAAATGCAGTTTGCCACACCAATTACAATAATAAGCGGTGGCACCAATCCAGTAAGGATAGAAAGTTGAAATCCGAATAGCGACACCAACCCGATTGACCATATTGCACCAATTCCAACCACAAGCATAGCCACCATTACTACCTTGAACGACCGGAAGAAAATATACATGATTAGTCCTGTGACCAAAATGGCATACAGGATAAAAAGGACCATTTCGTCAGCAACCACCTTTGCCAGAATACTTCGGATATATGGCATTCCGGAATACTTGAGTTTAGAGCCCAATTTTTTCTCGTATTGCGCGCCAGTTTTCATAATTCTATCGGTAAGCGCAACCCGCTTCTTGCTGTCTAAAACCTTCGCATTCATGGTTATGGCCATGATGGAAATATGAGTTTCCTCATCCCACATCAGCCTGTCGTAAAACTTGAGTTTCACGATTTCGGCTTTAATTAAGTCTAGTTCGGATTGATTGGCAGGTTTGCCCTCGCTCAACAGTTTAAAGTCGAACCGTTTTAGACTGTCATTCCGAACCAAATGATAGCATCGTGCAGCAGAAACTACTTCTTCAATACCATCTAACTTGAGCATTTCCTGACCCATGTCAAACCAAGCATCATAGACATCCTTTCTAAAAAGATGCTCGTTCTCAATACCTATTACAAGCACATCTCCATCTTCACCAAAACGTTGCTTAAACGCTTTGTAATTGATGAGGGTGCTATCTGTGGCGGGTAATAAGGCCGCAAAATCGTAGCGAATCTTCACAGAAGTGGTCATATAACCCATGGCCACGGTAACAAGTCCTATTGCCACAAGAATGGCAATGCGATTTCTTAGAATAATACGAGCAACGGTTTGCCACATGAGCGAAGCTGAAAGTCAGCAAAATTGCTGTGTTCCAATCGGGCTGCGAAGCTAATAAAATCACTTGCTTGGTACAATGAAGGTAGCGAAACCTTGAAAATTGATTTTCTGGCAAGATGAAAGGCCGAAGGATGAATCAGATTCCGTGCTTCGTCAGAGTAACATTACCGAATCATCAACCTTTTGAATCTGGAACATACAACTCTTCTTTTTCGGCAAATAGCTGTAGCTGTTCAAGGTGCTCTTTATAAACAGCGTATGATTTGTCCATTGGGTTTTTCTGATCAGGAAAATTGATTGAAAAGCTATCCTTAGCGTTAGCTTGAATGGCTTCTCTTGGAACAACTGATTCAATCTTTTTCTTCGAACTTTCAAAGTAGTCCTTACTAATTTCACAAGCAGTTAAATTAAATCTTGCTTTATAACAAGCTATAGCAATTGTACCGCTTCCTAGATGCGTATCCAGTATGCGGTCTCCTTCTTTTGCATACATTCCCAGCAACCAGGCATATAGCTCTACTGGTTTCTGTGTAGGGTGGGTCTTGTTCCTGTTTTTCCTGACACTATAACGGAATATTTTGGACGGACGATCTAATGAGTTCCAAGCCATTTCAGCCATAGAAAAATTATTTAGCGTTTCGGGCTGATTTTTATCCCAAATAATGTAGCCTTTATTGTATTCGCTCTTCAGCCACAGTTCTCCAAAATAATTACCTCCCCATACAATCTGATTTTTTGACACCCTGAAAAGCTCATCAAAGTATTCGGCAGTTGGTTTAACATCCCATTGGCTGTATTCCTTCATATTGAACTTACGGTCTCCTCCACGTTTGGTCTTGTTGAGTATTCCGTATGGAGGGTCAACGATGGCCAGATCGAAATAATTGTCCGGGTAACGAGACATCAGTTCCATATTATTCTCCCGTGTGATCGTGATCATGTCCTCTAATTTTCAGTTGCAAATTTCTCAATGGTCAGGTTAGATACGAGTTTGCTTATATCTCTACCAAGATTGTTTGTAATAATGGAATGAAATTCGGCATAGTCAACATCTCTGATATCATTATCAATGCAGTTATATAAATATTCGGAAAATGTACTCGCCCTAAGAATTACTATCGGGCTAGACTGGATGTCGAGCAATACCGCAGGTACGTACCTTGGTGTTACTACAATGGTGTATTCACCACCTATTTTTTCTCTATGCGCCTGTAATCTTCCTGATTTTATTCCTAAAAGCTTGTTTTTGGTTGATTTAGCATCAACCGCAAATTTCTTCTTCTCTGTTAGGTAGAGGCACTCTAGGTCAGTGTTCCCTGACCCACCTATTTTTTGTGCCTCCACATTATAAAACATATTGAACCCGTCAACCAAAATGTCTTCAAAGCGATAGGCTTCAATTCCATCAGTATTGTTGGAAAACTGGTCAATTAGTTTTGGTAGATTCAAAAGTTCTAGTTTCCGCTCGTCTGCGAATTCGTTTATCTCATCGAGGAGAATTTTCGGATAGAAGCTATACACTTCTTTCACCACGTCCATCTTCATTCGTTCAGGATCGTTAAGCTTTAGAGGTTCAGCTAGGTATGAATACTCCGCTTCAAGTTTTGAAACCAAATTCTTAACGTTGTCCGAAATTTTGACCTCGTTTCGGGTTATACTTCGCATGGTGGGCTTCCCGTTTTGCAATGCGGTTCCGTGCTGAAGCCTGCAAATTTCCTCACCTTCAGTTTTGACCAGAGCTCCTGCACTTTCGAACAATCCCGACAAATAATAATCCCATTCGTAAGCAGAATTGACATATACATGAGGGTCTTCTGAAAACTTCGCGCTCATCTCCTCATTTGTAAGTGTGCGCAAATACATCAGTTTTTGAACTAGTTCTTCATATTTTTCGCATGTGATGTGTTTAGTAAAAACCACGCAATAGGCCACCTCGAACGCATACAGTTTACAGCCTAATCTAGGTTCTTGCAGGAGATTGAAAACAAGCCTAAACGGATATAACTGATAAATGGAATCAGTTCCATCATGAGGGTGATCATATTGAATCGCCCAAAGCATAGTCATAAAAATCTTTGCCCTTTTAGAATCATCGTCAAGGTGTTTAAGAAAAAGATTACCCAACGGGCTAAACAGAAAGCGCTTTTTATCGTCAACCGTTGCCTTATACCCGAACATGAAATATGCTAGGGTATTGATCTTATGATTTATGGCGTCTAGCGGCAACTCTGGATTCCTTTCGCGGTAGTAATCCAATTCCCACAATTTCAGCAGTAATTGTTTCTTATCATTTTCAGAAATTGAGGTTCTAGAAAAGTTTTTAAGATTTACGGCAACTGCTGTTATAAGGTCAAAATTTCTCGTGTGCCGATAAAGAGTTCACCTCTTGGTTTCAACTCTTTTGGTCATCTCAATTTTGAATCTGTTCTACAATTCGACAAATCAACAACGGGGGAATACTTTCTCCAATACATCTGCGTATCAGAAGCTCGGATGTGTTTTCGGGTATTCTCCAATTCTCGGGCAAGGAGGTTAACATCATAAGTTCCAACGGAGACAAGACCCGTGCATCAGAATAGAGTCCATTACCTAAATGCCGCCCTGGATGAACATTTAATTGTGAACTTATGGCATCATTCCGCATCGTAATAGTAGGCGCTGGTTCATCCCATTTAATTCGTCTATACGTAGTGTTGTAACTTTTAATGCGATTTCCATTCTTTTTTGCAGGAAAATGGATGTCGTTTTCAAATGCTGATTTGCCAGTAGGCGTGTGTCTCATCCACCTGATATGATCTGCAGAATGCTTACGAGAAAAGTGCCATTTGATGTCAGATTTTTCTCCAGCCTCAATACTTGGAAGGTGGCCAATTTTGTCCACGACATTCAAGGGCTCACTTTTTTCTGGCTTTCCCCAAATAGTTCCCTTTCTATACATTCTAATAATCGCCCGGTTTCTCCTTTGAGCAACACCATATTCTGCTGCGTCATAAACGTTTCCTTCAATCTGGTACTCATCTGAAAAAACAAGGTTCAGAATATCCATTACATTCCTTGTCTCTCCTTGAAATGGTAGTAGTACCTTAAAAAAAGTGGGGACATTTTCTATAATTACATAATCGGGCGATTTAAGCCTGACAAATTCAATAATCTTAAACACCAAATAATTTCTTTCATCAGACATCATTTGGTTCACATTCCTGTTCTTACCCGCAATGCTCATACCTTGACAGGGCGGAGAGGCAATCAGAAAATCCAGTTTTTTGGGACTATTGATTACGATTTGCTTAAAAACGCTATCATCTAAAATGTTGCCTGAAATCATTTTGGCATCAGGATTCAATGCTTGATACAGGTTTGCTCTTTCTTCAATCAATTCATTGGCGACAGAAATATGAACACCAGTATTTGCTAGGTAAGTTTCAGCTATTCCTGCACTTGAAAACAAAGAAGCTCCGATCATTGTTGATGGTTGCGCCATTTTACATAATCCACAGATAATGTGATTTGGAAAGATTCCGAAGGTAGTTTTTTCACGGAAAATGTTTGGAATCAACCCTCAATTCAATGAGGCCAACTCGGATTCCATCTCAATTTTAGTGGTCTGAGATAGTTTGAGGTCTTTTTTAAGTCCTTCACTCACCAGAACATTGGCATTTGCCATGTACGGCACATCGTCCATAACGGAATAACCCACTAACCGAACTGTTTCGCCCACGGGCACATCTTTAAACGTAACTGTGCCATTGCGCTGGTTGTAATCACCTCCCATTACTGAGTTGATATTGTCGAAAACCATTCTAACCGAAGGCCGATAGGTGGTGTCAACAAAAACAATCACGTCTGTTTTGTCTTCTACATCATAAAACTCATCGCAGTTTATCCAACCGAGTTCATCCGATTGTAAGAGGTAAGCATCCATCGCGGCTTCATTTGAAGCCATTTGGCTCTCAATTTCTTCCTGGCGTTCGCGCTCTTCTTTACGGTCTTCCCAAGCCTGCATTCGTGCAACGTATTCTTCTTTGCTCACTTTTATGTCGTTGATATAAAACTCCTCTCGCACCCGCGATTCTCGCTGAATTGTGCCTCGTTTGGGCACCCAATCAAAGTTGCCCCTACGGTCAACGCGGCCATTAAATACTTCCATGTTTTCAGCCACTTCTTCTCCATGAGGGAATTCTACATCAAGATGTTTGTCTCTTGCAACTTGCGCTGGTTTACCATTTGTATTAGCATCAATGAGAATGGTACCACCAGAGCGAAGCATTTTGCCCCCTGAAGCGGTATGCAAGTTAGCTTGCACGAGTTGTCCGCCACCATAAACCTCAGTTAACTCAACAGTCATTTCGGATGGCACAGAACCGCTCTTCAGCTCCAACGTGTAAGCCGCAATATTGATAACCGTTCCTTGCGCACCAACTAAGCGGTTGTCTTCTCGTGGGTTGATGGAATAGGTTTGAATAGGCAATGGCAGATAATCATCAATGGAAGTGAAGCTGGGTTCAACCCAGCCTGCAGCTTTGGTCAGCAAAACTTCCAATTCGAATGGTTTTGGGGCGGCCAATTCTAACGGTTTGATCAAATACGGATTGGTAACATCTACTATTTCAACCACATCCTTTTCGGTGCCAATTCGCTTTAGCAACGCTACAATATTATTAGCACGGTCTGCTGTTATTCTGTTGCGCTCTACTGTTCCGTGTACGCTAGAAATGGGGCCTTCTATCCCAAATCTGATTTGCTGCCCTGCGGGTAGTTTGGCATAAACAGCCTCTACCACTGCTGCCGAGCTTCGGTTTATATTAGGACTATTGTA
>Ga0316208_1000372_pt1 | contig 57173 bp, 56 predicted proteins | sample 3monopyrite_MG_FD_204944 | JGI IMG/M metagenome (GOLD analysis project Ga0316208, IMG submission 204944) | Microbial mat bacterial communities from mineral coupon in-situ incubated in ocean water Damariscotta River, Maine, United States -... | ecosystem: Environmental > Aquatic > Marine >... | reverse complement strand
ACTATTGGCACTGGTATTTGTGTTTTTCAAATTTAAAAACAGTAACTCAATAACGAAAGAAGCGAAATTAAAATTGGCGGAAACCGAAACCGAGTTCGAAGGTCATAGACAACGAAGTCTAGAGCGAGAACAGCAATTGAGGCGGAAGTTGCAAGACGAAATCAACAAACAAAAGTAAACCAAAACGATCCCTTAGAATTCTAAGGGATCGTTTTTTATGCGTCTATTCGAGTGATCTTAGCGCCAATGGCCCTCAATCGCTCATCAATATTTTCGTACCCTCGATCGATCTGCTCTATATTGTGAATTGTAGAAGTGCCTTTGGCAGACAAGGCGGCAATCAACAATGAAATACCTGCTCTAATATCTGGCGATACCATCGTAGTCGCTTTTAACATCGACTCGAAATTATGCCCCATTACTGTGGCGCGATGCGGGTCGCATAAGATGATTCTAGCTCCCATATCGATAAGTTTATCGACGAAGAACAATCTGCTTTCAAACATTTTTTGATGAATCAATACGCTACCTTTTGCTTGGGTACATACCACCAAAACAATACTAAGTAAATCTGGTGTAAATCCTGGCCAAGGTGCGTCGGCTACCGTGAGCGTTGAACCATCTATATATCCTTGTATCTCGTAACCATTGGTATGCGGTGGGATATAGATATCATCACCTCTCTTTTCTAATGTTATACCTAGTTTTCTGAATGTTTCAGGAATTAATCCCAAATTACTCCAACTCACATCCTTGATGGTAATTTCACTTTGTGTCATGGCCGCAAGACCAATCCAACTACCAATCTCGATCATATCCGGAAGTACACGATGTGTACAGCCTCCCAATCGCTCTACTCCGGTAATGGTTAATAAATTGGAACCTACACCTTCTATTTGAGCTCCCATAGAGTTGAGCATCTTACATAATTGTTGCAAATAAGGCTCACATGCTGCATTGTAAATAGTAGTAACTCCTTTTGCGAGCACAGCCGCCATAACAATATTGGCAGTTCCTGTTACCGAAGCTTGATCCAATAACATATAGGTGCCAGTGAGGCCATCCGGCGCTTCTACACCATAAAATCGCTCTTCCTTATTATATCTAAAGGTAGCTCCCAAGTTGATAAAACCTTCGAAATGCGTATCTAATCTACGCCTCCCAATTTTATCACCTCCAGGACGCGGAATGTATCCTTTTCCAAAACGAGCAAGCAACGGTCCAACAATCATAATCGAACCACGTAACGAACTTCCTTCTTGTTTGAACAATTCAGATTCTAGGTAGTTCAAATTAATATCATCAGAACGGAAAGCGAATTTTCCTTTTCCTAGTTTCTGAATTTTTACACCTAGATTCCCTAAAATTCCGATGAGTTTGTTTACATCACGGATATCTGGAATGTTTTCGATAATAACTTCCTCTTCTGTCAGTAAAACAGCACAGAGAATTTGCAAGGCTTCGTTCTTAGCACCCTGCGGACGGATTTCACCTTTGAGTTTATGACCGCCTTCAATTTGAAAAGTTCCCATAAATAATTGTGGAGATTAGTGACGCTTTCTGCCTCGGTTGCCTTTGTAGTTCTTTTTATTGTTTGAATTGTTGTTGGTATTGAAGCGTTTTTTAACCTTCAAAAGATTTTGAGCATCAGACAAACCTTCGTTACTATCTTTTAAATTAATCTTTCCATCGGAAAGTTCATATAAATGTTGAAAAATAACGTCATCTTCAACAGTATCTTTATTCCAATTCAAAAAACATTTTTTCATGTGATTGGCTATCGTAAGTACTAAGCCGTCCTTCATATCACCATCTTCCCATCCATTGGCAACATCAATCATTCGCTTTATGTTGTTTCCATAAAAACGATACTTCGGGAAATTTTGTGGATATCCTAAATGCTCTGGGCGCTGCGACAATTCCTCTTTAGAAGGCATTGGATAAGGCGATTCAACATCCAGTTTAAAATCGGCTATAATAAATAACTGATCCCACAACTTGTGCTGAAAATCTGGTACATCACGTAAATGAGGGTTTAGGTTCCCCATCACAGCAATAATACTCTTCGCCTGTTTGTTTCGTTTTTCTTTATCTGGTTCGGCCACAGCCTGATCTACCATTTTCTGAATGTGACGTCCATATTCAGGAATAATTAAATGCGGACGTTCTGTATTGTACTCTATTAAATCTATCAAAATGTAAAAATTTGTAAGGAAGGGTTTCTTCTGAAGTGCTTGTGCAACGCAAAATAATAAATTTATAAGGAAATAACGCCTTCCACTTTAGAAACTTCCAGATATTTTTCGATCACCGCATTTGGCGATTCCATGATTACTCTTATGGATACACTTGTATAAGTTCCTTTGGAAGAATCTCTCGTTTGTATTTTGGCATTGGTATTGTCGAAAATACGTTCAATTTCAGCTATTTTTTCTAAGGAAGAAGGAACTATAAATTTAAACATATAAGGGGAAGGCCAGGTGGTATCTTCTTCTAACTGAAGACGAAGACGTTCATAAAACTCTTTATTATCTGGAGTTGATTCCATAAAATGTGTATTGCATATAAGCGGCAAATATACGGCAATGGTCTCAATTATATTTACGAACTTTGCACAAAACTGTAACGATTGAAAAGCCAAAGAATTGTTATTACTGGAGGGCCTGGAACTGGCAAAACCTCAATTATTGAAAGCTTAACTTCCATTGGATATCCATGTTTTCCAGAATTAATTCGTGAATTTACTGTAGAAGAAGCTCAAGATAAAGACGCTACGCAGTTAAAATCGAATCCCATTGTATTTGCAGACGATTCCAAAGACTTTAATACACGGTTGCTTGAGGGTAGAAAGCAACAATATCTCGAATCGTTAAACTTGCAATCCGATTACATATTTTTTGATCGCGGAATGCCAGACGTACTGGCCTATATGGATTATTTCGATCAAACTTATGAAGAGGATTTTATCAATGCATGCAAGCTACATTCGTACGACACCGTTTTTATATTACCACCCTGGGAGGCGATATTTGCAGGAGATGAAGAACGATATGAAACCTTTGAAGAGGCGACTCATATTTTCGAACACTTAAATGAACGATACAGTTATTTTGGTAGCACACCAATAATAGTACCTAAAGATACCGTCACGAACCGCGTTTCATTTATTGAACAATCCTTGAACAAAGTGTAGTGACCGAGCCACTCCAAATATTGCAATCCTATTGGGGCCACGAACAATTTCGGCCTAATCAAGAGCAGATTATACATAGTGTTTTACATGGCAAAGATACGGTTGCCTTATTGCCTACCGGTGGAGGAAAATCTCTTTGCTTTCAAATTCCAGCCTTAGCCCAAGAAGGAATATGTATCGTTATATCGCCTCTTGTTGCACTTATCAACGACCAAGTAGCACAACTAAGAGCAAAGCAAATCAAAGCTCTTGCCTTAGTAGGCGGACTCAAATTTGACGAAGTACGAAGCTTACTTGACAACGCGTTGTACGGTAACTACAAGTTTCTGTACTTATCGCCAGAACGCCTGCAACAGGAAATGGTGCAAAATGCCATTCGACAAATGAATGTCAATCTTATTGCCGTAGACGAAGCGCACTGTATTTCGCAATGGGGAAACGATTTTAGACCTTCGTATAAAGAAATAAACGTGCTTAAGGAATTGCATCCCCTTGTACCATTTATAGCCTTAACTGCTACTGCCACACCCCAAGTATTGGAGGATACCATAGAACAACTCCGGTTGGAGCTTCCAGCCATTTTTAAGAGCTCATTTATACGGAGCAATCTTTCGTATCAAGTTCGTAAAGCAGACGATAAATTATACCATTTAGAACGCCTATTAAATTCGAATAACGGGAGCGCAATAGTTTATGTGCGCAGTCGAAGTAATGCTGCTTCCATTAGTGAACAACTCAATAGTCTTGGTATTTCTGCCACTTTCTATCACGGGGGTATTTCTAAAACCGAAAAAACACAACGCTTGGAAGATTGGAAAAACGATTCCATACAAACCATGGTAGCGACCAATGCCTTTGGAATGGGTATCGATAAATCCAATGTGCGAACGGTGATTCATATACAATTACCAGAGAGCATCGAAAGTTATTTTCAAGAAGCTGGACGAGCGGGTAGAGACGAGCAAAACGCGATCGCGACTATTATATATAATGACTTTGACAAACAGTTGGTACACAAACAGTTCGTTGCCTCCATGCCTACTCCAAAACAACTTAAAGAGTTGTATCGGAGACTAAATAATTATTTTCAAATTCCGTATGGCGAAGGTAGTTTCGTATCATACAGTTTTAGCTTTTCTGATTTCTGTGCGACGTACGAATTAAATACTATTCTTACCTACAATGGTCTTAATAGTCTTGATCGATTGGGAGTTATCCAATTATCAAAAGAATATGGGCAACGATCTACGATTCAATTCATGGTTCCTACCACTAGGCTACTAGCCTATTTTGAAACAAATACATTAGCTTCTGTAGTTGGAAAAACGATGCTACGCATTTACGGTGGAATTTTTGAAGTTCCTACTCCTGTTCGTTTAAAATTAGTGGCTAAAAAAACGGGGCTTTCCATTGACGAAGTAATTACGGTTATTAGGCAAATGGAGCGAGATCAACTTTTGGAAGCAAGTATTCATGAAACCGACGCTTCCATTACTTTTTTAGTACCTCGAGAAGATGAAAAAACGATCAATCCCTTATCGAAAAGTGTAGAAGCCTTAAATCAAAAAAAAGCGGCTCAAGTTCAATCGGTTGTGGATTACATTGAAAACGAAGACGTATGCAGAACGCAGCAATTGGTATCCTATTTTGGTGAAACGACAAACCTTACTTGTCACGTATGTTCGGTGTGTCAGCGGAATGAAACATCTGGTAAAAATTCAATCAAAGAAATTTCGGCATATATCTTGAAAAGGCTAAAAGAAAAGGATCTAACCTCACGGGAAATTGTGGAAAAAAGTACTTTTGCAGAAATTGAAATTCTTAAGGTGCTCAACTTATTGTTAGATGCCAAGAAAATAGTTTTAAATACAAAAAACCAATATACGCTTGATAAATAAAAGAGACTTACGAATTGTGTTTATGGGCACACCCGATTTTGCTGTGGGTGTTTTACGATCACTTGTAGAAAATGGATACCCTATTGTTGGTGTTATAACAGCTCCAGACAAGCCTGCCGGTCGTGGAAGAAAGCTGAGAGCTTCGGCCGTTAAAACGTATGCGTTGTCTCAAGACCTTCCAGTATTGCAGCCTACAAAACTAAAGAGCGAAGATTTTCTTGCACAGTTAAAGGCATTAGAGGCCAATTTACAGATCGTGGTTGCATTTCGTATGTTACCTAAGGTTGTATGGCAACTTCCGGCTTATGGCACGTTTAATTTACACGCTTCACTGCTTCCTCAATATCGCGGTGCAGCTCCAATCAATTGGGCGATCATAAATAGGGAGAAAAAAACTGGAGTTACCACCTTTTTTATTGATGAAAAAATCGACACCGGTGCAATCATAGCTTCTGAAGAAGTGGATATACTTGAAAATGAAACCGTGGGCAGTTTACACGTTACCCTTATGGAAGTTGGCAGCAAGCTCGTGTTAAAGACCGTAGATCTTATAGAAGAAGATAAAGTAACACCAATCAATCAACCAAAGACAGAGGTCTTTAAAGAAGCACCCAAGTTAAACTCCGAAAATACGAGAATCGATTGGACTCATTCTATGGAATCTATTGATGCTTTAGTACGCGGACTTAATCCGTATCCAGTTGCTTGGACGACATTATTTGAACAAGACACCGAACAAAAGGTGAAAATTCATCAAGTAAGTGCTATTGAAGAATCGCATGACTATCCAATTGGATCTATTATTTCTTCGAAAAAAGAATTAAAAGTTGCAGTAGAAAAAGGGTACCTATATATAAAGGAGTTACAATTACCTGGAAAACGAAAAATGAAAATAGCCGATCTTCTAAATGGTTATTCTTTCGAAAAAGGAGCCAGATTCGTCTAAGCCCTTGCTACGAGTGATTTCCTTAAAAATGTAAGAAAAACGCTCAGCTTTATTAACAAAGGGTCCAAGTTATTAACAAAAAACCTGATTTCGCCCGTCATTACTTGCGTGAACCGATAATCCGTTTAAATTTGTAGAGCAATTAAGTAAAAGTTTAACCAACAATTTAATTTAAACAGTAAACTATGAACAAATCTGATTTAATCGATGGAATGGCAGAAGATGCTGGGATCACAAAGGCAGCTGCAAAAAAAGCATTAGAATCTTTCTTAGGAAATGTAGAAGGTTCTCTTAAAAAAGGGAATAGAGTTTCTTTAGTAGGTTTCGGATCTTGGGCTGTATCTAGAAGAGCTGCAAGAGAAGGAAGAAACCCACAAACTGGGAAAACCATCAAAATTGCTGCAAAAAATGTTGTAAAGTTTAAAGCTGGATCTGATTTATCAAGCAGCGTGAACTAATTTTAATTACAACTTTGTAATATAAAAGCCCTACTTCTCAGTAGGGCTTTTTAATTTCTAAAACCAAAATGTTAGTTATTATAAAATTAATACTTAGCTTTAATAGGTAAATTAACACCATGATTTCCATTAAACCAACCAAAGGCGCACTTCTAGTGGCGGAACCATCTATTATAGGTGATGTTTCGTTTAATAGATCTGTCGTTTTGTTGGCTGATCATACAGATAATGGCTCTGTCGGTTTTATTTTAAATAAACCGTTAGAATATACATTGCGTGATTTTATTCCTGAAGTTCAATCGAGCTTACCTGTCTATAACGGAGGGCCGGTAGAACAGGACAACTTATATTTTATACATCGCGTACCCGATCTCATACCCAACAGCGTAGAAATAGCTGATGGCATCTACTGGGGTGGTGACTTTAATACCATTATCGGATTGCTCGATAAAAAGAAGTTAGAAAAAGATGAAATTCAATTTTTCTTAGGATACTCTGGGTGGGCTACCGAACAATTACATGAAGAACTTGATTTAAATAGTTGGGTGGTCGTAGACAATACCATGGAAAATGAAATCATCGGTAAATGCTGTATTGACTTCTGGAAAGAAAAAATGATCGAGTTTGGTGGAGATTACCTCCTATGGTCAAACGCTCCCGAAAATCCAGCTTATAACTAGCCTAACCTTGCGTGAACATTTAGTTTTGCCAATAACTCCTTCGCTACTTCATTCTTGTATTCTTTTTTCCGGTATTTTGTGATAGAACGTATTCCCACAATGGTATTGGTAATAAACAGCTCGTCTGCTTTTTGCAACTCAAATGGAGAAATAGAACTCTCTTCCAATATATAATCCGGGAGTTGAGCAATAATTTTCAACAACTGTTTTCGCAAAACCCCATTTAGACAACCATCGTTTATTGGTGGTGTTTTAATGGTATATCCTTTTACTAAAAATAGGTTCCCATTTAAAGCTTCAACAACCTGTTTCTTTTCGTTCAGTAACAAGCAATTGGCATAGTCATTTTCTTTCGCAAAAATGCTCCCTAAGACGTTAATCGCTCTATTGTTAGTCTTTAATGTTGACAACAAGCCAGATGTGAGGTAATGATCTTTAAACAACTCAACTTCGTACACACCGTCATCCAGCGTATAAAAAGGCTGCGGCAGTACTTCAGAGAGAATCATATAATTTATCGAAGTACCTGTTGGCGTATATTTTCCTCCTGGACTGCGCCATACAAGAAGTTTAACTCGATACGTCTGTGACAGTTGGTTTTTTTCAAAAAGATGAAAGATTTGTTCTTCCAAAAACTCCATGGTAAACTCCATTGGAATCTCCATACGCATAATACGCATGCTCGCCATTAAACGAAAATAATGATCCTCCCAAAAGAAAAGCTTGCCACCAGATAGTTTTATCGTTTCAAAAACTGCATCACCATAATGCAGTCCTCGATTTTCGGTTGCTAAAACCGCCTGTCCGTCGGGATAAATATTTCCATTAATATTAACCATAAAAAAACCGTCCTTTGGTTAAAAAAAGAACGGCGCAAAGATAAGGATATATTCTGTCAATTGGGCTGCACCCAATCTCTATCGGTTTTATTTTGACCCTAATATTTGTTTCAAGTTTCCAATCATATTCTCCCACAGCATCTTGCCTTCATCTACTTCATCATCTTCAGCAAAATCGGTAACCATTAAGGACACATCTTTCGTAATTTCATCTACTTGAATGCGTAACTCAAAATAGTAATCGGTATCCGCGTCTTCATCCCAACGAAATTTGATTCGCTCTCCACTTTTCTTTCCGAGAAGTTTTGCTTGTTCCTCACTATCGTTCCAGATAAATGTGAAATTTTCACCACGTGAATTCACATTATCGGCATACCACTCGCTTAATCCAGACGGGGTTGAGATATATTGATATAAAAGAGATGGGGATACATGTATTGGGAACTCCATCTCATATTTTAACTTGTCATCCATAGGTTTGTAGTTAGTTTGCCTAATATAGATAATTAATTACGAACTCAAAAAAAAATCACTTTTTTACAGAATCTTTTTCCGTTTTCTGGCGCTATTAAAAATGAAATGGGTAATTTTAACAGAATCAACCTTTTATCATAACATAACCAAAAAAGAAACGTTCTAATTTATGTTCAAAAGATTTATTAAGAAAGTAGGCCTTATGAATGCCATCATGCTTGCTTTCGTTGTCTCAATTATCATTGTAGCTGAGTACATTTTTATTACAGGAGATACATTACATGCCATTTTTATTGGTCTCTGGGCTCCTAGCATACTCGGCTTTATGAACTACTTAAAACCTAACCGCTAATGGAACTTATAATCACCTACTCGATCATTGCTTCGGTTCTATTTGCGATTTGGATAATAACAGTAGTTCGGACTTACAACAGAAATTTTAGAGATGAAGAATGAAGCGTCGTGTTGACTCAACTGATATCAATTCGTGATACGCTTGTTATATCCTTACATTGATTCTTGTTTTTGTTTTGATGCGCTTTATTGACTTCCGCAAAACAATTAATACCCAAATAGATTCTCCTTGTCAATTTAATTTATTCATTTCAATGTTAAACGTAGGCAAGGTGAGAACTAATGGTATATAGGTCTGTGCGTTCTTCGTAAAAATCTGTATATCAGAGTGTGCGTTTCCGAACAAATTGTGTATCAAAATCGAACACTTTTCTTGATACTAAAAATTACAATTAACTGATTTTCAGTATTTTAAAAACTTGGCATTATCTTAACAGTACAACGAATATGAGAAAACAGATGTAGCGTTCGCAACGAACAACTACATTTCAAAAACCAGGTTCGATTATGATTAAGAATTATTTCAAAATAGCATGGAGAAACCTAAGAAAGAATAAGGTATACTCTTTTATCAACTTGTTAGGGTTGACGATTGGAATGACTTGTTTTATTCTGATAGCCTTTTATATTCAATATGAAATAAGCCACGACAAACATTTCGCAAATTCTGATCGAATTTATCGTATCGTTCAACAACAGGAAGGAAATGCGTATAGGGGTACTGATTTTTTTGCGCTTGCACCTATCCCTCTAGGAACGGCGATGTTAAGTGATTTTCCAGAAGTAGAATACGTAACAAATTTGAACGTTTGGACGAGTTTATTAGTAAATGGTGAAAATTCTTTTTCCGAACGCGGTCTTTTTACCGATTCATCCTTTTTTGATGTTTTCGAAACAAATGTTTTAAGCGGTTCTGGCAAAGAAGCACTAGAAGACACCAATTCCATATTGTTAACAGAATCGTTATCAGAAAAAATATTCGGTGCCAATGCTTCGATAGGAAAGACAATTCTTTATAATTCAAAAGAACTAATTGTTAAAGGCATTATCGCAGATCCACCGCCCAATCAGCATTTTACGTATAGCTTTATTGCTTCAAGCGCAACCAGTACTCAATTTGCAAGGGATCGCACAGATTGGGTAAGTAATAACTACCATAGCTATTTACTTTTAAAAGAAGGGCAAGATTACACCGCTTTAGAAGCTAAAATGTCTGGTTATGAAAAGATTACTAAGCCGGCTTATAAATCACACGGATTTCAATTCTATCCGCAATTCTCGTTACAACCCCTTAAAGATATTTACCTGCGGTCTAAAATGAACAAAGAAATTCAAGTCAATGGAGACATTAAGTTTCTTTATTTCTTTGGGTTACTCGCCCTAATCATACTAGCACTAGCCTCGATCAACTATATGAATTTAGCCACTTCAAGATCGGTTCTTAGAACAAAAGAAGTAGGTGTATTTAAGGCATTAGGTGCCGGTAAGCGAAACTTGGTGTTTCAATACCTAAGTGAATCCATATTGCTTACGATATTCAGTTTTGTAATCGCAATTTTCTTAGTGATCATGTTCTTACCAGAATTCAATGCTATAATTGGTAAAGAAATTCCATTAAACATGATTGACAATGGATGGATTTTAATTGGGATGTTATCTATAGCTATCTTGGTTGGATCTTTATCTGGCCTTTATCCTGCTATCTTTTTATCTAGTATTAATACAGTTAACGCTCTAAAAGGAAAAGGGTTTAACACCAACAAAGGGACTTCCTTGCTCAGGAATTCGTTGGTTGTTGGACAGTTTGCTGTCGCCATGGGACTCATTACTGGGAGTTTCATCATAACACAACAACTACAATTTATACAAGAGAAAAAATTGGGATATAATAAAGAGCATGTTGTTCACATGTCTTATTTCAATCAAGATATCGCTAAAAAAGAAGCCGTTATAAAGAGTGAATTATTGAATCATCCAAAAATTCATAAAGTATCAATAAGCACGCAACTGCCCATAAGTGTTACTAGTCAAGGCCCCATAAGTAATTGGGAAGGAAATTTAAATCAAGAGCAATTATATATTTATAGAACCTACGTTGACTACAATTTCTTAGACCTCTTTGAAATGAATATGGTAGAAGGACGAGGTTTTTCTGAAAAAATTGCTTCCGATTCGACCGACGCTTTCATATTGAATGAAGCAGCAGTTAAGAAATTAGGTTGGAAAAGTGCGGTAGGGAAGCAATTTAACGAAGGAAATGTAATTGGTGTAGTTGAAGATTTCCATTTGCAAACATTCGATTTGTCTATAGAGCCGCTCTTTATGAAAATACGTAATGAATCTTGGTCTAAAAGCTACGGTCAGGTTATTTTGAAAATTTCATTAGATGATTATGAAGGCACCAAAGCTTTTATCGAAAACACCATGAAACAAGTCGCTCCCCTAGAATTATTTGAGTTAAAATTTTTGGACGACACCTATTTAAGTCTGTATGATAAAGAAAAGAAGTTGGGAGAAGCATTCAATATTTTCGCAATTCTCGCTCTATTTATTGCCGGTATGGGGTTATTTGGTTTGGTATCCTTTCATGTATTTCAACGAACAAAAGAAATAGGTGTACGAAAGGTCTTAGGCGCTTCGGTTTACGGAATTATTCGCCTAATTGCTAAGGAATTTCTTAAGCTTATAGGTGTTGCGTTACTAATTGCAATTCCTCTCTCCTATTATCTAATGAGTAATTGGCTTCAAGAATATATATATCGAATAGATCTAAAATGGTGGGTTTTCGCAAGTGCAGGTATTATTGTTGTTTCCATTGCCTTACTTACGGTTATTATGCAAGCTTTAAAAGCAGCCACAGCAAATCCTATCAAGAGTTTGAGAACGGAATAACTTAATAACTCATAAACAGTAATTATAAATCACGAAAAGCTGGTTTTAGAAACGTTCTAAAACCAGCTTTTTGATTTTACTCAAACCATTTTTCATATTTCCCTGGGAACAATTGAGTCAGAAATTCATTGCTACAATGGAGTTCAGTATAGGCTTAAAAATTAGATTTCAATCTTAATAATAGCCTTTATTTTTATTCCAAATGGACCTTAAATAACCAAAAACATGGCTCATAGTTATCGTTTGACTAAAGGTTTATCTCTCATTCGCGTTACCATTACTTCCCAATAATTAATTTTTAACACTTCATTTAGTTTTATAAGAAATTAAATCAATAAAGCCTTGTAAATAAAGAGTTTACATCTTCATTTACTCTATTTACTCCGGGTTTAACTGCTATCGTAAACTTCCTTTTTAGTTCATTCCATCGAAAAAACAAGAAAGTAACGCTGAGAACCATAGTCTAAATAGGTGTCTGAAAAAGTGCGCAAAAACAAGACGAAAAAAAACAAACATATAAAAACGAATAAAGGATATCCTTTTAAAAAAATAGACCATGAAAAGATTAATATATACGATGATGGCAACTGTCGCAATTGTTTTTGCCAGCTGTAGTTCTGATGATGATGCGGTAACTGAACAAAGTAACACTCCACCAGACGAAACACCCAATGCCGCTAGCCTTTTACTCAATAGTATCCAGGCCGACGGTGGAATACCATACGATGCAGAAAACCCTGCACTAACTTTTACAGATGATCAAAATGTCTTTTTACCAAGTGTACTCGGAATCGATTTTCGAACGGATAGAACGATAGTGCCCGAAGGTCCTACGGCGCGCTTTCCAATGTTCCAAGGTTGGGAAACTTTACCTAGTGGTGACCGTCGAGAGGGCTACTATATAATTACTGAAGCATCCGATCGTGATTTAGCGACAGAATTAGGTATTATTTATTCACCGAGAATGGCGGCTTCTATCGGCTCTGGAGGGGAACAAAATTCGGAATGGACAGAAGATGGCCGACTTATATTTGAAGGGTCTGTGGATTTTTCACCGAAGCGATCATTAATTGCTGGAGGTGCCGAAGGACAATTATTCGGATTCCCACCAGCGGAGGTAAATCCTGGTGCCATCGCCGATGCTAACTGGTCTTCATACGTTGTATTACCAGGAACCGATATCGTAATTAATGCACAATTGGTTGCAAACAGTACAGGTATTCACGATAGAATTCCTAATCCTGAAGGAAACGGTCAAGCCCAAGAAGACGACTTAAACAATCCCAACTTATCGATAGAACAAGCTTCTGTAGTGATGCAGTTATTAGATGGATGGCACGACAACAGATCGTATTACTTCCATATTGTATCCGATACTTCAGATCCAGGACCAGCGACGATTGAGCTTGGAGTTTACGCTCCCCGATTAGCCAATCTACCAACTTTTGGTTTATTTCCAGGAGGATCGATGTTGCCTTTTAGTCCAACGGCCAACGGTAGAACAACAGATAACGGCGACGGATTTGGTGTACAAGGTTTAAATGCAGCCTCATTAAGTGATCGTCAAGTACAAGACCCAACAAATACATTCCCTATAGATCCAAGTGATACACGATATGCTCCTATGTGGGATGCGCACATTACCGAGTTTACTGTTCCCGAAAATGAGCGTCCCATATTAAGGAGCTTCGATCAAATTAATGACTTGTTACGAGATGGCACACTCATTCCATTTAGAGGAAACACAAGTCCTAGTCCGCTAGCAAATTCATTATCCGATTTATTAACAGCTACGGGAGCTATTATTAACTGTCCTGTCATTACACAACCTAATGGAAGTGTTATAGGAACTCAAATAGGACAGCCTCGTAACTAAAGATATTGCCTAAATAGTTGTGTTGTGTTTATGTTAAAAGCTTAGTTGTAGCGATACTTCTCAGCTTTTTTAGTACAGTTAAATAATTATACATACGTTAATAAGCTGTTTCGCCAAGAAATGGTACGAAAGAAAAATCAGTCCATTTTATTGTTAATTTTTAATCATTTAAGAGCTAGCACGCCCTCGTTAGGCCATATTACAGGATAAACCACAATACAATTTTGAACGTCCAAAACTTCAACAAGGAAGGTATTAAACATGCTATTTTTATCAAATTTTGGATAAACTCCTTTGTAGTGATCACGCAAGGCATCATGATTTGACTCTCTCCATGTTTGAATCCTTTTATCTATGTCTTTAACAGCAGTAAAGCCGATATCATTAAATTGATGAAGACTTAATGTGTCAGCAACAGAAGTCTTTAACTGTAAAACAACTCCTTTTTCACATAAATTGAAATAGGTACCTTTCTTCTTTTGTCGCTTAAGTTTAGCCTTGGAAATATGACAATTTTCATTTTCACCTTTAAAATTCAAATAGATATCTTCTTTATTTGAATATTGGGCTCTAACACTAGTCGATATAAAAACAACAACTAATAGGAACAAAAATTTAAATTTTGTCATTGTTTAAATTTTTAGATTGTTATATTTCAATGTCTTTAAATATTTAAACCACTCTAAAACAAAGAGTAGAACGTTGGTTAAAGATAGTGAAACTATAAAATGTTTTAATTAACTGCAAATAGTAGAAAGGCCCAACCAAGGCTTCGTTTGTACTCGCATCAACAGCAATATTTACAATTGGAATTTGTTTTCGTTCTTGTTGATGCCCTTAGAAGTTTATAAGAAAAAAAGCCCTCACATTTCTGTGAAGACTTTATTTTAATAGTAGCGAGAGGGGGGCACGATCCCCCGACCTCCGGGTTATGAATCCGACGCTCTAACCAACTGAGCTACCTCGCCGTTTTGCGGTTGCAAAGATAGCAACAAATCTGTCTGAAACAAACTCAAGTGACTTAATTATTTAATTTCTTTACAAGTTCGTTTTTGGCAACACTTTGTTGCTCTCCTGAAGCCATACTTTTAAGCGTATATACACCTTCTTCCATTTCTTTATCACCAGCCAATACCACGAACGGAATTCCGCGTTTATCGGCATAGCTCATTTGTTTTTTGAATTTGGCATTATCTGGATACAACTCAGCCGAAACCCCTTGTGTTCGCAGTTCCGAAATAGCCTGCATTGCATACATAGCTTCTTTTTCTCCAAAATTCAAGAAAAGCACTTTGGTTGTAGCCGATACCGTTTTTGGAAACAGTCCAAGCTCTTCAAGAACTAAATAAATTCGATCCAAGCCAAATGAAATTCCAACGCCACTTACATCCTTCATCCCAAAAATACCTGTAAGATCGTCGTAACGACCCCCACCACCAATGCTTCCTATAGCCACACCCTCGGGAGCAGCTACTTCAAAGATGGTGCCGGTATAGTAATTCAATCCCCTAGCCAAGGTCACATCAATTTCTAATTGCGCGCTCCTTAATCCTAGTTGATCAACACTGTCGACTATAAACTGTAATTCTTCAATACCTTTGGTTCCAGTTTCGGAAGTAGATAAAAGGTCGGCTAACATCTTTAGTTTGTCCGAAGCCGATCCACTCGCTTCAAAGAGTGGTTGCACTTTAGATATAGCATCATCTGAAATCCCTTTTGAGAGCATTTCTTTTTTGACACCTTCCTCCCCTATTTTATCAAGCTTGTCTAATGCCACTGTAAAGTCGATAAGTTTGTCTGCCTCTCCAATTACTTCGGCAATTCCACTTAAAATTTTACGATTGTTCATTTTAATGGTAACTCCTTCCAACTTCAACTCAGAAAAAACAGCGTCATATAGTTGTACCAACTCTACTTCTTGCCACAATGAGGTGCTACCTACCACATCGGCATCGCACTGATAAAATTCTCTAAAACGCCCTTTCTGTGGTCGATCGGCCCGCCAAACAGGCTGCATCTGGTAACGTTTAAACGGGAAGGTAATATCGTTCTGGTGTTGTACTACATATCTAGCAAATGGTACGGTGAGATCATACCGTAAAGCTTTTTCGGAGATTTTAGAGGTCATTTTAGCACTGTCACGACCCGCATAAATATCTTCTGACACTTTAGATAAATAATCGCCGCTATTCAGAATCTTAAAAATTAGTCGATCACCTTCTTCTCCATACTTTCCCATAAGCGTTTCACTATTCTCAAAACTTGGGGTTTCAATAGGTTGAAAACCATAGGAAGTAAAACATCCTTTTATGGCATTCATTATATAGTTACGCTTCACCACTTCTGTAGGTGAGAAATCGCGAGTTCCTTTAGGAATGGAAGGTTTTTGTGCCAATTTATTACAAATTTTAAGAGTGTCGTTTGCCTGAAGCTAAACGCCCAAAACAATTAGCCACAAATATCTTAAAATAAATGGTAACTTTATGGAGCATTGGTAGTCTAATTGCCAACTAATACCTTTAAGTTATGTTTTCACTATTTCGAGAGAATGTCCGAATCGCCATGGAATCTATTAAGGGACAACTCCTTAAAACGATCTTAACGGTCTTCATTATTGGTATGGGAATTTTGGCGCTTGTTGGATCACTTACCTTGGTAGATATATTGAGTGGGGTGATTTCGAATGATTTTGAATCCATGGGAGCCAATACCTTTACACTTCAACGTTACGAGTTTAACGCACAACGTCAACGAGGTGGCGAACGTGAAAAAGTAAATCCGATAATCAACTACAATGATGTTCGCGGATTTATAGATGCATACGAGTATCCTTTTTCTCAAACATCGGTTTCTTTTACCGGTACAAGAGCTGCAGAAGTAAAATTTGAAAGTGAGAAAACAGATCCAGATGTTCAGGTTTATGGAGTTAACGAACATTATCTAGAAAACACAGGGACAGAAGTTGAGTTTGGACGTGCCTTTACGGTATTTGATATCGCTAACAATAGTAAGGTCTGTGTTATTGGATCTGATTTTAAACGGAGTTTATTCAAAAACGATGACCCTCTCAACAAAACCATTAGTATTCGCGGTGTCAAGTTTAAGATAATTGGTATTATGGAATCCAAAGGTTCTACTTTTGGAAATAATCAAGATTTAAAAGTATTGGTGCCAATACAGGTGGCTCGAGGGATGTATACCCAGCCAAATATTGACTACAGACTTAGTATCAAAGTAGATGATAAGGAAGTCATGGAAGGTGCACAAGAAGCTGCAATTCTAACATTTAGAAATATCCGAAAACTAAGTCCGCTAGAAAAAAATAACTTCGGAATGGTGCGTAGTGATGACTTGGTGAATCGAATTAACGATATCAAAAGTTTTTTAACGGTTGCAGCGAGTATTATTAGTATCATTACCATATTAGGTTCTTCCATCGCTTTAATGAACATTTTGCTGGTTTCTGTAAGTCAGCGTACCCGAGAAATTGGAGTTCGCAAGGCACTCGGTGCAAAGCGCTCAACCATTGCTGTCCAGTTTTTAATGGAAAGCGTAGTAATAGGTCAGTTTGGAAGTATTTTAGGAATTTTACTAGGATTACTGGTAGGATTGGCCATGGCCAACGGATTTGATATACCATTTCAAGTACCATGGGGCGCTATGATTGCGGCTACTATTGTAAGTTTTCTAGTGGCTGTAGTAGCTGGATTATTCCCGGCTGTGAAAGCAGCGCGTTTAGATCCAATTGAAAGTCTGCGCTACGAATAAAAAATTGAGTTACAGATATTAAAAAAAGACCCATGTGTATGGGCCTTTTATATTTTATATAACTCAATGCCTTAGGCTGTAAAAAATTAAGCTTGTTATGCGTCTAAAATCTTCTGAAAGAAGCTATATACATCTCCTTTCGTGATAATCGCACCTTGTTGAATAAGCGTGAAGATGTCTAGGTTTCTATCCTCGCCATAGGCTTTTGTCGCGGTATAAAACTCTACGGCATCGCTATTGTAGTTATTTTGAAGCCATTGATACCCTTCTGGAGTAGTAATATCTTTAGTTTCTTCCAAAACCTTAATAGCAATTAAGTTCATTTCGTCTGCATCTAATTGAAATAGAAAAAATTGCTGAGGCGCCATACTTTCTAGATAATTAGCTTTTTGAAGAACTCCTTCCCATACCAAATCGCTAAACACATCCAATTCTTGTTCTGCTACTTCCGGCTTGTTTAACTTAATGTCGTTCCACTCAGCGGACGTGATCGATTGAGTAGCTAAAAAGTTAATAAACTCTGGATGCAATTCTTCAAACTGTTCTTTTGTAAGTCGGGCGTATTTCAAAATGTATAATTTATAATTCGGACGTTAGTGACTTCACCAACGAGAGTCAAAATATGTATAATTTAGTACAATAAAAAAGACCTTTTCATGACTGAAAAGGTCTTTCTATATCTAAGCGGAAAAACTTATTTTTTAGCTTCTCCTACTACATCGAATGCTAAATCAGCAATCACGTTACGGTGAAAACGAATTTTTGCTTCGTACTGTCCAAGGCGCTTAATAGAACCACCGGCAATACTGATGTATTTTTTCTCGATAGCCACACCTGCTTTCTCAAGAGAAGCTGCAAGATCTGCATTTGTAACAGAACCAAACAATTTATCTCCTTCACCAGATTTTGCGGCGATTTTAATTTCAAGACCGTTTAATTTATCGGCTTGAGCTTGTGCATCATCAATCACTTTTTGTTCTTTGTGAGCACGTTGCTTTAATGTCTCGGCCAAAACTTTCTTAGCAGAAGGTGTTGCTAAAACTGCAAACCCTTGTGGAATTAAAAAGTTTCTTCCGTACCCATTCTTTACAGTAACTAAATCGTCTGTAAAGCCTAAGTTATCTACGTCTTTCTTTAATATAAGTTCCATAATATCTCTCTGCTTTTTATTTTAATAAATCGGCCACATATGGCATTAATGCCAAGTGACGTGCTCTTTTAACGGCAACGGCCACTTTACGTTGGTACTTTAAAGAGGTACCTGTAAGACGACGTGGTAATAACTTACCTTGCTCGTTTACGAACTTCAACAAAAAGTCTGGATCTTTATAATCGATATACTTGATACCAGATTTCTTGAAACGACAATATTTCTTAGCCTTTGAAGTCTCGATGTTCAACGGAGTAAGATATCTAATCTCTCCGTCCTTCTTTCCTTTTGCTTGCTGTTGTAATGTTGCCATTTCTTATGCGGTTTGTTTGTTACGGTTTCTTCTTTTTTCTGCCCAAGCAATTGCATGCTTGTCTAAACGTACAGTTAAGTATCGCATAATACGCTCGTCGCGTCTAAACTCTACTTCAAGAGCGTTAATTCCTTCACCAGGAACAGTGTACTCAAATAAGTGATAAAAACCACTTTTTTTGTGTTGGATCGCGTAGGCTAATTTCTTTAGCCCCCAATCTTCTTTGGATATCATCTTTGCACCTTTAGAAACAAGAATATCTTCGTATTTCTTTACTGTTTCCTTTATCTGCTCTTCAGATAAAACGGGATTCAAGATGAAAACAGTTTCGTAATGATTCATAAAAAATCGAGTTAAAAATTGATTTAAATTCTCAGCACTGTGCCAAGAGCGTGCAAAAATACTATATATTATCTAATTTTCAAACACAAAAGACCATCATTTTTCCTACTTTTCATATTAGATTAAATGCATATTTTTTCGATAAAAGTTAAAAAAAGTTGCAGTTCATCGATATTTTGGTTATAATTGCTGTAACCAAATTAAAAGTATACGATAGTGGAGAAGCCTATACTTAAATGTGTTATAGTAGATGATTCAACCTTACAACGTTTATCCATTGTAAAGTTAATAGAGAATCACCCATCCTTAAATCTCGTCGCAGAATACAACAATGCCATTGAAGCAAAAATGGGATTGGCTACGACTGAGATAGATTTGATATTTCTTGATATTGAAATGCCAATTCTTTCGGGATTCGATTTACTGGATGACTTGACGCACAAACCGCAAATTATTTTTGTTACCGGTAAAACGAAATATGCCTTTAAAGCATTTGACTATGACGCGGTTGACTATCTACGCAAGCCTATCTCCAAAGAGCGTTTTCTGAGTGCAGTTCACAAAGCGATCACCAACTACAAACTAAAGAACGATGATGGTTTCGATGATGAAGACTTCATCTTTGTAAAGAGTAATCTAAAAAAGCGCAAAGTATTCCTAAATGAACTTCGATACATCGAAGCCCTTGGAGATTATGTGAAGTTAGTTACCGAACATGATGCGCTTGTCGTATTATCTACCATGAAAGCTTTCGAAGCCCTTTTACCTTCGGAGCGGTTTTTGCGAATTCACAAATCGTATATCGTGAATCTAGAAAAAGTGGAACGATACAACAGTAAGGTAATTGAGCTCGACAACGAAGAATTGCCTTTAAGTCGTAATCGCAAGGCCGAATTAGTTGAAGCGCTTGCAGCTTCTACGCGATCATAAATTATAAGTTATCTACATCGAGGGTAATTTTCACTCTCGAAAATTCTTTAAAACTGTTGAAACTACGCATCACCTTTAGCACATATGTTTTAGTCTGCTGAAGCGATTGCCCCTTGGGTATTTTCACTAACAAATTACTGATATATTCGTTTCGAATTCTTCCAACTGGTGGCTGTTCGGGTCCTAATACATGATCACCCAGCTGTTGCTTTAGTGCTTGACCAAACCATGTGGCTGCCTTCTGCATTTTTGAAAAGTTTCGATCTTTAACCGTTATTTTGATAGTTCTATAAAAGGGTGGGTATTTATATTGTCTTCGCTCTTTCGTTTGTTCATGATACATCGCTTCATAATCGTTAGTACTCACTTGTTGTAAGATTTGATGATACGGATTAAAGGTCTGGATCAATACTTTTCCTCGCTTTTCCGTCCGTCCTGCCCTACCCGCTACCTGTAACAGCAACTGAAAGCTGCGTTCATGTGCTCTAAAGTCTGGGAAATTCAACAAATTATCTGCATTTAGTACACCTACTAGGGCAATGTTTCTAAAATCAAGACCTTTGGCTAACATTTGTGTACCTACAAGTATGTCGATTTCCTTTTGTTCCATTCGCTCAATTAATTTGGCATAAGCATGTTTACCTTTCATGGTATCCTGATCCATTCGGGCCACACTCTTATCGGGATAGAGCTCTTTTAGCTCCATCTCTATTTGTTCGGTTCCAAATCCTTTACTATCCAATGTCTCTAATCCACAAGCACGACACGACTGTTGCATAGCCATCGCATACCCACAATAATGGCAGCGTAATTCATTCTTAAATTGATGGTACGTAAGACTCACATCACAATTAGGACATTGCGGAGACACTCCACAGGTCGTGCACTCAACCACCGGAGAAAAACCACGTCGATTTTGAAAAAGAATAACTTGCTCCTTATTCGATAAAGCTTCGTTAATCTCTTCTAAAAGTCGATCGCTAAAGTGTTTGGTCATTTGCTTTTTTCGATGCTTTTCCTTTATGTCTACTAATTCAATTTCTGGCATGAGCACCTTGCCAAATCTCTCCTTGAGCTTTACCAAACCATATTTACCCTCCAAGGCATTATAGTAGCTCTCTAAAGAAGGAGTAGCCGATCCAAGAAGTACCTTTGCCGAATGCAACTGTGCTAAAACGATGGCACTATCTCTAGCATGGTAGCGCGGAGCTGGGTTGTATTGCTTAAAAGAGGGTTCATTTTCTTCATCAACCACCACTAGACCTAAATTTGAAAATGGAAGAAACAGGGAAGAACGGGCGCCAATAATCAATTGCGCTTTCGTTTTATGCTGGAGTACATTATTCCATACTTCAACACGTTCATTTAACGAATACTTGGAGTGATATACCGAAATTTGTTCTCCAAAGAACGCTTGCAACCTACTAATTAATTGTGTGGTTAATGCAATTTCGGGTAACATGTATAACACCTGTTTGCCGTTTTTTAAAAATTCTGAGATAAGCTTGACATAAATCTCGGTTTTTCCACTTGAAGTAACTCCATGTAGCAAGGTAATATCCTTATGCTCTAATTGAATTTTTACTTCTTGGTATGCTCTAGTTTGTGCGTCACTTAAACCGTGTGTTTCTGAAGGACCAGAACCTTCATAAGATATTCGGTCCTTTTGAATAAAATACTCCTCTAACACTCCTTTATCGATAAGTGTTCGAATCACGGAGGCATTACTCCCACTCTTCTTCTGCAGCAAAACTGATTCAATATCTTTATTCTCGGTTTTTAGTTGAAACAAGGTTAATAAAACGGCCCGTTGTTTTGGTGCGCGATTCATTCCATCTAATAAATCCCGAAGCGCCTCTTCTTGTGAATAATTAGCATGTAATTTTAAATACCGCTTAACTTTGGGTTTATACTTCTCAAAAACAGTTTCTTGAATAGATAACACTTGCTTTTCGAGTAGTGACTGAATAACTGGAAGTACTCTTTTTCGATCCAATATGGACCGTATATCATTGACGTGAAGCGTTGATTGATGTAATAACGCCTCGTAAACCAGAAATTCATCATCAGAAAACTCCATTTCGATTTCAGGGCGTTCTTGTTGTAGCGCAATGATAGTTTCACTTTCTAATAAAAAGGCACTTGGAACAGAGGCACGTAGGACTTCTCCTAAAGTACATAGATAATAATTAGCCATCCATTCCCAATGCTTTAATTGTGTCTTAGTTATCATTGGCGATTCATCAAGAATATGATCAATGGATTTCGTTTCATATTCTGGTGGAGTCTGGTCATGCACAGCATAAACCAAGGCTGTATAGACCTTAGACTTTCCAAAAGGAACAGCAACACGCATCCCAGGTTTTAAAAAAGCAGCTTCATCTTTATTGACACTATAGGTGAAAGTTTGCCTTAACGGAATAGGTAAGATAACATCTATGTAGAAGGAAGTTGAGATAAACGAATTTTTGAGCTAATACTACCGTAAAAATAAAAAAGGCGATCGTCTGTTTCGATCCCCTATCTAGATAGTTATAAACAAAGTTCTAATCCACTCGATGCCAATATTGAGTTCGACCTAAAAGTGGCACTCCAAGATAACCTCGAACTTTTAAGGTTCTGTCATCTTTTAAACTAACGAGACAATTATAAACGCGCCCATCTTTTGGATTAAGAATACTACCTTTAAATTGTGTTCCTTTCTTAACTAAGTCTTTTATGAAAACAAGTCCGACCAGGGGAGCATTTTTATCTTCTCCTGGACAACGTTCGCAAATGGGTTCTTTTTTGGGTTGTTTTAGTAACTTAACGAATTTGCCATAAACGAAATTACCATCCTCATAAATTTCTACAAGACTTTCGGTATCACCAGTTTGATCGTCTACTGTTTTCCAAACTCCCAGAATAGATTGGCCCTTTAAAGAACCTAAGGCAATAAAAACTAGAATAAAAAAAAGGATGCGTTTCATACTGTTGTCAGTCGAACGCATCCTTTAAAAATTTCAAGGTAATAACTAAGTTACTCTACTCGATACCAATATTGGGTTCTGCCTAATAGAGAAAATCCTATAAAACCACGTACTTTTAGTTTATTCTCCTCTTCTAAAGTGATATAGCATTTATAAAGTTTACCACTTTCAGGATCTAAAATTTTTCCGCCGTTATATTCTTCATCGTCTTTCTCTAAACCTTTAATAATAACCAACCCAATAACTGGTTGATTTTTATCTTCGCCTTTACATGCATCGCAAATAGGGTTCGGCTCTTTTGGATCGATTAACTCTGCAATCTTTCCATATACCTTACCATCGTCTTCATATATCTCTACCACAGAGCGGGCTTCGCCTGTTACATCATCAATGGTTTTCCATTTACCCGTAACTTCCTGAGAAAATCCAAGTACAGAGACCAAGCAAATAACAAAAGTTACTGTATACTTCATATTATTTTCCGAGCATTCCTTTTTTCAACTTCTTATCGGCTGGTTTCTTACCTAACCAAATACCGAACAACGCTTTTTTAAACGCCATCCCTTGAATGGTACCTAGCTCTTTTCCATTTTTGTAAGCAACTACTCCTTTACCACTTTGATACGTGATATCGAAAACATTGTCTTCCACTATTTCTTCAGAAAAGAAAGTAATGAATTTATCAATTTCGGTTGCTAATGGAGCAGTATTACCGTTCATAGAAGCATCGAATCCATCTCTAACCGCTTCACTCATCGCATCACTTGATACGAATCCTGAAGTGATATGAAGTTTAATAGCCATATTCTCATCAGCATTAACAATAGCTGTTGCGTCGCTACTCGGGTTCGCTAAGTAAAGACCTCCAGAATATAATTTAAGCACTACCGCTTTTTTACGAATTCCAGCTCCGTTTAAAGCAAGCTCTTCTCCTCCATAGTTTACACTATTAGGCAGTGTAACACTTCCCACCTGAGTTTGAGCATTAGAGATTGAAATTGTACAAAGCGCCACAAAGGCAAGTAATAAAGTTTTCATTTGTATATAATATTTATGTTAATAGAAGACGGAATGCCCATACTATCATCTTCTGTTGGTTTATATTTCAGAGGGCATCTCATAAGTAGTTTTCAAATATATTTAAGCATTCAAGTTTTGCATTTTTCCTTTAATCGTTTCAGTGAAATATTGAGCTCGAAACCTAATAAAAGTAAGTTTGCATTGAGCCAAATATAAAACATCATAATTAAAAGTGCACCAATGGATCCATACAACTCATTGTAGTTGGAAAAATTATTGATGTAAACACCAAATAAATAGGTAGTTACCGAAAATAGAATTGTAGTAACTAAAGCACCTAAAGAAAAGAATCGAGATTCTCTTCCCTCTTTAATTCCAAAATAATACAAGGTCGCAATCACGGTATAAATCATTGTAAACGAGACGGTGAATTGCAATGCATTAATCCAAAAAACATCGTCTGATATATAATGGTTTCCTTTTAACTGACTTATCGCATATTCTCCATAAACGACAACTCCCACCGTAATAAGCAACAACAATGCCAAAAAGAGAGAGACCAAAATGGCGACCATGTACTGCTTTATAAAATTTCGATTAATTTTAACATGCACCGAATATTCGAAGGCGCTAAAAATTGAATTCACCCCGTTTGCTGCCAAAAAAATGGTCAAAAAGAAGGTGAAAGACAATAAGCTTTCACGTGGGTTTAAGGCAATATCCTGAATGACCGGAAAGAAAAACTCTTTCGTTTGCGGCGGCAAGTATTTTAAGATAAATGCCAAAAACTTCTCCTGAAAATTGGCCACAGGGATTTTCGGAATTAAATTAAGCATAAAGAGCAAAAACGGAAATAGGGCGATAAAAAAGCTATACGCAATAGAACTTGCTCGAGAAGAAAAAGTTCCTTCTACAATTCCCACTGTATAAATCTCAAGTAAATCGTAAAGAGAGAGACCATTAAAACCGGGCAAGACTATTAATTTTAATAGTTTAACCACCCAGTTTAAGATTGGGATTTTAGATAACTTTTCTTCAATTTCCGCACTCATCTACACGGCTTTAAGGCTAAGATCTAGATTGTATACCGAATGTGTTAACGCACCACTAGAGATATAATCTACACCACACTCTGCGTAATTGCGCAATGTATCTAGCGTTATGCCTCCACTGGATTCCGTATGGCAAGTATCGCCAATCATGGCTACGGCTTTACGAGTATCTTCATAATTGAAGTTATCGATTAAAATTCTGTAGACACCCTCATTTTCTAGGATTTCAGAAATTTCATCCAGATTCCTAGCTTCAACGATAATTTTCAGGTTTAAGTGATTTCGTTTTAGGTAGCTTTGTGTTTTTTGGATAGCCTTTGTTATGCCGCCACAGAAATCGATATGATTATCCTTTAACATAATCATATCGTACAAAGCGAAACGATGATTTTCACCTCCACCAATTTTAACAGCCCACTTTTCTAGGGCACGAATACCCGGGGTAGTTTTTCTAGTGTCCAATATTTTTGTTCCCGTACCTTCTAGTAATTTTACGTACGTATTAGTCTTAGTTGCGATAGCACTCATACGTTGCATAGCATTTAAAACCAAGCGTTCGGCCTTTAAGATAGACTGAGAACTACCCGAAACATAAAAACAAATATCACCATACGACACGGTACTACCATCTTCTATCTCTACTTCCATTTTCAGGCCAGGATCAACATATTCAAAAACTTGTCTCGCAAAATCAACTCCAGCAATAATACCTTCATCTTTCACAAGAAGTTTAGCTTTGCCTGTAGCATCTTCAGGAATACAGGCCAAGGAACTATGATCACCTCCTCCAACGTCTTCGCGAATGGCATTAGCTATAATACTATCTATTTCCTTGTTAAATCGCTTCTGAGAAATCATTAGATTGTTTTTTGCTAATTTAAAAAAACGTAGGCATATGCCACCCATTCTACCCGCCAATCTTATTCAAAAAGAAGGTTTGTATTTCTTATTTTTGACAAATGAAGATTACTTTACTCGCCATTGGTAAAACAGACGATCGGAATTTACAAGAATTGATCGATACCTATCACAATCGACTTAAACATTATATCCCGTTTTCCATAGAGCTTATTCCTGATATAAAAAACGTCAAAAATTTAAGCGAGTCGCAGCAAAAAGAAGCCGAAGGGGCAGAAATTCTGAAACGATTAGTGTCAGCAGATGCTGTTATTCTATTGGATGAAAAAGGAAAAACCTATGATTCTGTTGCATTTTCGGCTTTTCTTCAGAAAAAAATGAATAGTGGTTTGAAGCACTTAGTTTTTATCATTGGTGGACCTTACGGTTTTAGCGATTCTATCTACCAGCGTGCCCATGGTAAAATATCACTTTCGTCCATGACTTTTTCTCACCAAATGGTACGTTTGTTTTTTGTCGAGCAACTTTATCGAGGATTTACGATACTCAAAAACGAACCTTATCATCATAGATAATCGTACAGTCGGTAGCTTTACTTGACCACAAACTTGATTGTATTAGAGGCCTGTCCGTTTTGAATGGTAATAAAATAAAGTCCGGAAGCAAGGCTGTGGGCAATTCGCAACTCATCTAAAGCTGTTTCAAAAGATTGTTCCAGTAAAACCTGACCCGAGAGTGAAGTAATCGACACTTCGACGTCGGTGCCCGAAACAGTTCTATTTCGTTTTAGAACAATTTGAGCGTCCACGGGGTTTCGTTCTAAAGCATAAGCCATATCTAAAGCCACTTCATCTATAGCCAAGGCGCCATTTCGGATTTCATCAAGCGCAAAATCGGCACTTTCTTGTGTTACCTGAACATGTGATTCATTTTGTAGAGGGATGTAGGTCGCAACAAACGGAGAGTCGTTCAAATCTGGACTCGCAAACCAGTTCTCTTCTGTATCGATCGCCAGGGCACTAATGGTAGGTATAAAACAATATTCGTCTTGTTGCAATGCATTCACAAAATCAATTATTACTTGGTTTCCTCCACCTCCAGATAAGGCATTCGAAATATTAGAGGTCCCGCCAGGAGCACTATCCACCCCATCACTTACGGCTCTAGACTCAGAATCTGCACTAAAAGAAGCTACTGGCACACCTACTAAAAAGGTGTCAAAACTTACGACCGTTAAGGATTGAGAGGCTTCAGGAGTAAAGTAAAGAGCAACATCTGCCGAGGTCACCACGTCAAGGTCTAATGTGGTATTAATGACTTCGAGGCCTGGACTCCCAGTTCCTGTTCCATCGCCAGCACCATTGATCATGGCCACATTTCTAACGTTAGATGGAAATCCTAATGCATTTAATTCACCTTGAAAAGCATCTCGGAAATCGGGTGCCCCTTCGGGCAATAACTTGGTTGGATCTTGTTCAAATTCTGATCCTGCCAACAAGTGTGCTTCCAAATGGTCAATTAGCATTTCTTTGGCTGCCGGAGAACCTAATACATCATCAATTAAAGCTTGAGCCAACGGATCTCCCGTTTGAACGGCTAGGTAATTGATTAAATATTGCAAGCTAATTGGAATATTTGCTCCTAAATGTGGCGAATCGAACGAAATATACAATCGTGTTTCATGTTCTATATTATTCTCTTCCATATAAGCTAATGCGTATCTAGCTATTAGCCCACCCATGCTTGGCCCTAAAATCACTAGTTCTTCATTGCCTACTTTCTGATCATTAATTTGTTGAATGGTTTCGACCAATACCATTGCGTTACGCTGAATATAATCGGAACCTCCATCGATGAACTTCCCATCGGTGGTATATTGTGGAGCGTTGAGAATTACAACATCGAATCCTTCGTCTCGCACAATGTCCGCAATATTATCTCCTCCAAAACTTAAACTATTGTATAATCCAGCAATATCTCGACTGTCGCCCGGATCAAAACCATCTAATACAATCACAGGTTTATCAAGAGTTCCCGCCTGTAAATCGGCAAAAATCTCATACTCTCCTTGACCGAAGTACGCTTGGGTCTCGTCATAACCTTGGTAAGCAATAGTCGCGGTAATTGGAACTACTGTCCCTCTGTTCGCAATTTGGCGATTTGGAGGCGTATTTTGAAATGTTTGAGCAAAAGCATTTGTCGTTAATAGAATTGCTAGTAGGTAGTAAAAGGGTCTCATAAGGCTACATTTAGTTGCCTAAAGATACTTAGAATATTAGCATGGTCAAAAAATACCTAGATGCATTGATCGTCTTCCTTACTTTCAACTGCTTCATCTAAAATACGAATGGTACCATCTGTGGTGATTTTTAAATGAAATCGATTTACTTGCACAGGTAAACAATCGGACACCAAGCTCAATAACAACAGTTCATAACCATCATTAGTCTCGTTTATTCCACCCACACGTACCTCATTCAGTCTAAAATAATAGTTATTAGCTGTAGCCCATAAAATGGCATCTGCTTTAGAATCTATTGGACCAAGAAATTCTAAAAGTTCATCTTTGGAAGCCACTACTTCTATAGAATCACCCGATTGAATACGTAAAAATTTAAAGCAAAACGATGGTAAGCAACCAATATCAAAACCCACATTATTTGCAGGAAAAGCACCATCTAGCTGTATGATGCATGAAGTCGTGTCGGTCGCGTTTTGACATTTATTACCAACCGTCATTAGGACTTCGAAATCATTAAGATCAAAAACCTGCACTAGCTCCCAGTAGTCTGGATTATTTTGTGGTTCGAGAGTTTCATAAGGAAAAGAGGTTCGAATGGCTTCAAAATCGGCGGTATCTACATCGATTCCTTCGTCGTCTTTGTTACAAGAAATAAATGGAATGACTAGAATTACGAGTAAAAAATATTTTTTCATAGCGAGCACTTTTAGTATAAGACCAACATCTCATAAAAGAGTTGCGTTTAAAGATAAAAAGAATATCCTTAAAGCGATCTCTAGCCCAATATCATTTCCAATTTCTTTTTCTCCAAGTGTTTGCGTTCCAATTCATTAGTTACGAGATCGAGCGCTATATGTATATGTTCTAAGGCAAGGTCATAATTTTGAATGCGCCAATAATACTCAGATAAAGTAGCGTAATAGAGATAGGAGCGTTGATTGAGTTGTTCTGGTTTTAATTGATTTAAATATTGAAAAGCGACTCCATAATTGTGCGCCTCCATGGAGACAACTGCCATGTTAAGTAAGTGACTAGGCATAGGTTGTAACTTATGCAGACAATGATACCAATGCAAAATTTCGTCCCAATTGGTGGATTCGTACGTATATGCCCTTACGTGTTCGGCAGCGATTGCCGCCTCGTAATGATAACAAGAAAAGTTGTCATCTTCCACAGCCTTGTGCATCATGCTATTCCCTAATTCTATGAGTGGCCAGTGCCATTTGCTACGGTCCTGATTTTTCAAATCCAAAAGTTCATTATTGCCATTTGTTTTGCTTTCTAATCGAGAAGAATGAAAACACATTAATGCAAATAAGGCGTAAACTGCGCTCGATCGCGTTCGTTCATTTTTAAGGAGCATTTTGCACAATCGCATGGCTTCACCGCAAAGTTCTTTGCGAACTAACTGAGTTTTTTTATTAGAATGAAAACCTTCATTAAAAATTAGATATAGGACTTCCATTACACTTTCTAATCGCTCCGGAAGTAAAGCTCCTTCTGGAATATTAAACAATACTTCTTTCTGTTTAATAACCTTTCGCGCTCTAGTAAGCCTTTTTTTTACGCTCTCATCTTTCATAAGCAAGGCAGAAGCAATTTCTTTGCTACTAAATCCGGAAACCGTTTTTAGCGCGAATGCAATTCGATCTCGACCATCAAGACTGGGATGACAGGCTGTAAAAATCATTCGCAATTGCGCGTCTTCAATCTCAGTGTCCAGAAAAAGCTCATTAAGCGCTATACCTTCTTTAGCATTTTCGAAATGTGGAAGGTGTTTTTTTTCTGCCTTTAATTTTCTAAAAATATCCAGCACTCTATTTTTAGCGGCTTGTGTAAGCCACGCTTCTGGATTATCTGGGACTTTGTTTCGCCATTTTAGAGCAGCTGTAACAAATGTATCCTGAACCGCATCTTCTATGGTTTCAAGATGAGCAAGGCCAAATATTCGCGTTAATACAGAGACCATCTTTCCACTGTGATGGCGAAAAAGATGGTCTAGTAGCTTGGGTTCCATTAGCGATCGAATACCATTACTTCGCGGATCTCAACGGTTCCTCCTAAATCATAATCTGGAAAGTCCTGTGCGATTTCCTGCACTGCATCCATATCTTTGGCCTCTACCAAATAATACCCCCCAACAATTTCTTTCACTTCAGCCGAAGTAAGGTCTGTTACAGTTCTGTCTTGCCCAACGATTCGGCGCATCTGAGGATGTAGCGCATTACCACCGCGCAAAAAACCCGCTTGTTCCATTTTGTTACCCCAGGCAAACCACTTACCCATTCTGTTTTGTAATTCTTCTGGAGAGAGTCCTAAGTCAGCATAATCTGCTCCAACGAAAATCATCATAAATTCTTTCATAATTAAATTTTTAAAGATTGTTTATATAACTAAGACGTTTGTAAAAATGAAAAGGGGGACAACTTTTTTAAAGAAATTTAAACCTTAGTTATAAAGCATTACAAATTAAAGATAATTATGAATCGATCCAACTCGTCTAGTGAACTTACAATCCTTGTTCTTCAGCCAACCATTGCACATAATTAATGGTTCGTTGGAGCACTTCATTATCGATGTCATTGGTATTATTGAGCGCTATAGAACAATTATAATAAGGGAAATGCATAAAAATACTCCCCCAAAATCCCGTATGTAAAAAGGCCTCTATACCAGATTCCTTGCCTTTTATTTGTCCAAAACCTAATCGGTATTCGGGTAACTCGCTGTCGCTAGAATCAAACCCAGCTTTCAATAACATTATATCTAGAGTTTCTTCATATTGAAATACTTGATTGTTAAATAGGCCTTGAAGAAAAAGAGCTAAGTCATTGGTTGTAGCCTGTAGACCACCACCGCCATATAAATCCACTGAATTATCCCAATGAGTCGTCTCTAAATCTCCCATGTAGCGTTTTACCGAAGAAGGTACACCTAGCGGGGCATCTTCAAGACTTTCTAACCAAGTTGAAGACATTCCAAGTTTTTCGAATTGAAGCAATTGACGAAGTCCTTGCGCTAAATCCAACCCTGACTGACGTTCTATAATTTCTCCTAATAATACATAACCTGTATCGCTGTAATGAAAATTTTCTCCGGGTTTACCCATTGGCTTGCCATGATCCATAGCCCATTGAATTTGTTCTGTGCGTGTCCAACGTTTTGATGGATCTTTGGAAGCCTCCGCTATGTAAGATTCGTTTCCTTCGGCATAATCAAATAAACCGCTAACATGCATCATACAATGCTTGATCGTTATTTGCTGCGGGTCATAACCTCCTTCCTTCAGAATACGAAGGTGATCTGTCGACACATAGGTGTCTATAGAATTATTAATATCAAGTTTCCCTTCTTCCTGCAATCTCAAAATAGCTGCAGAGACGAAGGTCTTTGTTAAGCTTGCAATGCGGAACGGCTGATTCGCGTTTAATATGTTTTCTTTGGTAGTACTATCAAATCCATGCGCCCCACTAAAATTTATACCTAATTCTGGTGAAATGACGGTGAGGGAAACACCCGCAAGATCACCATTGGTTTCATTTATTGATTCTACCAAAATCTTTTTTAAGTTGGCATCTGGCCCAGAGCTATCGAATGCTTCATCTTTATTCGATTTACAGCTCGTTAAAAGCACCATTGCAATAAGTACTAAAATTTTATTCATCATTCTTGTTTTTTTTACAAAGGTGAGACAACGAATAAAAATTTCATTGTAAAAATTCGTCACAAATATTTTGGCCGACACTGAATAAAGGCAGGAGTATCTAGTAACTGACTTGGAGTGAACGAAGTAAATCGTTTCACTTCTTTTATAAAATGGCTCTGATCGTAATAGCCATATTTCTCGATATAATGATGCCAATCGGTATTACCTGTTGTGTACAACTCACGAATTGCCTTTTTGTAGCGCTGTAAAGATTGGAAACGCTTCGGCGTAAGCCCTGCCTCTTTCTTAAAATACCTCTCCACGGTAGAATACGAAAGATTAGTTCGATCCATTATCGCAGATAAGTCACATTCTGCGCTTACATCTAAAGCCATCTCTGTCATAAAACCTTCGCGACTAGCATTGTATTTCTGATGAAACCATTCATCTAAGGACTCACTCATCTCTTCCATCGTTAGGGTCTTTAAATGCGTAATAAGTCGTTCGGTTTCAGGTCCAAATACATCTTCACAAAATACCACAGAATCCCGCATCATGACATCTGTAGATGTAGCAATAAATGGTAATAATGAAGAAAGGGCTCTTGACTTAAATTTTATGATGATAAATGATTTGAGCTCACTCACATCCAGAATAACTTCCTTGTGAATAAAACTAAACAACCTACTTCGATTGGACCGAATGCGCTTGCCCATATAATCAATTGTGTAAGAACCATCCAACACAATAATCATATCTGGTGTAATACCAGGATAAGCGTAGATCGTAGAAAAATTTGTGAGTATATGAGTAGCGTCACGCTCAATCCAATAATGATCAATGTGTTTCTTTAATTCGGTTGATTGAGGTTCAAATAGCATCTTTAAAAATTAACTGTAAGACGTTATTAAGGTGTTATTGTTACCATTTAAAAAATTGTTTTATCCACCACAACTTTTTGTTTGTATGCGGATAGTATTTTAGTGGTAATTCGAACATAGTCGTTTTATCCAAGATACTCTTATAATGGCTAAACGCTCGAAATCCTGCTTCTCCATGACAACTACCTATTCCACTGCCTCCGGTACCTCCAAACGGTAAATGAGGATTAGAAATATGCATCACCGTTTCATTCACACCACCTCCGCCAAAAGGAATTTCTTTCACAATACGATTCTTTGTTTTTTGATTACTAGAAAAAACATAACAGGACAAGGGTTTTGGTAGCTTAATCGTTTTTGAAATTACCTCATCTAGATCGGTATAGCTAATGACAGGAAGGATTGGTCCAAAAATTTCTTCCTGCATACATTGATCCTCGAACGTAATATCTTTTAGAATAGTAGGAGAAATGGTTCGGTTTTCGTGATCTACCACGCCCCCTATTACCGTTCGCTTTGGCAGGAGCATTTTTTCAAGTCGTTCAAGGTTGCGGGTATTAATTATTTGCACATAATTGCCATTGGCTACATCGAACTTTTCTTTGGGTATTTCGGCAACCAACAAGTTTAAAAATTCTTCCTGAACAAGTCGGTCTACCCATATATAATCTGGAGCAATACAGGTTTGGCCAGCATTTAAAAACTTTCCCCAAACCAAACGCTTTGCCGCCATTTTTAGGTTTGCATCTTTGGCAACAATCGCCGGACTTTTACCTCCTAACTCTAACGTAACGGGCGTGAGATTTTCTGCAGCGGCCTTGTAAACTATTTTACCCACATAGGTGCTTCCCGTAAAAAATATCTTGTCAAATTTTTGTTTTAACAAGGCTGTTGTTTCTGGTATTCCACCTTCGACAACCGTTATATAATTGGCTGGAAACGATTCTTTAATAAGTGTGGCGATAGCAGCACTGGTGGCAGACGGTATTTCACTGGGTTTAATTACCACAGTACATCCAGCAGCGATAGCCGGAACAATAGGACCAAAACAAAGTTGGTAAGGGTAATTCCAGGCGCCAATAACCAAAGCCACGCCCAGTGGTTCAGGAACTACATAGCTCTTCGCTGGAAAATTGACAAGATTTGTTTTTACAGATTTCGTTTGCGCCCATAATTTGAGGTTACTTAGCGCTATATCGATATCATGATAAACCAACGCCAACTCGGTGGTATAGGTGTCAAAAGCTGATTTTTGAAAGTCACTTGCGATGGCTTTAAACAGATTTTGTTCATGAGCCAAGATTGCTTGTTTCAATCGTTTCAGTTGTTTTCGGCGAAACGAGATCGATTTAGTTTCATGAGATTGAAAATAAGCGCGTTGTTGTTCAATTATGTGTTGCAAAATGAGGCGGTATTATTAGAAATGGTAAGGTAAAAAGAATCCTATATATTTTGCATATAGCAATCGATTAAATCTGCTATTATATGCAGTACCAGCGCAACTCCAACGATACGGGATTTTTTAAAAAGAAGTAAAAATAAATAGATTCCAAATGCCAAATAAGAGTGCAATAAATGAACATCTATACTGCATCGGTTGGGATCAAAAATTGGCGTTGCGACCAAATGATCTAAATCGATGAGCATGGTAGCCAAAAAGATAAGCCACACTTTCTTCCAAGAGTTTCTATAAAAAACAAAGGCAATAAGACCTGGTAGTAAAAAATGAAATGAATAGTGAAGAATGTGCTGCCACATGGAAATTTATCCTTTGCCTTGCTTTCGGTTTAAAACACGATATTCTTCATAACATTCGCTTATCGCATCTAAGATTTGTAGATCACTGGCCGTTCGAATAAAATCGGCTGAATAACTACAGTTATTAAGGATTTCATCAATATCTACGCGCTCAAGCTGCAGGACAGCCATTAGTGTTTCTCGATCGTATTTAGTTTGAAGTAAATTTCGGATTTCATCATCTTCTTTCATTTTACGTAGCTTACGCATTTGTTTCGGGCGTTTTCCGAATACATTGTACAGAAAGTCAGCAGGATTAAAAATGGCACTTAGTACTTTATTAACCGCTCCTGGCGACTTATTACCTGCCTCGTACCCTACTGTATTGAGTCCCGATATTCTATAACGGTAGTTATCGTAAATTGGAATGAGCTTTGCATCAACTTCAACGTAACCTGTTAATTGGACTGGGCGCACTACAACTTCCTCTAGTGCAATTCCTAATTCGGTCATTTTAACCTTAATGTCCCCAAACTTTAACCAGTCATTGGTCACACGAACTCGAATTGATTTAAAACCGAGGTACGAAAAATACAAGGTGTCGTTCACAGTTGCCTTGATAGCAAAAGCTCCCGATTTATCACTTGTAGTTCCTTTCACCTGATTCAGGTTCACAATATTCACGTTCTCCAAAGGAAGATCGTTGGCGTCATTTAGTACACGTCCTTCGATCACACCTTCATCTTGACTCCAAATTAATTGGCTACTAAGGAATAAGAGAAAAAATACGTAGGTAATCTTTTTCATAAGCTGTGGTAAAACTAATCATTTAGACGGGAATTTCTTCCAAAAGTTTCGTTAACAAGCATTATTCTATCAAAGATTATTCAAATTACATTAACGAAGAAGGCATTTTATCCTCTTCGACGCCTTCTACCACCTGTTCCACTATTATTTGAACCCGAATTTCTTCGGCGGCTTTTTCCTTCAAATTTTGGTTTATCGTCACTACCAAAACGATTGCTTTTCTTCTTAAAACCACTTTTACTTCCGCGTCCGCGATCTCCTCCGCCTCGGTTACTTCTACCACGATCTCCTCCATGTCCACGGCCTCCACTTTTGCGACCAGAACCTCTTCTACCAGATTTTGAAATTTCAATTTCAATGACTCTACCGTTATACTCCATGCCGTTAAGCAGTTCGAGTACCTTGGCACTATGCTTTTCATCTGTATTGAAAAACGAAAATGTCTCCATCGTATCTACGTGAAAAACATCGTCCTTGCCAAGTTCCGTAATCTCACGAACCAAATCTTTAAGATCCATCCACTGCAATCCATCCTTACGGCCTAGATTTAGAAAATAGCGAACACTGTTTTCGGTATATTGTTTCGAATCACCTCCGCGCCCTTCTTCAACATTAAGATCTTTTGCCTTTTTATAATAATTATAAAAACGTGTAAATTCTACAGAAAAGACTTTCTTGATCAATTCCTCTTTTGAGAACTCTTCCATTACCTTCTCTATAGCAGGTAAATAAGTGTCAATTTCGTGATTGACTTCTGTATCTTTAATTTTATTGGCCAGATGAAATAATTGAACTTCACAGATTTCCATACCGTTAGGCACTTCTTTTTTGACAAATTCTTTCTGAATTTTTTTCTCAATTGCCTTAATTTTTCTGACTTCACTTTTGGAAACTATAACCATAGAAACCCCAGATTTTCCGGCACGTCCTGTACGACCACTACGGTGCGTATAGGTTTCAATCTCGTCTGGTAATTGGTAGTTGATTACATGTGTAATGTCATCTACATCTATTCCACGAGCCGCTACATCGGTCGCGACCAACATTTGAATTTGGCGCGTTCTAAACGATTTCATCACCAAGTCACGCTGATTCTGACTTAAGTCTCCGTGCAATGCGGCTGCGCTATACCCATCTTCAATAAGCATTTCGGCCACCTTTTGCGTATCTCTTTTCGTACGACAAAAAACAACAGAAAATATATCTGGATTCGTATCTGAAAGTCGCTTTAAGGCTTGGTAACGATCTCTTGCATTCACCAAATAATATTCATGAGAAACATTCTTCGAACCAACGTTCTTAGAACCTACTGTGATTTCAATAGGCTCATGCATAAACTTCTTTGCAATTGTAGATACCTCTTTAGGCATTGTTGCACTAAATAACCAAGTATTTTTGTCTTCTGGCGAATAGGATAAAATTTCTGTGATGTCTTCATAGAATCCCATATTTAGCATTTCATCGGCCTCGTCTAATACGCAATATTCAATTTTTGAAATATCGATCATACGACGACCGATCATATCTTTCATACGTCCGGGAGTCGCCACAATAATTTGCGCCCCTTTTTTAATTTTTGAAGCCTGATCTGTAATACTTGCTCCACCGTAAACGGCCACAACGTTAAGTCCCTTTACATACTTTCCGTAGTTCTTTAACTCATTGGTAATTTGCAAACATAGTTCACGAGTTGGTGAAAGAATTAATCCTTGTGTTGTTCTACTCTCTGGATTGATTTTTTGAAGCATTGGAAATCCAAAAGCTGCTGTTTTTCCAGTACCTGTTTGTGCCAAAGACACCATATCAGTCTCTTGTTCGAGTAGAATAGGGATTGCTTTTGCTTGTACTTCTGAAGGGGTTTCGAAGCCCATATCGGTGATGGCTTGCAATAGATTTTCTTGCAGACCTAAGTCTTGAAATGTTGACATTTCTATATGTTTAATCGTTAGTGTGTTGATTTGTAGACCACGACGATTAACCCAATGTCTCACTACAACACTTCCTCACCCTGAGGAATTTGCGGCAAAGGTAGTGTTTTATATCCGAGGAATAAAATAGACACCTGAATGTGTTTCAAGTCCTGATCCGACCGAGAATCCAAACAATCGACTTCTCACTGTAGAGAGAATCGAAATGTCTGAAAAATAATCATTAAGTAAAAATACGTATTGCATTCTTGAGACAGCACTTGTAAGTTTATTCCTATAATTATAACATGAACAACTGTTAATAAGTTCTTCATTCAAAATCTACTATTATGGGAGCAAATCAATCTAATTTATCAAAACCTGGTTATGGCTATGATATGGTCGTAGCAGTTACACAGTCTAGTATTAATGGTATTATGAAGGAATTTCTTCATAACAGTGGCTCTCCCGTGGTATCCATGTATTATATCATGGACGATTCGGGCAATCCAAAAGCTATTACCAAGACCGCTTTACTTAAAGTTACAGGAGGAATAGATCCTTTAACGATACTAGCTGGCACACCGATTACAGATGCTAAAATTCAAGCCTTAGCCAAAGCTTCTTTTTGGTATGCCTTCGAAGCAAAAATTGGGCTTCCTCCAGGATATGCTCCTGTTAACCCTAGTGGCCCGGCTTTACCAGATATCGTAGAATTCACAGCCAGTGAAGGAATGGTTGATTATAATTTAACTTGTTCAGAATTTCAGGTGGTAGAAGCGTCTTACGGTCCAAAAGGTATTATATCTTGGCTTAACGAAACTCAACCCAATGGAAACGCATGGCTTTTTAATGCGCATGTACCAACGAGTCAGATTCCAGTCACAGATTATTCCAATCTGCCTTCTGATGTGAAAAACGCAACGAGCGGTTTAAGTGCAGGTACCTTTAGTGTACAGCAATTGTTATTAGACCTAGACAAAGCAATTTTAAATACCTCAGCAACAATAGTTGGAGTTGAGCCTGGCACCCCATTGTATAATGCGTTAAGCAGCGTATTCTTAGGCGCATATTTTACGCAATTGAAGGCAAGCGGTCATCCCGTATTAAATTATTCAATTAAGCAAGCTTCCGCACCAGCTGCTAGTATTAGTGTAAGTGATCTCGAGTTATGGATCAATCCTTTTGTTGGAGCCAATGGTGTAAAAGTTGACCATCCTAACGCAACCCAGCTAAATCTCCAAACGCTTAACTATTTATGCAGTACAGCTGGTAATTCACTGGCGCCACCAGCTCAATTTACTTGGAACTGGGTAGACGAAAACGAACTTTCCACCACGGCAGGTGTCATGGCCATCAAAAAATCCATCTTCGTCCAACATTTAAAAAAGGAATTGGCGGAGATAGGCGCTGGACCATCTCTTTCTAGAATACCCATACCAAAGATTCATATTAAAGAAGACTTATCAGGTGGTTCTTTGAGCTTAGGTTTTGTGCTTGGTGAATCTCCTCAATTTCCACTTTCAGTTAGATCCTATCATATAGATAATACTGGTAATACAGTACTTAATTTTGGCTGGAGTTCTAGTGGCGAAGACGAAAGTCATGGCTACCTTGGTGTAAAATTGGGGGAGTTCAAGGTAAAATATTATGCCACCTCTGAAATAGCACTATCCGGAGATAAAATTACACTGACGAATCATTTTGTAATGCACGGTAATCTTAACATTTTGCACGTTGGTAAAGCAGACGGCAATTGGATAGATGTGACAGTGACCACAGATTATGTGCTTGGAGTTGATGCGTCTGGAAACCTTACCATCACCCAGCAAACTCCCGTTGTAGGTCCTAACAATGGTAACACGGGTGAAAACATTATTATTAAGCTACTCCATTGGTTGGATTCAGATATTACGCTCTCCCACATTGTAAACTCATTTGCAAGCTGGGCTGAAACCATATCTCAACAAAGCGTAGATAATGTAGCTATGGCCTTAAACGGTTCCAGAAAATGGGTATTCCCAGGCGGAAAGACCTTCTCATTCCAAAGCACCGGGTTTTCAGACAGTCAAGATCTAGTAGCCAATCTTTTGTATAACAGCACCCATTAATCATCCCAAATAATTCGTAACCATGTCTACAAAACTTTCAGTTCAGTCACAACTTATAGATAATTATTTCCTATCGGAAGTAGTTGCTCCACAAAAAACGTTTCAAGCAGTGCAAACCGATACGGGTCTAGCGCTTTTGTTCTCCATTGGGAGCGATAGTGTTTTCTATCTCATTCAACAAGAACAAGGAACGCGTTCGGGATGGAAGAAAACTAATTTGAGTTCAACTCTAGGAACCGTGAAAACCTTTCACGTTGCGCAAAACAAAAGCAATGGAGCTATAGATATTGCTATAGTTACAACAGATGGTAATCATGATAAGGTATTTCTTTCATTAAACAATCCAGCTTCAGGAACCACGTTAAATCCTTCAGAACTAAAATGGAAGGAAGTTCCATATGACGATAGCTCAAAGCCAATTGACCAACTGACGGTAGATTCGGTATTTATTTCAGAATCGAACGTATCAGAATATATTGTTATCGACCTGTTGGGAACTAACAACTTCATAGATCGATATTACCTAAAGCCAGACAATGAATTAGGTTCTGTCTGGAATTTCATGAACATTGGTGGGCAACTCAATCCTGGAGTACAGAGTGCATTGGGAAGAAAAGGTGGTGATATCGTAGATGGCATGTATAACCTAGGTGAAATTAGCAACAATAAGAAAAAGACGGAGGAATTGTTGTATCTGCAGTTATACAACCCATACGGTGGTACTCCTTCCGAAACAAGATTAACTCGTCCTAAGGGTTCTACCGAACTAGCTACCGTTATTACCGACGCTGCAACGGGAGAAACCGCGCTATTTGTATCAGGGGGTGGCACACTTACTTATTTCGCAGGGGAAAATCAACAATTGAACGCCGTAGGAACTGCCGTCCTTCAACATCCATTATTTGATGATGTACAAAAAATATTTGCGTACCTAGGGGATGGTGTAATCGTGGTCTGGGGCATCAATAGAGCCAACACCGTTTTTTATACAGAGTGTCCTATAGACAAAGTTTCTGATCCTAGTGCTTGGAGCTGCCCAATACCTATTATGACTCAAGTTGATCAAGTTTCACCCTTCATCAACAGAGGTAATAAGGCGAATATGTTTTTTGCCGTTGCTGGAAACAATTTGAAAATCGCCACGCAATCGCCGCAATCGACCTTATGGAATATAGAATCGGTTTCATTAGCGCAGCCCAACACCAAAGCAAAAAAGGAACTAACGTATATGTCTACATTTGTAGCCACAGATGCAACGGGAAAACCTAAGGTTCAAACATCGCTCATGGTAAGTGCCGCTTCGCGTGCACGATTTTATATTAACGACTTGTATTACGTGCTAGACAAGGAACCAATTCCGGTATCCACAGACGGTCGTGGGCGATTAACCATCATTGAAAAAGTAACAGGTATTACAGGTACGAATGTAACAGTATCTAATGGGAATGGTGTTTCACTAACATCCAATCCCGTCCATGGAACTTTAGAAAAGGCCTTCGCCCTTAATTCGAAAGAAAAACTACGCAATGCAACGGTGCCAAAGATGGACGGTAGTCGTCCTCCACTGATCCCTTCAGGAACATCTGACGGAGACTTAAATATAGCTGTGACTGCCATAGGTAATTTACAAAACGCCTATAAGCAATGTAGCACGCATCCAAACGTAGAATACGACCAGCTGCAAATTATTGCCAATAGCTTTCCGGAGGCAATCGCTGCTGAGGCAGGAAATCTATATGCTTGGATGGTTTCTGGTGTTAAGCACACGATACAAGTTATTCAGGATAAGGCAACAGGTGCATGGAGCATTTTGGTTACCATTGCTGGAAAGATATATCATGCCCTGCTAAACGGGATTGAAAAGGTTGCAGGTGCATTACGTTGGATTTTTAATGCGTTGAAGGCAGCAATAAATGATTTATTAGATTTTCTAAAACACTTATTTGAGTGGAAGGAAATTTGGAAAACTCATGAGGTAGTCGCCCAAATTATGACTAATGGAATTTCATATTTATCCAAAGAAACCGCTTCAGAATCCAGTGGGCTTAAAGGACATATCAATGACGCGATATCAACCATTTCGGATAAATTCCCAACTTTAGAATTACCCGAGAAATACAAGAGTAAAACGATTCAATCTTATGTGAATCAACTGGACCCTAAGCTCGTTAGCTTAGTTCATAGTTCGGAGATCGACTGGATCGTGCGTAATCTTTTACACTGCGCACCGTCAATAGCTACAGTTGATGCCGAAACATTAGGATCGAATCCTTTAACCGACTTGGTTACGAAAGATTTTCCTGAAATTCTAAAAAATACAGTTCTTCCAAAAATTAAAGATTTATTTAAAGATAAAGAACATCTTTACGCTACATTTTTAAACTCAGATCTTACTCTTGAGACCATGTTCGATTTTCTCAAACAATTGGGTAGTGAAATGTTGACTGTAATTAAAGATGTACTCAACAAATTACTAGAACTTGCAGAAAGTGCCGTGAGTTACATTTCGGATGCGCTCGTTGGCGCATTGGAAATTCCTTTTATTTCTGAACTATATGAAACATTGAGTAACTTTTTCGGAAAGGGAGAAAAACTCAATGTAATTAATGGAATCACATTCTTGATAGCCATTCCAGCCACAGCTATTTTTTCTGCAGCCAAAGGCCATGCTCCTTTCGCAAATGGAGCACAAGGTCTAGATAATCCCGATTTGTTCGCTCAACTGTTTCATTTTGTGTCAAATCCAGATGCAGAATTACTTCAGATGATGAGTTTTGAAGATGTATACAACGAAATATGTCATCCCATTGGCGGAGCTATAGCTCTATTAAAGGACGCCATTGCTGGTGTAGTAGACTTTAGTAATACTAATCTGTTTTTTGAAGTTTTTGTAGCTGGAATGGATGTACTTGTGACGGCACTTACGGTAGAAATTCCAGAAGGTATAAGTCCGTGGTATTATACCCCAAAATGGGCGGCAGACCTTATACTAAATCTTATTATTGGCATTCCAGTTGGGTTTATTCCTGAACCAGGAGCCGCGATAGGAAATTTAATAATAACGCTTTTGGACATTCCATTTTATTTGTTCACCGATATTGCTATTCCAGTAGTTAAAGGAGCAGACGAATTTGCCAATTGGTTGCCTTTAATTCTGGATAGTGCCGTAATTTTAGGAAACACTATTGGTGATATTGGGCTCATTGCCAACGGACTTGGTCAAGACAGTGTGTTTGTTGGAGCAGAACTATCATGGTTAATTCCTATTGGTATTGTTGTTGGAGGGATAGGATTTTCGATTTCGGCATTGTCTGACACAGCAGGATTGGTCACAGAAATTGTGATGGAATAAGGATAGATGAATTAACTCATTTATTGGCTCAAAAAGGCTACGAGTTTCGCAATTGCTTTGCCTCTGTGACTAATACGACCTTTTGCCTCTTGATTCATTTGAGCGAATGTTTCGTCGTATCCATTGGGTAGAAATATAGGATCGTATCCAAATCCGTCGGCTCCCTTTTGTTCAGTAGTTATAACACCTTCACAAATACCCGTAAATAAATGTTCATCATCGTCTAAAGAAAGTGCAACCACCGTTTTAAAATGAGCGTTTCGGTCGTTTTGATTGTTCAATGCTCCTAACAATTTGGACATATTTGCTTGGGCATCATTTTCCGGACCGGCATAACGAGCGCTATACACTCCAGGCGCCCCACCTAATGAATTAACTTCTAAGCCTGTATCATCGGCAAAACAGTTATATCCATAGTTCACTTTCACGAAGCGAGCCTTCAGTAGCGCATTCCCTTCAATAGTGGGCTCAGTTTCTGGAATATCATCATGACATCCAATGTCTGTGAGACTCATTAATTCGATCGCTGAAGGCAATAAGGCCTGAACCTCTCTAAGTTTATTTGGATTGTGAGTTGCAAAGACAAGTTTCATTGATTTTTTTTAACAGCTATTAATGACTAGAATGCAATGCGACTCGATTACCTTCCGTATCTTCCATAAGACCCATAAACCCGTGCTCTGGTGATATTTGAGTTTTTTCTTGTAACACTTTACCTCCAGCTGCTTCTACTCTACTTAACTCATCTTTAAGATCTTGACAAGACAAATAAACGAGTGTTCCCTCATGACTTGGCACATACGAATCGTACTGCATTAGTCCGCCAGTAGCTCCATATGTATCTTGTCCATTGTTTGGAAACCATGCCATTTTAGGGCCACCTAAATCCATTGCTGTCATTGTGATTTGAAACACATCTTCATAAAACTTTTGCGCTCGCTCGATGTTAGCAACTGGAATTTCGAACCAAGCAACTGGATTTTGACTTTTCATATTAGTTATTTTCTAATGTACTTTTTAAATCAGCTAATCCTTCTTCAAAATCTTTGCCTACAGCCTTTTCCATATTAAAAAACATCATCATAACATTCATAGGTGCTTTGTGAGATCCATAAAAGCCCCATGTCACTTCAGTGCCGCCGTTTGCTTCTTTGGTATGAAAAAATCCATTACTCGTGCTTTTAAAGGGTTTTAAAAAGCGTAGTTCACTTTCCATAAGTTTGCCTTCCTCGATTTTAATAATTTCCTGCTCACCATGCCCCACTTGTTTATGATCGCTTTCCCAACGAGAAACAAATCCAATTTTCCCATCTTCACCAGTGAATGTCTGCTTCATACCAGGGTCTCTTTTTTTCCATGGAGACCAATGGTCTTGATTCTTAACATGCTTAATGTATTCAAAAACCTCTGAGATAGGTTTATCGATCTGAACGCTACGGCTCACTTTGTAATTCTTGGGCGCCACAAGAGTAAGAATGAATAATACGGCGACAATGATGAGAAGAATGTATAAAAATATCATAGTGGTATTGGTTTAAGTTGACATTAAAATTACGGTTTTTTTTCTTCCCAATATCGACGTTCAATCTCTTCTATGCTTTTTATACATTTTCGAGTCCACTGCATTTTTAATTCATTTTTTTCCAATTCTGACAACTGCCAATTAATATCAGATTGTTGCAGTCTTGTAACCACATCTTGAAGAATAATGGCAGCCGAGACAGAAATATTGAGACTCTCTGTAAAACCATACATTGGGATTTTTAAATAACCATCGGCTGCATTCATGACTGTTTCACTGACTCCTTCGGTTTCTCTTCCGAAGAAAAAAGCACTCTTCGCAGTTACATCAAATTCGTGAAGCATTTGGGAATCGTTATGTGGAGAAGTAGCGATAATTTGATAGCCATTACTGCGCAAATCATCGATGCAATCTTCCACTTTAGAGTGCCTATAAATATCTACCCACTTTTGCGCACCCATGGCAATTTCTCTATCAACACGTTTTCCTAAACCTTCTTCAATAACATGAAGATCTTGTATACCAAATACATCACAACTGCGCATTACGGCACTTGTGTTGTGCAACTGATAAACGTCTTCGGTAGCAACGGTAAAATGACGAGTTCGTTGTGCTAATACCTTATCAAAAAGTTCGCGACGTCTATCGGTTAAAAACGATTGAAGATGTTCTAAAAGGTCGAGATCCATGCCTGCAAGTTAAAAATTCTAAAAAAATAAATGGACGCTTCAATAACGAATAGATTTTTATACTTTTAATTTATGAAAATTGCAGTACTAACGGGCGCAGGAATAAGCGCCGAAAGCGGATTAAAAACATTTCGAGATAGTAATGGACTATGGGAAGGCCATGATGTAATGGAGGTAGCAACTCCAGAGGGGTTTGCTAAAAACCCAGATTTGGTATTGGAATTTTACAATCAGCGTAGAAGACAACTTTTAGAAGTTTCTCCAAATGCAGCTCATATCGCTTTAGCAGAGCTAGAACAGCAATGTGAAGTGGTTATCATTACTCAAAATGTTGACGATTTACACGAACGAGCCGGTAGCAAAAATGTGATTCATTTGCATGGCGAACTACTCAAAGCGAGAAATGTAGTTAATGAACATTCGGTGCGAGATTGGACAAAAGATATTGTGTTAGGTGACTCCTGTGAAAATGGGCATCAGCTTCGTCCTCATATCGTTTGGTTTGGAGAAGCTGTACCTATGATCGAAACTGCGGCCAAAGAGATAATGACAGCAGATGTGGCCATGGTTATTGGTACTTCTATGCAAGTGTATCCTGCAGCCGGATTAATTCAATACACAGCTCAAGATGTTCATACCTATTTTGTGGATCCAAATCCTTCGGTAAAATCATCTAAAAACATGACTGTTTTTGCCGAAAATGCGACGACGGGTGTCCCTAAAGCAATTGAATTGATTATTCGATAAAACTAGCTGGAATGAGTTCATTTTGGATGGCATAGATCACCAATCCAGCAATGTTTTTGACTCCCGTTTTATCCTGAAGATTTTTTCTATGAACCTCCACGGTTCTCTTACTAATAAAAAGTTTATCTGCGATTTCTTGAGAGGTTAACTGTTTGCATATAAGTTCTAAAACTTCACGTTCTCGTTTGGTAATGAACTCATCATCAAAAACCGTTTTCACCTCATTCTTATCACTCGTATTATTTAACCCCTTAATGGCTCGCATGACATCGGTATCATAATAAAATCCATTATAAAAAACCTGCTTAATAGTATGCAATACTTTGGAAGTTCCTGAATTTTTGACCAAATAAGCACTTGCACCTACATCTATCATATTTCTGATAAAGGGTTTCGTGTTGTAGGTAGTAAGCGCGATAATACTAATCTCTGGATATGCCTTGTGAATTACTTTCGTAGCCTCTACTCCATTGAGTTCAGGCATCTTAATATCCATAATTATAATGTCCGGCAATTCGTCGGCACCCGCCAAATAGTCGATTAATTCCTTACCGTTTTCGGCTTGAAAAACAATAGAAATTTCTTCATCTTTAGAAAGAATATGAGACATTCCAACTCTAAAGAGTTCTTCGTCGTCGGCAAGGACTAGATTAATATTCACAGAGGTCAGGTTGTTAAATTGGTTACCGTAAATTTACGCAAATTCTTATTGCAAAGTAGCGTCTAAAGAAAAAAACAACAGGTAAATCAAATTTAGAGATTTTTGGTAACGCGAACTTTCATGCCTTCTCCTGGAGCTGAAATCATTTCGAATTGCGCATGCAAAATGGCAGCTCTATTTTGCATTCCACTAATTCCAAGCCCTTTCTTTTCAAACGCTTTTGAAACATCACATCCCTTACCATTATCTTCATACCCCAGTACGCATTGGGCCTCACTGGATTCTAAATGAAGACTTAGTTTGGACGCTTCGCTATATTTAATTGCGTTATTAAACAATTCTTGAGCAATTCGAAACAAATGCAGTTCGTCGTTATCTGAAAGACCACTTCCGGAATAATTAAGTGCATATTCAACTTGAAAGGCACCTGCCTCCGAAACTTCTTCACACAGTTCCTCAATCGCTGCTTTCAGCCCAAACTTCTCCAAAGTGGGAGGCAACAAATCATGTGCGATACGTCTCGAATTTTCCAATACTGTAGCCGTCACTTTCTGAATACTCTCACCAAATTTATGAGCGTCTTCGGTTGTAATATCGCCTTCCGTTAAAAAGTTAGCATTAAGAGAAACCACATTGAGTTTTGAGCTAATAGCATCATGCATATCTTGGGCTATACGTTTGCGTTCTTCCTCCTGTGTGATTATCGTAGCCTGAAGCATATTTTTTTGATGCTCAATTTCCATATGAGCCTTTTCCAGTTGTGTTTTTATGATCCGTTTCCGGGAAAAGTAAAAGAATAACACCGTTGCCAACGCCATTAATAGAAGCAAGCCTATGGCAATTAGGATAAGGTTAATAAGCTGATTTTCGCTATTGAATATTTCTTCCACAGGTTGAAGATAGGAAACTTTTAAACGTATTCTTTTTTAGTAATCTATTGATTTTCTAAAAAGGCTAACACATTGGATTCTATTCGGTTTTGAATATTGGTAAGATCTGCCTTCACAAACGATTCTCCTGTGATGTTTTCAAACAATTCGATATATCGATCCGATACCGTTTCAATATATGCATCACTCATTTCCGGAACCTGCTGCCCTTCCAATCCTTGGAACCCATTTTGAATGAGCCATTGTCGAACAAACTCCTTTGATAATTGTTTTTGTGGCTCTCCTCTTTCCTGTCGCTCATGATATCCTTCGGCGTAGAAATATCGAGAAGAATCTGGCGTATGAATCTCGTCTATTAAGACGATAACACCGTCACTAGTTTTACCAAATTCGTATTTTGTATCTACAAGAATTAAACCTCTTTTCGCTGCAATCTCGCTCCCACGCTGAAACAGCTTTCTGGTATAATCCTCTAAAATTGCATAATCTTCTTTAGACACAATTCCTCGTCTTAAAATATCTTCACGAGAAATGTCCTCATCGTGATCTCCTTTTTCTGCCTTCGTAGCTGGAGTAATAATCGGACTAGGAAATGCATCGTTCTCCTGCATTCCATCTGGCATTGGGACACCACATAGCATGCGTTTACCTACTTTATATTCACGTGCCGCATGACCGCTCATATAACCTCGAATGACCATTTCAACTTTAAACGGTTCACAAGCCAGACCAATAGCGACATTAGGGTCTGGAGTAGCCGTTAGCCAGTTAGGAACAATATCTTCGGTATCCTTCATCATCTTCGTCGCAATCTGATTTAGGATTTGCCCTTTATAAGGGATCCCTTTTGGCATTACAACATCAAAAGCACTCAAACGATCCGTGGCTACCATAACCAATTGGTTGTTGGCAAGCGTATACACCTCTCGTACTTTCCCTTTATAAACGTTTTCCTGACCAGGAAAGTTAAAATTAGTATCTGTAATGGTATTCATGTCTAATTTCTGTTTTCAATCGACTTATAGGCTGCAATTACTTTCTTCACTAACTTATGGCGAATGACATCTTTATCGTCTAGATAAATCATACCAACTCCATCCACATCTTTTAAAACTAAAAGTGCTTCTTTAAGACCCGAAATAACACGTCTTGGTAAATCGATTTGTCCCGGATCTCCGGTAATCATAAACTTGGCATTTTTGCCCATACGCGTTAAAAACATTTTCATTTGGGCATGTGTTGTATTTTGTGCTTCGTCTAAAATCACAAAGGCATTGTCTAAGGTACGTCCACGCATAAAGGCCATTGGGGCTATTTGAATGGTTCCCTTTTCAATATAAGACTCTAGCTTTTCGGCCGGTATCATATCCCTCAAGGCATCGTAAAGTGGTTGCATATAAGGATCGAGTTTCTCTTTTAAATCTCCAGGTAAGAATCCTAAGCTCTCTCCCGCTTCCACAGCAGGTCGAGTAAGTATAATTCTTCGAACTTGCTTCTCTTTTAATGCTTTTACCGCCAACGCAACACCAGTATATGTTTTACCCGTTCCAGCCGGACCGATGGCAAACACCATATCGTTTTTGCTCATCGTTTCTACTAATTTACGTTGATTAGCAGTTTGTGCTTTTATAAGACGGCCATTCACACCATGTACTAAAACCTCACCAGCTTTTACCGGAGTTTCATAGTCTGTTTTACTATCGCTCATCAATACTCGTTCTATGGTATTTTCATCCATTTTGTTATACTTGAGGTATTCCTCGAAAAGCATATTTAAGCGGGAATCAAATTCTTCCAAAACATCTTCGTCTCCGTAGGCCTTTATTTTGCTGCCTCGGGCTACTATTTTTAGTTTGGGGAAGTATTTTTTAAGTAAGTCAATATTAGCATTTTGCTGTCCAAAAAATTCTCTAGGACTGATCTCGGTAAGTTCAATTATAAGTTCGTTCAAAAGCGGTTTTATTTATGGAAGGTTGTACTTACTGTAAATATAGTTTTTCTAATTGCAAAAGTAGCGTAAATTTGTATGCGTTGTTTTAACAAAATATCAACAATTTTAGATGCCCATAATAACTCTTACGACCGATTTTGGAGAAAAAGATCACTTTGCAGGTGCGGTTAAAGGGGCGATCTATTCTGAATTAGAAAATATCCGAATTGTCGATATATCGCATAGTGTTTCCCCTTTTCATATTGCCGAAGCTGCATACATCATTCAGAATGCTTACCGAAGCTTTCCGAAAGGAACTATACATATTATAGGTATTGATAGTGAACTCAATCCGGAAAATAAACATATTGCACTCTTGCTAGATGGTCATTATTTTGTTTGTGCCAACAACGGAATTATTTCCATGCTTACTTCAGAAATACGCCCTGAAAAGGTCGTCGAAATAAACATTCATGATCGCATCGAAAGCAATTTTCCTGTGTTGGACGTTTTCGTGAAAGTTGCCTGTCATATTGCACGCGGTGGAACGCTTGAGGTAATTGGCAAATCAATCACAGAAATTAAACAACTCACAGGAATTCAACCTGTGGTGAATCCTGAAGGAACTCAAATAGTCGGTAATGTAATCTACATAGATAACTACGGAAATGTAATTTGCAATATCAGTAAAGAGCTTTTTCAAAAGGTTGGAAAGGGACGCGATTTTAAAATAACAGCACGCACGGCAAATTTTTCAAAAGTACATACGCATTACAGCGAAGCCATCAACTTTGAACTAACTTCAGATAAGCGAGAAGAAGATGGTAAAAAACTAGCGTTATGGAATGCCTCTGGTTATCTAGAGCTTGCTATTTATAAAAGTAATCCTAGTACGGTAGGAAGTGCTTCTACCCTTTTTGGACTTGCTTATCGAGACTCGATAACAGTGAATTTTCAGTAAATCATAAAAACGATAAAAAGTGTTCACAAGAATTGTAAAGATGGAATTTAAGGATGCAGAAGTTGAAGCTTTTCTCAGTAATTTTGACAAGGTAAAAGAACGAATACGAAACTTCCCAGGTTGTCAACATTTGTCGCTTTTAAGAGACAAAAATGATCCAACTATATTTTTTACGTACAGTAAATGGGAAGATGAAGCAGATTTAGAAACATATAGAAAAAGTGATTTGTTTAAAGGTGTATGGGCAACAACCAAGCCTCGTTTTCGTTCTAAAGCGCAAGCTTGGAGTGTTGATGTAAAAGAACAAATTCAATAAATTGTCAAGTTATTGGCGTACATGGTAGCATTAATTAAAAAAGAAATACGAAGTTTTTTTGCCAGCCCAATTGGTTATTTGGTGATTGGGGTATTTTTAGTGGTGAACGGACTTTTTTTATGGGTATTTCAAGGTGCTTACAATATTTTAGATAGTGGTTTTGCAGACCTTTCTCCATTTTTTGAATTAGCCCCTTGGGTACTATTATTTCTGATCCCAGCGGTCACCATGAGAAGCTTTAGTGAAGAGCGCAAAATGGGTACACTCGAATTACTTCGCACGCAACCGATTTCCATGAATTCAATTGTTGGTGGTAAATACCTTGGAGCTCTATCACTCATTATATTGGCTTTAATTCCAACACTAATTTACATTACCACCATCTCATCGCTAGGAAACCCTTCGGGTAACTGGGACGTTGGTAGTACCATTGGTTCCTATATTGGTTTGCTATTTTTAGCCATTGCGTATACAGCTATCGGTATTTTTACTTCCACACTTTCCAAAAATCAAATTGTAGCCTTTATCATAGCTGTGTTTAGTTGTTTTGTCTTGTATTACGGCTTTGATGGTCTGGCATCGATTAGTCAAGCTTTCGATCTATCCAAATTAGGTATGAAATCCCATTTCGATAGCGTGGCTAGAGGCGTTCTGGATACCAGAGATCTCATCTATTTTTTAAGTATTGCGTTCTTGTTTTTAGGAGCGACTGTCATTCATCTTAAGCGAACACCGTGAAGTTGAAACAAAACATAAAAAATATAACCCTTCTCATTGCTGGAATTCTAATTCTCAATTGGGTAAGTTCCTTGGTTTTTAAAAGATTCGATCTCACTAAAGATAAGCGCTACACCTTGTCTGAAGCTTCTAAAAACACTTTGGCAACCGTCGACTCGCCTATTATAGTAGATGTCTTTCTTAAAGGAACCGCCGCTCCAGAATTCAAACGGTTAAAAGAAGAAACGGAGCAGTTACTTGCCAGTTTTACAACCTACAATCAGAATGTTAGATACGAGTTTATTAACCCCTTAGAAGATGAAGAAGATGCGCAAGCTATAGCACAGCAACTGGCCAGCATGGGATTAACCGCTGCCCAGGTTGAAGTGAAGCAAAATGGCAAAACAAATACTGAAGTAGTCTATCCCTGGGCATTAGCGACTTATCAAGAGAAGACCGTGCGGATACCTTTGCTTAAAAATCAATTAGGAGCAACTACCGAAGATCGCGTAAGCGCCTCAATCCAAAACTTAGAATATGCATTTGCTGATGGGTTCAGTAAATTAAGTACTCCCAAACGCAGAAAAGTAGCCGTTTTAAAAGGCAATGGAGAATTAGACGATCGCTATGTAGCAGATTTCTTCGCAAGCTTAAAAGAGTACTATTTTATTGCTCCATTTACGCTGGATTCGGTTGCTAGCAATCCACAAAAAACACTTAACGATATTGCCCAATACGATTTATTGGTAATTGCACAGCCTTCTGAAGCTTTTTCAGAACAAGAAAAATATGTCCTCGATCAGTTTACCATGCAAGGAGGATCATCATTATGGTTACTAGATGCTACCCAAACTGAACTTGATACTGTGAGCGGTAAAACTTTTGCCGTACCAAGAGATTTAAACCTATCAGATTTCTTCTTTAAATATGGCTTACGCATCAATCGGAATCTCGTAAAAGACATTTACGCCGCACCAATTACGTTAGCAACAGGATCTGAACGAGAATCACAGTATAGTAGTTATCCGTGGTTTTACCATCCTCTCTCTTCCAGTGCTAATAATCACCCAATTGTAACCAATATCGAAGGAGTTAAATTTGAGTATGCAAGTAGCATTGACACCCTAAATAATGGTATCGATAAAACAATTTTGCTGAGCAGTTCTCCCGTGACAAAATTAGTTGGGTTACCTGCTGCTATTGACTTTGATAAGGAAATTCCTGAAAATCTTCGCGTAGTTAATGAAGGTCCTGATCCCAATGCATTTCCAGACGGAGAACAGACTTTAGCAGTTTTGCTGGAAGGTAGTTTTACATCCGTTTACAAAAACCGTGTAAAACCTGTTCAATTTGCAGGAGATAAAACAGAGAGTTCTGTTACAAAAATGGTGGTGATTAGCGATGGCAACATCATTAAAAATCAATTGAATGGTAATCGACCTTTGGAGTTAGGCTTCGATAAATTTACGAGTAGCTTCTACGGAAATAAGGAGTTTTTACTCAATACAGTGAATTACTTGTTGGACGATAGCGGACTTATAAACATTCGTACCAAAGAAATTGCGATTCCATTTTTGGACGTCCAGAAAGCTTCCAAAGAGCGCACACAATGGCAGGTATTGAATTTAGTACTACCATTGGGACTTCTGTTAATTTTTGGTGTTGGTTTTACGTATTTCAGGAAGAAGAAGTACGCTAAATAAATGTTGATAAGTTTGTTTTAAGAAGCACTGCTTTTGGAATATCTTTGTATATCGCAGTGGTTGTACAAACCTAAGTCTACAAGTCCCAGATAGATTTGAAAGACCATTGATAGAGACAAAACAGTTACGCACACTAAGAAAAGCAACATTAATGAAATTCATTGTATCGAGTTCGTATTTACTAAAACAACTACAGGTGCTTGGGGGCATCATAAACAACAATAATACTTTACCTATTCTTGATAATTTCCTGTTTCATTTAGATGGGAAATCCTTAACGGTTTCGGCTTCCGATTTAGAGACTACCATCTCATCGCGCTTGGAAGTAGAGAGCAACGAACAAGGTTCGGTTTGCATTCCGGCACGTTTGCTATTGGATACGTTAAAAACCTTTCCAGAACAACCCCTTACGTTCACAGTTGAGGACAACAATACGGTAGAGATAAGTTCAAACAGTGGAAAATACGCTCTTGCATATGCAAGTGGTGAAGAATTCCCTACTGCCGTTGAACTAAAAGATCCAAGTTCAACCGTAATTCAAGGAGATATTTTGGCAACGGCAATTAGTAAGACCATTTTCGCTTCTGGAAATGATGATCTTCGTCCTGTGATGAGTGGTGTTTTCTTTCAATTCTCGTCAGACAGTCTCACTTTTGTGGCAACCGATGCTCATAAGTTGGTAAAATATACCCGTGAAGATGTAACAGCTTCACAAGCTGCCGAATTTATTATGCCGAAGAAACCTTTGAATCTTTTAAAGGGAATCTTGGCAGGTTCTGAAGAAAACGTAACTATAGAATACAACGAAAGTAACGCCAAGTTTACCTTCGATTCTACTGAAATGATTTGTAGATTAATCGATGGGAAATATCCAAACTACGAAGCGGTTATTCCGAAAGAGAATCCTAACAAACTAAGTATAGAGCGTAATCAATTTTTAAACAGTGTGCGTCGTGTAAGTATCTTTAGTAATAAAACTACCCACCAAATACGTTTAAAAATTGCAGGAGCCGAATTGAATATTTCTGCCGAAGATATAGACTACAGCAATAAAGCAGACGAGCGTTTAACTTGTGATTATCAGGGAGACGATATGCAAATTGGTTTTAACTCACGTTTCTTAACTGAAATGCTGAACAACCTAAACAGTGACGAAGTCTCACTAGAAATGTCGTTACCAAACCGAGCAGGTATTTTAACACCGGTTGATGGTCTAGACGAAGGTGAACATGTTACCATGTTAGTTATGCCTGTGATGCTCAATAATTAAGGCATCATCGTAAAAATAAGACAATAAAAAACCCGCTCAATGAGCGGGTTTTGTTATTTTGAGGCATTGCTTATGAAATAAAGCGAATGGTTCCAAAATAACTAGGCGCCTCTCCGTTACTTGCTCTAACTGCATTTACTATAGGAAGCACAAATGCTATAATCCCCACAAAAATGAGCATTAGGATCCCCAAACCTAATAGCAGTATAGCCGGAATGGCTAAAAAAGTATATAACAGCATACTTAGCTGAAAGTTGATAATTGATTTTCCGTGTTCGTCCATCCCAACAACATTATCTTTAGAAGTAAGCCAAATAATAAGGGGAACGATTAGTCCGCCAAATCCTGTAAGATAGGTTAGCAATTGTGATAGATGTGTAATGACGAGTAGTTGATTATCTACACGCATTGCCGAAGGTCTGTTTATGATTTCCATGTTTTTGATTGATTGAAAGGTTATGACTATATGTATGGAATAATGGAGAAATGTTACAGATTCAAAACCTTTCAAAAGAGGTCAAGTCAACTAGCGACTTTAATTTGTATTTTTGCAGCTTATGATTTATGACGACACTATAGTTGCCTTAGCAACACCCGCAGGAGCTGGTGCTATTGCTATTATCCGACTCTCTGGAAACGAAGCTATCGCATTAGCATCGCATGTCTTTGAATCGGTTTCTGGCAAGGTTTTAAAAGATCAACTCACACATACCGTTCACCTTGGACATATCAAAGATGGTGAGCGAATGATAGATGAAGTACTCGCCACTATTTTCAAAAACCCTAAAAGTTATACGGGAGAAGATGTGGTCGAATTTTCATGCCACGGAAGTAACTATATTCAACAGGAAATTATACAACTATTTTTACGCAATGGTGCTCGAATGGCACAAGCGGGCGAATTTACCTTGCGAGCCTTCCTCAATGGTAAGATGGACTTGAGTCAGGCAGAAGCTGTAGCCGATCTTATTTCCAGCGATAGTGCTGCTTCGCATCAATTGGCAATACAACAAATGCGCGGAGGTTTTAGTAATGAAATAAAACGCTTACGTGAGGAATTACTGAATTTTGCTTCCCTTATCGAATTGGAATTAGACTTTGCCGAAGAAGATGTTGAATTTGCGAATCGAGATGATTTTCAGCAATTAATCACTCGAATTACAAATGTCCTAAAACGTCTTATCGATTCGTTTGCAACAGGTAATGTCTTAAAAAATGGTATTCCTGTTGCCATTGTAGGAGAACCGAATGTAGGGAAGTCTACTTTGCTGAACGCTTTGTTAAACGAAGAACGAGCAATTGTAAGCGACATTGCAGGTACTACAAGAGATACCATCGAAGACGAATTGGTGATTGATGGCATCGGATTTCGGTTTATTGATACCGCAGGAATTCGAGAAACTACAGATACCATTGAAGGTTTAGGCATAAAAAAGACCTTCGAGAAGATGGAGCAGGCGCAGGTCGTTGTCTTTTTAATTGATAGCACACAATACTTCAATAATGACAAATCTCTTCAAGAGTTACAAGTAGAAATCGAAAAAATTAAAAATCGTTTTCCGCAGAAACAACTATTAGTGATCGCCAACAAAACCGATCAAATTTCGGAAGAAACAAAATCACATCTTAGCACAAGCGTGTCAAATCTGATTTCCATTTCGGCTAAAACAGGAGATGGTGTAGAAAAACTCAAGACTACCCTACTTGATTTTGTCAACACGGGTGCCTTGCGAAATAATGAAACTATTGTTACCAATACGCGTCATTATGATTCACTTTTAAAAGCACTTGAAGAAATTCAAAAAGTTCAAGAAGGTATTGATAACGAATTAAGCGGTGACTTGCTTGCTATCGATATAAGACAAGCGTTGTATTACTTTGGGGAAATTACTGGGGAAATTTCTAACGATGAATTGTTGGGAAATATCTTTGCCAATTTTTGTATAGGGAAGTAACTATCTTTCTTTTTATTGTTAACTACCTGTTTTTCTTTACTTTATATGTTTTTATCTTCTTTTATTTGTTGCTTATTTGCTCTTTTTTCATTAAATTTGTTGTATATCTGTTGCCCTAAATATGGATTTGTTGCCCAAATCTGTTGGCAGTAGGTTTGGCGAAATGATGCACCATATTGCCCCACGTTGCACCATTACGCTACATAAAGCACCATTTATGAGCAGTAATTTATACATCCCAAAAACTTGTAAGCATTGTGGTAATGCCTTTACAGCACGTACAACAGTTACTAAATACTGTAGTGATATTTGTGCTAAAAGAGCATATAAGGTACGTAAACGTAATGAGAAAGTACAAGCCACACTTGAAGAAACTATTCAACAGCAAAAAGAAATAGTTAATCACTACAACCCAAATGCAGTAAACAACAAAGATTTTTTAAGCGTTACAGAGGCTTCTCAACTCATCGGTGTAAGTAGATGGACCATCCAAAGAATGATACAACAAGGACGTTTAAAAGCAGTTCCTTTTGGTAGAAAACATATAGTAGCTCGTTGGCAAATTGAAAACCTCTTTAATTGATTTATTATGAAAGTAACATTAAGACAGCGCAAAAAAAATGATAATATTAGTTTGTATTTAGACTACTATCATAAGGGAAAAAGGAAAACAGAATATTTGAGGTTATACCTAACTGCCAATCCTAAAACTAAAACGGAAAGGGATGTTAATAAGAAAACCAAGCAACTTGCTGAAACTATATGTGCACAACGACAAATAGAAATTCAAAATGGTATTTACGGATTTAAGGATATAGAGAAATTAAAGGGTAGTTTTATTACTTATATAACAACATTAGCAGAAAAGAAAAACACAAGTGCTGGTAATTATGGAAATTGGAATAGTATGCTAAAGCATTTAAAAACTTTTTGCCCAACTGATGTTAGTTTTCAGGACATAGATAAATCATTTGTAGAGCGGTTTAAAGAGTATTTAGATAAGGATGCTATGGGAAGAGCTGGAAAAAAATTATCTCAAAACTCTAAATACTCATACTATGGTAAGTTTTCAGCAGCACTAAAACAAGCTGTTAAAGATGGTATTCTAAAAGTAAAC